>Ga0209013_10000040_pt1 | contig 85062 bp, 79 predicted proteins | sample Cruoilmetagenom2_FD_187291 | JGI IMG/M metagenome (GOLD analysis project Ga0209013, IMG submission 187291) | Oil polluted marine microbial communities from Coal Oil Point, Santa Barbara, California, USA - Sample 2 (SPAdes) (version 2) | ecosystem: Environmental > Aquatic > Marine > Oil seeps ... | reverse complement strand
ATTCTACATAAAAACAACCAATTGCCATGGCATTTTTTAAGATGTGTTTAATTTTTTTATCTTCCTTAAACCGTTTGATATCATGGATATCAATAGGGGATTCATCAGGTTTATTATAATGAACAATTTCAACGGCTTCTTTGATCTTTCCCAAACCTCTTTGACTTAAAATATCGAATTTGTATAAACCAATATCTTCGGCTACTACCATATCAAACATCGTAGTAGAAAAACCTTTAGGCGGTAAAAAAGTGGCTGTATAATAATTTATTGGTTTTTCGGAGATCAAAATACCTCCTGCGTGTATTCCTAAATAGTTTGGAAATCCATTGATTAATTTGCTGTAAGCAATTACCAGTTTAGATAAATGGTCTAATTGATGGACTTGAAACCGGCCTTTGGAAAGTTTGTCGATCTCTTCCTTAGGTAATCCAAACACTTTACTGAGTTCACGAACAGAAGCTTTAAATTTAAAAGTGTTATACACTGTAATTAAAGCCGTATTTTTAAATGTATTGAAAATAAAATTTGTAATATCATCTCTGTCTCTCCAGGAAAAATCTATATCAAAATCAGGCGGATTTTTTCTGTATAGATTGATAAATCGCTCAAAATACAGATCTAATTCAATAGGGTCAACATCTGTAATACGCAAAAGATAAGCAACAATGCTATTTGCCCCACTCCCTCTGCCAACATAATAATAGTTCTTACTTCTAGCATATTTTAATATTTTCCAATTGATCAAAAAATAAGATACAAATTGTTTTTCTTTGATAATTTTCAATTCTTTTTCAAGCCGATTAAAAATACGTTCTCCTAATTTTTTGTAACGATATTCTAATCCTTGATAAGCCAGTTTACGCATAAAACGAAAATCTAATTCTTCATTATTGGTATAGGTTTTTTGATTTTTAGGCACATTATTCTTAAAATCAAATTCAATAGTACAATTGTTTAATAATTGTTTTGTATTTTTAATTACCTGCGGAAAACCTCTAAAGAAGTCATATAACTCATCAACAGATAGCATGATGTCATTTTCGCTTCCCTGTTCCAGAACGGGTAGTTTGCTCAATAAAGTGTTGTTGTCTATTGCACGTAATAGTCTGTGGGTATTGAATCCTTTTTTATTTTGAAAAGAAACGGTTTGTTGAATAACTAACTTCTTTATTGGTAATTTTGACTTAGAGAATTTTATTTTAGAAATATCGGCAGGACCTACACCAATGAATTCATTATCTTTTAACTTAAAGTGTGTATATTTTGATAAGGGATAAATAGTATATACATCATTTATCAATGGAGGCTTTGAAGGTATTTTATAATTTTTTTGATGCAAGAAACAGGATAAATAGCTATTGATATTTTGAAACCCCTGGTTGTTCTTGGCTAATAGTATAAATTTTTGTTGTACACCATTTCTAAAATCAACTCCTAATATTGGTTTGATATTATATTTAGGAGCTAACCGTACAAAATCTATACAGGCAGTTGTACTATTAATATCGGTTAAAGCAAAGGCTTTTATACCTTTAGATCTTGCAATCTGTAATAATTCTTCAGGTTTAATGGTGCCATATCTCAAACTATAATAGGTATGTGTATTCAAATACATGGTATTAGTATTATTTTTAATGGAATGAGTGAATGATATAATGATTTAATAGAATCCTTAGCTCCTCTTGGCAAAATTTTCAAATTACCACCTCTTCAAATTGTCAAATCGTCACATTTTCAAATTACAACTGTATCATCCTGATTTTTGTTTATTATTTTTTTTCACGCTGATCTCGCAGATTATTTTCTTTCACGCTGATTGCGCAGACTGTTTTTACATAACTCAAATCTTCAAATTGTCAAATCTTCAAATTACAACTGTATCATCCTGATTTTTGTTTATTATTTTTTTTCACGCTGATCTCGCAGATTATTTTCTTTCACGCTGATTGCGCAGATTATTTTTACAGAACTCAAATTACCACATCTTCACATCTTCAAATTACCACATCGTGCTAAATGCATAATAATTAAGAAGGGCTTTGGAATATTCAACAAAATTAGGTTATATTTGTACCACACCTTGATAACATTTGTACCATTATGAATTTTATTGCAAATAATATTAAACATTTAAGAGAGTTAAAAAACTTAACGCAGGAGTATTTTGCAAGTGAATTAAATATTAGTCGTGAACGGGTTGCATCTTATGAACAAGGCCGTTCTTCACCACCGGTAGAAATTTTAATTGAATATTCCAACTATTTTAATTTACCTATTGATGTACTTATTAAAAATGATTTGACTGGTACAGCTGACACTTCTTTTATTAAAATTGGCAATCAACGTATTTTATTTCCAATTAAGGTGAATGAGGATAACGAGGATATGATCGAAATTATACCAGCAGATGCTTCTGCAGGATATTTAAGAGGTTATACGGATCCTGAGTATATTGAAAGTCTTAATAATTTAAAATTACCTTTTTTACCAACCGGGAAACACAGGGCATTTCCAATTAAAGGAGACTCTATGCTTCCGATAAAAAGCGGGTCATTGATCATAGCGAAATATTTGGAAGATATTAGTTATTTGAATAGTGGCAGTACATACATAGTTCTTACCTATAATGATGGGCTGGTTTATAAAAGAGTGTACGATAAAATTGAAGAACATCAATGTTTATTAATGGTATCGGATAATAAAAAATATGACCCATATTATGTTCCCGTTGAGGAAATTTTAGAATTATGGGAGTTTACATGTCATATTAATTTAAGTGAATATGATGAAAATGAAATTAATACAGATAGCGTTGCCAGAATGCTTACAGATATTGGTGTACAATTAGAATCGATAAGAAAAAAAATAAGCTGATCAGTCCGAATTTATCATATTCCCTTCATTGTTATTAAAACCCACCTTAGGTCATTGAAAACCTTACGGAAATTAAATGGTTATAGTTTTAATCCGGATTATTCACGGATTGATCTATTACGAGCCGAAACAATATCAAAATCATGCACTTACTTATATTTTCGTCCTCTCAATAGCTATGGCTATTACTTTGGATAAAATATTCCGTGAGTACCTGATTTTATTGTTCTTCCAACTCTCATAACGAAAAACCCATAAATAATTCGGGTTAATAAATTTTAAATATAGCCATCAAAAGAAAAATATTTACTTTTCTTTGTACATTCTATGAAAATTTTATTGCCCATATTATTATTCATTGGTTTTAATATTACTACAGCGCAAGTTGGAGGTGAGAAAATCTATAATTTCTTGAATATTACCACATCAGCGTATCAGGCAGCTTTAGGTGGAGAAGCTCTTACCATAAATGATGATGTAAATCAACCCTTATGGAATCCTGCAACTATTAGTAAATTTATGGATAATCAGGTTGCCGTTAGTTATGTGAACTATTTAACGGATGTGAATATGGGATCAGCTACTTTTGCTCACTTGATCAATAGAAGATTTGGCACTTTACACGGTGGAATTCAATATATAAATTATGGGGATTTTATAGGTGCCGATGAAGATGGAGTGGAAACAGGCAATTTTAGTGCACGAGATCTGGCTTTATCCATAGGATATGCTTATAACATTCCATGGTCGGATTTTTATATAGGTACTAATGTAAAATACTTAAGTTCCAAAATTGAAAATTATACTTCTCAAGGTGCTGCTTTAGATTTTGGAATATATTATTTTTCAGATTTTAGGCCTTATTCATTTACTGCTGTAATAAGGAATATTGGTTATCAAATATCTCCATTTGATGAGAAAAGAGAAGATATAGCTTTTGATATTGCAGTAGGGGCTTCTTATAAACTAGAGGACGTTCCATTAAAATGGTATTTGACGATAAGTAATTTGCAGCAATGGAATTTGGCGGTTGCCAATCCTTCCAATGATCAAACAGATTTAGACGGGAACACAACAACTGAAGACATCAGTTTTTTTAACAATGCGATGCGTCATGTTGTTATTGGAGGGGAGTTTTTTCCAGATAAAAAATTTAATATTAGATTTGGTTATAATTTTAGAAGAGCAGCCGAATTAGAATTACCTGAAACCAGAACATTTGCCGGAATTTCTGCAGGTTTTGGTTTAAAAATGGGAAGATTAAAGTTAGATTATGCCTTTACAAAATATCATCCGGCGGGTAATACCAGTACATTTACTTTACATATAGACTTAAAAAGAAATGGATTTTAATATGGAAGTTCCCAAAAAAATAATAATAGCAGTTGATGGGTACTCATCAACGGGTAAAAGCACACTTGCCAAAAAGCTAGCCAAAAAGCTAGGTTATGTATATGTAGATACCGGTGCCATGTACAGAGCAGTATCTTTATACGCCATGCAAAATGGATATATTAGCAAGGAAACTTTTGATAAAGCAGGTTTGATTTCCAATCTTGATCATATCGATTTACAATTTAAATTTAATTCGAAACTGGGTTTTTCTGAAATTTTCTTAAATGGAAAAAATGTAGAAAATAATATTAGGAGTTTAGAAGTCTCAAATGTAGTGAGTAAGGTAGCTGCGGTTTCTGAAGTAAGAGTGAAGCTGGTGGAACAACAACATAAAATGGGTATAAATAAAGGAATTGTCATGGATGGGAGGGACATAGGTACTGTTGTTTTTCCAGATGCCGACATAAAAATATTTATGACTGCCTCTGCCGAGAAAAGAGCCCAGCGCAGATTTAATGAAATGATAGATAATGGAGTGGATACTACCTATGCATCGGTTTTAGATAATGTAAATTCAAGAGACTTGTTGGATACTACCCGTAAGGATTCACCATTGATAAAAGCAGCAGACGCGGCTGAGATCGATAATAGTGATTTAAATGTAAATCAAACATTTGAAAAAGTATATCGGTATGTGATAAAAAAAATAAAGGATAATTAAATTTTTAATCAAGGGATATTCAGGTATTTATGTGTTTGTAAAGATATTTTCCATTGAGGATTTCTCATCACATAATCAACAATTTGAAGAGTCATTTTTTCTTGATTGCTCCATTCGGGCTGAAGAAACAATTCACAGTTATCATTCACTTTTAAAGCCTGTTCTTCGGCAAACTTAAAATCGTGTTTATTATAAATTATGATTTTTAATTCATTGGCTAAGGAATAAACTTCAGGAAGTGGCAATTTATTTTTTTTAGGAGATAAACAGATCCAATTCCATTGACCTGTTAAAGGATATGCACCTGAAGTTTCGATATGAACTTTGATATTTTCGTCAACTAATTTTTTTGTAATAAAGTCCATATTCCACATCAGTGGTTCACCCCCTGTAATTACAACCGTATTTGCATATTTTTTCACATTCTCAATAATCTTTACAGTTTCCGTTGCCGGATGTAGATCTGCATTCCAACTTTCTTTGACATCACACCAATGACAACCAACATCACAACCTCCAATTCTGATAAAATATGCAGCCTTACCCGTATGATATCCTTCTCCCTGAATGGTATAAAACTCCTCCATAAGCGGGAGCATTTCACCTTTATCGATCAATTGTTGTAATTTTTTAATCATCCCGCAAAGATAATCAGGATATGTTGATATGCTAAGATCTTAGTATTTACTTTTTTAAAGAGGAGTCATACCAAAGTGTTTAAAAATAAATGGAGTACTAAATTTATCCTTCTATAGACGAATGATATTTTAACATCGATTTTTAAATGTAATATTTTAAAAGTATTTTTATAAAAAATTAACTATGCCAAACAAACAAGAGTTCGTTGAACTGATAAATAAAGGGTATTCCACAAAAGGTGATTCCATTACTTTAGGTGCTGCCATGCTTGGTGATGAAACCATTACCAATTCATTTGTAAAAATCCCCTTAAAAACAATAAATCGTCATGGCTTAATTGCAGGAGCTACCGGAACCGGTAAGACCAAAACTTTACAGGTTTTTGCTGAGAATTTATCAGAAAACGGAGTTCCGGTTCTATTAATGGATGTTAAAGGAGATCTTAGTGGATTGGCGAAGCCCAGTCCGGGACATAAAAAAATTGACGAAAGACATAATAAAATAGGTTTACCTTTTACTTCTAAGAATTTTCCGGTAGAGATATTAACTATTTCAGAGCAAAAAGGGACAAGATTGCGTGCTACTGTTTCTGAATTCGGACCAACCTTACTTTCCCGAATTTTAAATCTGTCCGAAGTTCAAAGTGGTATAGTTGCCATTTTGTTTCAATATTGTGACGACAATAAATTAGCTTTATTGGATCTAAAGGATTTTAAAAAGGTCTTACAGTTTGCAACCCAAGAAGGGAAAAGTGAAATTGAATCAAAATATGGTAGAGTATCAACGGCATCAACAGGTTCTATTTTACGAAAAATTGTTGCTATTGAACAACAAGGGGGTAATTTGTTCTTTGGAGAAAGATCATTTGATGTAAGTGACCTGACACGAATTGCTGATGATGGTAGAGGTGTCATCTCTATTTTAAGATTGACCGATATTCAGGATAAACCTCAACTGTTTTCAACCTTTATGCTACAGTTGTTAGCAGAAGTTTACAGTACTTTTCCTGAACAAGGAGATAGTGATCGACCTGAATTGGTGATGTTCATTGATGAAGCACACCTCGTTTTTGAAAATGCTTCCAAAACCTTGTTAAATCAGATTGAAAGTATTATTAAATTAATTAGATCAAAAGGTATTGGCATCTATTTTGTGACACAGAACCCTAAAGATGTTCCTGCTGATGTACTTTCACAATTAGGATTAAAGATACAACATGCCTTAAGAGCGTTTACTGCAAAAGATAGAAAGGCCATTAAATTAGCTGCCGAAAACTATCCTGATTCACCATTTTATGATACGGCCGATGAATTAACTAAATTAGGAATAGGTGAAGCATTGGTTTCCGCTTTAAGCGAAAAAGGCATACCAACACCATTGGCTAAAACCATGTTACGAGCACCGATGAGCAGAATGGATATTTTAACAACAGATGAATTAGAAGAATTGATACATTTGTCTAAGATCTCGGCAAATTATAATGAAGAAATAGATAGTGAAAGTGCCTACGAAATTTTAAACAGCAAAATTGAAAAAATAAATAAAGAAATAGAAGTAGTTAAAGAGCAAAAACATAGTTCAGCGAAACGAAAAAGTTCAGCTATGAATCCGATTTTAAAAGTGGTAACCAGTGCTACATTTATTCGTGGTGTTTTTGGAATATTAAACAAAGTTTTTAAAAAATAAGATAATGAAAAAATTAATTGGAGTAATTGTTTTTAGTTTATTATTTGTTCAATGCAGTACGGATAAGCATCATACAATTGCTAAAAATCAGTTGGGTACAATAAATAAAAACACAAGTGAAGCAGAATTGAATAAACTGTTCAAAAAAGATTCAATTGTAAAGTTACCTGAAGAAGCAAGTGTTTTTAGAGAATACAAGGTTTTTGATAAAGAAGGGAAACACTTGCTTACCATTAAACCCGAAATTAAAAGAGATTCTATTAAAGGTATTCAGCTTGTGAAAATTTTTAGTGATCATTACGAAACAGAAAAAGGAATTTCAACGGCTTCCACATATAAGGATATAGTAGAAAATTATTCTATAAGTAAAGTTGAACCGACATTTAATTCAGCTGTTGTTTTTATTGATGAAATTAATGCAACGATTGCTATAGATAAGAAAGATCTGAAATTAGATGAATTTGACATGAGGAAAATAAGTAAAGATCAAATACCTGATTTGGCTAAGGTCCAATATATCACGCTTTGGTTTGATTAATTATTAAACTATTTTATGAAAACTGATAAATCAAAAGTAAAAAGAATCCCAAAACGAGGATTCTATGATAAAGAAACGATATACAGAATTTTAGATAATGACTTTGTCTGTCAGATAGGATTTGTTTTTAATGGGTATCCCGTTGTCATACCCACAGTTTATGGCAGAAAGGAAGATGCCCTGTATTTTCATGGGGCCAGTGTTAGTAGAATGCTTCAAACCCTGGAAAAAGGGATTCAAATTTCGGTTAATGTTACTAAAACAAATAGTTTGGTATTGGCCAGATCAGCTTTTCATCACTCATTGAATTACGAGTCGGTTACCATTTTTGGTAAGGCTACCTTGGTTGAAAATGAAAAAGACATTATTGAAGCCTTGGAAATAATTTCTGATCAGATCATTCCCGAAAGATGGGAAGAAGTTAGACCCCCAAATAAAAAGGAGCTTAACATCACTAAAGTATTGCAATTGAAGATCACCGAAGCATCAGCAAAGATCAGGGATGAAGGTGTAGGAGATGATAAAGAGGATTATAAATTAGATATATGGGCAGGCATTCTACCAATAGAAAAACATTATGGAACACCGATTAGTGATGATAAATTAAAAGAAGGAATTGAAATATCCAAAAGTGTAAAAAATTTAATGGTATGATTAAATATGTGAAACAAGTAGATCCTTTAATTGTTCCGACCACTGATGGTAAGGTCATTGAAGAACATTTTGGTAATGCCAGTATAAAATCCAATTTAAGTTTGGCTCATATGATTGCACCACCAGGGTGGAGTGAACCCTTTCAAACTCCGCAATTTGATGAATACACCTATATTATTAAAGGGGAAAAACAAATAGTAATTGATAATGAAATCATCATTTTGAAAGCCGGTGAATCTATAAAAATATTAAAAGGTACAAGAGTGCAATATTCTAATCCATTTGATAAAGAATGCGAATATTTAGCAGTATGTGACCCCGCTTTTTCTCTTGATTCGGTACATAGAGAAATGGAGAAAAGTAGAAATAAATGAACCCTGTTGAGCAATATCTATTCGATCAAAAAGAACCTTATAAATCTATTATGTTATATGTGCGAAGCGTTATTCTTAAAAGCTTTCCTGAAGTAGAGGAGAAGTTCAAGTATAATATTCCGTTTTATCATCATAACAAAAAACCAATGTGTTATTTAAATATTTTAAGAGGAACCAACTATGTTGATGTTGCATTTGTCCAGGGTGTTTTTTTACAGGATAAATTTTCTCAATTGAAAGAAAATAAAAATCGCAAACAAGTACGTTCCATACAGGTAAAGAGTATAAAAGATTTTGATGAATCCATGTTTATTGGGCTTTTAAAGGAAGCCGCTATTTTATTGGATAATAGTAAAAAAGCATGGAATCCTTAAGATGAAATTATTCTAACTCTGGATATTCAAACTCGCAATATCGTTTTCACCAGATCTAAATTTTTAGAATAGATCATAAAGATTTGAGGGTAAATGTGGCCAATACTATCATTGGTATACAATTCAGATCATTTGTTGTTGTAAATCGGCCTCAAAAGAAAATTTACAGATATCAAATATTTGCTTAGTAAGACCGGGAAGTTCCCGAGAATCACAGGGAAATCACCCGGCCGCACTTTGTAAATTTGCAGATATCTGTAAATTTTATTTTGCAGCCTAGATCTTTTTGTTTCTTTTTCCATCAATGGGAAAAAGAAAAGTAAAAAAGGATAACAAAATTAATATGATCCATTGATACAGTTGCAATCTTCGGATGTGTAATAGAATTGGGTAAAATAAATACAGTTATAGAACACCCATTCAAAAGTGAAATTATATGAAATAAAGTATTTCAGAGCTTTGTTTTAAATGGGATGAAAACTTAAAACTTTCTAAAACCATTATTTCTCCATAGCATCCACCTCTAAATCGATTAAATGTGCAACACTTTTTATGATACGATCATGTTTGGTTATAAAAGGATTGGTTTTGTCCCAAACATAACCAGCTAATATAGAGCATATTTGCTTTTTAACTTCTGGATTCTCAGGTTTGTGGAAAAACAATTTTTGTAAATTTCCGGAATACCATTCATTGACGTATGAGGTAAACACATCAACTCCATGCTGAACAGGACCAACATATTCTTTTTCCAGGTCTACATCTTCTCCTTTAATTATTTTGGCAACTAATTTAGCCGCTAACAGTCCTGTTTCTGTTGCAAATGTTACTCCTGATGAGAAAATTGGGTCTAAAAATTCACCACTATTTCCGGTTAAAATATAACCCTTTCCATAAATTTGTTTTACTGCTGTTGAGAAATTCTCAATGACTTTTGGTTCAAATAAATAAGGAACATCCTTAAATCTGTCTTGATAATAATCAGAAAGTTTAAGCATTTCAGCTAACATTTCAGTAGTAGAACCTTTATATGAATTGATAAATTCTGTAGGGCCCACAAAACCTATACTTGTATTACCATCAGAAAAAGGGATTACCCAGAGCCATATTTCCTTATCTACAACATCGAATGTTATTAATGTACCCTCAGTACCCTCACGACGATTAATATCTTTGGCTATAGTAAAAATCGATGAATGCTTTGGTAAAACAGAAGGTTTTTTGAGATCCAATAATCTTGGTAAGACCCTGCCATAACCACTTGCATCAATAATATATTTTGCATGGATATATTTAATGTTTCCATCTATGTCTTTAACGGTTGTTTTAGATTTTGTACCATCGAAAACAACTTCAATCACTTCATTTTCAAAATCAATGGGCACACCTTTTCTCTGCGTTTCCTTGGCCAAAACATTATCAAAATGATCTCTGGGAACCTGCCAGGTCCAATCCCAACCTTTGGAATGTTTTAAACTAAAGTCAAAATTACAAACCTCATCCTTTCTTAAGAATCGAGCTCCCCGTTTAATTTCATAGTTTTGTTTTTTTAAAACATCTAAAAGACCAACCTCCTCAAAATGGTCCATACATCTCGGTAATAAACTTTCTCCGATAACGTATCTTGGAAATTTTGTTTTCTCCACAATTTTAACCTTGACACTATTATTTTGCAAATAAGATGCTGATACACAGCCTGAGGGTCCAGCTCCAATAACGAGAACATCTACCGATTCTTCCATCATTTTTTTATAGTTTAGATTTAAAAATAAAAGTACTAAATTTGACCACTAAATTTAATGAAAATTCATAAGTTTAGTTAAAAAATTATATAAAATATCAAATTAAAGATGTTGAAAGTTGAAAAAGAATTAGAATTACAGAATTTTTATAGTATTCTTTTTAAAAATGATAAAATTAATTTAAGCGAAAAAGTTTCTAACAGAGTTCAAAACAGCTTCAAATTTTTAAAAGAGTTTTCGGAAAATAAAATTATTTATGGAGTAAATACAGGGTTCGGTCCAATGGCTCAATACAAAATTGATGATAAGGACAGAAAACAGTTGCAATATAATTTAATTCGAAGTCATGCCTCTGGTACGGGAAAGGCTTTAAGTCCAACATGTGTCAAATCTGCAATGATTGCAAGATTAAATACTTTATGTTTAGGCAATTCGGGTGTTCATCCATCGGTTGTAAATTTAATGGTAGAATTGATCAACAGAAATATCACACCATTAATTTATTCTCATGGAGGTGTAGGTGCAAGTGGTGATTTGGTTCAATTGGCACATTTAGCGTTAGTTTTGATAGGAGAAGGAGAGGTTTTTTACAAGGGTCAATTAATGCCGACAAGTGATGTTTTTAAAAAGGAAAACCTGTCTCCGATAAAAGTTGAATTGAGAGAGGGAATTGCCTTAATGAACGGAACATCTGTAATGACCGGTATTGGAATTGTCAATACCATATATACTCAAAAATTATTGAATTGGATAGTTAGTTGTTCTGTTGCTATCAATGAGATAGTTCGGGCTTACGATGATCATTTATCTCATGAATTAAATCGAACTAAAAAGCACAAAGGCCAACAAGCTATTGCCAAATACATGCGTGAAGCTTTGTCTGATAGTAAATTAATTAGAAATAGAGAGGAGCATTTATATACCTCAGATAACAAAGACCTGGTATTTAAAGAAAAAGTACAAGAATATTATTCTTTAAGGTGTGTTCCTCAGATATTAGGGCCGGTTCTGGATACTTTAAAGGGTGTTGAAAAAGTATTGATTGAAGAAGTGAATTCTGCGAATGACAATCCTATTGTAGATGTAGAAAACAAGCATGTTTATCACGGAGGGAATTTTCATGGGGATTATGTTGCATTAGAAATGGATAAATTGAAAATTGTAGTAACCAAAATGACCATGCTGGGCGAACGTCAATTAAATTATTTATTAAATCATAGATTAAATGATATTTTACCTCCATTTGTTAACCTGGGTAAACTTGGATTGAATTTTGGGGTTCAGGGGATTCAATTTACTGCAACTTCAACAACAGCAGAAAATCAAACCCTATCCAACCCAATGTATATTCATAGTATACCCAACAATAACGACAATCAAGATATTGTAAGTATGGGAACCAATGCCGCTCTGATGACAAAAAAAGTAATTGAAAATGGTTTTGAAGTTATTGCCATTGAATTGATAACCATTATTCAGGCCATTGAATATTTGGGTTGTCATGATAAACTATCTACAAAAACTTCAATGTTATATTCTGATATAAGAAAAATAGTGCCTATCTTTAAAGAGGATGTAATCATGTATCCGTATATCAATAAAGTAAAGGAGTATATAATGAAAAACGAGTAAATGATTATTTTTATATACTAATTAATAGAATTTATATAGACGATGTTTAACCTTTAAATTTTAGAAAAAATGAAAAAATGGATTACTCTTATTACGTTGATATTATTTTGTCAATCAATGATAGCTCAAAGAACTGCTATGGTGAAGCAAAATGACAAGGTTGGATTTATCAAAGAAGATGGGTCATGGTTTATTGAACCCAGCTATGAAAAGGCAGGTAACTTTTCGGATGGGATGGCTGCCGTATTTGATGGCAGTAAATGGGGTTTTATTGATGATCATAATAATGTGGTTATAGATTATAAATTTGATAAGGTAAAAAGATTTGATTCTGGAATAGCAGTTGTATCAAGTGATAAAAGATGGTTTTATATCAATAAAAAAGGAGAAGAAATTGAAATGCCTGCCTCAGATAAAGTTTATGATTTTACCAATGGATTTGCCTTTATCAGAAGTGGAGACAATGTAGGTGTTATTAATGCAAAAGGAGAAGTTATTGTAGAACCGGAATATAAAAAAATATTTCCCATGGGCAATGGTTATGCAAAAGTACAAAAAGGAGAGTCATACGGTTTGATCGATAAGACGGGTAAGATCGTAATTGAACCAATATATCAGGGTGTTGGAAAATTGTCAAAAGGAATAGTACATGTTAAAAAAGATGATATAACAGGTTTATTGATAAATGGGCAATTTACTCCGGTGGAAGGGGCAATAAAAATTTGGAATTTCAACGATGATCAGAATTTAACTTATGCTCAATCTGCAGATAAAAAAATAGGGTTCATTGATAGAAAAGGACAATGGATCATTAAGCCAAGTTATATAAAAGCAAGAAGATTCAATGGTGGTTTAGCACCTGCCATGGGTAGTAGTAAAAAATGGGGTTATATTAATGAAAGTGGTAATTGGGTGATCAATGAACAATATAAAGATGCTGAAATCTTTGCTAATAATGGACTTGCACCGGTAAAAGTTAAAAAAGCCTGGGGTTTTATAAATAAAAATGGTGAATTGGTAATTGAAGATAAATATGGTGTTTCATCGATTTCATTCAACTTTTTTGAAAAACAGGTTATTGGTTTTGCGAATGGATTGGTTAGGGTGAAGAGTAAAGAAGGTTGGGGATTTTTAAATGCTAAAGGTGAATTATTGAATGATACCTGGTATCAAAATGCCGAAAGTTTTGTTGAAATTAATTAATCTGTAAATGAAGAGCGCATTAGTAACAGGAGGTTCACGTGGTATTGGTAGAGCAATTTGTATAAAATTAGCGCAAGATTCAGAATATCATATTTTAATCAATTATGTATCAAATAAAGATGCTGCATTGGAGACTTTAAAATTGATTGAAGAGTGTGACGGTACCGGAGAATTATTACAATTTGATGTTACCAATTCAGATGATGTAAAAAGTAAATTGGATTTATGGCAGGATAATAATCCTGAGAGTATTATTGAAGTTATAGTAAATAACGCCGGAATTACTAAGGACGGGTTATTTATGTGGATGCCAAAAGAAGATTGGGATAGTGTGCTCAATACCAGTATTAATGGTTTTTTTAATGTTACAAATCATTTAATGCAAAAAATGTTACGCAATAGATTTGGAAGAATAGTTAATATTGTATCCGTCTCTGGTGTTAAAGGCACTGCAGGTCAAACCAATTATTCTGCAGCAAAAGGGGCTGTTGTAGCCGCTACAAAAGCCTTGGCACAAGAAGTGGCAAAAAGAAAAATTACGGTAAATGCTGTTGCGCCGGGTTTTATTAGATCAGATATGACCGCTCAACTCGATGAAAAGGAATTAAAGAAAATGATTCCTGTAAACAGGTTTGGTGAAGTGGATGAAGTGGCTGATCTGGTATCTTTTTTAGTATCAAAAAAAGCATCTTATATTACAGGTGAGGTTATTAATATTAATGGAGGAATTTATTCTTAAAATAAGATGAGTAGAGTTGTAATTACAGGGATGGGTATTTATTCTTGTATTGGTGAAAATTTAAATGAGGTTAAGGAATCATTATATCAGGGTAAATCAGGTATTGTTATTGACCCTGAGCGAAAAGAATATGGATATAGATCTTCTTTGACAGGAATGGTAGCAGAACCCGTTTTGAAGAAACTACTTTCAAGAAGGGAACGAATAAGTATGGGGCAAGAAACGAAATATGCATATGTTGCAACCCTGGAAGCTTTAAAAAATGCAAATATTGACGAGCAATTTTTAAGTGATAACGAAGTAGGTATTTTGTTTGGAAATGATAGCACTGCTCAGTCTGTTATAAGATCAAATGATAAGATAAGAGAAAAGAAAGACACAAATTTAGTAGGGTCTGGCGCTGTTTTCCAGGGATTAAATTGTTCGGTCACCATGAATTTGGCGACTATATTTAAACTTAAGGGTATTAATTTAACGGTAAGCGCGGCTTGTGCAAGTGGTTCTCATTCTGTAGGCTTAGGTTTTCATTTGATTAAAAGTGGTTTACAAGACTGTATAATTTGTGGTGGAGCTCAGGAAATCAATAAATTAGCCATGGGTAGTTTTGATGGTCTAGGGGTATTCTCGATTAATCAGGAAAACCCTACAGAAGCATCAAGACCTTTTGATAAGAACAGGGATGGCCTGGTACCAAGTGGTGGAGCAGCTAGCTTGATTCTTGAAAGTTATGAGTCTGCTGTAAAGCGAGGAGCTAAAATATTTGGGGAAGTTGTTGGATATGGCTTTTCTTCTAATGGTGAGCACATTTCTACTCCCAATGTTGACGGTCCTTCCAGAGCAATGAAAAAAGCTTTGGACCAAGCCGAACTTTTACCCGAACAAATTGATTATGTGAATGCTCATGCAACTTCAACGCCGGTTGGAGATCAAAATGAAGCTAAAGCGATATTTAATGTTTTTGGCAATAGTAATACTTATGTAAGTTCAACTAAATCTATGACCGGACATGAGTGTTGGATGGCGGGCGCAAGTGAAATAATTTACTCCATGTTAATGATGGAAAACTCCTTTATTGCACCAAATATTAATTTGGAAGAAACCGATGAAGATTCGGCTAAATTAAATTTAGTAAAAAATACCATTAATAAAAATATTGATGTATTTTTGTCTAATTCTTTTGGTTTTGGAGGAACCAATTCAGCAATAATTGTTAAAAAGTTTGAATAAATTAAGATATGGATAAGGATATAATTATTAGTAAAATAAACGATTTTCTTATAGATGAATTTGAAGTTGATGCTGAGGATATTCAACTGGAAGCTAATTTAAAAGATACCTTGGAGTTAGATAGTTTAGATTATGTTGATCTTGTAGTTTCCGTTGAATCTAATTTTAATGTTAAATTAGACGCTGAAGATTTTGTTAATGTAATTACTTTGCAAAATTTTTATGATTTAATAGATAGCAAAATGAATTAAACTAGTGCTTAATGGCTCAATGGGAAGGTAAATCGAGAGGAGCGGTTGTTGGTTATAAAATATTTATTTTTTTAATTAAAAAATTTGGTGTTAGATCAGCTTATTTCTTGCTGTACTTTGTTTCATTTTATTTTTTTTTATTTTCAATTCAAGGAACTAAATCCAGTTATTATTATTTTCACAAGCGTTTAGGTTATTCAAAGTTAAAAAGCCTTTTGAGTATTTATAAAAGTTACTTTGTCTTTGGTCAGACGATTATTGATAAGGTTGCAATCTCTTCTGGTTTAAAAAACAAGTTCACCTATGAACATGATGGTGGTGAAGCTATAGTTCATCTTTTAAAAAACAAACAAGGCGGTATTCTCATCAGTGCTCATGTTGGTAATTTTGATATAGCAGACTTTTTTTTTAATGAGATTGATATAGATTCTCAAATCAATTTAGTAACAACGGATAATGAACATCGTGCTATAAAGGAATACCTGAAAAGTATTTCCTTAAAGTCTAAAATGAAATTCATTATTGTAAATAAAGATCTATCACATATTTTTGAGATCAATAATGCATTGAGCAATAATGAGCTGGTTTGCTTTACCGGAGATCGTTATTTTGAAGGGAGTAAGGTGATGTCTGAACAATTATTAGGTAAAAAGACTAATTTTCCTGCAGGAGCTTTTCTTTTAGGATCAAGATTAAATGTACCCGTAATGTTTGTTTATGTTATGAAAGAAACAAATAAACACTATCATTTATACACAAGGCAAGCGAATTTTAAAAAAAGAGATGCTCAGAGTCTGTTAAAAAGCTATACACAGAGTGTGGAGTTAGTTTTGAAAAAATACCCTCTTCAATGGTTTAATTATTTTGATTTTTGGAATGCCATAAAGTGATATTAATAGCAATGGAGTATAAAATAATTATTTATATTGCAATGTATGAAATATGAAGGAATATTGATTTCAATTGCATGTAAATAAAATTTTATATAGATGAAGAATGTACTCGTTGTATATTATACCCAATCCGGACAGTTATTAGATATTGCTAAAAATATTACAAATGAGTTGGAAACTGCTGAGGATGTTAATCTTGATTTTTACGAGATAAAATTAAAAGAAAACTTTCCTTTTCCATGGAATAAGATCAATTTTTACGATGCTTTTCCAGAATCATTTTTACAAATTCCCAGAGAACTGATTGATTTAGAAAATCCTTTGCTTCAAAAAAAATATGATCTGGTTGTTTTAGCATACCAGGTGTGGTATCTATCCCCATCTGTTCCATTCAATTCGTTCTTAAAGAATAAAGTAGCCCAGCATTTATTGGAGGATACAAAGGTGATAACAGTTATCGGTTGTAGAAATATGTGGGTGATGGCACAAGAAAAAGTTAAAAAATTGTTGGTACAGAATAAGGCCGATCTAGTTGGGCATATTTCTTTATTCGATAGGCATCCAAATCACATTAGTGTAATTACAATTTTTGACTGGGCATTTTCCGGAGTCAAAAAGAGATTTTTAGGAATATTTCCAAGACCTGGAGTTTCCGATAAGGATATTGAAAATTCAAAAAGGTTTAGTACCGATATTTTAGAAGCTTTAAGATCAAATAAATATATTGAATTGCAGGAAAGGTTGTTAAGAAAAGGAGCTGTTGTCATTAAACCTTTTTTAATCGTCACCGACAAAAGAGCAAACCTTATATTTAGTAAATGGTCCAATTTTATTTATAAAAAAGGAGAAAAAAATAAACTCAAGAGGCGCAAATGGTTAAAAATATTTAGCTATTATTTAATGTTTGCCATATGGGTTATTGCTCCAATAGTATTTATTGTATATTTGCTGACCTATCCTTTTTCGTTAAGAAAAAGGAAAGAGGAAAAAAAATATTACTCGCTTACTAAATTAAAATAGATCATAAAAAATGCCGGATGTTTATGTAAATAGAATTTCCAAGATTTTACCGAATAATCCAATTTCAAATGATGAAATGGAAACTGTATTAGGGTTAATAGACGGAAAAACTTCAAAAGCAAGAAGATTGGTTCTTAGGAGTAACAAAATAAATACCAGATATTACTGTATTGATAAGAACGGGAATATTACACATAGTAATGCTCAATTGACTAAAGAAGCAATTGACAATTTATTTGATAAGGATTTTAATGAAAATGATATAGAGGTATTATCTTGTGGTACAACTACACCCGATCAACTTTTGCCTTCACATGCCGCGATGGTACACGGTTTGTTTTCTAATAAAAGTTACGAGTTAAATTCTTCTTCAGGAATATGTACCTCAGGAATGAATGCTTTAAAATTTGGATTTTTATCTGTTAAATCTGGAAATACAAAAAATGCGATATGTACCGCTTCTGAAAGGTTTTCGACATGGATGTTGGCCGATAAATTTGATAATGAAGTTGAAAATTTAAAATCATTACAAGAAAAACCAATCATTGCCTTTAAAAAAGAATTTTTAAGATGGATGTTATCTGATGGTGCATCAGCAATGCTTTTAGAAAATAAACCAAAGGGTGATCTTTCTTTAAAAATTGAATGGATGGAGGCTTTTTCTTATGCCCATGAATTGGAAACTTGTATGTATGCAGGTGGCGATAAACAAGAAGATGGTACAATTAAATCCTGGAATGATTATAACCCGAATGAATGGCTTACACAATCGGTATTTTCTTTAAAACAAGACGTTAAATTACTGGATGCAAATATTTTGCAAAAAGGCGTGGAAAGTATGGATGAAGCTTTAAAGAAGTACCATATTGATCCGTCGACCATTGATTATTTCTTGCCACATATTTCATCTTTTTATTTTAAAGATGGATTAAGGGATCTTATGAATGAACAAGGTGTGGATGTACCTGAATCAAGTTGGTTTTTAAATTTGGATAAAGTCGGCAATATTGGAGCCGCATCCATATATATCATGTTGGAAGAATTATTCAATTCTGATAAACTAAAAAAAGGAGATACCATATTTTTATGCGTTCCTGAGAGTGGAAGATTTTCTTATGCCTATGCTTATTTAACTGTTTGCTAAATTGAAGTAATGCTGGCAAACATCGAAAAAGTAAAAGAATTAATACCTCAAAAAGAGCCATTTGTAATGGTAGATGAGTTATTGTTCTTTTCAGATGACAGATTAAAATCACGTTTCAAAATTGATCCAAAAAACATATTTGTAGAAAATGATTGTTTTTTGGAGTCTGGAATAATTGAAAATATGGCACAATCGGTTGCATTGCATACAGGTTATTTATTTTATTTACAAAATAAACCAGCTCCTGTTGGTTATATAGGTTCTATAAAGAATGTTCAGCTGAGGTGTTTGCCCAAACCGGGTGATATATTAGAGACAAATGTTACTATATTACAGGAGTTTATGGGAGTAACTCTGGTAAATGTTGATGTGCTTAACCAGGGAAAAGTTATTGCAACTAGCCAAATGAAAACTGTTTTGGCAAAATAAAAATTGATTTGTTTAATAAAGATATTGATATCAGAAAATTCTTGCCACATAGAAATTCTATGTTAATGGTTGATGATCTGTTAGCTTTAACAGATGAATTTGTTGAAACAAATTTTTTAGTAAAAAAACCAAATATATTTTTGAATAAAAATGTGTTCATCGAAACAGGTCTCGTTGAAAATATTGCTCAAACTTGTTCTGTTATTGTGGGAAGCTCCTATTTTCTCAATGGCGATGGTGGTTTAGAAGAAAATGATTCTGTCGTAATTGGTTTTATAAGTACAATTAAATCTATTAATATTTATAATTTACCAAAAGTTAATGACCTGTTGATTTCTAAGGGAAATTTAATTTCTAGATTCGACGGAGGTGATTATTCAACATGTACCATGAAGGGTCAAATATTATGTAAGGATAAATTACAATTGGATTGTATTTTAAATTTATTTATAAAAAAGAATAATCATGAAGGATAATGAAGTGCCGCAGGATAAAAGCTCTTTTACAGACCTATATTATGCAGTTGATAAGGAAGGTAATTATATAACCAAACGGAGCAGTGGCTGGAAACCAAAAAAAATTGTTTTGGATAGGTCACTCGATATGATCGATGAACGAGTAAAGGATATAAAACAAAAGGTCATGAATAATGAAGTTAGTCCAATTATGTATTATATGGAGCTTAACAGGATGGATATGTCGGTATTGGCTGCATATTTTGGAAAATGGAAATGGAGAGTCAAAAAACATTTTAAGCCTGCAAATTTTAATAAGCTATCCTCAAAATCTTTAAAAAAATACGCTGATATTTTTAATATTAGTATCGATGAATTGAAAGATATCAACATATAAATGAAAATTGATTTTAAACATAATCAAACTGCACATTGCGAAAACGGGGTCATTTCAAATTTAATGACTCATAATGGATTAACAATCAGCGAACCTTTGGCTTTTGGAATAGGCTCTGGTTTATTTTTTGTGTATTTGCCATTTTTAAAAGTAAATTTTGCTCCGGCAGTTAGTTTTAGACCACAACCCGGATTGATTTTTAAGCGCTTAAGTAAACGCTTGGGAATTAAAATTAAAAGGCAAAAATTTAAAGACCCTAAATCGGCAAAAAAAGCTTTGGATACACTGCTTAAAAATAATACTCCGGTTGGATTACAGGTTGGGGTTTTTAATCTCACCTATTTTCCGGATGATTATCGATTTCATTTTAACGCGCATAATTTAGTTGTTTACGGTAAAGATGAAGATACTTATTTGATAAGTGATCCGGTTATGGAAGAGGTTACTATGCTTTCTTCTAAGGAATTAGAAAAGGTAAGATATGCTAAAGGTGTATATGCACCAAAAGGACAAATGTATTACCCCGTTCACATACCGAAAAATATTAAGTTTGATAAAGCAATAGTAAAAGCGATTCGAGCAACATGCAGAGATATGCTGGCTCCTGTACCGATAGTAGGTGTTAGAGGTATGCGAATGGTTGCAAGATCGATTAAAAAATGGCCAAATAAAATTGGTACCAAAAAAACGAATCACTATTTAGGTCAGATCGTTAGAATGCAAGAAGAAATTGGAACCGGCGGTGGAGGTTTTCGATTTATTTATGGTGCTTTTTTACAGGAAGCATCAGATATTTTGAATAATCCGGAACTTAAATCTCTATCAAAGGAAATTACTGATATAGGTGATCTGTGGCGTGATTTTGCCATTGATGCATCAAGGTTGTATAAAAATAGAAGTTTGGAGTTTGATGGGTACAATAAAGTGTCAGATAAATTATTCGTTATAGCAGACAAAGAAGAGAAGTTTTATAAAAAATTAAAAAAGGCAGTGGCTTAAATGAATGAAGTATTAATTGATATTAAGCAATTGGCCAAAAGATATAAAGATTCTGATTTTTTTGCCGTACAGCCATTAGATCTTTCCATATCGAAAAAAGAAATATTTGGTTTATTAGGTCCAAATGGAGCTGGAAAAACAACCCTTATATCTATGTTATGTGGTTTGTTAAAACCAACATCGGGAATTTTTGAAATAGATCAATTAAATTTTAAGAACAATAAAAAGCAAATACAATATTTAATAGGTGTTGTTCCTCAGGAATATGCTTTGTACCCTACCTTAACCGCTTTTGAGAATTTAATGTATTTTGGATCTATGTATGGAATAAAAAAGAAAGATCTAAAAATTGAAATTGATCGGTCATTAAAAGAATTAGGGCTTTCAAAATTTTCAAATAAAAAGATAAAGACCTTTTCGGGAGGGATGAAACGTCGGGTGAATCTAATTGCCGGAATATTGCACCAACCTAAGGTTTTGTTTTTAGATGAACCAACAGTTGGAGTTGATGTACAATCAAAAAATGTTATCATTCAACATTTGAAGCAATTGAACGATTCGGGAACGACCATTGTTTACACTTCACATCATATGATTGAAGCACAGGATTTATGTACAGATGTTGCCATTATTGATAATGGTAAGATAATAGCGCACAATACACCACAAGAGCTTATCAGATCATTTGACAATACTACTAATTTAGAAAATGTTTACCTAAGTTTAACAGGTGGAGAATTAAGAGATTATGCATAAATTATGGATGGCTACATATAAGGAATTTCTATTGTTAAAGAGAGACTTTGGCGGATTGATCATTCTTTTTCTGATGCCTTTGGTTTTGGTTATAACGGTTACTATTATTCAGGAAAGTACGGTACAACATCTTTTTACATCTAAAATACCAGTATTGCTTATTGATAATGATTCCAATGAATTATCACATTCCATTATTTCCAATTTAAAACAAAATAACTCATTTGAAGTTGTAAGTGAAATTGATGGAAGATCGATCAGTGAAAAAGAAGCAAATGACCTTGTTTTAAAGGGAAAATATAAGTTAGCAATTGTTATACCTGAAGGTTTAACAGAAAATTTAAATGCTAAAGTTTCTCAAAATGTAGCAAAAATTTTAAATGAATTTGATATTAATGAAGATCCTGTGCTTGTTGAAAAGGATATAAGTATTCAGCAAATTAAGCTGTATTTTGATCCGACGCTTCAAATTTCATTTAGAAATGCTATTAAAAATGGGATCGATAATATGGTTTCGAAAATTGAAACACAATCTATTTATCAAGTTTTTGAAGAAGAACTGGAAATTGAAAATAACGCGTTTGAGAATTCTGAATTTATAAGTTTTTTAGAGATCAATCCACAAAAAAATAATATTGAGATAAAGCCGAATTCTGTTCAGCACAATGTTCCAGCATGGACTTTATTTGCAATATTTTTTATTATTGTACCCCTTTCCATAAATATTGTAAAAGAGAAAAGTCAAGGCACTTTTGTAAGACTTAAGACAAACCCAATTTCTTATACTACTATTTTAGGAGGTAAGGTTGTTATTTATTTATTGGTTTGTTTGATTCAATTTACCTTAATGTTATTGGTGGGATTATATTTGTTTCCTTATTTAGGGCTTCCGGATTTTGAAATAAATGGTAGCTATTTACTATTATTTTTAGTGGCTATTTTTTCAGGTTTATCAGCAATTAGTATTGGAATATTGATTGGAACTATTGCTGAAACGCAAGAACAATCAGCCCCATTTGGAGCTACTTTAGTGGTTATTTTAGCTGCGATAGGAGGAGTTTGGGTTCCTGTTTTTGCAATGCCTAAGATCATGCAACTATTTGCAAAGATCTCCCCGATGAACTGGGGTTTGAATTGTTTTTATGATGTAATTATCAGGAACGAAAGTTTTATAGATATTGTACCTGAAATTAGTTTGTTAGCACTCTTTTTTATTATTTTGTTATCTCTTGCCATTTATTATGATAAAGTTAAAAATACGGTTTAAAAATGAAAATTAAGGAATCTACAGAAATACGAGTGAGATTTAATGAAACCGATTCTTTAGGTGTTGTATGGCATGGAAATTATCTTACTTATTTTGAAGATGGAAGAGAGTATTTTGGCCAAAAGCACGGTATATCGTATTTGGATGTTTTGGCCAATGGTTTTGCAACTCCAATTGTTGAATCTGTTTGCCAACATAAATTACCTTTAAAATATGGTGATATTGCCACAATTGAAACTACATTTGAAGATTCGCCGGCGTCTAAAATGATTTTTACCTATAAAATTCTTAACCCTAAGGGTGAAGTAGTTTGTACGGGTAAAACAATTCAGGTTTTTATTGATAAAAAAGGAGAATTATCATTGATCAATCCACCTTTTTTTGAATCCTGGAAAATGAAAGTTGGTTTGTTAAAATAAATTGAATGAGAGAGGTTTTTATAACAAATCACAATATTATATCTTCCCTGGGTTTTGATAGCGAATCGAATTTTAAGAATTTGATGAAGCAAAAATCAGGTATTGCACAGCACAAAAGAAAAAACGGAGAATTTTATTATAGTTCTATTGTAGATAAGGATAAAGTGGATCAATTTTTTGTTTCCATAGGAGACATCAATTTATATACCAGTCTCGAAAAAATGATGATGCTTTCTGTTTATAAATTATTGAAGGAATCGAAATTTAGGATTACAGATAGAACAGGATTGATAATATCAACAACAAAAGGTAATATTGATGTTTTATCTCCTGATTCAAATTTTAAGGAGGATAAGAAAAGAGTATACTTAGCTGAACTGGGAAAAAAGATCAGTAATTTTTTCGAAATTAAAAATGAGGCAATTGTATTGTCAAATGCCTGTGTTTCTGGTGTTTTAGCCCTTTCGGTTGCTGATAGATTGATCAGATCAAAAATGTATGATGAAATTATTATTGTAAGCGGTGATTTAGTTACCGAATTTATATTGTCTGGTTTTACATCATTTCAGGCAATTAGCGATAAACCTTGTAAACCATTTTCAAAAAACAGAACAGGAATAAATATTGGTGAAGCAATTGCAAGTGCATTGATCAGCTCTGATAAAAGCAGGTCAAAACAAGCAGTTCAAATTATTGGAAGTGGTTCGTGCAATGATGCGAATCATATTTCCGGACCGTCTCGCACGGGTGAAGGATTATTTTTAAGTGTTAGATCAGCCTTAAAAGAAGCGCAAATTTCCGAAAAGGAGATTGATTTTATATCCGCTCATGGAACAGCTACTAATTTTAATGACGAAATGGAATCTGTTGCCTTTAGCAGGTTGAAAATGCTGAATATCCCTTTAAATAGCTTAAAAGGGTATTATGGCCATACATTAGGTGCTTCAGGACTTTTAGAAACTATAATAGGGATAGAATCTTTATATCACAACACTCTTATTGCTTCCATGGGATTTGATGAATTAGGAGTTACGCATCCTATAAATGTTATAAATAAAACTTTAAAAATAGAATTAAATATTTTTTTAAAAACTGCTTCAGGTTTCGGAGGGACCAATACCGCAATACTGTTGAAAAAAGTCGATTTTTAATAATGAGTTAAAGTGTTTGATATAAAATTATCAACTAAATTTGAATTGTAGAAATTAAAAAATATTTCTATCGTAGTAAACAAAAAAGTATGTCAAATAATACAATAAAAGCTATAGATGCATTACAGGAAGCTCAAAAAATTGCCTTTGCTCCCTTTTTATTTCAAGCTACTGTTTCTCTTAGGAAATTGGGAATTTTAGATCTTATCTTTGAAAAACGCATTATTGGAGGCGTCACCATAGATGAAATTTCAAAGATTTTATCAATTAGTGAGTATGGAGTAGGAGTTTTATTGGAAATAGCTGAAACTTCTAATATAGTTAGTAAAAACCATGAAGGTAAATATGAGCTTACTAAAATTGGATATTTTTTAAATTTTCATAAAACTACCGATGTAAATATAAACTTTACCAATGATATTTGTTATAAGGGTTTATTTCATTTGAATGATTCTATAAAAACCGGAAAACCGGAAGGCATGAAAGAATTAGGAAATTGGAAGACTTTATATGAAGGATTGTCCTTACTTGATCCTGATATAAAAGAATCTTGGTTTGAATTTGATCATCATTATTCTGATTATGCTTTCCAAGAAGCATTGGATATAGTGTTTATTAATAGGCCCAAAGTAATTTTTGATATTGGTGGTAACACCGGAAAATTTGCTATAAGTTGTTGTAAAAAACATGATGATGTTTCTGTTAGAATAATTGATCTGCCGGGGCAACTTAATGCGGCTCTTAATAATGCTAAGATGCAGGGTTTTGAAGATAGAATTTTAGGATATGAAATTGATTGGCTCTCCGAGGATCCTCAAATTCCAAAAGGAGCAGATATTATCTGGATGAGTCAATTTTTAGATTGCTTCTCAGAAGAGGAGATTTTGAAGATATTAAAAGTCTGTGTAAAGTCTATGGATGACCAGACCGAATTGATTATAATGGAGACATTTACAGACCGGCAAAAATTTGACAATGCTAAATTTATTTTAGAGGCTACATCATTATATTTCACTGCAATAGCCAATGGAAACAGTAAAATGTACAAGGCGGAAGTATTTATAGATTTAATTAAAAAAGCCGGACTTATTATTAAGGAGGACATAAGACAGGTTGGTGAAAATCACTCTATTCTGATCTGCAAAAAAAAGTAAATCTATTGAATAATAAGTTGTACATACAAAGCTATTGTCATATAAAAAATGACCAACTATGGTTAAATGGAAAAGATATATTTAAAGATGCACAAAAAAATGATCTCAAAGGTTTTTTAAAGAATAGTTATAAAAATCAAAATATAAATTATCCAAAATTCTTTAAAATGGATAATTTAAGTAAGCTGGCTATTTTAGCGTCCGAACTGATTTTAAGCAAAATTGATGTGCAGGAATTCGATAATAATATAGCTTTGGTATTTTCAAATAATGCTTCGAGTTTGGATACAGATAGAAAACATCAAAAAACTATTAATGATTTAGATGATTATTTCCCTAGCCCTGCTATATTTGTTTATACATTGCCAAACATTGGTATTGGGGAAATTAGCATCAAACATCAATTAAAAAGTGAAAACGCATTTTTTGTTTTTGAAGAATTTAATGCTGGTTTCCACCGCAACTATGAAAATAGTTTGATTCAAAATAAAAAATCTAAAGCGGTTTTAGGCGGATGGATAAATGTGGATGAAGAGAATTACAGTGCTTTTTTATATATGGTTTCTGAGCACGGAACAATAGAACACACAGAACAAAATTTATTAAAATTATATAAAGAATAATCATAATGGAGAATTTAAAATTAGAGATAAAAGAGAAAATTATAGAAAACTTAAATTTAGAAGATGTAGAAATTGCTGATATCCAGGATTCTGATAAGTTATTTGGTGACGGATTGGGCTTAGACTCTATTGACGCATTAGAGTTAATAGTTATGTTAGATAAAGATTATGGTATCAAGCTAACAGATCCAAAACAGGGGAAATCTATTTTTGAATCCATTGATACGATGTCAAAGTACATAACAGAGAATAGAACTAAATAATAATGATCAAAGGTGTTGCTGTTACTGGTATGGGAATAATTTCTTCAATAGGAAATACTGTTGAAGAAAATTTTCAATCTTTAATATCTCTTAAACCAGGAATTTCAAGAATTAAAAAAATTAATACAGTTCATAGAGATACCATTAAAGTTGGTGAAATCGATTTGACCAATGATGAATTGATTGAGTTTTTGGATTTATCGAAAGACAATAATTATTCTAGAACAGCATTGTTAGCGGAAGTGGCGGTTGTTGAGGCTTTAGAAAATGCCAATATCTCGGATATCAACAATTATAAAACAGGCTTGATCTCTTCAACAAGTGTTGGTGGAATGGATATGACAGAAAAGCATTATTATTCTCAGTTTAAAGAAATTAAAAACAGAAAATATATTGAGAGTCATACGGCAGGAGATTCAACAAACAAAATAGCCAATAGAATAGGTATTTCTGATTTTGTGACTACAATAAGTACTGCTTGTTCATCTTCAGCAAATGCAATTATGCTGGGTGCAAGAATGATTAGATCCGGCAAATTAGATAGAGTGGTAGTTGGTGGTGCCGATTGCTTGTCTAAATTTACGATAAATGGCTTTAAAACCTTAATGATACTTTCAGAAACAGATTGCAAACCTTTTGATGAGAACAGAACAGGTTTGAATTTGGGTGAAGCTGCTGCTTATTTGGTTTTGGAATCCGATAGAATTGTTAAGGAAGAAAATAAACAAGTTTTAGCCTATGTTTCAGGTTATGCGAATGCAAATGATGCATTTCATCAAACAGCATCTTCTGAAAATGGAGAAGGAGCTTTTTTAGCCATGACACAAGCATTGAAAGTGGCAAATTTAGTTCCGGAAAATATTGATTATATCAATGCCCACGGAACAGCGACGCCAAATAATGATTTATCAGAGAGCAGGGCGATCATAAGAGTATTTGGAGATAGTTTACCTTATTTAAGTTCAACTAAGGCTTATACCGGACATACTTTGGCAGCTGCAGCTGTTGTTGAAGCGGTGTATTCAATATTGGCCTTAAGAAATGATGTTATTTTACCAAATTTGAATTTTCAAACTGCAATGGCAGAAACATCGATCGTTCCTGTCACAAAGATTTTAAATAAAAAATTACAGCATATATTGTCAAATTCTTTTGGATTTGGAGGTAATTGTTCCACAATAATCTTTTCAAAATCATAGCTGGATGAAGAATTACTATATCAATGGAATTGGTTCTATATCTGCTCAACCTACTTTAGGCGAAAATGATTTCTCTGAAAATTTTAAGGAGTTGGATCAAAATATTGTTGCTGCATTTAAACCAAATTATAAAGAATATATTAAACCTGCTTTGATAAGACGTATGTCAAAGGGTGTAAAAATAGGGGTTGTAGCATCTTCAATTGCCATGAAAGAGGCGGGTGTTGAAAAACCGGAGGCCATTATTACCGGTACAGGTATGGGATGTGTAAATGATTCTGATAAATTTTTAAAAAACATTATTGATAATGATGAACAATTTTTAACTCCAACTTCTTTTATACAATCAACACATAATACGGTGGGCGCTCAAATAGCTTTAGGTTTAGGCTGCAAATCCTATAATGTAACATATGTACACGGGGCTACCTCATTTGAATCTGCATTAATAGATGCTATGTTGATGATAGATGAAGAAAGATCAAATGTATTGGTTGGTGGTGTTGATGAATTAGGATCGTATACAACCAGTTTATATAACCTGATCGATCATGTTAAAAAAGAAGAAACTCTACACGATGGGATTCTGGCATCAAATTCAAAAGGTGCTGTATTTAGTGAAGGTGCACAATTTTTTGTTTTAGAAGATAAAAAAAATAATAAAACCTATGCCAGATTAGTTGATCTGGCACTATATAATTCTTTAGCCGAGGAGAATATTGAGCATAAATTAAAACAGTTTTTGAACGAAAACAAACTTAATATTTCAGATCTTGATGTAGTAATATTTGGATTGAACGGAGATGTAGAATATGATCGAATCTATAAGAATTTAATGGGCTCTGTTTTTAAGAACAAACAACAATTGTATTATAAACATTTATCAGGAGAATATAATACATCTTCTTCATTCGGCATGTTTAGTGCCTGTCAAATATTACAAAATCAGAAGATTCCTGGCATACTGAAATTGAATAAAGTTAAAGAAACTGCTGTCAAATACATTTTGCTTTACAACCAGTATAGGGGTGAAAATCATAGTTTTACATTGTTGAGTTCATGCTAAACTTTAGAAGTATAAATATTATTTCAATTTTGATTTTGGCAGTTTTAATATTGTTGAAAATTGAAAGTATAATATCTGTTGGGTGGATAGTTTTGCTTATACTTTTATGGTTGATCATTACAATAATTGGCTCTTTTCAGATCCGATGGAATTATTTTTTAAAGGCAAAGCATAGTAATTGGGATGTTAATGAAAATGATATTGCCTTGACCTTTGATGATGGGCCAAACGAAAAATACACTCCGAGAATTTTAGAATTACTAAAAAAATATAATTCGAAAGCAACTTTTTTTTGTATTGGGAAGAACATTGAAAAATATCCCGATTTGTTTTTGCAAATAATAAATGAAGGGCATACCGTAGGGAATCATTCTTATGGACATAAAAACAAATTTGGTTTTTTAAGTAAAAAAAATGTGTATAATGATATTGAATTAGCACAAAAATTTGTAAAAAGAAATTACCATATTGAAATGAAGTTATTCCGGCCGCCTTTTGGAGTTACAAATCCCAATATTGCTAAAGCTGTAAATTTACTCAAGCTGCACTCTATTGGTTGGAGCATTCGTTCATTGGATACCATTGCAAAAGATCCTGAAACGGTAGTAAAAAGGATCACTTCAAAAATTAAAAAAGGTGATGTAATTCTAATGCACGATAATAGCGAGCTAAGTACAGTTGTTCTGGAAAGATTATTAGTTTATTTAGAGAATAAAAAGTTGAAATCGGTAACTTTAAACAGCTTATTTAATATCAAGGCTTATGCGTAGGAAAATATATTTATTCAGCTTGGTTGTTATTTGTTTTTCATTTGATGGTGTTTCTCAACAAATGGAAATGTTAAATAATGAGTCGCAGGAATTGAGGAAAAGAATAATAGAAAAATCGAATACGACGAATACTATAATTAGCGATTTTATACAGTATAAACATTTAGATTTTTTATCAAATGACATTAAATCCACAGGTAAATTAGTGTTTAAATCACCTGATTTAATTAAATGGGAATACTTGGAGCCTTTTAAATATAGTGTGGTATTCAAAAATGATAAGTTGTTGATCAATGATGATGGTGTTAAGAGTAAAATTGATCTCAGTTCAAACAAATCATTTAAATCATTAAATATCCTGATAATTAAAAGTGTAAAAGGAGATATGTTTGATGAAAATTCATTTGACATTGAATATTTTAAAAATTCAAAAAATTACCTGGTTAGATTTCAACCAAAGACAAGTTCAGTAAAATCATTTGTGAATGAATTCATACTAACCTATGATAAAGTATCCTTGAATGTGATAGAAATTAAAATGAAAGAGAATTCAGAGGATTATACCTTATTAAAATTTATAAATCAAAGTATAAATGAAAAAGTTGGGAACGAGGTTTTTTCTAATTAGCTGTTTACTTATGCTGTTAGTTTCTTGTAGTTATTCAACGTCGAGGGGATTTATTGAACAACCACAAACAAAAGATGTCGTTGTAAATAGTTATTTTTCAGATCTGGAAAAAGATTATGTATACAAGGCAATACTCCATATTTATAAACATCGATTAAGTGGGATATTTATTGTTAAAAAAATAAATACAAATCACCATAGAATTGTATTTACCACTGAATTTGGTAAGAAAATATTTGATTTTGAATTAGTTGAAAATGATTTTAAAATAAACTACATAAATGACCAAATCAATAAAAAGAAACTTATTAGAACTTTGAGTGATGATTTTCAATTACTTATTAATCAAAATAATGCAGTAATGAATGAGTTCTATTCTCCAACAGAATCTATATACCGATCAAAAGTTAGGGATAAGTATTATTATCATTTCTATAATAAAAATAATGATCAGTTAGAGAAAATAGTAATGACTTCTAGAAATAAAGAGATGCTAACAATTGTATTTCAAGATCTTAAGAATAATTTGGCTCAGAGTATTGTAATGACCCATGATAATTTGAAAATTAGTATAGAGTTGAAGTATATTAATAATTAATGCTATTTTTGTTTAAATGATTTAACCATGAGAAATTATTTATTGGCCTTATTTTTAATTGTATTTTGTATGTCGGCTCAAGGCCAGTCAAAATCGAGATTTGGAATGAGAGCCGGATTGAACATTACGGACATAGCGGAAATTGACAGTGAAGAACGGTATGATTTTTATACTGGTGCTTATTTGGCCATTGAATTTACAGAGCAGTATACATTACAGTTCGAATTGAACTATTCAAGACAAGGTGCAAAATTGAAGGAATATAATAGTCTAAATATTAATGAGATAAGGATTGATTATCTGTCCGCATCTATTTTAAATAAAATTTATTTAGTAAAGAGATTACATTTAGTATTCGGTCAATATTTAGATGTTAATGTTTATGATAATCTAATTCATTCCAATGATTATTTTTTCTGGCCATATTTAGATTTAGGATTTATTGTGGGACTTGGTATTGATGTTATTGAAAATCTTTCCCTTGAAGCTAGGTACAGGCATGGCCTGATAGATGTATATAATGTAAATTCAGAAACACAACCATATATATCGAATATGGGTGGGAGAAATACTAATAAAGTGTTTCAATTAGGATTGGCTTATAAATTTGATTTTTGAAAATGATATTAAAGGACTTTTATAAAATAAAAAATAAAGAAAGATCGGAAGATCAAAATGCGTTTTCTTTTGAGATAGAAATAAATAAAGATCATCCTATTTTTGAAGGTCACTTCCCTGATAAACCGGTAATGCCTGGAGTTTGTATGATGCAGATAATTAAAGAAATTACCGAGGATATAGTTGGAACAAAATTGTTTATGGAAAAATGTTCCAATGTAAAATTTATGGCCGTAATCAATCCTAGAATAAATTCAATTCTAAATTTAGAAATTAAAATATTTGATGAAAACAGTAAGGTCATAGTCAAGAATACAACTAATTTTGAAGATACTCTTGCTTTAAAATTAACGGCTGAGTACAAAAAGCAAAAAAAGAAGAAGATTAATTAAATTCTTATGAAACTTTCTATTTTTTTTATAAGTATTCTTTTGTGGGTAGTTAATGTTGATGTATCCGAGATAAGAAGTGACTATAAACATGCTGTAAAGTCTAAAACCAAAGCATTTGAATTAAATTCTAAACTGGAAAGTATCTCAAAAAATGATAAAAAAGTATTAGTGGCTTATAAAGGAGCTGTTATTTCGATAACGGCAAAATATAAAAACTCTAATAAACTTAAAAGCACAACATTTAAAAGCGGTGTATCTCTAATTGAATATGCCGTTGAAAATGAGGCAGACAATATTGAAATTAGATTTGTAAGGCTGAGCATTCAGCAGAATAGCCCAAAATTTTTAAAATACAATAAAGATATTGAGGCTGATAAAAAATTCATTTTAAATAATTTTAAGAACATCCGATCGAACGAATTCAAAGATTATTTAAAAGGATACATTTTAGATTCGGAAAATTTTACTAAGGACGAAAAAAATGTAATTTTGTCGCAGTAATTTAATTTTATTAGTTTGAACCTTAGCATTGATTTCTCTTCATTAATTACAGATTTGAATGTCTGTGTAATAATTCCAACCTACAATAACGCTAAAACCTTAAAAAGAGTGATTGATGGTGTTTTAATTTACACAGATCGGATCATTGTTGTTAATGACGGGAGCACAGATGATACAATAAGAATTTTAGAAAAATACCCTGACCTGTTTCAAATACATTTTTCTGAGAATAAGGGAAAAGGATCAGCCTTGAGGGCCGGTTTTAAAGAGGCTTTTAAACAAGATTTTGATTATGCCATAACTATCGATTCTGATGGACAACATTACCCGGATGATATTCCTGTTTTTCTAACTGAACTTGAAAAAAACCAAAATGTTTTATTGATCGGGTCTAGAAATATGTCACATGAGTCTGTGCCAAAAAACAGTAGTTTTGGCAATAAGTTTTCAAATTTTTGGTATTGGATTGAAACCGGAATTAGATTAACAGATACGCAATCCGGTTTTCGCTTATACCCTTTAAATATGCTTTCAAAGATCACCTTCTATACGACCAAATTTGAATTTGAAATTGAATCGATAGTAAAAATTGCTTGGAGAGGGGTTGATGTTAAGAATGTGCCTATAAAGGTTTTGTATGATGTAGAAGAAAGAGTATCGCATTTCAGACCAATTATTGATTTTACCCGTATCAGTATTTTAAATACCTGGTTAGTATTTATAGCCTTTGTTTATATCAAACCAAGAGATTTTCTGCTCAAGATAAAGCGAAAAGGAATTAAGCGTTTTTTTAATGAAAATATATTGTATAGCTCTGATTCACCAGCTAAAAAGGCTTTTTCCGTTGCATTGGGAGTATTTATTGGAATTTCGCCTTTTTGGGGATTTCAAACCATAATGGTCTTGGCTTTGGCCGCTATATTAAGATTAAATAAAGTCATTAGTTTTACTTTTTCTAATATAAGTATCCCCCCAATGATTCCATTTATTATTTATGGTAGTTTAAAAATGGGGAGTTGGATCTTAAATACAAATAATAGTATTGAGTATGATAATATTTCATCAGATTTTAATTTTTTATTAAGTTTGGAGGAATATATAATCGGAAGTTTTGTTTTGGCTTTTCTTTCTGCCATATTATTTGGTATCACAGGATTTATCATTTTTAATATCATAAGTAAAAAAAGTGGATAGTATTTTTTATAATTTACATAACAACTTAAAGAAGAGTAAATTATTTACAATTGGATTCCTGTTATTGCTACTGAGCATTCTTTTGTTTTTTGCAACAAAACTTAAATTCGAGGAGGATATTACAAAATTGATCCCACAATCGGAAGAAACAAGAACCCTAAATAAAGTTTTAAACAATACCGATTTTTCTGATAAAATAATTTTAAACATTTCTATAAAGGAAAATGGTTCACCTGAGGATCTAATTTCTTATGCTGAAGAGATCATAGATAGTTTACAGGTGTATTGCAGTGACTATATTGCGGCTATACAAGGAGAAATATCTAATGATGATATGGTAAATACCTTGGATTTCGTATATAATAATTTACCTCTTTTTATGGAAGAAAGAGATTATCAGTATTTAAATGAAAAATTTACAAGTGATAGTTTAGAATCTGTTGTATCAAATAATTTTAAAACCTTGATGTCTCCAACCGGTTTTGTTGCTAAAAACACAATTCGTAAAGACCCGTTTGGTTTGTCTTTTAGAGCTTTGAAAAAGTTAGATGATATAAAGTTAACAGATAACTTTGTAATTTATAATGGTTTTATAACAACGAAAGATAAAAAGAACCTTTTTTTATTTATCAAACCAAAACTACCAACCAACGAAACTGATGCAAATTCAATATTTGTAAATAAATTATATTCGATATCCGACAATTTAAATGAAAAGTTCGATAAAACTGTTGGCAATGAGTATTACGGTTCAACAGTAATTGCTGTTGGAAATGCCAATCAAATCAAAATGGATATAAAGTATACTGTAACTTTAGCTCTGTTAGTTCTAATTCTAATCCTTATTTTCTTTTATAGAAAATTCTTTGTTCCAATACTTTTATTTATACCAACTATTTTTGGAGCTTTAACAGCCATGGTGATCTTATCTGTGATAAGAGAGGAAATATCTGCGATATCCCTTGGAATTGGTTCTGTATTGTTAGGAATTACTTTGGATTATTCTTTACATATTCTAACACATTTCAGGAACAATAACGATGTAAAACAGCTTTATAAAGATGTGACAAAACCAATTTTCATGAGTAGTTTAACCACTGCTGTTGCATTTTTATGTTTATTACTTTTAAAATCACAGGCCTTACAAGATTTGGGGATTTTTGCGGCTATTAGTGTGTTGAGTACTTCGATTTTTGCCTTGTTGATTATTCCATTATTTTATAACCCTACCTCTCAAAAGAAAAAATTGTCAAAAAATATTATTGAAACCATTGCCAATTTTAGTTTTGATAGGAATAAGTTTATTTATACAGGTATATTCATTGTTTTGATCCTAAGTTTTTTCACTTTTAAGAATGTTCGTTTTGATAAGGACTTGAATAGTATGAATTACCAAAGTGAAGCGATCCTTTTAGCCGAAAATAATTTAGATTCTATTCTTAGTCTTTCTTCTAAATCAGTTTATGTTGTTGCTTACGGTGATGACATAGAGGATGTTTTAGAAGCCAATACTAAAATAAGTCAGATACTAAACAGATCAGAATTGTCAAATGATATTTTGCAATTTAGCTCTAATGGTTCAATTGTGTTGTCTGACGGAGAGCAGCAAAAAAAATTGGAGCGATGGAATTCTTTTTGGACAGATTCATTAAAACAACAACTAAAAAAAGATCTGATTAAAAAGGGAGAAAGAGTAGGGTTTAAAGAATCAACATATGAGCCTTTTTATGGTTTGATCAACCGAGATTTTCAAAAAATAGGTTTAAAAGAATATCAAAGTGTAGAATCACTTTTAACAGAAGAATATATTTCTGATAAGAAAGATCTTAAAACTGCGGTTTCCTTGGTTAAGATCAAAAAAGGTCAAAAGCAAAAATTAAGTCAACTGATAAAAGCCATTCCAAATGCCTTATTGATAGATAGGAAAGAAATAAGTGAAACTTTTTTGGGTGGTTTAAAAGATGATTTTGCCATATTGATCAATTACTCTTTTATCGCGATTGTGGTCATACTTTTACTCTTTTTTAGAAATATTGAACTAACATTATTAACTATCATTCCAATAGCACTTACATGGCTACTAACTCTGGGAGTTATGGGGTTCTTCGGAATAGAATTTACCATTTTTAACGTCATAATTTCCACCTTTATTTTTGGTTTGGGAGTTGATTACAGTATTTTTATGACCAATGCTCTAGTGAAAGATTACACTTATGGCACTAAAAAAATAACAACTTATAAAATTTCAATTCTCTTATCAGTTATAACAACTATTTTAGGTGTTGGTGTTTTGATCTTTGCGAAACATCCTGCGTTGCGATCCATTTCGGTTCTATCATTAATAGGTATTTTAATTACTGTTTTGGTGACCTTCACGATTCAGCCTTTATTATTCAGGGTTTTTGTTACCAATAGGGCAGAGAAAGGATTCTCGCCAATAAAGATCAGACCATTTATTCAATCTATATTTTTGCTGATTTTTTATGGCTTGGGTGGTATACTGTTATCCATATTGAGTATCACCATTTTACCCTTGATACCAGTAGCTAAAAGATTAAAATTTAAATGGCTGCATAAAGCAATGGCAAAATTGGTTCAAGCGGTTTTATACGCTAATCCATTTGTTAAAAAAAGAGTGATAAATGAGTATAATGAAGATTTTAAGGAACCGGCAATTATTATTGCAAATCACTCTTCTTCATTGGATACTTTGACCATGGGATTATTAACCCATAATCTAATTTATTTAGTAAATGATTGGGTTTACAGATCACTGGTATTTGGAATATTAGCAAAGGTAGCAGGATTCTATCCTGTTTCCGATGGGGTTGATGATAGTTCAGATCATTTAAAAGAGAAAACCCGTCAGGGCTATTCGCTGATGATTTTTCCGGAAGCAAAACGATCATTAACAAATAGGGTAGGAAGGTTTCATAAAGGAGCTTTCTATTTACAAGGACAATTAAAATTAGATATTTTACCGATTTATTTGCATGGAAATGCTGAAGTAATGCCAAAAAATGATTTTATAATTCATGATGGTAGTTTAACTGTAAAAGTGGGTAAAAGAATTCCGTATAATGATCATAATTTTGGTCAGACATATAGGGAGAGGAACAAAAAAATAAGTAAATTCTTTAAAAGTGAATTATTGGAATTTCGTAATGAAATTGAAAATGAAGATTATTTTAAAGATATTTTATTTTCTAATTATCTTTATAAGGATGAAAAGGTAGTTAAAATAGTTAAAGAAGATTTTATTAAAAATAAGGGTTATTATCATCAGTTAAATGTCAATTTACCAATGAGGTCAAAAATTTTACATATAGCAGATGATTATGGACAAATTGATATCATGTTGGTTTCAAAATATTTGGATAGAAAAATAACTACTTTTATCAAGGATGCTGCCAAATATAATATTGCAAAAAATTGTTATACTTTACAAACGAGAAAAGTGAAACTTATTAATCAACTTGCTAATCTGGAATTACAACAATTTGACATATTAATTCTGTCGGATAGAAATGCTGTACATTTTATAAGTGAAAAAGAACTTCAGTCTTTCAAATCAATTTTAATAGTAAATCTGGAGTTAGCCAAAATAAAAAAAATTGATATACCAGCAAAAGGAATGAAAAGTGCTAAAGAATTAATTAAAGAATGTTGGTTGGAATAATTAATGTACAATATCGAAACATTAAAATAGATTATTTATTATATTTACAGGCTAAATAAATATTTATATTATGAAAAAATTATTATTCTTTGTCGCGCTTGTGGTATTTGGTCTGACTACGATGAATGCTCAGGAAGAAGCTAAAGAAGATACCAAAAAAGGAGCTGAAAAAATTTACGATCAAGCAAAAACCGGAGGATTTATTGTAGGAGCTAATATTGGATTACCCATACATGAGGCTGGTGATATTTCTTCTTTTAATACGGGAGCCGATATCGCTTATCTATTTGAAGTAATGGAAAATCTTGAAGTAGGCGTACTTGTTGGATATACTCATTTTTTTGGAGATGGTGAATATAAGGTTTATGAAGGTAATGATGATATCATCGTAGCAAATTACCAGGATGCTGGTTTTGTACCTATTTCAACTACTGCGAGATATTATTTTTCTGATCGCAAATTCTTTGCAGGATTAGATCTTGGGTACGCTATTAATGTTTCTGGAGATGCAGACGGAGGTCTTTTTTTAAGACCAAAATTTGGATTTAATTTGGGTAAAATATCTTTGATAGGATCTATACAAAGAATTACTGGAGGCGTTGATTATCAAGAAGGAGAAGTAAGTGATGTGGCAAAAGTAAGTGGTTTTAATTCATTTAATTTTGGAATTGAGTATGGATTTTGAAGTTTAAAAAAAAGAAAATGAAAGTGGAAGAATTACTTCCACTTTTTTTATGCCCTAATTATTGCTAAGTTTACTCCATAATTTTAAAAAGTGAAGGATAAGTACGATATAGTTATCATTGGAAGCGGTTTAGGAGGTTTGGTGTCTGCCAATATACTGGCCAGAGAAGGATATAGTGTATGTGTACTGGAAAAGAACAATCAGTTTGGAGGTAATTTACAAACCTTTGTGCGGGATAAAAATATATTTGATACAGGAGTACATTACATTGGAGCTTTGGATAAAGGCCAAAATCTATATCAATATTTTAAGTATTTGGGTATCATGAATGGTCTAAATCTTAAAAAATTAGATGACGATAAATATGATGTAATTACTTTTGATGGTGATGATGAAGAATATTATCATGCGCAAGGTTATAAAAATTTTACAAGCTCATTAATAAAAAGATTTCCAAAAGAAAAAAAGGCCATTCGAGCATATTGCCAAAAATTAAAAAGTGTTTGTAAAAGTTTCCCACTATATAACTTAAATGCCGGTACAAGCTATGATAAAAGTATATTAGGGCTTAGAGTGTCAGACTATTTAGATTCTATTACAGAGAATAAATTATTAAAGTCAGTTTTGGCCGGCTCTAATTTTCTATATGCCGGTGAAGCAAATACTCCATTTTATGTACATGCACTTTCTACTAATTCATTTATCGAAAGCTCGTGGAGATGTGTGAATGGAGGTGGTCAGATTTCTAAATTATTAGTTAAGAGATTAAGAGAGTTTGGGGGTGAAATTTTTAAATATCAAGAAGTTTCAAAATTTGGTTTTGAAGAAGAGAAGTTAACCTCGGTTATAACAAAAAAAGGAGAGATAATCAAAGCTGATATTTTTATTTCAAACATTGAGCCTAAACTTACGGTAAGAATGTTAGAGGGTAAAGGGATGCGTAAATCATATGTTAACCGAATAAAGAAAATCAAGAGCGGAATTTCAGGATTTAGTTTATATATAGTGTTTAAACCTGAATCATTCAAGTATTTGAATTATAATTATTATCATTTTAAAGATCCGGATAATGTTTGGGATGTTCAAAATTATACAGACGAGACATGGCCAGAAGGTTATATGATTTCTATGGGAGTTAAAAATAGCCAATCAAAATGGACGGATAGTTTAACAGCGATGACCTATATGAGATTTGAAGAAGTTAAACAATGGGAGCAAACATTTAATACGGTCGCTGAAGATTCAGATAGAGGGGAGGCCTATGAAAACTTTAAAAAAGAGAAAGCAGAGATATTTATAACAGAGTTGGAGAAAAAATTCCCTGATATTAGAGATTGCATCCAATCTGTTCATACTTCTACACCTTTGTCCTACCGTGATTATATTGGTAGTAATCAAGGTGCAATGTATGGATATGTAAAAGATGCCAATAACCCAATGAGATCATTTTTATCGCCAAAAACAAAATTGAAGAATTTGTTTTTTACCGGTCAAAGTTTAAATATGCATGGTATTTTAGGAGTTACAATTAGTGCTGTTTTAACCTGCTCTCAAATTGTTGGCAGAAAAAAATTAATACATTCAATTCTTACAGCTTTAGATAAATGATTATTGTAAGATATAAATATTATGTTGTATCTATTATATTGACCTTTAGTCTTTTATTGTCCTGTGGAATAAAAAAACATCAAAAGAATATTCCGGATGTTAGTAAATATTCTATGGATTCTTCCAAAAGAACTGAGATCAATGATTCTTTATTTTTTAAAGGAAATAGTAGTTTGCGGAAAAATAAGTATGCTCAATGGGAATTAGTGGCTTATGGTAATCCATTGGACCTGGGGAATAGCATAGGTGAGTTGAGCAAAGAATTGATTGAAAAACAGGAAGAGATTTTTTTTTCTAAGGTGGAAGAACTGGTGCCTTCAAAGTTCAAACAAAATTTACTTCGAAAATTTTTGGCCGGATATAACCGTAAAATGGATATGTACATTAAGGAGGAATACAAAGCCGAAATTTATGGAATCTCAAAATATACTTCAGATAAATACGATTATTTTGCACAAAAATATTTAAGAAGTTTATATTTACATAGTGCACACGACATAGGGCACGCTTTAAAGGATCTGGCTTTGGTTGGTTGCTCTTCATTTGCTGTTTGGGGTGATAAAACTGAAGATGGAAATTTGATAATAGCGAGAAATTTTGACTTTTATATTGGAGATGATTTTGCAGAAGAAAAGGTGATTTCCTTTATTCAACCAGAAAAGGGTTATAAATTTATGTCGGTTTCATGGGCTGGATTTATCGGTGTGATGTCAGGCATGAATGATCAGGGATTAACTGTAACGATTAATGCAGGAAAATCAGATATTCCTTTTTTAGCCAAAGCACCAATTTCTTTAGTAGCCAGAGAAATTATTCAATATGCCTCAAATATTGAAGAGGCCATAGATATTGCAAAACAAAAGGAAGTCTTTGTTTCAGAATCAATTATGGTGGGAAGTGTTTATGACAATAAAGCGGTGCTATTAGAAATTTCACCCGATAAGTTTGATGTCTTTCAAATTATAAATTCATCACAATTGATCTGCTCCAATCATTTTCAAAGTGAAACCTATTTGAGCGATAAAAAGAATATAAAGCATATTGAAGAAAGCCACTCGAAATACAGGTATGATAGAATGGAGGAATTATTAAAGGAAACAGATAAACTGAACCCTAAAAGTGCCGTTTCCATTTTGAGAAATAGAGATGGCTTAAAAAATGTCAAGATCGGTTATGGAAATGAAAAATCGTTAAATCAACTTTTGGCTCATCATGGGATCGTTTTTCAACCCCAAAAAAAGATGGTATGGGTTTCTTCAAATCCTTATCAATTAGGTGAATTTGTTGCTTTTCATTTAGATAGTGTTTTTGATAATTTTAATAAGCAAACGATTACTTTATCTTTACCACAATATTTGATTGAAAAAGATAGCTTTATAAACTCAAATGAGTTTGTCAATTATGAGAAATATAGAGCTGAGAAAATAAATATTGAAAAAATCATAGATGATAAGGGTAAATTATCAGCGGATAGGTTGAATTATTTTAAATCCTTAAATCCTGATTCTTGGGACGTTTATTTTATAGCGGGCAAATACTATTATCAAAATAAATATTATAAAGCTGCTTTAAATGAGTTTAAAAAAGCACTTTCAAAAGAAATAACAACGATTCCTGATAAAGAGAAAGTAGAAAAGTATATTAAAAAAACAGAAAGGAAATGATTCCTGAAATAGAAAAAAAATCCAGAATACAAATAAAACAACTTCAAGAAGAGAAATTACATGAGTTGATGATTTATTTAAGTCATAAATCACCTTTTTACATAAGACTTTTCAAAAATAGAGGAATTGATATTTCCAATATCAAAACTGTTGAAGATCTGATTAAAATACCTGTAACGACAAAAGAGGACCTTCAAAAATACAATGATGATTTTATATGTGTAAATCGATCTAGGATAATTGATTACGTTACAACATCGGGTACAACTGGTAAGCCGGTATTTTTTGGTTTAACAGATAATGATCTTGAAAGATTAGCTTATAATGAAGCTATATCTTTTGCTTGTTCAAAAGTTACAAAAAACGATACGATTCAATTAATGACAACAATTGATCGTCGTTTTATGGCTGGATTGGCCTATTTTTTAGGTGCGAGAAAAATAGGAGCAGGTATCATTAGGGTTGGGGCTGGAATTCCGGAATTACAATGGGATTCTATTATAAAATTTAAACCTACTTATCTTATTGCGGTACCTTCATTTTTGCTAAAATTGATCGAATATGCCGATAATAATGGAATTGATATAAATAAAAGTTCTGTTAAAGGGGTCCTTTGTATAGGAGAACCTTTAAAAAATCAAGATTTTACTTTAAATGTTTTATCTGAAAAAATAAAAGAACGTTGGAATATTGAGTTGTATTCTACCTACGCCTCAACAGAAATGAGTACTGCTTTTGCCGAATGTGAATATCAACAAGGAGGGCACCATCATCCTGAATTGATCATTGCAGAAATATTAGATGAAAATAATGAACCTGTTAAAAATGGAGAAGAAGGAGAATTGGTCGTAACAACTTTGGGAGTTGAAGCGATGCCCCTTTTAAGGTTTAAAACAGGAGATGTGGTTAAGGCACATTATAAACCATGTAATTGCGGGCGAAACACTTTTCGCTTAGGCCCTGTAATTGGTAGAAAAAAACAGATGATTAAATATAAAGGAACTACTATTTATCCACCGGCAATGTATGACCTCTTGAATGATTTTAGTGAAATTGAAAATTATATCATTGAAATTGATAAAAATGAAATTGGGACAGATAAAATAACAATAAAAATTCGATCAAAAATGGCTTCAGTGGATTTGATCGAAAGATTAAAAGATCATTTCAGGGCCAAACTAAGGGTATCACCACAAATTGAATTTGTATCTGTTGAAGAAATTAATCAGTTGAAGTTTCCTAAAATGAGTAGAAAACCTATGTTGTTTGTAGATAGAAGAGAGTCAATTGCGAATTAAAATGACAGAATATTTGAAATCAATTGCACCATATACCGATCATGAAATTAAAGAAGCTTTGATTTCCTTAGAAACGAATGAAGAGTTTCTTAAAGGCGTTCAGTTTTTTTATCCAAAATGGAGTACTCAAGATATTATTTTAAAGCTTAAATCTTGTGAAACTTATTCCGATTTTATGATTGAATTTATAGAGATGATCATCAAAAATTCTATTAAAAACACTATGGAATCTTTTGAGATCATTGGTTTAGAATCTTTCGATGTGACCAATTGTTTATTCATTTCAAATCATCGTGATATATTTTTGGACTCTGCTTTACTTCAAAACCATTTATATGACATCGGCAAACCATTTACGGAAATTTCTTTAGGAGATAATTTAATGGTCAATGATACCATGAAAGCAGTTGCCAAGCTTAATAATATGTTTACCGTTATAAGAAGCAGTAATAAGTCGGAAATGCTTAAGAATTCGATCAATCTATCAAAATACATGCGTTATTCTATAACGCAAAAGAAAGTTTCTTCTTGGATAGCTCAAAATAATGGAAGAACAAAAGATGGCAATGACCTTACTGCTCCCGGTTTAATTAAAATGCTATTATTGAGCGGTGGAAATGATATTAAAGATGCAATATCTGAGTTAAATATTATTGTTTCTACTATTTCCTTTGAATATGAACCCTGTGCTTTTGAAAAAGCAAACGAATTAAGTATTCTCGAAAAAGACGGGAATTATGATAAGGGTAAATTTGAAAACATTAACAGTATAATAAATGGTATTACCGGGTATAAAGGTAATGTGAAACTTGTATTTGAGAAATTAAATGTCAGTAATATATATTTTACAAATAACAGAAAAAAAGATGTTCTAGCTATTGCCGATGAAATTGATAGAACCGTATATCGAAACTATCAACTTTGGAAAACCAACTATATGGCTTACGATTTGTTACACAATGATTTTAAATACCAACAATATTACAATAGGGAAGATATATTAAAATTTAAAAAATATTTAAAACAATCTGAGAATGAAGATGTTTATTACAGATTATTAAAAATGTATGTAAATCCTATTTATAATAAAAATAAGATATATAAAGATCCGTTTTAAAAATAACGAAAACACTTGATCTAATCTCTTCTTTCACAAGCTAATAAAGTGTTCCTTAACAGCATTGCAATGGTCATTGGACCAACACCCCCAGGAACAGGAGTGATAAATGCAGCCTTTTTACTCACGCTTCCAAAATCAACATCGCCGGCCAAACGATAACCACGTTTTTTTGTATCATCTTTAACCCGGGTAATTCCAACATCAATAATGGTAACGCCATCTTTTACCATATCGCCGGTTAAAAATTCGGCTTTACCCAAAGCAGCTATAATTATATCTGCTCCTTTTGTAATTTCTGACAAGTTTTTAGTTCGGCTATGTGTTAAAGTAACAGTTGCATTCCCTATAGATCTCTTTTGACTCAATAAGATACTCATCGGTCTTCCAACAATATGACTTCTTCCGATTACAACAACATTTTTGCCAGATGTTTCAATATTATACCGTGTTAATAATTCTAAAATTCCAAAAGGAGTTGCAGGTAAAAAAGTAGGGAGGTCAAGAGCCATTCTACCCACATTAACCGGATGAAACCCATCCACATCTTTATCCGGATCTACAGCCATCAAAACTTTTTGTTCATCAATTTGTTTTGGCAATGGCAATTGTACAATAAACCCATCAATGTCAGCATCCTTATTCAGATCATCAATTTCATTTAATAACTGTTCTTCAGTAGTATCTTCGGGTAGATCAATTAAAGTTGAATTGAAACCAACTTTTTCACATGACTTTACTTTGCTATTTACATAGGTCATGCTAGCCCCATCACTTCCAACTAATATTGCAGCTAAATGAGGTGTTTTTAATCCTTCAGATTTTCTTTTAGTAACGATTTTAGCAATTTCTTCTTTTATATCGTCCGATGTTTTTTTCCCGTCTAATATGGTCATATTGTAAAATTTTATTCTTCCTACTTTTAACTTTTAACTTCTCACTGCATTCCCTTCATCATCGACATCATTTTTTTAGCACCTCCACCTTGCATCATTTTCATCATTTTGCTCATTTGATTGAATTGTTTCATCAATTGATTTACTTCTTGAACATTAGTGCCTGATCCTTTTGCAATTCTTTTTTTTCTACTGGCATTTATCATTGCCGGTTTGCTTCTTTCAGCAGGTGTCATTGAATGGATTATAGCTTCAATACCCTTGAAGGCATCATCATCAATATCAACATCTTTCATCATTTTGCCTGCACCCGGAATCATTCCAACCAGATCTTTCATGTTCCCCATTTTTTTGATTTGCTGGATCTGTTTTAAAAAGTCGTCAAAACCAAATTGATTTTTGGCAATTTTCTTTTGAATCTTACGGGCTTCTTCCTCATCATATTGTTCTTGCGCTTTTTCAACTAAAGAGATAACATCACCCATACCCAAAATTCTTTCAGCCATACGATCAGGATGAAAGATATCGATAGCTTCCATTTTTTCACCGGTACCGATAAACTTAATAGGTTTGTCAACAACCGATTTTATAGATAAGGCCGCACCACCACGAGTATCACCATCTAATTTAGTAAGAACAACTCCTTCAAAATTTAAGATGTCATTAAATGCTTTTGCAGTATTCACAGCATCCTGACCCGTCATGGAGTCAACTACAAATAAGGTTTCTTGAGGTTCAACTGCCCTGTGAATATTTGAAATCTCGGTCATCATTTGCTCATCAACTGCCAATGGACCTGCAGTATCAATAATTACTACATTTTGACCATTGGTTTTGGCATGTTTAACGGCATTTTGAGCAATCTGAACTGGATTTTTATTTTCTTCTTCGGCATAAACTTCAACTCCAATTTGTTCTCCAACAACTTTTAATTGATTAATTGCAGCAGGGCGATAGACATCAGCACCAACCAACAGAACTTGTTTTGTTTTTTTTGTTTTGAGAAAATTGGCGAGTTTACCAGAAAATGTTGTTTTACCTGAGCCTTGTAAACCTGACATTAAAATTACAGTTGGTGACCCTTTTAAATTAATACCGGCAGTTTCTCCACCCATTAATTCAGTCAATTCGTCCTTTACAATTTTCACCATTAACTGCCCCGGATTTAAGCTAGTTAATACATTTTGTCCTAAAGCTTTTTCTTTGACCCTATTGGTAAAATCCTTTGCAATTTTAAAGTTAACATCGGCATCTAATAAAGCTCTTCTAACTTCTTTTAAAGTTTCAGCAACATTAATTTCTGTTATACTTCCATGCCCTTTTAAAACATGAAAAGCTTTATCTAACTTATCACTTAAATTATTAAACATAATATCTTAAATCAATTTTAAAATTTGCTTTGTTTTTTATAGTTTGCAAAGATAAGAATTTACGATGAAGATTTGTTATTAATGTTTGTGGATATGGAATATTAGAGGAATAATTTTGTAGTAGATTAATCAATGGACATTTATCCCATCACTGCTTATTTCTTAGATTTCTCAAATCTAATGGAAGTGGTATTAACACAATAGCGTTTGCCCGTAGTTTCTTTTGGACCATCATCAAAAATATGACCAAGGTGACCACCACAGCTAGTACAGGTAATTTCAGTTCTAATCATTCCATGAGTTGTATCAGAAGTAAATGCAACCGCTCCGTTTAAGGCATCGTCAAATGAAGGCCATCCACAATGAGATTCATATTTTGTATCTGATTCAAATAGCTGTGCATCACAAGCCGCACAATGGTAGGTGCCTTTTTCAAAATGTTTGGTATAACCGTGATCACCAGCTCTGTCGGTACCCTTTTCGCGAAGTACATAGTATTGCTGCGGTGTTAATATTTCCTTCCATTCCGAATCTGTTTTATTGACTTTTTTATTCATAGTAGAATCTTCTTGTGCTATTAAAGCAATGTTGAAAAATAATATGATTATGATAGTTAGTTTGTTCATTTTATAAAATCAATAATGCGTTGGATAATATAATTGTCTTTAAAAATCTTATGATGACCTAATCCATTTGTAACTAAAAGTTCACCATTTTTTAGATTTTGACGAATGCTAATGGCACTACTTACAGGTACAAATTTATCTTCACTATCATGAACGATTAAAGTAGGAATAAGTACTTTTCTTGCCGCTTTTTCTGAGGTATAACAATCAATATTTGCATTGTATTTTTTTTCGAAAAACAATTCCAAATGTAGAGCTATTACTGGTTTTAATCCAATTTTATCTACAAAATATTTAAATATTTGGGGTATGGAATTATCAGCGCCAATGGTAACTAACTTATTAATATTTAAACCAGAAGCCACTGAGTTTAACAATGCCATTCCTCCAAAAGAGTGACCAATTGCAGCATCAAACGGGCCGTATTTTTTATTGACCTGTTGTATAGTTTCAATAAATTCAGTCATTGATGTTGTATTGCCTGATGATAAACCATGGGCAGGAGCGTCAAAAGAAATTACCATCATTTTATTTTCCAGAATTTTATCGGCCAATTGAAATAATTGCGTACCTCTTCCTGCCCATCCATGTGCAAGAAGTACCTTTTTCTTAGAATAGCCATAAGTATAGACCATGACCTTTTTTTTATTAGATGGTATATCGAATAATTCCTTTTTCGCACTCTCTCGCATCATCAACTCTCTATCTGGCGCATTAAATTTTAATGGAGTACCAAATATTTTTGCTGCAAACCTTGTAGCCAAATTATTCGAAATAAATTGTAACACTTTTGCGGTAAGGAGAATTACTTTGGGTATTTCAAAGGAATTTATATGATTTTTTTTTTTTTGATTTTTATTCATAAGGCACAAATCTAATTAATTTATTTCCTCAAAAAAAATGATTTAAAATTATATTCTATTGAAATTATAAAGACAAAAAATTGTACATTGTCGTCCTGAAAAAAGCAATTAACCAAACCTATGCTTAAAAAAGGGAATAAAAAACTAATAAATAGTTGGGCATTTTATGATTGGGCAAATTCTGTTTATTCCTTGGTTATCAGTACAGCCGTATTTCCAATTTATTATGAAACTGTTACCCAAACCGATAGTGGTTTAGTATCTTTTTTGGGTATGCAATTCAATAATACTTCCTTATATACCTATGCTTTATCATTATCATTTTTAACTGTAGCTTTTATTTCACCGATCCTATCCGGTATTGCTGATTATGTTGGAAATAAAAAAAGTTACATGAAATTCTTCTGTTATTTTGGTTCAATTTCAGTAATGTCCTTATATTTCTTTGAGGGTGTTGAAACTCTTTGGATAGGAATTTTATTTTCAATTTTTGCAAGTATTGGATTTTGGGGAAGCTTGGTTTTTTATAATGCATATTTGCCAGAAGTAGCCTATAGTGACCAACAAGATCGAGTGAGTGCCAAAGGATTTATTTATGGATATATAGGTTCAGTAATTTTATTGGTATTTAATTTGACCATGGTCATGAAACCGGAATTATATAATATTTCCGATCCTAGTTTGCCACCTAGGATCTCATTTTTAACAGTAGGAATCTGGTGGATGGGTTTTGCTCAAGTGACATTTAAAAATTTACCATTCAATACTTATAATAAAAAGCCGAAAAAAAATTATGTTCTTAGAGGATTTTTAGAATTGAAAAAAGTTATTTATGAGTTACAAGATCAGCCTGTTTTGTTAAACTTTTTAACTTCCTTTTTCTTATATAGTGTTGGTGTTCAATCCATCATACTTTTGGCAACGATCTACGGTAAAACAGAAGTGGGTCTATCAACAAGCAGCTTAATAATTACGATAATAATTATACAATTAGTTGGTGTTGTGGGAGCGTATTTCTTTTCAAGATTATCTAAAAGAATTGGCAATATAACAACATTGAAAATTACCATAGTAATTTGGGGTTTAGCAAGTTTGAGCGCTTATTTTTTAGATAAAAACGACCCCGATGTTCAATTGAAATTTTTTATAATCAGTGGGTTCATTGGACTTGTTTTAGGTGCAATACAAACTTTATCACGATCAACTTATTCAAAATTACTTCCCGAAGAATCATTAGATCATACAACTTATTTCAGTTTCTTTGATGTTACTGAAAAACTTGCCATAGTTTGGGGCACTTTTATTTTTGGATTGGCAGTAGCAATAACGAATTCCATGAAATTATCAATCTTACTTTTATCTCTTTTCTTTTTAGCCAGTTTTATAGTTTTGAGTTTTATGAAAAAAACTAAATATGTAAAATAGCTTTTGTTAGTTATTTTAGTTATTTTTATAGTACTGATAACTTCAATCATTAATGAAAAATAAGAATTTTGACTTTATAATTGTTGGTGGTGGTATTGTAGGGGCTGCAACAGCATATAAACTTCAATTAAAGTATCCAAAAAAAACTATTGCTATTCTCGAAAAGGAGATCAAAGTTGGACTACACCAAACAGGTAGAAATTCAGGTGTTATTCATTCCGGAATATATTATAAACCAGGTTCATTAAAAGCCTTGAACTGCAATAATGGGAGAGATCAACTCGTTGAATTTGCAAAAGAACATGATTTAAAGTACAGTGTTTGTGGTAAAATCATTGTCGCAACTACCGAAGAAGAGCTTCCGGTCTTGGAAAGAATTTTTCAAAATGGCTTGAAAAATAAAACTCCGGGAATTAAGTTTTTATCTCCTGCAGAAATAAAAGAAAAAGAACCTTTTATTACTGGGAAAAAAGCTATTTGGGTTCCTAGTGCAGGAATAATTGATTATGTTGATGTTGTAAATAAATTTCTCCAAGTTGTTACTCAAATTAACTCCAAAAGTAAATTATTTACTGCTTGTGAAGTTCAAAATATATTTAGAAATAAGAACGAAATAATTGTGCATACAGTTCAAGGTGATTTTAATGCAGAAAAAGTTATTGTTTGTGCCGGATTGCAAGCTGATAGGTTTGCAAAAAAGGACAATTTGAAAGTTAATATGCAGATCGTTGGTTTTAGAGGAGATTATTTTAAGTTTGCAGATCATGCCAAAAACAAGATCAATAATCTTGTTTATCCGGTACCTGATCCAAAATACCCTTTTTTAGGAGTGCATTTCACACCTATGATCAATGGAGATCTAGAATGCGGACCCAATGCTGTTTTTACTTTTAAAAGAGAGGGATATGAAAAAACCAGTTTTAATCTAAAAGACAGTTTACAGGCTATTTCTTACATGGGAACATGGAAACTTTTTGCAAAAAATTGGCGTAAAGGACTGGAAGAATACCAAAGGGCATTTTCAAAAAAACTATTTGTGCGGGAATTACAAAAAATGATGCCGTCAGTTTCTGAAAATGATGTACTTGTATCCCGATCGGGTGTGAGAGCCCAGGCAGTTGACAGTAATGGAGAAATGGTGGATGATTTTAAAATAATAAATTATAAAGGCATTACGCATGTAATTAATGCTCCTTCACCTGCAGCTACAGCCTGTTTATCCATAGCCGATGAAATTGTGACCAACACTTTTTGAAGTAAATAATATAGACTATGGAGTTAAGGCAAACAGCATTGTGGTTATCGTATGCATAAAAAAAGCAGTAAAATTGATATTTTACTGCTTTCATTTATTTTCAATTATTGCTAAGATTCTTTTTGTAAATGAATATCCATTTGTGGAAAAGGAATTTGCACACCTGCTTGATTAAAGGCATCGTAAACATTTTCATTCATATCAAAGTATACACCCCAATAATCATCGGATTTAGCCCAAACTCGAAAAGTTAAATTTACCGAACTGTCAGCCAATTCTTTAACACCAATAAACGGTGGTGGATCACTTAAAACCCTTTTGTCGCTCTTGGCTAATTCATCTAAGACCTTTCTTGATTTTTCAACATTTTCACCATATGCAATTCCAACAGAAATATCAACTCTTCTTATGGGCTCTGTAGAATAATTGACCATGGAATTTGTTGACAATCCACCATTCGGAATAATAATGGTTTTATTGTCCAGATCAGTAAGAATCGTGTTAAAGATCTGAATTTCCTTAACAGTCCCCTTATATCCCTGAGCATCAATAAAATCACCAACTTTAAAGGGTTTGAACAATAAAATCATAACTCCGCCGGCAAAATTCTGTAAGGTACCCGAAAGAGCCATACCTACAGCTAAACCTACTGCACCCAGAATTGCAATAAAAGATGTCATAGCTACACCTAACATGCTTAGGACACTTATTACGAGCAAAACTTTTAATAAAATACGGATCAAACTTTTTAGAAATGGTTTTAGGGAGGCATCAGTATTTTGTTTAGTTAAAATTCTATCAAATGCTTTCATCAAGCTTTTAATAATAATGGATCCGATTATCCATACAACAATTGCTCCAATTAATTTTGGACCATATTCCATTACAGTATTTGATAAATATTGTAATAATTCGTTAATGTTTAAATTCATTTGTATTTAATAATTTATGGTTAATATATTTAATGTCTTGTTCTCATATGACTTGATCTGGAAGCAGGCCTTCTTGATGTTGAAGGCCGTGAACTTGATCTTGAATTTGATGGCCTTGTACTTGGTTTTGTACTCGGTCTTGTGCTTGGTTTAGAATATGAAGGATTAGTACTGGGTTTAGTGCTAGGTCTGGTACTTGGTTTTGTACTCGGCTTAGTGCTTGATTTGTGAGAAGGTCTCGTTAACGGTTTATCAGAAGGCCTTGTACTTGGTTTTGTTACCGGTTTTCCCGTTGATTTATAACCCTTATCCGTATTGACACCTTTATTCCTGGAAGTGCCTTTTCTATCTTTTGTTAATTGATCCCTGTTACTTACCCCGGGGTTTCTTTTATCAAAACTCTTATCAGAATTATTTTTAAAATAGGAATTATTTTTGTTATTGATATTCACCGTATTATTATTCATTCGAACATTAGTTCGGTTATATGAATTATGGACATTAACGTGAACATGAACATTAGCTCTGTATCGATAAGAAGGATATGGTCGCCAAGGTCTGAAATAAGGAGGATGATACCCCCAATACCATGGAGAGTACCATGGTCTGTAAGCTGCCATCCAAAAGAAGGTGAAAAATACCGGAATTACCGGGTATACCGGTGTAATGTAATAATTGGGACCATACATATCAACATTGCCAACAACCTGAACCTGAGTTTCTCCTTTGCTGTCTTTCTCAACATCAATAGTGGCAACCTCTTGATACTGATCTTTACCTATTATCGCTTGAATAGATATGGTATGAATATTTTTCTGCGTACCGGTTTCCATTACTCTTAAATAATCAACTTCTCCATCATTATTTAAATCTAAATTTGAAATTTGAGTATTTGGATCATTCAATCGTTTCTCAAAATCTTCCAGATCTTTTGATTCTCCAAAAATGGAAGCAACTGCTTCCAGATCTAAATTATCGCTAACATCCTCATTAGCCGCTTGTATCGTTGTTACATCTTGTGCCAATAGCTTATTTGTAAAAAAAACAGATGTTAAAAATAAAATAAATAGAAAAGATGTTTTTAATGATCTCTTGAAATTTGGCATAATATATTTATTGAAAAAAAATAAGAGAAAGCAAATATAAGAATTGTATGCGAATTTTTCTGAGCTTATAATATTCAATTTTTAGGGATTCCAATTAAATAAATAAAAAGCATGATTACTTAAAGAAAAAATTAAATTTGTATCGATAATTAAAACAGTATTTAATCGTTGAATTTAGGAAAGTACACATCAGAGTTTAAATATAATTTGCAATTGGCAATTCCGGTAATGATAGGGCATTTAGGTCATGTTTTAGTCGGTTTGGCTGATAATATTATGGTGGGTAGACTTGGTGCAGCTCATTTGGCTGCAGTATCTTTGGGGAATAGTTTTGTATTTATCGCTTTTTCTCTTGGGATAGGGTTTTCATTTGCTATTACTCCATTAATAGCGGAAACCGATGGCGAAAAAAATATTGATAAAGGAAGAAAGCTTTTTCAGCATGGACTTATTTTATGTACATCTTTAGGAATAACCATGTTTTTGATGTTGTTGTTTGCTACGCCCTTATTAAAGTACATGGATCAGCCTCCAGAGGTTGTAGAGTTAGCAATTCCATATTTGGAAATTGTGGCATTTTCTATGATCCCTTTAATGATCTTTCAGGCGTTTAAACAATTTACCGACGGCCTGTCTAAAACCAAATATGGTATGCATGCAACTGTAATTGCCAATGTTGTAAATGTTGTTTTGAATTTTATGTTGATCTACGGTTTCTGGATTTTCCCTCGCTTAGAATTAGTTGGTGCGGCTTATGGAACATTGTTCTCCAGATTTGCCATGATGTTCTTTATCGTTTTAATATTGAGATCAAAGAAAAAATTTGATCCATTCTTTAAGCGTTTAAAGTGGGCTGAAATTAAAAAAAGTATACTTGTTAAAATAATAAATTTAGGTTTTCCAACTGCAATGCAGATGTTATTTGAGGTAGGTATTTTTACTGCAGCAGTATGGTTGGCAGGTACAATAGGTACCATTGATCAGGCAGCGAATCAAATAGCCTTGAATTTGGCATCAATGACCTTCATGATCGCTGTTGGCTTAGGGGTAGCAGCAACTATTAGGGTTGGTAATCAAAAAGGCTTGAAGAATTTCTATGATTTAAAACGAATTAGCTTATCTATTTTTTTACAAGTGTTTATTATTGAGTTTTTTTTCGCTCTTGGATTCTTTTTGTTAAAAGATATTTTACCTTTGGCTTATATCGATGATGTTTCAGTTGTGAATACCGCGGCATCTTTATTGTTAATCGCAGGATTATTTCAACTATCCGATGGTTTTCAAGTCGTTGTTTTAGGTGCTTTAAGGGGTTTGCAAGATGTTAAAATACCAACCTATCTTATATTTATAGCCTATTGGATTGTAGGATTTCCTATTAGTTATGTTTTAGGAATAAAACTAGATTGGGGATCACAAGGTCTTTGGATTGGCTTATTGGCAGGATTAACTTGTTCAGCGATATTATTATACCTTAGATTTAATTACCTAACGAATAAATTAATGGAAAAACAATAGAATGGGAATAGTATTAAAGCAGTCATTAAAAAATACTTTAATTATATTTATAGGTTTCGCTATTGGAGGAATGAATGTGTTGTTTCTATACACACATTTTCTAGAAGCCGAGTACTTTGGTTTAATTACCTTTTTATTGTCATCTGCGAATATTTTGATGCCCTTGTTAATATTTGGTATACAGCATACCATAATTAAATATTTTTTCTCTTTTTCTGAAAGAGCTGATAGGGATAATTTTTTAATAACAGCGATTTTCTTACCCTTATTGATTATTATACCTCTGGCTTTTTTGGGCAGTTTATTTTATAATTTTATAGCCGATATTTTATCAAGAGAAAATATAATTATAGAAAAATATACATATCTTATATTTTTGATCGCTGTATTTATGGGATATTTCGAAGTGTTTTATGCGTGGAGCAGAGTACAGATGAAATCTGTTTTTGGGAACTTTATAAGAGAAGTATTTGCGAGAATCAGTGTTACAATTTTATTATTCGCCGTTTATATCGGATGGCTAACTAATGATCAGTTTATTTATGCTATTGCAATCGTTTATTTTATAAGAATGGTAATTATGAAGGTTTATGCATTGACTTTGTATTTTCCAAAAGTACGTTCTTATGCCTTACCCAAGAACTTCAAGGAAATATTATCTTTTTCGTTTTATATCATAATGGCAGGTTCAGCAGGTAGTATTTTATTGGAAATTGATAAATTTATGATTCCGCAAATGGAACAGATCGCTCAAGTAGCATATTATTCCGTTGGAGTATACATTGCATCGGTTATTGCCATTCCTTCACGGGCAATGCAGCAAATAATCAATCCTATTACAGCCAAAGAGTTGAATGAAAACAATTTAAATGCAGTGGAAACCTTATATAAAAAAAGCTCGCTTAATTTGTTAATTGTAGGAGGATTGTTTTTTTTACTGATCAATGTTAATATCCATGAACTGTACCAGCTTATCAATAAGCCCGAATATTCTGTTGGGACTTATATAGTTTTAATAGTTTCAACGGCGGAGCTGATCAAATTGTCACTCGGAACCAATGGTGCCATATTGACCAATTCTAAATATTATAAAATTCTGTTTTATTTTTCTATAGCAATGGCGGTTAGTGTTATAGTATTGAACAGAATATTAATCGAAACCTATGGTATTGAAGGTGCCGCTTTAGCAACTTTTTTAGTGGTGGCCTTATTCAGTATTATCAAAATTGTTTATGTAAAAAATAAATTAAAAATGCAACCTTTTACAAAGAACACAAAAACAACTCTTTTAATCATTGGATTATTGTTTGTTGCATTTTATTTTATTCAATTTGATATTAACCCTTTGCTTAGTATACTTTTAAAAAGCCTCCTATTGATCTCTATCTTTATTTTTTTAATAGTGAAGCTTAAGCTTTCTGAAGACATTAATAGTTTACTTCACAAGTATTTTAACAAATAATAGTTTGTTTTAAATTGAAATTGCATGAAGGATAAATTTTAGATGATTATATTTGTTTAGATAATTTTTATGTATGCAATATTTCACACATGCACTTTTAGGGTTTTTAATGGCTTATGTAAGTTTAATACCACCCGGAATGTTAAACATGACGGCCGTAAGGACAAAAATTGAAATAAGTAAGAGATCAGCATTTTTATTTTCATTGGGTGCTGCAATTATTGTTATTCCCCAAGCATATATTGCGTTGGCTTTTACAAAATACTTTGCAAAACATCCCGAAATTATTGATCGACTTACAGTAGCCGGGATTGTCGTACTATTTGCTCTGTCGGTTTTTTTCTTTTTTCAGGCAAGAAAAAAGTTCAAAGGTGAGGGTCAAAAAAGAAAAGGAAATTTTTTATTTATAGGAATGTTAATGTCGGCAATGAATATGTTGGCGATCCCATTTTATTTGGTTTTAAGTTCGGTCTTAGAAACAAAAGGCTTGCTTATTATGAATCAACCATATATTAGTATATTTGTGGGAGGTGTGTTTTTGGGGGCCTTTGGTTTATTTATATCCTATGTTCATTTTGCGACTTTTATTGAAAATAAAGCTCAATTTATAGCCAGAAACATCAATTATATCTTAAGTATTTTATTCATTGTATTAGGAATTTTGACTTTATTTAAATTTTTGAAGTAATTATTTTGTTAAATTAGCGACATATAAATAAATTTTTTTGATGATTTCAGCAATTACCCATAATCTTCAACGAGGTGTTAAATTATTGAATGCCATAGATGACAATCAATATGGTGATAATTCTATAGCACCTTATCATTCAAGTATAGGAATTCACATGCGCCATATTTTAGATGTATTTGATTGTATCTTTTCCGGTTTAGAATCAAGAAAAGTCGATTTATCCGCAAGGAAAAGAAATGAATTAGCTGAAACTAAAGTCGATTTTGGTTTGATGTATTTTGAAGAAATAATTAATAAACTTGAAAAGCTGGAATCTGAAAATCTGGATATTGTAGTTGAAGTTAAAGATGATTTAGGCTTAGGTGTTGTTACTGCAAATTATACCTTAGCATCTGCTTTAATTCAAGCACATAGTCATGCAATTCATCATTTTGCCAGTATTGGCTATGTTATTTCTCAACTGGGAATTAACTTACCGGATGCCGATTTTGGATATAATCCAACAACACCTCGAGATAAATTATTGGAAAAATAATTACAGCTCTTTCTTATTGAGTTTTTTTAATTTTTTTGTATGAGTTCTCAGCCATAGCATATTTTTCATATAGGGAAGAACCTTAGGGTATTCTATACTGTAATCGTTATGATTTTTTATGGCAATTTCATCCATTATATCCCAATGTTCATTAATGGTTTTTATAGCATTTATAAAAGATGCGTTTTTATCAGAAGCGTCATAAATATGGGTAGGTTCAGAAATAATGCCATTGACTTCTAATATTTTGAACTCTTTTCCTTTTAACAAGTTTTCAAGATCTTTGAATTTAATATCTAATCTCCCATAATACCAACCTCTGATTTGCTTACATATTTGGTTTGTAAAATTTTCTAATTCATTATTAATTAAATGATTGCCATTTAAAAATTGTGTTCCTTTTGAATGATTTCCGATTACGGAAAGAGTTATTTTTTTACCTTTTTTATAGATAGTTTCCAATTTGTCTTTATGAATGTTCTTAAAGATATCGAAATATAAAAATGCTCTTTCATCATTTAATATTAGATCTTTCAACGATCGGTTTCCATCTCCAACAACCGAAATAAATTTTTTAATGGTTATAGAGGTTATTTTTCCATTTTCTTCACCAGGCATTCGATAATAAAAAATTCCAAATTCTTTTTTATAGGATATGAATTCTTGAATAATAATATCTTCCTTTACTTTTTTCAAATAATTCAATAATGCATTTTCTGTATCAATTTTTTTAACCAAATACCCTCTAAAACCAATATCTGGTTTCAATATTACAGGAAACTTAAAGTTATTTTTTCTGAATTCATTTAAAGTTGTTTCATGATCGTCGGTTTTTAAAACCAAGATGCTTTTTGGACGATACGCTTCCGGTACCAGGGCAAGAGTCTTATATTTTGACTCTGTACCATTGCCGGAATAAAAAATTCCCGGATTTGTTGCTAGATAATGAAAAGGATGTCGGGCCTTTATGGCTCTTATAAGAAAAAACGGAAATAATGGTACATAATAGACAAGAGTAGGCCAATGTTCCCATTGGGTAAGCCTAATAAAAAATGGATTTCTTTTCATTTATTAAAAAGGGATTTTAAAATAAGACGAAAAGCTTGTGTAACCATAACAATAGTTAGTATGGCTAATATGCAACCAATGATCAAGATAAAATAATTATTGCTTTTGTTTATGGCTTTAAAACCAATGGTGATGGTTATTGGGGAAATAAATAATAGAGGCAAAGCTATTGCCAAATATTTTATTCCTTTCTGAAATAGAGATTTGGACGTTTCGTCCTTAAAAGATTTTTGTTTATTACTTACTTTATCAGAATTTTTCATTGATCATTGACTTGATTTGCAAGCTAAGATAAAAATAAGATCATAATATTAAAATAAACCAATAAAAAAAGCTTCCATATAATATATAAGGAAGCTTTGATATGATCGAATTTTTTAAATTCACTTAAGCTAATGCCTTCTCTAAATTTTCTTTTAAAGCATTTAAAAAATCCTGTGTATTTAAGTAATGATCACTGGTCATTTGATCTTCATGTATTAACAACGCCAGGTCTTTTGTCATTTTACCACTTTCAACAGTGTCTATACAAACTTTTTCTAAAGTATGGCAAAAATTGATCAAATCCTGATTGTTATCCAATACACCTCTATGCTCTAATCCTCTTGTCCAAGCAAAAATAGAAGCTAATGGATTTGTTGAGGTTTCTTTCCCTTTTTGATGTTGACGATAATGACGAGTAACAGTTCCGTGAGCTGCTTCAGCTTCAACAGTTTTCCCATCAGGAGTTACCAGAACAGATGTCATTAATCCCAGAGAACCAAAACCTTGAGCCACAGTATCGGATTGCACATCACCATCATAATTTTTACAGGCCCAAACAAATCCTCCATTCCATTTCATAACTGCTGCAACCATATCATCAATCAAACGATGCTCGTATGTTATTCCAGCTTCGGCAAATTTATCCTTAAATTCATTCGTATAAACTTCTTCAAAAATGTCTTTGAATCTACCGTCATAGGCTTTTAAAATAGTATTTTTTGTACTCAAATATAAAGGCCATCCTTTTTTCAGTGCTTGCCCAAAACTCGATCTTGCAAATCCATAAATTGAAGAATCAATATTGTACATAGCCATTGCAACTCCGTTTTCTTCAAAATTGTAAATTTCAAATGATTGTTCTTCACCACCATCTTCAGGTGTAAAAGTCATGGTAAGTTTTCCTTTACCTTTTGTTACAATGTCTGTAGCTTTATACTGATCTCCAAAAGCATGACGACCAATACAAATTGGCTCTGTCCAACCTTGAACATAACGCGGTACATTTTTCATGATAATAGGTTCTCTGAAAATCGTACCACCAACAATATTTCTTATAGTACCGTTAGGTGAGCGCCACATTTTTTTCAAATCAAATTCTTCAACTCTGGCTTCGTCAGGTGTAATGGTAGCACATTTTATACCAACATTGTATTTTTTAATTGCTTCAGCAGCATCAACAGTTACTTGATCATCAGTTTCATCACGGTATTCAACACCAAGGTCAAAATATTTTATATCTAGGTCCAAATACGGAAGAATCAGTTGATCTTTGATAAACTTCCAGATTATTCTTGTCATTTCATCCCCATCTAATTCAACTACGGGGTTAGCTACTTTTATTTTAGTCATTTTTCGGAATTTTTAAATTGCAGCAAATATACTAAACGTAATGAAAAAAATAACTGATAAAAAACATAAAAAATATTTTTTTTGAGGCTCGAATCAATAGCTAACCAAAGTTATTAATTTAATGAAAAAAGCCATATAAAAGATTTAACTTTGATATGGCTTTTAAGTAAGCTTACACAATATTTAATAGTAACTTCAAATATTGGTTTTGCCTTAAAATAGGGGGATTTAATGCGAGTAAACCATTAAAGTCACTATTTTAAATACTGTTTCAAAATTTAATCTTTATTCTGATGTGCTAAACACTTTAGTATAAAATTAGTTTAAAAACAGTTCATAGAAATTAATCTATGCGCCATGTTCACAATTGAAACAGTTTTCATAACTGTAATAGGGGATTGTTTCAAAATGCAAACCGACTTGTAACAAAATTAATGGATGAAGTTTATAAGTACTGTATTTTTGATATTAAATTACCAACATGCTGTTAACATAAGTTGTTAACAATTGTTAATAATAACCTGAGTTCGATATGAGTCAATCTCCACAGAAGTCTTATAAATAGTGAGATTTGACTACAAAAAACGAAGATTAACTGGTTAACTTAAGGCTTTTTGGAGTTAAAGATTGCTGTTTATAAGGCTTTCCAAAGGATTCTTATTGTTTTCCGTATATTTCGTTATGGATTTTCAAACTATTAATAGTCCTTCAAAACCATGCCTTATCTACGAAAAACAATAAAAACTGTGAGCGTTGAGTTATATCGAACTTAGGTTAATAGTAAAACCGGGTAATATGTAAAAAACAATATCCACAACATAGAATTGCTTCTCTGTTATGGATATTTGCCGAAACATTTAGCTTTATTTTACTTCATATCTTTACATTTGCATGCGCCAATAATCATAACTTTAAGCATTTTATTTCTTAAATACTCTAACCATTTTACTACCAACTATTATAACCGAAATCATAAACATTATAAGCAAAACACTTATTGTATTTATTGTGCTATTTCTAACCTTTAAATCACCTTTGTATGCTAAATACTGAGTTCTTTATTTGTAAGGTCATCTTTCACACGTTAAAGCTTTACGCTTTAACAGATCATCTGTTCAACTAATAATAGTATAAACTCTTTTGATTTGCATCTCCATTATCTACACTACTTGAAACTAGTCTTACTTTCAAATCATAATCAAAACTAATAATAATATGGAGATTATTGTAAAATTTAATCAGTTAGTTTTTAACAAACTATAAAGAATGATTATCAACAATTGTTAATAAAAAAATCCCATTCGTCAATTGACGAATGGGATTTAATATTTTAAAATAAAAGGTTTAGACTATACTTTCTTTAATTTGAGCTTTTTTACCTGTAAGGTTTCTGAAATAGAAAATTCTGGCTCTTCTCACTTTACCTTTTTTATTAACCTCAATTTTTTGAATTGCCGGTAAATTAATTGGAAAAATACGTTCAACACCTATGGTTCCTGACATTTTTCTAATAGTAAAAGTTTCAGAACTTCCACTTCCACGTCTTTGGATCACTACGCCTTTAAAGAACTGTGTACGCGTTTTTTTACCTTCTCTAATTTCGTAATAAACTGTTATGGTATCACCAGCAGCAAATTCCGGAATATCATTTTTTGACACAAATTCACTTTGCACAAAATTTACTAAATTTTCCATTATTTTTATTTAAATGGTTGATCAATAATCAACATACACGATTTTCGTCAGAGGTTAATTTTGAGTTTGCAAATTTAATAAAAACTTTTTAATAAAAAATAAGACAAGCAAATAATTTTCAGATCATATAAATTTCTATAATTGTCTTTAAAACTGGATGTTAGCATAAAGGCCAATGCTGTTTTCAAAATAAGACGGACTAATGATTGTACTAATTTTTTCGTTTTTAAACGGATTCCAATTCTTGAGAGGTTCAAATCGATAAACTAGATCAGTAACAATGATTCCAATTCCTGCACCCACTAAAACATCAGAGACCCAATGCCTGTTGTTCAGTACTCTAAAGACTCCCGTTGTTGTAGCAAATAAAAATCCACTATATGCAAGCCAGGGACTAGTAGCTTTGAATTCATGAAAGAGAACGGTGGCCATTACAAATGCGTTAGAAGTATGCCCCGAAGGAAAACTATAGTCATCACCATCCGGTCTTTTTTCATCGGTAATAGTTTTTAATCCAAAGGTTATAACATTATTCGCTACTAATGCTATTGTCAAATACTTAGTTTGGGTAAATACATCATTTTTACTTTCAACTTTAAATAGATCTGCGGCATACATGGTTAAGGCAGGAACAAAAAGAAGAAAATCATCCGCACCGGAACTAAAATCAGGAAATTTTTCATTGATATTTTCTTGCAAGTTCTCCTTGCCAAAACTTCCATTTGAATAATTAATAAACAAACCGGTACCGATCAATGAAATTGGAACTATAGATTGTTTTAAAAATGATTTTTCCGGTTTCTGCGGGATTAATGTTAAACTGTCATTTTGACCATAAGTGATGAAGTTTGCAAATATTAGAAGGAATAAAAGGACTCTTTTCATTTTAGGTTTCATCATTATTTATCAAATCAGGTCGAATTTGTTTTGTCCTTTTTATGGCTTCTTCATAACGCCATTTTTCAATTTCAGGAAAATTTCCAGATAGTAAAATTTCCGGAACTTTTAAATCTTTGTATTCTGCGGGTCGGGTATAAACAGGAGGTGCCAGTAAATTGTCTTGAAATGAATCTGTTAAGGCTGAGGTCTCGTCACCCAGAACTCCCGGGATCAATCTGATAATTGTATCGCATAGAACTGCAGCTGCCAGTTCTCCACCTGATAGAACATAATCTCCAATAGAGATTTCTTTAGTTATAAATTTATCACGTACTCTTTGATCAACACCTTTATAATGGCCTGTTAAAATAATGATATTTTTCAAGGAGGAAAGTTTATTTGCAGCAGGTTGATCTAGGGTCTTTGCATCGGGCGTCATATAGATAATTTCATCGTACTCACGTTGTTTTAATAATATTGATAAGCACTTATCTATAGGTTCTATCATTAATACCATACCAGCTCCACCACCAAATTGATAATCATCAATTTTACCATATTTGTTAAGAGAGTAATCTCTTAAATTATGAAAGTGAACTTCAACTATTCCTTTATTTATTGCTCGTTTAATTATAGAGTGTTCAAAAGGACTTTTTATTAATTCCGGAGAAACGGTTATGATATCAATACGCATAAAGCAAAGATATATATTTTATTCATCTAAAAAATTGTTAAAACTATACACTTTATCGCATCTCACGAAAGCTTCTAAGCATGTTTTTGGAAGAATCTGTCTACAGTCTGTTAAACTAAATTGGTAGTAAGCAATGAATTCCATTCACTGTAAAACCTAATGTTTTAAGTCCAAGGTATTTTTTTAGGACATTAATTATTTAAATTTGCTTGTGCTTTTATCATTCTGTCAGCTCCATAAATATCTTTTTTTATCTCTGTATTCATAAATCCTTTTTCTTCCAGTAATTCAATTATTTCCACACCAAATTCTTGATTTATTTCAAAATACAATTCACCATTTTTATTTAATCCCGATTTGGCTAGTTCTGCAATTATTTTGTAAAACCGTAGAGGGTCATTGTTCTTTACAAACAATGCTTCTTTGGGTTCATATTTTACAACATTATTTTGCATTTGTTTTTTTTCAAGCTCTCGAACATAAGGGGGATTAGAAACAATTATATCAAACTTTGTTATTAGTTTTTTGCATTTTAAAATATCCGATTGTAAAAAGCTGACCTTAACATTATTGAATTCGGCATTTTGTTTTGCTACTTTCAATGCTTTCTCCGATATATCCATGGCCCATACTTCGCTATCGGGTAGATTCTTGGCCAATGCTATTGAAATACAACCACTACCAGTACCAATATCCAGGATCTTTAATCTAAACTTATTGTCATTTTGATTCTTAACTTCTAACTTTTCACTTTTTACTTTTCCAATTATCCAATCTACAAGCTCTTCGGTTTCCGGTCTGGGAATTAATACATTCTTATCTACTTTAAAAAGTAAGCCGTAAAACTCCGTTTCTCCAATAATGTATTGTATGGGGTATTCATTTTTTAAATTTGCTAATCCGGCATGAAATTTTTGTTCAATACCAAGGTCGATCTCTAATTTTGGATCTAAGGCAACATCAATTCTCTTTATTTCTAAATATGATTCAGTAAGTAGATAAAAGAAACTTTCAATTTCTTGTTTAGGATAAACTCCTTCAAGTTCCTTTATAAAAATTTCTTTCAATTTATTTATTGTCATTGTTATAGTTATTGCACAAAATTATAAGATTGGTGCTTTGAATTGATCTTTTTGATTACAAATCTTTTAACATCCAGACATCACAAGAATAGTGGCAGGTATTTCCCAAGGCATGATCAATTTTTTTAAAACCATTTTTTTGATATAAATTAATGGCTGCATCCATATTTGGGAAGGTTTCCAAATAGCATTGTTTAAAATTGGCTTTTTTAGCAAATGCCAAACACTTTAAAAGTAGTTGTTTCCCTATCTTTTTTCCTCTAGCTTTGGGTAACATATACATTTTCTGCAACTCGCAAATACTTGAATTTGCATCTTTTAAAGGGTTAATTCCACAGCCTGCTACAATTTCATCGTTTAAAATTGCAACAAAATAGATTGATTTTTTATTGTTGTACGCAGTTGACATAGCATCCGTTTCTTTGTCGGTATATGCCGTTCCTTCAATGGCTGCGTCATATTCTTCTAAAATAGTTTTTATTATTTTAGAAACAAACCTATCGTCTTTTTCAAGGATAGGTCTTATTTTAATAATGTTGTTCATTAATTTTTTCTGTGAATTAAATAATTAAAGATAATCTTTTTTTAATTTCGTAACATTAAATTATCATAATTGAATACTCATAAAAAATACATGCATCGTTGCATAACTTTGGCCAAAAACGGTTTGGGTTTAACTTATCCTAACCCCTTAGTTGGTAGTGTAATTGTTTATGACGATGAAATAATTGGCGAAGGATGGCATCAAAAAGCTGGAGAAGCTCATGCCGAAGTAAATGCAATAAACTCGGTTAAGGATAAAAGTTTGTTATCAAAATCGACTATTTATGTGAATTTAGAGCCTTGTTCACATTATGGTAAAACACCACCTTGTGCAGATTTAATTGTTAAAATGCAGATCAAAAAAGCAATTATTGGCACCATTGATCTAAATAGTGAAGTACATGGCCGGGGTGTTGAACATTTAAGGAAAAATGGATGTGATGTAAAAGTTGGTGTTTTAGAAAAAGAGTGTATAGAATTGAATAAACGATTCTTTACATTTCATCAAAAAAAAAGACCTTATATTATTTTAAAATGGGCCGAAACTAAAGATGGTTTCCTTTATCCTGAAATAAATAATGATGAAAAAGAGCCAATATGGATATCAAATAACTTTTCCTTACAGCTTGTTCATAAATGGAGAACTGAAGAAGAATCTATTTTAGTTGGAACAAATACTGTTATTAATGATAATCCGAATTTAAATGTTCGAAAATACTACGGAAAATCGCCAGTAAGAATTGCCATTGATAAAGATTTAAAAATACCTTTTAATTATAACTTTTATGATGAGCAACTTCAAACGATAATTTTTACAGATAAAATAAAACTTGTAAAGAAGGGAAATGTGCACTTTAAAAAAATTGATTTTTCAAAAAATATAACACATCAAATAATGGAATCCTTATATGATAGGGGAGTGCAGTCGATAATAATTGAAGGTGGAGCAAGAACATTACAAAGTTTTATTGAAAATAATTTATGGGATGAAGCCAGAATTTTTATTGGAGATAAATTTTTTAAAAAAGGAATTGAAGCTCCTGTCTTGAAAGGTGTTTTAAAGATTAAAAAATATATTCTAACTGATAAATTAATTATTTACAAAAAAAAATAAAACATTATATTTTGCATGAAATTGATGAATATAAAACTTTAGTAAAAAACTCGCCCGAAGTAATTTTCAAAGACAGAGGATCAAAATTTTTTGGCTATGCTTATCCGATATCGTCTGTGAATGAAGTAGCTCCAATTTTAGCCATATTAAAGGAAAGACATCATAAGGCCAGGCACTGGTGTTACGCTTGGCGTTTGGGTTGTGAAAATCCTTCTTTCCGGGCAAATGATGATGGTGAGCCCAACAATAGTGCCGGACAGCCTATTTATGGACAGATATTATCCTTTGAGCTAACTAATGTTTTGGTTGTTATAGTGAGGTATTTCGGTGGTACAAAATTAGGAGTGGGTGGCTTGATAAATGCATATAGATCAGCTGCTAAATTGGCCCTTGAAGCTTCTGAAATTACTAAAAAGACTGTTGATGCTCATTTTGCCATACGATTTGATTATATGGATATGAATAAAATTATGAGACTCATTAAAGAAAAGAATATAAATATCATTGGTCAAGAAATGCAAATGCAATGCAATTTTGAAATATCTGTAAGAAAAAAGGATGCTGAAAGAATAAAAACAGCTTTTGAAGAATTACGTTGTGTCAAGATCAAAAGGGTCAATTAAAATGAGAATAGATTTGATCCAATAAAGTTTGAGGTGCTTTTGTAGGTTTGTTTCTTTTCATGTCAATAAATGCCAAACTTGTATAGCCAGTAGTTAATAACTCATTTTTTTCATTGAAGATCTCAAAATCAAATTCGATTTTGACAAGTGGCTTTTTGGTCAATGTTGTAACAATTGTCAATAAATCATCATATTTAGCAGCCTTTATATAATTAATATTTAAGTTTCGAACAGGAAGCATTATCCCTGATTCTTCAAGACTTTTGTAGCTAACACCAAGATTACGAAGCCATTCCACTCTCCCAACTTCAAAAAACTGAGCGTAGTTTCCGTAATAAACATACCCCATTTGGTCAGTTTCCCCATATCTAACCCTTAATTTTGTTTCATTTTTGATCATTTTTTTGTATTTTGCAAGAGCGAGAGTTTACGAAAAAAATAATTAATAATCAATAGCAATTTTATTTTTTTATAATAAACTTTATTCACAAATTTGTATACGGAAAAGGGAAACCAATTTTTCTAAAAAAAAAGGGAATAAAACTAATTCAAAATACTTTAATTAAATGACGAAGACAGCCTCCTCTGTATGGAATAATTGCCTCCTTTTTATAAAAGATAATATCAAACCACAAGCGTTTAAAACGTGGTTTGAACCTATTAAGCCGATTAAGATCTCAGGAGATGTTTTGACCATACAGGTTCCAAGCAAATTCTTTTTTGAGTGGTTAGAGGAGCATTACATTAAATTGTTGAGAGTTTCATTAATTAGAGAATTAGGTAATAATGCAAAGTTGGTTTATGATGTTAGAATGGAAAATACCTATAGTAATAAAAAGCCGCATACTGTAAAATTTCCGAGTTCAAATAAAAAACCATTTAATTCACAAGGTGTAACGGTTCCTTTAGAAATTGATAAAAGAGAATTAAAAAACCCATTTATTATTCCTGGAATTCAAAAAGTTAAAATAGAATCTCAGTTAAACCCTAATTATAACTTTGAAAATTTTATTGAAGGAGACTCCAATCGATTAGCAAGATCTGCAAGTATGGCAGTTGCAAACAAACCTGGAGGCACTTCTTTCAATCCCTTATTGATTTATGGTGGTGTTGGTTTAGGAAAAACTCATTTGGCTCAGGCCATAGGAGTTAGAATCAAAGAAAGATATCCTGAAAAAACGGTATTGTATATTTCAGCCGAAAAATTTACACAGCAATTTATTGATTCTGTAAAGGCAAATACACGTAATGATTTTATACATTTTTATCAAATGATCGATGTGTTAATTGTTGATGATGTACAATTCTTATCTGGAAAATCAGGAACCCAGGATGTTTTCTTCCATATATTCAATCATCTGCATCAAAATGGAAAGCAAGTGATTTTAACATCTGATAAAGCTCCTGTTGATATGCAAGATATTGAGCAGAGATTATTGTCAAGATTTAAATGGGGCTTGTCAGCTGAATTGATCGCACCTGATTATGAAACCAGAATCTCTATACTACAAAGTAAAATGTTTAGAGATGGGGTGGAGATTCCTGAAGAAATTGTTGAATATATTGCCAAAAATATCAAAACAAATGTTCGAGAATTAGAAGGAGTATTAATATCATTGATTGCTCAGGCATCATTTAACAGAAAAGAATTTACACTTTCCCTTACCAAACAAATAGTTGATAAATTTGTTAAAAACACCAAAAAGGAAGTTTCTATTGATTATATCCAAAAAGTGGTTTCAAAGTATTTTGAAATGGATGTAACAACCTTACAGTCAAAAACAAGAAAACGACATATTGTGCAAGCACGTCAGTTGGCAATGTTTTTTGCCAAACGTATGACAAAAGCATCCTTAGCTAGTATCGGATCTCAAATAGGTAGCAGAGATCATGCTACTGTTTTACATGCTTGTAAAACAGTTGATAATCTTACCGAAACAGATAAGCAGTTCCGAAAATACGTCGATGAGTTAACCAAAAAACTTACTTTTTAATTTTACTTTTATGATAAAGGTCTTAATGGTGTGTCTAGGCAATATTTGTAGATCGCCATTAGCTGAAGGAATCTTAAGATCAAAAGTTGATAATAATAAGATACTGATCGAATCAGCAGGAACCGGAGGTTGGCATATTGGTGAACAACCCGATTCCAGATCTATTGAAGTAGCATATACACATAATATAGATATTTCGAATCAGCGTTGTAGAAAATTTATCTATTCGGATTTTGAAGAATTTGATTTAATTTATGTTATGGATAGATCCAATTTATATGATGTACTTCAAATAGCGAAAAATGAGGTGGATAAACTAAAGGTACGTTTAATATTAAATGAAATTTTTCCCCAACAATCCAATGAAGTTCCCGATCCTTATTACGGTGGAGAAAGAGGATTTGAAAATGTGTATCAAATGCTGGATAATGCATGTCAGGTAATTGCAAATAAACTAAATGATGAGCACTAGTTTTGGTAAAATATATTTGATCCCAACTACTTTAGGCAACAATGAACCTCTTGAAGTACTTCCAATTTCTGTAAAGAAAATTGTAGAAAAAATTGATTTTTTTATTGTAGAAAATGAAAAATCTGCCAGAAGATTTATAAAAAAGATCACTCCTAGAAAATCACAGCCTTCTCTTAGAATATTTGTGTTGGATAAGTATACAACCGAATTTGAATCAAAAGCATTTCTGGATCCTTGTTTTCACGGAAAGAACATTGGATTATTATCTGAAGCAGGAGTTCCGGCGATTGCCGATCCCGGAGCAAATATTGTAATGCTAGCTCATCAAAAAAAGATTGTTGTAGTGCCTTTGGTTGGACCTTCATCAATTACCTTAGCTATGATGAGCTCAGGATTGAATGGACAAAATTTTGCTTTTAATGGGTATTTACCCATTGACAAAATGGAAAGAAAAAAAGCCATCAAGGAATTAGAAAAACTGTCTAAAGAAAAAAATCAGTCTCAAATTTTTATTGAAACACCTTACAGGAACGAAAAACTGTTTACAGATCTAAAAAAGGTCTTAACACCATCAACCTATTTATGTATTGCGGCTGATATAACATTATCCAAAGAGTATATCAAGACCTTAACAGCTGCCGAATGGAAAGGAGAAAATGTTAACCTGCACAAACGCCCGTGTATCTTTATTATTCATAAATTATAAATAATATCAATTATAAAGAAATCATTGCTATAATACTAACTGGTAGGCCTAAAAAGGTGGTCTAAAAAGGTGGTCTAAAAAGGATAAATTTCAAAAAATTTTTATTTACAGCCTTTTTTAAATGGTTGCGTTTTTAACGGGTTTGACAAATGAAGTATCATAACCGGCGAATTTTTTCATATAATTTTGAACATCACTACCATAGGCATCAACAAAGATCCTGTTTCCATTACTTCTTAAATATATTTTAACATTGCCAGCTCCGGCCAAATGAGCCGCGGCTAATATTCCAGACTCTGTAATGACTATACCATTAATTTTTTTTCCAACACTTCGTTTAATGTCTCTTTGTAAGATCCATTTATTTAAAGAGCACAGGGTCAAAAAAGCCTCCTCCTGTAATTTAGGGTTTTTCAAAAATTCAGCAGTATCGTAGATTTTAATTCTCTTAAGGGTGTTTTTCCCGAATTGATATTTACCTAAATAACCTAAAGAATTTATTCTATGGTACTTTCCTTGCGATTCTTTAAAAGCTAATGCCTCTTTGAATCCAATAAAGTTATTGCTTATCATAGGAGTAAAAAATACTACAAATGGTACAATATCCTTGTAAACAGTGGGAATACTGTTTATTTTTGGTAAATTATATATTACCTCATGCTCATTAAAGTTTTGATTGTCAAACTTTGTGAAGGCAAAAAGCAGAAATACACTCAGAGGGATAAGTATAGATGTCTTTTTCATTTTAATGTATTTATTAGTTAGGGGTATCTAATTATACAAAGCTATTTGACTGCAAATATACGACTTATTTATTTAATAAGAAAGTTAAGGTATTGTTAAAATACTGATATACAGATATTTAAAAATAAAGAAAATAAAACTTAAATTCGCCATTGCTTCTATACTCTACGGTTGGAGCCGGTATTTTAACAAAATTAAAAATATTGAATACAGTTGTTAAAAAATGTGAATTTGTCTTGATTTTTGTCAGATCTACATCTATGCTTGTAAATATCTGTCGATATGATTCATATTGAACCGGAGGTGACTGCGAGAAATCATAGCTATTTTCGGGTAAGCCGTTGGCACCATAGCCTATGGCAATATTGAACCATTTGGGTATTTTACTTTCCTTAAAAAAAGACCATAAATTAAAAGAGAACCAATATGTTTGTCCATTATAGTCCTTTAAAATTTGCTGCAATGTATTTTGTCCAAGTTTATCGGGGTTGTTAAGCGCATATTCTGTTGTGTGAAATGAAAATTTTAATTGAATTCGTTGTTCATCCCATAATAATTCCTGTCCGATCAACATACCGGTACCTAACCCATTGGCGATAATATCACCAGTTGAAAACCCCCATTCTTGCGAAAAACCATCGAATATTTCCACGGTTGTTAAAAAAATAAATCCTAAAGTCGCACCATAGATCAATTGGTTCTTTTTGGATTCACCTGCCCATGCCAAAGCATCCATACCCATTTTACCAATATAGTAGGAGCTGAATACATGCCCAAATTTATCCATCTGCATCCAGGATGTGTTGTCATTCAACGAATGAAAACTTGATCGGGGATAGTCTGCATACCAAAGCTGATTTAATCCAATTAGGGCAACCGTCGCTCCGGCGGCTTCTGTAATATATACTGCTCTTCGTCTGTTTATATTTAAAGTATCTGATCTTTGAAAAAAAGAAGGTTTTGATTGAGAATAAGCGGACGATAGTATTCCTAAAAAAATTAAAGTAAGAAAGTACTTTTTTATTTGCCTTGTCGATACCTTAGGATGCAAAATTTTATTTTTATTTTTTTAAAAAACTACATTTTATCTCTTTATTCCTTGTTGATTTACCCACTTTTGATACTTATTTGCATTGATATTATGCTCTTGTAATGATTTAGCAAATACATGTTTTCCAATATTTTCAACACTTGCGCACATATAATAATATTTGTGCTGTGCAGGATTCAAAACTGCGTCAATGGATGAAATGTCAGGCATTCCTATTGGACCTGGTGGTAATCCGAAATTTGAATAGGTATTATATGGCGAATCGATGGTAAGATCCTTGTTTAGCACTCGTTTTATGTCGATTTCTTCACCATATTTTTGTTTCATTGCAAAAATTATTGTTGGGTCGGCCTGCAATGGCCAAAAATCTTTTAATCTGTTTAAATAAAGTCCTGCAACTGTTGGTCTTTCAGAAACAGTTGCAGTTTCTTTTTGAACTATAGATGCAAGTATGGATACTTCTAAAGGTGTCAAATTTTGCTTTTTTGCTTTTTCCAATCTTTTCTTATTCCAAAACCGTTGATATTCTTTTTGCATTTTATCTCTAAACTCTTCAGCGGAAGTATTCCAATAAAAATCATAAGAATTGGGAATATACATTACTAAAGCCGTTTTTGGATTAAAATCATGTTTTTTAAAAAAGCTTTCATCTGTCATTGCTGTCAGAACAGAAACAGAATCGGCTTCGATCTGGTATGCTACCCTTCCTGCAAGTTTATCGAAAGCATCTTGATTATTAAAAATTAAATTAATTGTTTCCGCTTTACCACCTCTTAAATGATCTACCAAATCATCATTGCTCATTCCTTTGGTGATCTTAAATTTACCAGCTCTGATCTTATTCGGGTAATTCTTCTTTTCAGCTACCCAAACAAAACTTTTTTGATCTTTTAAATATGGACTTACCAATTCTAAAATTGTATTAAAATTTGAATGGGAAGGAATGTATATATAGGCAGTTTGTTCAACATTTTTAAGATAAATTTTACTGTATAAACTATAAGCAAATACAATACAAATAAGAAGAATAGGAATTATAATCAGAGCAATTTTATTTTTCATTTTAATTTATTTAATAATTGATAAAGGTGTACATCTTTGTAAATGCCACTGCTTCTGATCCAATCCTTTTTTGTACCGGTCAATTGAAAACTTAATTTTTTAAACAAATCAATACTATTGCCATTAGAAGTTGGGATATTGGCATATAATTGATGTAAGTTTAGCTGTGTAAATGCATAATTAATAAATAATTTTAAAGCTTCCGTAGCATATCCTTTGTTTTGAAACTTTTTCAATATCAATATTCCAATTCCGGCACGCAAATGTTGCGGGTTAAAATCAAATAGATCGATCAAACCAAAAATTTGGTTATTTGATGTACTAACTATAACCAATCGCAACTGTTTGGCTTCATAGATGTCTTGATGAGCATTGGCGATATATTGTCGTAAAACATCTTTTGAAAATGGAGTTAAAGTACTGCTCACCTCCCAAAAATCTGTGTTGTTCTCGGTAGAAAATAAAAATTCTAAATCTTCACTTTCTAAAGCTCTTAATTTAATATATTGATTTTGAAGTATATCCATGATTATAATTCTATAATTCCTTTAAAAACAAAAGTCGCAGGCCCCTTTAATACTATATTTTTATAGGTATCATTTTCAAAATCAAAACTCACTTCTAAAATGCCACCTAAAGTCTGCAGAATCATAGATCTGTTTTTTGATTTTTTCAAAAGATGACTGGCAATTGCAACTGCTGTAACACCGGTTCCACAACTTAAAGTTTCGTTTTCCACTCCACGTTCATAAGTTCTTACTTTAAAAGTATTTTTATCTATTTGTTCTACAAAATTCACATTGGTTCCTTCTTCAAAATAAGGACTTCCATATCTAATTTCTTTGCCTTTTTGATATACATCAACTTGACTTAGATCCTCCTCAAATATAATATGATGAGGAGATCCCGTATTTAAAAATATATGTTCTTTATGCTTTTCTATCTGATCTACATCATTCATGGTTAAACTTACTACATTATTATCAATGGTTGCATAGTATATTTTACCAATCGCTTCAAAAGTAGTTTTATTTTTAAAAATACCTAAAAAATGAGCAAACGCAACAATGCATCTACCTCCATTACCACACATAGAACCCGGGTTTCCATCGGCATTATAATACAACATTTTAAAATCACAATGAGTTGAATTTTCCAGTAGCATAAGACCATCAGCACCAATTCCAAATTTTCTATCACAATAATTTCTAATTAATTGTGTGTTTTCTTTTGGAAAAATTTTATCACGATTGTCAATGATTATAAAATCATTTCCGACTCCTTGATATTTGTGAAAAGTTATTTTCATGTTGCAAATGTAGGAATTATTCCATGATTTAGTTGCTGTTAAAGTATCGTTAAAGTGATATAAAATTGAGAGTATTGTATTATTTTTGATAGAAGAATGTTTCAAAACAATAATTATTATGAAAAAAGTATTGAGTTTAATTTTAGTTTCCGCCCTGGGAGGTGCCTTGACCTTAGGTACATATTTAATGGTTTTTGATAACTCTGATGTTCTGGATTCCTTTGAGTTGGATGAATTGCCCATAGCGATTCCTACTGCTTATAATTCAATGAATGTTGATGCAGCAGAAAGAACTGATTTTACAGAAATTGCTGAAAAAACCGTTCATGCTGTTGTTCATGTTAAAAATGTATCCATTGCTTCTTCAGGTTCAAACCCTTTATTGGATTTTTTTTATGGTCAGTCTGCTAAAACAGAACAAAGGGTAATAGGTATGGGTTCTGGGGTTATTATATCTCCTGACGGGCATATTATAACTAATTATCATGTAATTAAAGGAGCAAGACAATTAGAGATAACTTTAAATAATAAAGAATCTTATCAGGCAGAAGTTGTTGGTGTTGACGAGAGTTCAGACATTGCTTTATTAAAGATCGACAAGAATGATTTATCCTATCTGCCATTTGGCAATTCCGATAATTTAAGAGTTGGCGAATGGGTTTTGGCGGTCGGTAATCCTTTTAATTTAACTTCAACCGTTACTGCCGGAATCGTTAGTGCTAAAGCCAGAAATATTCATTTATCTAATAGTAACAAAAGAATTGAATCCTTTATTCAAACAGATGCTGCGGTTAATCCCGGAAATAGTGGAGGTGCTTTAGTTAATGTAAGGGGTAATTTGATTGGGATCAATACAGCAATTTCTTCACAAACCGGATCTTATATTGGTTATTCATTTGCAGTACCATCTAATATTGCAAAAAAAGTTATTGAGGATATTTTAGAATTTGGTAATGTGCAGAGGGCTTATTTGGGTATAAACTATGAAGAGTTAAATAGCGAGAAGGCCGATGACTTTGGAGTTTCAAGTACGGAAGGCGTTATTATAACAAGGGTAATTGATCAGGGAGCAGCCAAAGAATCAGGATTATTGGCTAACGATATTATTACAAAAATGGATAATGTTAAAATTTCAAACTTTTCTGATCTTCAGGGATTTTTAGGATCAAAAAGACCAGGTGATCTGGTGAATGTGAGTGTATTAAGAAACGATAGTGAAACAGTAGTTCCTGTCAAATTGAAGAATCAATTTGGTAAATTTAAATATGATAGTAATGATTTTTCAGAGTATTTTATTGGAGAATTAAAGCCAATTCCGAGAAGTGATGCCAATAAATTTGGTATCAATTATGGAGTTAAAATTGTAAACTTAAAAAATGAAAGTTTGTATCAAACCTATGGTCTTAGAAGCGGTGATATAATTTTAGCGGTTGAAGATCAAAAAGTATCAAGTGTTGAAGAAGTAGAAAAGTTATTAAAAAAATATCAGAATAAAGAATATGTTGAACTACATATACAAACTCAACAGGGAAAGACTGGTTATATACGACTTAGAGGAAATTAAACAAAGATTAAATACAAGTTTAAAAAACCATCCGTCAGCTGACGGATGGTTTTTTGTTAACTATTTATTGAATAGTTATTTTTATAAAGCAGGTAATTTATATCCTTTTCTGTATTCTCTGTGCATATAAAGATCTGCCTGCAGATCATCTACAAATTCTTCGGTCTTCGGATCCCATTTTATCGGTCTTCTTAGATCATATGAAATATTGCCCAGAGTACAAACAGTACAGGATCGATGACCAATTTCAACAGGAACCACAGGGTCTTTTCTATTTCTTACGGCTTCAATGAAATTGATCTGATGAGGGATCTTGGTTTCATAGGGACCGGATTCTGTTTTTAACTTAGATTTAAACGATGGATTGGAAGCTTTAAAATGCCCTCTGGATACTTCGACCCAGCCATCTTTACCTTGAAATTTCACCCCTTTTGTCTTGCCCTTATCGAAGGCTTCCTCTGTCATGATCACACCGTTCTCATATTTATAAGTAAGGAATTTATAATCTTTATATCCCGCCGGTATGATCTCTACAGGGCCGCTTTTGTCCATTCCAAGTCCCCATTGTGCTATATCAAACATATGAGCTCCCCAGTCGGTTGTAAAGCCTCCGCCCATTTCCTTATACCATCTCCATCCTCCCCAGATTTTTTCATTTTTCTCTGGATTGATTGAAATTGGTGGATTCAATTCAGGGTTATAATGCACATATGGATTTGGCCCCAGCCATAGATCCCAGTTAAGATCCTTTGGTAGAATTTCTCTCGGTAGATCATAGGGTTTTGGTGGCCCGCCTACATACGAATATACCTTTTCAATTTCACCTAACTTGCCATCCTGAACAAGTTTTACGGCATGTTGAAAATTTGGATCAGATCTTTGCTGACTTCCAACTCCTAAGATCCTGTTATTATCTCTTACAGTTTTTCTAAGTACTTTACCTTCCAGAATAGTGAAAGTCAGTGGTTTTTCAATATAAACATCTTTGCCAGCTTTTAAGGCATCAATTGCAATTAAAGCATGCCAGTGATCGGGAACAGCTATTACAACGGCATCAATATCGGTTCTTGCCAATAGGTCCTGGTATTTTTCATAAGTTTTGACATCAATATTTTCACCTTTCTTCTTATAATGTTTGCTTACCCTTTGTTCAAATCTTTTATTTTTAACCCCGTAAACATCTGAGGCCGCAAGTACTTTAACCCCATCAATATTTATAAAACCATTTAAAAGAAACATCGCCTGCCTACCCAATCCAATAAAACCTAGATTTATATTTTCATTAGGTTTGAAGGTGGTGAAACCGGGCAATATGGTTAATCCTGCAGCTCCTAAAACAGAGGTTTGCACAAATGATCTTCGTGAAACCATTTTTGATTTTGTATTATTCATGGTCAATGATTTAAGTTGATAAAAAAATAAAAGTAATAATTTTTAACTATTAAATGAGGTTTTATTCTATGAAAAAGGAGATATAGTGAAGAACTTTGGTGTTTTTACGAAATATATATTTATGATAGGAATAGAAGGATTTATTTTACGAAATATCTAAAAAAATCAACTATTTTTGCAAAAATATTCAAATTAAAAAAAGAGCTATAATGGGATTAAACAAAAACTATGAAAATGAACTGACTTTTCAAGTAGACAGAAGAAGAGCTACAGTAGAGTTGATTAAATTAATAAGTGATCTTTGGTATGAAAACAATATTGAATTGGTGTTGTTTAGAAATCAATTATTGGATAGAAATGTAAGTGAGATATTAAATTTAATTGAGTATTCGAAAGAGTTTGTACAAAAACCAATTTCAATTTTTGATACTGTTGAGATCGCAAAGAAGATTCGGGAATTAGATCTGCCACCTGCTAAACTGGACATAGGAAAATTAGCATATGTGTTTCATTCGGCTGCAAATAATGATTTAGGTGCGTTTGTTACTGATGAGTTAAAAGATGCTAAAAAAACAAATGGTTTTCAGCCAAAAGATGTTGTTCTGTACGGATTTGGTAGAATAGGTAGATTATTAGCCAGAGAGTTGATGTCGAAAACAGGGAAAGGAATCCAAATGCGTTTACGAGCCATAGTTACCAGAGGTGAAATAACTCCTGATATTTTGGAAAAAAGGGCATCTATGTTGAGAAAGGATTCCGTTCATGGTTATTTTAAAGGATCTGTAAAAGCTGATTTTGAAAACAAGGCATTAATTATAAATGGTACAACAGTTTTTGTAATATCCGCAAATAATCCCGAGGATGTTGATTATACGAAATATGGAATTAAAAACGCTTTAGTAATTGATAATACGGGTGCATTCAGAACAAAAGAAGCATTAGAAAGACATTTAAAAGCAAAAGGAATTGATAAAGTTTTATTGACTGCTCCGGGTGTTGGAGTGCCAAATATAGTGTATGGAGTAAACCAAAAAGAATATGATCCTAAAAAAGTTGATATTTTTTCGGCTGCTTCCTGTACAACAAATGCTATAACACCGGTATTAAAAGTTATTAATGATACTGTAGGTATCAAACACGGTCATTTGGAAACTATTCACGCATATACGAATGACCAGAATTTAGTGGATAATATGCATAAAAAATACAGAAGGGGTAGAGCAGCGGCACTAAATATGGTGATTACGGAAACGGGCGCAGGGAAGGCAGTAGCGAGAGCTTTACCTGAATTGGAAGGTAAATTAACTTCTAATGCCATTCGTGTACCTGTACCCAATGGATCACTGGCCATATTGAATTTAAACTTACATGCTGCAACCAATAAAGAGGACCTGAATGCGATCGTAAAGAAATATGCTCTGGAAAGTAATATGGTTGAGCAAATTAGATATTCAATGAGCAATGAATTGGTTTCCTCTGATATTGTAGGTACGTCCGAACCATCCATTTACGATAGTGAAGCGACCATCGTATCAAAGGAAGGTAATAATGCCATTATTTATGTTTGGTATGATAATGAATATGGCTATAGCCATCAGGTTATGCGACTTGCCAAATATATAGCTCAGGTTAGGAGATTTTCCTACTACTAAAAATATCTAATTTTTTATTAAACGCTTAAAATCTTTTTAAGCGTTTTTTTTTTTACATTTACAATTATTTTTAAAACAACTAATTCCCCGATTCTATGAAAATAAAAATTATTTTATTGATAGTACCATTTTTCATTTTTTTAGCTTGTAAAGATGATAATGTAAAAGTTCAGCCTCCACAGCCGTTTAAAGTTTATGAAATAAAGCCTCAAACAGCATTGATCTATGAAGAATTTGTTGGACAGGTTTATGGTGAAAAGGATATTCCGATAAGAGCGAGAGTAGAAGGATTTCTAGAAAAAATATATTTCAAAGAAGGTGGACGGGTTAAAAAAGGTCAACTTTTGTATGCCATCGACCCTGATCCTTTCCAAGAGGCGGTGGTAGCTCAAAAAAGTATGGTTTCACAGGCTCAAACTATTGTAGTTCAAACAGAAAGTGATTTAAGTAGAATTAAACCATTAGCTGAAATGGATGCGGTTAGTATGAGGGAATTGGATATGGCTCAAGCCCAAAGAGATGCTGCATTATCCTCTTTAGAAGCAGCTAAGGCAAACTTAAATATCGCTGAAATCAATTTGGGATATACTAAATTATATGCACCAATAAATGGGATAATTGGTAAAACCCTGGCCAGAGAAGGGGAGTTTGTGGGTAAAGATCCTAATCCTGTTATACTTAACACGGTATCAAAAATCAATACGGTTAGAGTTCAATTTTTTCTTTCTGAAAATCAGTATTTAAAAATTGCAAGAGATTTTATTGAAAAGTATAATAAAAAAATTCAAACGCAAGGGACGAATATAAATTTGGAATTAATTCTTGCAGATGAAACATTGTATGAGCACAAGGGTAAAATTGATTTTATTGACAGGAATGTTGATTCTTCTACAGGAGCTATCTTGTTACAAGCTACCTTTCCAAATCCTGATGGCTTAATTCGTCCGGGTCAGTTTGCCAGAGTTAAGGCCATGGTAAAAGAAGAAAAGGATGCATTGTTAGTGCCACAGAAATGTGTTTCAGAATTACAAGGACAATATTCCGTTTTTATTGTTAATTCAGAAAATATTATTGAAAGTAAACAAGTTAAAATTGGAGAAAAAATTGGAGAATTTTTGGTTGTAAAAGAAGGATTGAATAATGGGGATAAAGTTATTTTAGAAGGTGTACAGAAATTAAGATCCGGAATAGAAGTAGTGCCTGAGATAACCGAGTTTAAAAGTCAAATAAACTCTCAAGATTAAGATATGGCTGACAATAAAGGAAATTTCTTCGTCCACCGTCCAATTGTAGCTATGGTAATTGCCATAGTAATAGTAATAGTTGGAGCAGTTTCATTGATCGGTTTACCCATTGAGCAATATCCTAATTTGACACCTCCTATAGTTCAGGTAAGGGGAACCTATACAGGGGCAAATGCCTTGAATGTAGAAGAATCTATGGCTACTCCACTGGAACAGCAGATCAATGGTGTTGACAATATGATTTATATGAAATCAACCAATGCCAACGATGGTACTATGGTTATTGATGTTTCATTTACGGTTGGTACTGACCCGGACATGAATACAGTTCTTACGCAAAACAGGGTTTCCGCGGCTACAGCTAAACTACCTGAATCTGTAAAAAAATATGGAGTAACCACAGAAAAATCCTTACCCAATATCCTAATGCTGGTGACCTTAACATCAGATGGCCGATACGATCAGGATTTTCTGGGCAACTATGCACTGATCAATATTAAAGACCAATTGGCAAGAATTAAAGGAATTGGTAGAGTAAATGTCATGGGAGCATCAGACTATTCAATGCGTATTTGGATAAAACCTGACCGCCTATCGCAATTAGGACTTACCGTACCTGAGATTATTAAGGCTATTAATGATCAGAATGTAATAGTGCCAGGAGGTAAATTTGGAGCCGAACCGGCACCACCGGGAACTGAATTCACTTATACGGTTAGACTTCCCGAGCGATTTAATTCACCTGAAGCCTTCGGAGATATTGTGGTTAGAACACAAGCAGATGGGTCTCAAATAAAATTAAAGGATGTGACTACTATTAATTTAGGAGTAGAAACCTATAATATGGTTCCAAGATTGAATGGAGAAACTGCTGCTATTGTTGCTCTTTACCAAGCTCCGGGATCCAATGCAGTTGAACTTGCTAAACAGGTGTTGACAGAAATGGATGTATTGGCCAAAAGCTTTCCCGAAAGTATTAAATATGATGTATCTTTAGATTCTACGGCTCCAATTACAGCCGGGATCAAGGATATTATAGTGACTTTGATCATTGCTTTGATCCTGGTTATAATAGTTGTGTTTATTTTTATACAGGATTGGCGTGCAACATTGATTCCAACAATGGCTATACCCGTATCATTAATTGGTGCTTTTATGTTCTTTCCTGCACTTGGTTTTACCATTAATGTATTATCGCTTTTGGGATTAGTATTAGCCATTGGAATAGTTGTTGATGACGCCATTGTGGTTGTTGAAGCGGTTCAAGTGAATATAGCTAAAGGAATGACAGCCAAGAAGGCTACTTTAGATGCAATGGAAAAAGTAACAGCTCCAATTATTGCTACCACCCTTGTTTTGGTTGCTGTATTTATACCCGTAGCAGGTATGGCCGGAATAACAGGTTTGCTCTATCAACAATTTGCTATTACCATTGTTGTTTCGGTACTGGTTTCATCTGTCAATGCATTGACTTTGAGCCCGGCCTTGAGTTCTTTATTATTGAAAGAACCTACACCATATAAGGGACCTTTAGGATGGTTTTTTGGGAAGTTCAATAAAGGTATGGATAAGACTACAGATTCCTATATGAGTTTTACCAGTATTGTTGGAAGAAAATTAAAACGCAGTGTTGTTTTTATTTTAATTATGACCGTGGGAGCTGGAATATTCGGAAGTCTCGTCCCTGGTGGATTTATACCTGAAGAGGATATGGGATATTTCTTTGTAAATGTTCAGTTACCTGATGCGGCATCTTTACAACGTTCTAATGAAATTGCGAAAGATGTTGAAGAAATACTAATGGAGTTGGAAGAAGTAGAATATGTTACTACCGCTGCAGGATACAGTATGTTGTCAGGAGCGATGACATCTAATACGGCATTTTTATTTGCATCATTAAAAGATTGGGGAGAAAGAGATCTTACTGCTGTAGAAATTGTTGCACAAGTGAATAGGAAATTGGCTGGTTCAATCAATGGTGCAGTTGTATTTGCGTTTGGACCACCTGCGATTCCAGGTTTAGGAAACGGGTCGGGATTTAGTATCATGTTACAGGATAAAGGAGGTAATGATCCAACATATTTAGCAAGTAATACCATGAAATTTATTCAAGCAGCCAATCAACGACCGGAAATTGGAAAAGCCTTTACAACCTTTCAGGCCAATGTTCCGCAAAGATATATGGATATTGACAGGGAAAAGGCGCTTAAATTGGGTATTAATTTAAATGATCTGTACACAACTGTGGGCGCTTTTATGGGAGGTTCTTATGTCAATGATTTTACAAGATTTGGTCGTTTGTATAAAACCTATATTCAGGCTGAACCAGAATACAGGGTTGACGAATCTCAAATTGGCAAATTCTTTATTAAAAATAAGGAAGGAAATATGGTTCCATTGTCCACTGTGGCTACTATCAAACCAATTGCAGGACCAGATTATACAACCCGTTTTAACCTGTATAGATCTGTTGAGGTAACTGGAGGACCTGCGCCTGGATTTACTTCCGATCAAGCCAGAACTGCCCTTAAGGAGGTTGCTGCTGAAGTTTTACCGCAGGATATGAGTTATACATGGAATGCTATGTCATTCCAGGAAGAAAAAGCATCAGGGTCCTTAGGGATCATTCTTACATTTTCATTAGTATTTGTGTTTCTTATCTTATCAGCTCAATATGAGAGTTGGTCCTTACCTTTTAGTATTTTATTAGGAACACCTTTTGCTATTTTTGGTGCTTTATTTGCATTATGGGTAGCTCGTTTGGTAAGTCCTACTTTTGAGAATAATATTTTTGCCCAGGTTTCCTTTGTAATGTTAATAGGTATGGCGGCAAAAAATGCAATTCTTATTGTAGAGTTTGCTAATGATGAGTTTAAAAAAGGATTAAGTTTATTTGATGCAGCAATGGCGGCTGCCAAATCAAGATTTAGACCTATTTTAATGACAGCATTTTCTTTTATCCTGGGAGTTTTCCCATTGGTTGTCGCTTCCGGATCGGGGGCAGAAGCTAGAAAAGTTATGGGAATGGCTGTATTAGGTGGTATGTCATTAGCAACCTTTCTTGGTGTATTTTTATATCCTATGCTCTTTGTTTTAATAGGTAAGATAGCCGGATATGAAAAGCAAAGGGATCGAGATAAATCAGTTCAATTAGAATCGACAAATACTTAATGATGAAAAAGAATATAAATAAATATATTGTCATATTGATTATCCTGGTTTTGATTCAGGCCTGTGCCGTTGGACCAAATTTTCGTGAACCTGATGATCAAACTTCGCAAACTTTCAGGTATACAACAAATAAGACAGATAGTATCATTAATATGAATTGGTGGGATATTTTTAATGATCCGGTTTTGGATACATTAATTGTAACTGCCTTACGTGAAAATAAAAATGTTCAAATTGCTGCCAGCAGAATTGAACAGGCACGGGCAAATGTGAGTTTTAATAAAGCAGATTACGGACCTAAATTTGGTGTACAGGCCGGAGCAAGTTCAACAAATCAATTTTTGGGTAATGTAGTAGATAATTCTTTTCAGAATTATAATGCATCAGCTGTAGTCAATTGGGAATTGGATTTTTGGGGTAAATTCAGAAGAGGTACAGAAGCTGCAAAAGCAGACCTTTTGGCTTCGTTTTATGGAAAAAGAGCCATTGAAATTGCATTGATCAGTGAGGTGGCATTCAACTATTTTCAGTTGATCGATTTTAAGGCACGTTTGCAAATATCAGAAAGTACATGGGCTTTGAGAGATAGTACCTTACAGATTATTCAGGCAAGATTTGATGAAGGTTATACACATATTATAGATGTTAATCAAGCTCAGATTCAAAAGGCAATTTCACAGGTTTCTATCCCACAGTTCAAACGATCCATTGCATTTACAGAGCATAACCTTAGCCTTTTACTTGGAAAAAATCCGGACTCTATTCCTACTTTTAAGACTTTACGGGAATATGCTTTACCTGATTCTATTCCGGTTGGGATACCTTCAGAAATACTACAACGTCGTCCTGATATATTGCAATCAGAGCAATTGTACAGATCTCAGAATGCAAAAATTGGTGTGGCTCAGGCTATGCGATTTCCATCCATTAGTTTAACAGGTTTGTTAGGAGTGGGTAGTAATGAATTATCAGAGGTATTGTCAGGAGGTTTAGGATGGAGTGCAGGGGCAAGTTTATTGGGTCCTTTATTTGAATGGGGTAAAAATGCCAGAAGAGTAGATATTGAAAGAGAAAAAGCAAAACAATCTCTATTGACCTATGAAAATACAGTACTTAACGCTTTATTGGAAGTGGATAATTCACTTGTTTCCTTATCTACATTACGAGAAGAACTTGTAGCTAATAGTTTGATGCTGGATGCAGCGAGTAATGCGAGTAATTTATCAAGGCAAAGATATTATCAAGGAGTGACAAGTTATTTAGAAGTGATAGAGAATCAAAGGGTAGAATTTGATGCCAGGTTGGCCTATTCTGAAAATTACCAACTCCTTTTAAATTCATATGTGAATCTGTACAAATCCTTAGGAGGTGGTTGGGTTACTGAAGAAGAATTAGATAAATATGCACAACAAAGAGCGGAAGAAGAAAATGTTGATGTCAGTTATATTGATAAAGATTCTTTGACATATCATGGGCAAATTATTGACCTGCATTTGACCCCGGAGCAAGAACAGGCCCGTAAAGAAGAAGCAAAAGCGCAAAGGAAATTAGAAAGGGAGCAAAGAAAACAAGATAAAAAAAATAAATAGGTTAGAATAATATCATTATTACTCATAAGATGACTAACATTCCTTGTAAAAATAGTCACCTTAGGAGTTTTATCATCAATTTAAATACTGAAAGGTCTAATTTCTGTAACCTTCCATAAAGAATTGGAGAAGGAAGACCTCCAAATACCAATATAAGGATTTCCTATTGTTGTAGTATATGGTCTATTTATTTCTTAATAATTTGAAGTATTCCTTGAAGTCTTAAGCTGTGAAATTTTGACAAATGTCATTTATTCCATAAATTACTCCATAATTTCATTCTCATTGCCAAGATCTAAATCAAACTAAATTATTTGCAATGAATAATTTGAAATCATAAGATTCAAATTTATAAAAGGAGTCCATAATGTTACTTAATTTTAAAATTTAATGATTGGATTTGATAAAATAGCCATTACAGGAGGGGGAGGTCATTTAGGTACTTGCCTGATTAAAATGCTGCTATTAAAAGGTAATTCTGTCAAAGCTCTATACCATAAGACATTACCAACTATCGATCACTCAAATTTAACCTGGATACAAGGAGATATAACCGATCCTCATTCCATTAATAAATTAATTGACCAATCTTCAGTGATCATTCATTGCGCGAGTATTATTTCAATTGGAGAGCAGAATATGGATGATGTGTTCAAAATTAATGTTCATGGAACCGAGACAATTATTGAGGCTTGTTTGAACAAAAAAATCAGGTTGATCTATATTAGCTCTTCAACTGCCGTTAAAGAAACACAAAATGATGAGGTTTTCGATGAGGATAGACCATATAAAACTGAAAATGATTTTCTATATGCTTGGACCAAAGTACTCTCTGAGAAAAAAATATTAGGATCTGTAAGAGAAAATGATCTAGATGCAATAATAATACGACCAACAGCTATTGTTGGGCCACCAGATCTTAAACCATCATATTTTGGCAGAACAATTTTAGATTTGGCCAATGGTAAAATGCCTGTGATTACAACCGGGGGTTATAACTTGGTTGATGTAAGAGATTTATCACAAACTATAATAAATAGCATTTGTAAAGGAAAACAAGGAGATGTGTATTTAGTTGGTGGGACCTATTTAAACCTGAAACAAATTGCTCAATTAGCGGATCCCAATCACAATCCGGTTTGTCT
>Ga0209013_10000039_pt1 | contig 85741 bp, 89 predicted proteins | sample Cruoilmetagenom2_FD_187291 | JGI IMG/M metagenome (GOLD analysis project Ga0209013, IMG submission 187291) | Oil polluted marine microbial communities from Coal Oil Point, Santa Barbara, California, USA - Sample 2 (SPAdes) (version 2) | ecosystem: Environmental > Aquatic > Marine > Oil seeps ... | reverse complement strand
CGTCCCTGTAGGCTCTGCCTCGGCATCCATGCCTCGGAAGGTCTTGAAAAATCCTCCCCCAGCCCCCTTGTTTATCTTAGTACGGAGATCCACTCGTTCCATCCATAGGGTAAGGGGGTGCGGTTTTCAGGGGTATCCGCGGCCAGGGATGGCCACGGCTAAGCCTACATGGATGTACTCGTAGCGTCCCCTGAAAACCGTACGCCCTTGGCCGGTGGATTCCACCGTGCGGCAACAGAATCAACTTTATAGGAGGATTTTAAAACTACTCCTGCCTGCTCAACCCATATTCGTACAGCAGTTTCTTGCGTACACCGCTGATCTTCGCGGCCAGGGCAGCCGCCTGGCTCATCGGCAATTCTTCACACAGCACATCCATGACATGCTGCGCCTCGATAATGGCTTCATCATCCTGCACCTCTGCACCCTGAATCACAACGACGAACTCGCCCCGCTGTTGCTGCTCGTCAGCAGTAAGCACGTCCAGGACGGACTGCAGGCTGCCGCGGTACAGGGATTCGTATTTCTTGGTCAGTTCGCGCCCGACACTGCACTGGCGATCCTGACCGAACATCTCACACATATCATTCAGTGAACCCATAATGCGGTGCGATGATTCGTAAAACACCAGGCTGCGGGTTTCAGTAACCAAAGTCTGCAAACGTGCGCGCCGGGCCGCGCTGCGGGCAGGCAGAAAGCCTTCGAAGATGAAATGGTCGACCGGCAGACCGGCTACGGACAGCATGGCAGCCACCGCACTGGGGCCCGGCACCGGTATCGGTAAAATGCCGCTTTCGTGCGCAGCCTGTACAAGGCGATAACCCGGATCGGAGATCAGCGGCGTGCCTGCATCGCTGATCAGGCCAATGGATTGCCCTTCCTCCATTTGCCGGATCAGACGCGGGACCTGGCGTTTTTCGTTATGCTCGTGCAGAGGGATCATGGGCGTTTTTATGCCAAAGTGCTGCAGCAGAGTCTTGCTGTGGCGGGTGTCTTCAGCAGCAATCACATCGACATTTTCGAGTACTTTAACGGCACGTTCCGTCATATCATCAAGATTGCCGATGGGTGTCGCAATCACGAATAAGCGACCTTTTTTGCCTGACATCCTGAACCCTCGTTATAATCCCGCACCTATCGAAAAAGGCGCAGGCTTTGAAAAAAAAATACCATAGCATTCCACTACTTTGCTGTCTTGCCATTGGCCTCGTACTAAGCGGCTGCGGCGGCACACCGACTCGTACCGGCCCGCCGGCTGAAGTTGTAGACCAACAGGTTGGTGAACGCGACCAGGTTGAAGACACAACACGCATCCACGCGGCGCCCTATGACGACTACATCCTGCCGGACAGCGACGCTGCTGCCGCACTGGAAAATGCATCCATACTTGTTTCGCAGGGACAATACGGACTTGCGCAGAAACAAATTGAAGACCTCGACCCGGTGACCATGACACCGGACATGTTGACGCTCAAACGCACTTTGGACGCTACAATTCTTCTGCAGGCAGGTGGCGCGAAGCGTGCTTCCAGCATATTGCAAAGCCCCCCCACAAGCGCACATGCTCCAACGCTGCAGGGCTTCTATCGAGTCCGCGCAGAAACTGATCTGGTGCTGGGTCGCACCCTTCCTGCAGTGCAAAATCTGATCACGCAGGAACTTTACATGGGTGCGGGTTATGGCGGTGATGGGTCGTCTTCAGGCAATGTTCAGCCATTATTATGGGCCGCGCTGGGCATGATCAGTACTGGTGAACTGTCACGCCTGGCACAGAGCCCTGATTCGACACTCAGTGGCTGGGCCAGGCTGTCACTCGCCGTTCGCAGCAGCCACGGCAGTATGGCAGGCACGGACCAGGCCATCACCCTATGGCGCAGCACATACCCTTCACATCCCGCCACCACAGAATTGCTAGACAGCATCAGACTGGCTGCGACGACACAGGGCAGGCAGACAGCCAGAATCGCGCTGCTGCTGCCGATCAGCTCACGCTATGCACAGGCGGCCGGCGCTGTTCGCGATGGCATCACGGCAATGAACAACGACCTGCCCGCCTCACAACGCAACAGCATCAAACTGTATGACTATGGCAGCGACCAGACGCTGGTTGCCCTTTATTATCGTCAGGCAGCCAATAACGGCGCCGACATTATAGTTGGCCCCCTCGGCCGCTCAGCCACAAGCCAGCTGCTGACCGCTGGGGTAATCACAACACCTACGATACTGTTGTCACCCGCACCGGAAGACATGAGTGCAACCGCAAATCTGTATACCTTTGCACTTTCGCCAGAGCAGGAGGCGCGCCAGGCAGCGCAGCGCACCTGGCTGGACGGCAAACGCACCGCCGTCATGATGTACCCGAAAGATGCGCTTGGACAACGCATGGCCCGGGCCTATCGGGAACAGTTCATGCGTCTGGGCGGCAAGATTATTGGTGAAGCATTTTATGACTCCGCAGGCAGCGAAGGCTACTCCGCCCAGATCAGCAAACTGCTGGGTGTGGACCAGAGCGAGCAGCGCATCAATGAACTATCACGCCGCCTGGGTACCAAGCTGAAACACGAAGCACGGCGCAGGCAGGACATCGAAGCCATTTTCCTGCCAGCCACAACAGATGACGCGCGCCTGATCAAACCGGAATTTGACTTCTACTACGCACTGGATCTGCCCGTCTATTCCACCTCGCGCGTCTTTTCCGGCAAACTGGACAGCGTTAATGATGCCGATCTGAACCGGGTGCGCTTCCCGGACATGCCGTGGATGGTTGCCAATAACGTAGAGATAGAATCATTGCGTACCTTCATGCATGTCGAACAAATGAACGAAGGCAACCGTTATGATCGCCTGTACGCAATCGGCATGGATTTACATGCTCTTGCTGCAAAGCTGGAAAACCTTTCAACTGCACCGCAACTGTATATGCAGGGTTTGACCGGCAACCTCCACATTACTGATGACGGCGTCATCGAACATGACATGATATGGGCAGAATTTCGGAACGGAACGCCGAAACTACTCGACCGCAACACTGGCTATCAAGGACGATACGATGAATGGAAATACAAAAACCCCACTCGCGCAGCACCTGCAACACGGCAGTCGCGCTGAAACCCTGGCTCAGGCCTACCTGCTCAAACGCGGTCTGACAGCCATCACACACAACTACCGCTGCAAGTGCGGTGAGATAGACCTGATCATGCAGGAAGCGGACAGCCTGGTCTTCGTAGAGGTGCGCTATCGTGCCAGTCAGCGATTCGGCACGGCTGCAGAAACCATCTTCCCTGACAAGATACGGCGCCTGAGATGCACTGCAGAGTATTTCATGCAGCATAAACCACGCTACGCTGAACTCTTCAGCCGCTTCGATGTCATCGGTATTACAGGCCCGCTGGATGCGCCGCAGATAGACTGGATCAAGGATGCATTCTGACTGGTGCGCTGATAAAGTTCGGCGAAATTAGACTCATAAGCACAAACAGCATGGAATACACTGATCGCGTTACAGACATCTTCTCTTCGCATCTGGAAACAGTACAGACCTCGATGGAACAGCTTGCACCGACCATTGTCGAGGCTGCCAGTAAAATGACAGAAGCCCTGCTGTCTGACAGAAAGATCCTCACCTGCGGCAATGGCGGCTCGGCCGGCGATGCCCAGCATTTTTCATCAGAGCTGCTGAATCGCTTCGAACGGGAGCGCCCGGGGATGCCGGCCATGGCATTAACGACAGACACATCGACGCTTACGTCAATCGCCAACGACTACTCATACAAAGAAATTTTCTCCAAGCAGATCAGCGCACTCGGTCAGCAGGGCGACATTCTTGTTGCCTTCTCAACATCAGGCAATTCAGCAAACATCCTGCGCGCAGTCAAAGCGGCCCATTCACGCCAGATGACATGCATCGCACTGACAGGTAAAGGGGGCGGCGACCTGATGCAGATGATGGAAGGCGATGACATCTGTCTGTGTGTGCCCGCCAACTCCACTGCCCGTATCCAGGAAGTACACCTGATCATCATTCACTGTCTGTGTGATCTCATAGATAACCAGATTCTCGGCTCTGACACAGTATGAAATCTTCAATAAAGGCCTGCCTGTACGCAGGCATACTGGCGCTGTTACCTGTATTGAATGGCTGCACAGCAATCATCATTGGTGGTGCGGCGGTGACCACCATCATCATCGCCAACGATCAGCGCAGCCTCGGTTCTATCATCGATGACACAAACATAGAGATAAAAATATCGAGCAAACTGAAACATCACAGCGGGCTTTCAGAACACGCCTACATCGGCACCACCAGCACTAACGGGATAGTCCTGCTTATCGGCACCGCACCCACCGTTGGACTCAAGGAAACCGCCAGCCAACAGGCTTCATCAGTGGATGGCGTACGCCAGGTCGTTAATCAGATAGAGATAGGCAGCAAGCCCAGCAACAGCCAGATATCCAGCGACGCCTACCTGGCCAGCAAGGTCAAGACTCTGCTCTACAGTGCAGAAAAAATGGATGCCACGCGCATCAACGTGGCTGCATCCAATGATGTGGTCTACCTGATGGGGCTTGTCACCCAGACAGAAGCAGACAACGCCACGGCAGTGGTCCGCAAGGTCGGCGGGGTGAAGCGCGTCGTCAAAGTATTTGAAATTAAATGACCAGCGAAGACAAGATAGTTCAGCCTGATGCCGCCGGTCTAACCCGCATTCAGGCGCTGGTAAAGCCACTGGTCTTTACCAACGGCTGCTTTGACATCCTGCACCGGGGACACGTCAGCTATCTTGAAGAAGCCAGAAAACTCGGCGCCAGCCTGATCGTTGCCGTCAACACGGACGATTCTGTCAGGAGGCTGGAAAAAGGTACTGATCGACCTGTGAACACACTGAATGACCGCATGGCGGTCATAGCGGCGCTTCAAAGTGTCGATGCCGTAATGGCCTTCGACGAAGACACACCACTGGAACTGATCCGCCAGATACACCCGGATATTCTGGTCAAGGGTGGTGACTGGTCAACGGACAGGATAGTCGGTGCTGACCTGGTACTGGCTGATGGAGGAGAAGTCTATTCGATTCCCTTTCGGCATGACCGCTCTACAACCGATCTGCTCACCCGCATAAGGAATCACCGGTAGGGAACGAAAAGTGTGTAAGCTAGTCTAGAATATGACCCGATCATGCTACCCGATTCATTCATCACCCAATTAAAGCAGGCAATTACCGCCGACCGCCTGAGTCTCGACGAAGCCGAACGCTGGACCTACGGCTACGACAATTCCCGCAAACATGCCCTGCCCGATGCAGTCGTCTTTCCAGCCAGCCATGACGAAGTCGCAGCCATCGTCAAACTTTGCAATGAGCATCTAGTGCCGCTGGTCCCACGCGGCCGCGGCACCGGCACCACCGGCGGCGCAGTACCCATAAACGGCGGAGTGGTCATGTCAATGGAACGCATGACGCGCATCATCGAGTTTGATCCAGTCAACCGATTGATGCGCGTGGAACCCGGCGTCACCAACCAGGAAGTACAGGACATGGCTGCCAGCAAAGGCTTTTTCTGGCCCCCGGATCCGGGCAGTGCCAACGTTTGCAGCGTTGGCGGAAATCTGGCCTTCAATGCGGCCGGCCCCAGCGCAGTCAAATATGCGACCACACGCGAAAATACCCTGGGCCTGGTTGCCGTCACCGCAGAGGGTGACACACTGCGCACCGGTTTCAATACCACCAAGGGCGTAACAGGCTACGACCTGACACGCCTGCTGATCGGCAGCGAAGGGACGCTGGCGGTTATCACCGAAGCCACACTGAAGCTGACGCCTCTGCCAGAAACACATCGCACCATTGCTGCCAGCTACAGCAGCATCCAGGGCGCAACCGAGGCCATCGTGGAGATCATGAGCCAGGCACAGATTCCTGCTGCACTGGAATTCCTTGATAACAACTCACTGGACCTGATACGGAAGCAACCGGACCTGAATATATCCACAACTGCCCAGGCACTGCTGCTGATTGATGTAGATGGCACACACGACAGTATTACATCTTCAGTGCAGCGTATCAGTGACGCGGCGCGCAATGCAGGGCTTACTGAGCTGAATCTGTCCCAGAACGAACAGGAATCCAGCCAGCTCTGGAAAGCGCGTAAAGCGTTATCGCCCGCATTGCGCCACGTTGCCCCCAACAAGCTTAACGAAGATGTCGTGGTACCGGTCGGCAATATTCCGCCACTGATCGCGGGCCTGTCGCAGCTGAGTGAACAATATGCTATTCCGATAGTGAACTTCGGTCATGCCGGCAATGGCAACATCCATGTCAACCTGCTGTACGACACCCAGGATCCCCAGCAGGAACGAAATGCCCGGCCCTGCCTGCGTGAAGTCTTCGAACTGGTCATCCAGCTGGGCGGCGCCCTGTCAGGTGAACACGGTATCGGCACCGAAAAGATGGCCTATGTCGGAATGGAAATCGATCCGGTCACACTGAACTATATGAAGCGTCTGAAAAGCCTGTTCGATCCAAACAATATTCTCAATCCAGGCAAGGTCTTCCCACAAGATGTATGATTCAGCACAATAGCTATTGAGACATGTCAGACATCGACCAGCACATCTACCCTGATATCCCCGGCTTCGACATTCATACTGAGCTGGGTCAGGGCGGTATTGCAACAGTTTACCTGGCTGTCCAGAAGTCGCTGGATCGTCGCGTTGCTCTCAAGGTGATGTCTCCCATCCTGGCCGTCGAACCCGATTATGCTGAGCGCTTCGTCCGTGAAGGGCGCACAATTGCGAGGCTCAGCCACACCAACATCATCACCGTCTATGACATTGGTGTGCAGAAGCATAAGTTGTACATCGCCATGGAACACGTACCCGAGGGTAATCTGCGCGATAAACTGGAAGCCCACAAAGGCGATGCCGAATGGGCTTTATCCGTCGCAGGGCAGATGGCACTGGCACTGGGATATGCCCATCGTCACAAGGTCATCCACCGCGATGTCAAACCTGAAAATATCCTGTTCCGGGAAAATGGCGTCGCGGTACTAACCGATTTTGGCATTGCCAAAACTATATCGTCTGACACCAATCTGACCCGGGCCGGCGCTGTCATCGGCACACCCAGATACATGAGTCCGGAACAGACTGACGGTTTGGGCAACGAACCTCAGACCGATATTTATTCGCTGGGCATCATCCTGTTCGAAATGCTGACCGGCCGCGTTCCCTATGAAAGCGAGAACAGCATGGCGGTACTGTACGCACACGTGCATTCGCCGATCCCGAAGTTGCCGCAGGGATTGCACGATTTACAACCTCTGATAGATCACATGCTGGCCAAAAAACCTGAGGACCGCCCAGCTGACTGTGACCAGCTGGCTGAAATTATCCGCCTGACGCGCCGCGAACGGCATCTTGCCATGAAGGATGCCAAACCCGGTGAAGTCGGCGAATTTCTCAGGGACACACTGGAGATACCAGTAATTACAGAGCAGAAGCCGCCTGCACCTGAGCCTTCATCAAGCCTGGCAGAGAAATCCCGGAATCTCATCAAAGCATTGAGCGCAAGGCCTGTCTGGCAATACATCAGCGCTGCGGCGGCCATCTTGCTGGCACTTGTCTTCTGGCCTGACAGCAGCCCGGAGCAGGAAGCAGCAACGACACCCCTGACTGAGTTGCCGACATCCGTCGCAACACATTCCGTCGCTAAAACCAGCGAGTCTGCAGATAAATATGAAGCGATACCTGCCAACGCAGAGCCTGTATCTGCTGAAAAAACGGTCACGACGCCAACAGAGCGTGAAAAAGTAATCCTGTCCGAGTTTCTCGCCGATGACAGCGTGATAGACACTGCTGCATCACAACCCAGTAAGACCATCCCGCTGGCCCACCCCCGCCAGGCTGAAATCGATACTTTACTCGACAAGGCAAAAACGGCTGTACAAAAAAACAACCTGCACTATCCGAAAAATGACAACGCCATACACTGGTATCAGGCCGCACTGAAAATCGATCCCGGCAATGCACGTGCAGTCCGTGGTCTGCAGGCAACGGGAGACCTGTTAGCAGAAAAGGCCGTTGCGCTGAATAAGAAGGGAGAGCCTGACCTCGCACTGGTACTCATCGATGCGGCACTTAACGCAAAACCAGGAGACAAATCACTGCTCAAACTGCAATCCGGCATCAACAACTCATTCAAAGCCGGCAGCAGCTACAATAAAGCCGAGCAGTTGTATTCCGGCACCGGGGTAAAAAAGAACCTGCGACGCGCTGCCTTCTACTATCGTAAAGCGGCTGACCGCGGGCACAGAGAGGCTATGAATGCCCTGGGCGTCATGTATGTGGACGGCACGGGTGTGAAGCGCAGTGAGAAGCAGGCCAATGCCTGGTTCAGAAAGGCAGCTGACAAAAACGATGCCGAAGCAATGTACAACCTCGCCTTAGGCTATCTGTTTGGCAAGCAAAAAAATGTCTCCAGCGCCCTGCCGCTGGCCACTGCCTCATCAAGCCTCGAATACCGCCCTGCTTATCGCCTGGTCGGGTGGATGTATACAACTGGCACTGGTGCATCAGCTAATTCATTTCAGGCATTTCGCTGGGACCTGAAAGGCATGGTCAATCCAATCAATAAAAACCTGGAGTCTCTGTACCGGACACCAAAAGCCTGGCAAAAAGCCTTCGATGCCGCCTACGAAAAAGCTACCGACACTGGTGATGACACGGAACGTTAGATAGTGTGTTCATTGCAGAAAACGAGTCCCTTCAAAGATTAGCCTCGGCATACTCTGCCAGTAATGAGCGCGGCACTCCCTGCAGCATGATGTTGCCGCCATGTGCAAAACCCTTGAAGCGTTCCGTCAGATAAGTCAGTCCGGAACTCGTCGCGCTCAGATATGGCGTATCAATCTGGGTCAAATTGCCCAAACATATGACCTTGGATCCCTTGCCGGCGCGCGTCACGATGGTCTTGATCTGGTGAGGTGTCAGGTTCTGCGATTCATCAATCAAAATCAGGCTGTGCTGAAAGCTGCGACCACGAATATAGTTCAATGATTTAAAGTGCAGCGGAACCTTCTTGAGCAGGTAATCGATACTGCTCTCACTGTCTTCATCATCGTAGTGCAATGCCTCTAGATTATCAGTGATAGCACCCAGCCACGGCTCCATCTTTTCCTGCTCTGTGCCGGGTAGAAAACCAATATCCTCGTCCAGGCCCTGGGTGCTGCGCGTTGCAATGATGCGGCGATATTGCCGGGTCGATGCGGTCATCTCAATTGCGGCAGCAAGGGCAAGTATGGTTTTGCCTGATCCAGCCGAGCCAGTCAGACTGACCAGGTGAACCTCTGGATCGAGCAGCAGATCCAGCGCCAGTCCCTGGTAAACATCCCGTGGATGTAGTCCCCATGCTTCCTGCTCCATCAGGCGATGATGATTGAGATGCTTAAGCAGTAGTGAGTCCTCGTCCACTTTCACCACCCGGGCAATAAAGCCCTGTTCATCCATCAGAAACTGGTTGGTGCAAATATCTTTGAGAGAGTCTGCCCGGGGAACCTGATAGTAATTGTAGCCATCCTTCTTTTCGGCCTCGACTTTTCCCACCTGGTCCCAGAAGCTGCCATTGAATTCGATATAGCCTTCATTGAGCAGGCCGATGTCGGAGACCAACTGGTCATTCTGGTAATCCTCGGACTCGAGGCCACAGCCCCTGGCTTTGAGTCGCATGTTGATATCTTTGGTCACCAGCACGGTGCGGTTGTCCGGAAAATGCTTCTTCAACAAAGCAATATCATTGATGATCTTGTTGTCGTTAAGGTGAGTTGGCAACACGGCAAGGTTGTCCGGCGCCTGGGTCATCAGGATGGACAGCGTACCTTGCGGTCTGGATTTCTCCCCGCGCCGAATCGGAATGCCATCCTCAATTTCCTCCGGTGTGGCATGCCCGAGTATGTCGTCGATAGCCCGTATAGCCTGCCGGCAGTCTGCAGCCAGTGCATTGCGGCCACTCTTCAGGTTGTCCAGTTCCTCCAGAACCGTCATCGGAATGACGACATTATGTTCCTCAAAATTGAGCAGGGCATTCGGGTCATGGATCAGGACATTGGTATCGAGTACGTAATAGATGGGTCGTTCATCGACTTCTGCGGCCACGTTCTGTGGTTCACCCATGTGCTTCTCCATTGTTGAGGACTTTCTGGTATATCCACGTGTCGCTGTCACTAAAACAGCAACAGATGATACTGTCGAGTTGATCTTCGAATTCGTGCATCGCAGTGGTTGCGATGACGGCTGCCTGGCGCTTCGGGTATCCATATACGCCGGTGCTTATGCATGGAAATGCAATGCTGCGAATGTCGTGCTCCAGGGCCAGCTCGAATGAATTAATGTAACAATCCCGTAGCAGCACTGCTTCGTTGTTTTCACCGTCATGCCAGACCGGGCCAACGGTATGGATGATCCATTGTGCGGGGAGCCTGTAGCCCCGGGTAATGCGGGCCTGTCCGGTCGGACAGCCGTTTAGTTGTCGACAGGCTTCGAATAACTGCGGGCCTGCTGCCGCATGAATCGCACCATCAACTCCACCGCCGCCGAGCAGACTGTTGTTAGCTGCATTGACAATTGCATCCACCTTCAGCTGAGTGATATCAGCCCTGGCGACTTCAATCATGTACACTCACTCATCATGCAGATTAGAATAGCAGATTAATGGCATCAGTCATCTATTGAGTGCATGATTCAGTAACTAATTTTTAAAAATAAATTCTATTTCAGAAAAGTGACCAGAACCCGTCATCCCGACCGCGCCAATGAGATCCTCCACACACTCGCAGTGATGCTGGAAGACATTGATGCCGGACCCGTACGAACTGCGGCACTGGCACGGGAAGTCGGCGTCTCCGAAGCCGCATTGTACAAACATTTTCCCAGCAAGGGCCGCATGTTCCGTTCGCTCATTGAGTTTATCGAGGAGTCGCTGTTCAGCCATATCCGGCGCATACTAAACGAACACCAGGATGCCGAAGTTCGCGCAGGCAAGATCCTTAACCTGTATCTGGGTTTTGCTGAGCAGAACCCGGGGCTGTGCCGTATCCTGACCGGCGATGCCCTCAGCAGTGAAAATGCCGAACTGAAGCGCCGCGCCCGGCGCATCTCCACCAGCCTGGAGACCCAGCTCAAACAGGTCTTTCGTGAAGCCATGTTCCACGGTCGGCGTCCCCTGTCGGCCGAGGACAGCGCCCGGCTGCTGATGACAATGGCCAGCGGACGAATCAGCCAGTACGCTGCCAGCCAGTTTCAGGTCAAACCTGCCGAAGACTGGCCGGCGCACTGGGATTTCGTGGCCGCACATTTGTTTGACAATCTCGACCGTTCGCAGCTCAGCTAAAGGATCTTTGATTAAGTAATTAATTTCTATCCTGCTTTGGGTCGGGGTCTGCGCGGCCATGGACGGCCGCGGCTAAGCCTACATGGATGTATTCACGGCGTCCCCTGAAAGCCGTACGCCCTTGGCCGGTGGATTCCACCAAACTGCATATAGTGTCAACTTGATCAAAGGGCCCCTAACACACAGGACAACCTGGGTCCTTCTTCAGCCTGATTTCGTTGAAGCGCATGGCTGCGGCATCCAGTAATAGTAGGCGTCCGCACAGGTCATCCCCGATCCCGGTCAGCAGCTTGATGGCTTCGGTCGCCTGTATGCTGCCGATGATGCCGACCACGGGACCTAGTACACCGCTGCTGGTGCAGGTCTCGTCATTGTATTCATCTTCCTGATAGAGGCAGCGATAGCAGGGTGCATCTGCCAGATGGCCCTTGAATACCGACACCTGCCCTTCCATGCGGATAACCGCCCCGGATACCAGAGGCCTCGCATGCGCTACGCAGGCCCGGTTGACCTCAAAACGGGTGGAGAAGTTGTCCGAGCAGTCGATAACCAGATCGGCGCTGGCAACCTGCGCCAGCAGTTCATCAGCCTGCAGACGTTCCGTACTGGCAGTCACCGTAACGTCCGGATTGATCGCTGCCAGGTGTTCCTGTGCCGACTCGGATTTTGGCCGACCGAGCTTGCTGCCATCATGCAGAATCTGTCGCTGCAGATTGGAAACTTCAACGAGATCAGGATCGTAGATGTTCAGGTGGCCAACACCTGCTGCGGCGAGATAGAGCAACACCGGCGAACCCAGTCCACCTGCTCCGATAACGAGTACACTGGCTGCAAACAGCTTTTCCTGGCCAGCCATGTCCATCTGCGGCAGCATCAGGTGGCGCTTGTAGCGCATCAGCAGTTCATCTTCATTCATCCAAAGATAGTAGCCGATCGGCGATTTCTCATCCATAGATGGAAAACATTTGCTACACTGCCTGCGCACATCAAACCGGGAAAATAACTTGAGTACAAAAGGCTTAAAAACAATACTCGTCAGCCTCGGCATGTTGACTCTGCCCGCAACTGAAACAATCGCCCAGGACAGTGCAGGACAGGATGCGGATGCCGCATTACGACCACCTGCCGAAGCCAGTGAAGAGTTACGTAACAAGATCGTCAGTTATCTTGAAAGTGACATATTTATTACCGAGGGCTTCGGACTGAAAAAAGTCCATCTTGGCCAGTCCATGACGGACCTGATCAAAAAGATCGGCGCGCCACACAAGTCATCGAAAGCCAGCCTGTTCGGCGGCAGCCGTAAACTCTATTACCGCATCGACAGCAATACGGAAATGTTGATTCTGGTCACCAAACAAGGTGTGACCCAGATCGTCTTCGAGGGCAACATGAGTTCGGCTTACTCCACATACGCGGGCGCACGTTTCGGCATGTCTGAATCGGAACTTCGCATTATCTATGGCAACGGCGTCGTAAAGAAAAACACCTTGCGCTATTCAAGAAAGGGCATCGGTTTCTCATTCGAGAATGGCCGCTTGAAAATCATCCAGATATTCAAGAAAGGCACCTAGGGAGATCATAAGTGGGCGTTGAAATCGAGCGCAAGTTTCTCGTCTGCAACGATAGCTGGCGGGAAAGCGCGGATGAAGGTACAGCTTACGAACAAGGTTATCTATCCAGCAACAGGGACTGCTCCATTCGAATCCGCATCGAAGGCGACCAGGCCAGACTGAACATCAAATCCGCTACGCTGGGCATCATTCGCCAGGAATTTGAATATCCCATCCCTGTAGACGAAGCCCGTGAACTGCTCGAGAGATTCTGCCCTGATACGGTCAGCAAGACCCGCTACCTCATCCCACATGCCGGCAAGACCTGGGAACTCGACGTGTTCGACAAAGCCAATGCCGGCCTGGTTGTCGCCGAGATCGAACTCGAACATGAGGACGAACAACCCGAATTGCCGGATTGGGCGGGCAAAGAAGTTTCCGGCGACCCACGTTATTACAATACAGAGTTATCCCGGCATCCTTTTACCCGTTGGTAACGCTGCTGGCCGATAATTTTTCTTGCTAGGCCAATAACCCGGGTCTATGATCTGTATATAACAACAACAGAGTGATCGTTCCCGGTTACCCGTGTTGACCGCAACAGCAAGGAGATGGTCAGCAGCAAATGAATGACTCAGCAAAGTTATTTCATTTTGGCTCGCTCGCGCCTGGCAGCAACAGCGAGTACATAGAGGAGCTGTTTGAACAGTACCTCAGTGATCCTGCATCCGTCAGTGAAAACTGGCGCAAGCTGTTTGCCAATCTCGATAGCATCACCGATACCCCACCTGATCATGAAGATTTCGATAACGAAGTCGAACTGACGCCTTTTGAGATCCCACAACAGATTAATGGAGACACGGCGGCCTTCAAACAGTCAGCTGTGCTCAGGCTGATCAATGCTCACCGTATACGGGGTCACCAGCAGGCAGACATCGACCCGATCGATACGCTGATACGCAGCCCTGTGCCCGAACTCGACCCGGCTTATCATCACCTGACCGCCGAGGATATGAACACCCGCTTCCACACGGGCTCCCTGTTCGCTCCCGACTACCTGCTCCTGCATGACATCATCAACCGCGTCCGCAAGACTTATACCGGGAGCATCGGTGCCGAGTACATGCATATTGTCAGCACGGAGAAGAAGCGCTGGGTACAGCAGCGCCTCGAATCGAATCTGTCGCAACCAGACTTCAGTCCCGCGAAGCGCATTCGCATACTGGAGCGGCTGACCGCCGCTGAAGGTCTGGAGCAGTATCTGCACAGCCGTTATGTCGGTCAAAAACGCTTTTCCCTGGAGGGTGGGGAAAGCCTCATCCCGCTGCTTGACCAGCTGCTGCAGCACAGCGGCTCGCTGGGTGTCGAGGAGATCGTTCTGGGCATGGCGCACCGTGGTCGTCTCAATGTCCTGACCAACATCATGGGCAAATCCCCCGCCCTGCTGTTCCAGGAATTCGAAGGCAGGAAACGCAACACCAGTGGTTCCGGTGACGTGAAATATCACATGGGTTTTTCATCAGACATCAACACACCCGGTGGCGCCCTGCACTTTGCCCTTTCGTTCAATCCATCACACCTGGAAGTGATCAATCCTGTCGTGATCGGCGCAATCAAGGCACGCCAACTGCGCCGCAACGACCGTGAACACGAACAGGTCATGCCAGTACTGATCCACGGTGACGCGGCCTTTTCCGGCCAGGGCGTAATCATGGAAACGCTGAACATGTCGCTGGCACGGGGCTTCCATACCGGCGGCACGATACATATCGTGATCAACAACCAGATCGGCTTTACTACCAGCAACCCGCTGGATGCCCGCTCGACGGCTTATTGCACAGATGTCGCCAAAATGGTCGAGGCGCCTATATTTCATGTCAATGGCGACGACCCCGAAGCCGTCGCATTCCTCGTCGACCTGGCTATCGATTACCGTATGCGTTTCAAGCGGGACGTCGTGATCGACATGATCTGCTACCGACGCCATGGTCACAGCGAGGCAGATGAACCCTCAGTTACCCAGCCGCTGATGTATTCAACCATTGGCTCGCTGCCGACAACCAGACAAAAATATGCAGACAGGCTGGTCAGTGAAGGGGTATTAGCGGCCGCACAAATCGATGAGATCACCGAGACATACCGGCAGCGCATTCATGCGGAAGAAATCGTTGCGAGGGATATCCTGCATGACGTTACTCATACCTACACAGTCGACTGGCACAAGTACCGACATACGGGTGACATTCCGCGTGTTGATACCCGTGTAGAAGTCAGTCGCATCCAGCAACTGTCGAGCCACCTGCAGCAGCTGCCGCGCGGCTTCACACTGCACCCGCGCGTCGCCCGCATCATGGAGGATCGGCGCAAAATGGCAGCCGGTGCGTTGCGCATCGACTGGGGATTTGCTGAAACCATGGCTTACGCAACGCTGCTGGAGGAAGGCTACTGGGTGCGCATCTCCGGGCAGGATTCCGGTCGCGGTACATTTTTCCACCGCCATGCCATCCTGACTGACCAGCAGACCGGTGACAGGATCATTCCGTTGCAGAACATCTCCGAACAGCCGCACTACGTTCAGGTCGTCGACTCGCTGTTGTCTGAAGAGGCCGTACTCGGATTCGAACTTGGTTACGCCACTGCCGAGCCCAATGCACTGACGGTCTGGGAAGCCCAGTTTGGCGACTTCGCCAATGGTGCACAGGTTATCATCGACCAGTTCATCAGTTCGGCGGAATCAAAGTGGGACCGGCTGACCGGCCTGGTCATGCTACTGCCACATGGCCTGGAGGGCCAGGGACCGGAACATTCCTCGGCACGCCTGGAACGCTATCTGCAACTGTGTGCGGAAGGCAATATACAGGTCTGCGTACCATCAACACCTGCCCAGGCCTTTCACCTGCTGCGCCGCCAGATGCTGCAGCCATTCCGTCGCCCGCTTATCGTCATGAGTCCGAAAAGCATGCTGCGCAACCCCATGTCCACCTCGACGCTCGAAGACCTGTCGCAGGAATCTTTCCTCAAGCTGATACCTGAGCAGGACGAACATGATGCCGAGCACATCCGGCATATCATCCTGTGCACCGGCAAGGTCTATTACGATCTTTACACACGGCGCAAGGAAATGGATCTCGATGACACGGTAATGATCCGCATTGAGCAGTTGTATCCCTTCCCGCGCCCGCTACTGACTAAAACATTGCAACAGTACAGGCATGTCCGCGTCATCACCTGGTGCCAGGAAGAACCGATGAATCAGGGCGCCTGGTACCAGATTCGCCATCACCTGGAAGCATGCATCAGCAATCAGCATACTCTCAGGTATGCAGGCCGGGAGGCGGCTGCCGCTCCTGCTGTCGGCTCGCACGACACCCATGTCTCACAACAGCGCCTGCTGGTCGAACAGGCCTTGCTGAACAGAAAAACCCCGGTCAGCCACATAAGAAGAGCACAATAAGGAATCGATATGAGTCTGGAAATACGCGTCCCCACCCTACCCGAATCAATCTCCGATGCAACGGTAGTTGCACTGCACAAGGAAGCCGGTGACCCGGTGAAACGCGATGAACCGATTCTCGACCTGGAAACCGACAAGGTGGTACTTGAAGTGCCGGCGCCGCAGGCAGGACAGCTGACCCGTTATGCGAAAGTAGTAGGTGATGTCGTGACACCCGGTGAACTGCTGGCTGTGATCGACGAATTACCGGCGGGCAAAGAGGCTGTCGAAACTGATGACAAACCTGCGCCGGCACTTGCAGACAAGCTGCCAGAACTGCCTGTCCTTAGCCCGGCAGCACGCAAACTGGCCCGGCAGCATGACATTGACACCGGCGGACTCTCAGGCAGCGGCAAAGACGGGCGTATCACCAAGCAGGATGTTATGCGCCACATTGAGCAGGCAGCGCAGACGCCCGCCCCTGTAGAGAAAGTGCAGCCCGAACCGGCAGCCGCAGCTACGCCGCCACCCGTCACCAGTGCAGAATCCGATTTACGCGGCATCAGGCGTGAACCCATGTCGCGCCTGCGCCAGCGCATTGCACAGCGACTCGTCCAGGTACAGCGCGAAGCGGCCATTTTGACCACCTTCAACGAAATCAACATGCACGCCATCATGGCCACACGCAGCCGCTATCGTGATGAATTTGAAAAGCGCTACGGCACACGGCTCGGCTTCATGTCGTTCTTCATCAAGGCTAGCATACAGGCCCTGAAGCGCTTCCCAATCGTTAATGCATCGGTCGATGGCAGCGACATTATCTACCATGACTATTACGATATAGGCATCGCCGTCAGTTCACCGCGCGGCCTTGTGGTGCCGGTGCTGCGTAATGCTGACAAGTCTGACTTTGGTGAACTGGAAAACCGCATCATCGAATACGCCGAACGTGCAAAAGCGGGTACCCTGGAGATCAACGATTTGACCGGCGGCACCTTCTCGATCACCAATGGCGGTGTATTCGGCTCTATGCTGTCTACGCCGATATTGAATCCTCCTCAAAGCGCAATACTCGGCATGCACACCATACAGCAGCGCCCCATCGTCGAAGACGGCAATATCGTTGCCCGGCCTATCATGTACCTCGCATTGTCTTATGACCACCGGCTCATCGACGGTCGGGATGCCGTGCAATTTCTGGTCAGCATCAAGGAAGCGCTGGAAGACCCGGCGCGCCTGCTGATCGGGCTGTAAGGAGACCCTTTGCAACTATGACCACTCACTACGATACAATCATCATCGGTGCCGGGCCGGCAGGTTATGTGTGCGCGATCCGCTGCGCCCAGCTGGGCCTGAAGACAGCCTGCATCGATAGCTGGCTGGACGACAATAAACAGCCTGTACTGGGCGGCACCTGTCTGAACGCCGGCTGTATACCATCCAAGGCCCTGCTCAGGAGCTCGGAACATTTCGATACGCTCAAGGGCCCTGGCCTGCATCCTGGCATAACACTAACGGGACTCGACCTCGATCTGGACGCCGTTCAGGCTGATAAACACCGCATCATCTCAGAGTTGACTGGTGGCATTGCCAGCCTCTTCAAGGCCAATGGCATCGAATGGATTGCGGGCCACGCAACACTGCACCCGGAACGCCAGGTGCATGTGCGTCATCATGGCTCAAAAAAAGAGGACAAGCTGTCCGCAGATCATGTTGTCATCGCAACCGGGTCGCGCCCCATCGACATACCCGCCGCACGCCTGGACGGCAATCTGATTGTCGATTCCGAAGGTGCCCTGTCTTTCGACAGCGTGCCGGAACGACTGGGCATCATCGGTGCCGGTGTCATTGGCCTGGAAATGGGTAGCGTATGGAGCCGATTCGGATCAGAAGTCACACTGCTGGAAGCACAGGATGTGTTTCTGCCACCGGTGGACCGGGATGTCGCTGCCATTGCACTGGCGGAATTTCGCAAGCAGAACCTGGACATCAGGCTCGGCACCCGCGTCATGAAAAGTACCGTACAGGAAAAGACTGTTACCGTTGTCATCAAACAGGGCGATGAAGAGCATGAGCTTGAATTCGACAAACTCGTCGTAGCCGTCGGGCGGCGCCCCTGCAGTGATGAATTTGTTGCGCCTGAAGTCGAGCTGGCGCTCGAACAGGGCGGCTGCATCCACGTTGATGAGAACTGGGAAACGAGTGTGCCGGGGGTCTATGCCATCGGCGATGTTATTCTTGGCCCGATGCTGGCACACAAAGGCTCCGCAGAAGGTATTGCAGTGGCCGAAATCCTTGCCGGACAGCAGGGTGAAGTCAACTACGACAGCATCCCCGGCGTGATCTATACCGACCCTGAACTGGCCTGGACCGGTAAAAGTGAACAGGAACTGCGCAATGCCGATATCCCATTTCGCTGCGGCCGCTTCCCCTTTGCCGCCTCCGGCCGAGCCCGTGCCATGGGCAAGACGTCAGGTATGGTAAAGATGCTTGTTCACCAGGACAGTGATGAGATACTCGGCGTGCATATCGTTGGAGAAAATGCTTCCGAACTGATTGCAGAAGCCGTGCTGGCAATGGAATACAAGGCCACCAGTGAAGATCTGGCCATGACAATACATGCCCATCCAACACTCTCCGAAGCACTTCATGAAGCTGCGCTCGCCGTCAATGGCGAAGCAATTCATATCGCGAATCGACCATGTCCAAAATAATAAACCCGATCGAACCCTGTATAAGACATGCTCTTGCGAGTTGCCTCTCCACATCGCAAGATATTAATTTCAGTTCAGGTTAGGTACACTTGCAATCTTGACTACGGGCAACATCGACCCTCACAAGACATCTGATTTTCCAATTCCGCATAGGAGAACAATATGCACCTGCGATTCAATGTGTTACTGGCCTTCCTGATTCTGAGTTTACCGTTTACAAGTGCCTGGGCGGATAAGTTCGATGACTCCAAGTATGAAGAAGCTAAAGTGGTCTTCCAGCAGGCGGGTGAAAGTGGCAAATACTTCAATCACAGCTACGGTTATGCCTTATTCCCGACGATAGGCAAAGGCGGGATTGGAATCGGCGGTGCGCACGGCAAGGGTCGCGTCTATGCGAGTGGCAAGCATGTAGGTGATACCGCGATGACCCAGCTGACAATCGGTTTCCAGCTTGGAGGCCAGGCCTACAGCCAGATTATTTTCCTTGAAGACAAGCGTGCATACGACGAATTCACTGGCGGTAATTTTGAATTCGGTGCCCAGGCTACTGCAGTCGCAATTACCGCAGGCGCATCAGCGTCGGCATCTACTGCGGGTGGAGGCACTGCGGGTGCCAGCGGTGGCAAGCACGATGCCACGACGGCTGGTGGTTACACCAAGGGGATGGCGGTATTCACAGTCGCTAAGGGTGGCCTTATGTATGAAGCTTCAATTGGCGGGCAAAAGTACAAATATACGCCGAGGTAACCGTTAGCCCTGTGCGATCTCCCGCAGGGCATCACCATCCAGAATACGGATCCCTCTATACTTCAGCACAATAATGCTCGACTTGTGCAGCCGAGTAAGCACGCGGCTGACAGTCGCGTTTGCCAGGCCGAGAAAATTGCCTATATCTGATTGCGACATTTCGAGACTGAATTCAGTATCAGGCATCTCACGGTATTTCAGTCGGTTAGAGAGATTGAGCAGAAAACCAGAAATCCGCTGGTCCGCGCGTTTATGAACAAGGGTGGTGAGAAGCTCATGGTTGAAGGCGACCTCCTGGCCCAGTAGCTGGATAATTCGCTGTTGCATCAACTCGAGACTTTTTCCCGCCTCCGGCAGGCGGTCGATACTCAATTCACAGACCTGGCTGGGTTCCAGTGCACTGGCGGTACTCGGGTAGATCCCCTGCGCCATTCCCTCGGCACCCATCAATTCACCAGCAAGATGAAAACCCACAACCTGCTCGTGCTGTCCGGCCGTTGTCATCGCGGATTTGAAAGAGCCGGATTTGATGGCAAACACTGAATAAAAGGCATCGCCCTTCAGATATATTTTCTCACCCCGAGTGACAGGGCGGCGGCGCAGCAGAATCCCCTCGGGGACACCACTCCCCGCCTCGCCGTATTCAAGCAGGCTGCACATTGGATCGAGGCCACAGGCATTGCAAGCGACCTCATCCATTTTGTCTTTGGCCATTACCGGGTTAAATACCAAAGTGAACCACTGTTTCGATAATCATGCCCAGATTACCCTGCCCGCTGTCCCGCAGCATCGACCGTATTCTTCAACAGCATCGCCACTGTCGTTGGCCCTACCCCGCCCAGTCGCGGCGTGATCCAGCCGGCGACTTCACCGACAGCTTCATCCACATCCGGCATAAGACGCTTGCCTTCCCAGCTAATCCCGCCACTTATAACAACGCTGCCCGGAGTGATCATATCCGGAGTGACGATGCCGGCAACACCTGCGGCGGAGATCACAACATCCGCACGGCGCGTGTACTGTCCCAGATCAGCGATGCCGGAATGCACGACCGTCACCGCCGCATTGGCACCCTGTTCTTTAGTGGACAGCAACAGCGCCAGCGGCCGGCCAAGCGTGGGGCCACGCCCAATAATGACGACTTCGCGGCCAGAGATATCAATGTCGTAATGCATCAGTATGGCCTGGATTCCTGCCGGTGTGCAGGGGCGCGGTCCAGCCTCCTGCAAAACCAGTCTACCGAGATTGACCGGATGCAGTCCATCGGCATCCTTGCCGGGGTGCATACGCATCAACGCCTCGTTGAAGTCGAGGCCACGTGGCACCGGGTACTGAATGATATAGGCGTCCAATTCCGGGTTGTCGTTGAATTTATCCACCGCCGCCAGCAGGTCTGCCTGGCTGGCCGAGGAGGGTAATTCGGCATGAAATGAATGGATGCCGGCTGCGTCACAGGCCTCGTGTTTTTTCCTGACATAGCTGGCACTGGGGCCGTCGTCGCCCACCAGGATAGTGCCAAGCCCGGGTGTGATGCCATTAGCCGATAGTTGTTTAACACGTGCTCTGACATCGTTAAGCACCGCCTCTGCAACTTCGATGCCACTAAGTATTTTGGCTGTCATAGTGATTGTTCTCGTTGTACTGGCCAGAGCAGTGATTCTAGTTTTCGGCTACTAAGAAGGCAACGACTGTTGATCTGGATCAAAGTCTGTCAATATCCTGTTGTGTATAAAGATATATTACCGGCGTGCAGCAGGAGGCCGCTCGGCATGAATATCTCAGGCAATATCTTTCTAATTATCTTAGGACTGGTTACTGTGCTGGTTATCATCGGCCTGTCGCGCGCTATCATCCGTAACAGCCTGACCGGCATGCTGCATCGTGAAAAACTTCTGGAGCGTATTAAAGTTTTGCGCCTGCACAAAATGCTAGCGGCCATTGGGCTTGATGAAAAAGAATACCTCCACAAAGTCAATCTTACCGATATCAAGACCCACATGCTGCGCTGCGATCAGTGTGGCGCAAAGCAGGTATGCGACGAACATCTGGAGCAGGACACAGTGAGCGATGCCAAGCAGTTTTGCCCGAACAACGAAGATCTGGAACGGCTGACCAGGTCGCAGCTGCATGCCAGTCAGGAATAAGCTTACCCGCATTATCGAGCAAGATAATGCTATAGTTCGCCTTCCCGATTACCAAGACCAGATAAGGAATACCGATTGAAACGCCTACTGCCAATCCTGTTGATTGCCGTCAGCCTGCCTGTTTGTGCAAAAACTGCATATATCTCTGACCAGCTCAAGATCACCATGCGCAGTGGTGAAAGCACCACCCACAAAGTCATCAAGATGCTGCCCAGTGGCATGCAAGTTAATGTCATTGGACAGAATAGCAAAACTGGCTACAGCAAAATTCGTTTACCGAGTGGCTCCACAGGCTATGTCCTTACCCGCATGGTTCTGAGTGAACGGCCAGCCCGTGAACGGCTCGCCGAGGCTGAAAAACAATTGCAGATGCTACGCCAGGAGCCCGATAAGCTCGGCTCGCAACTCGCCACCCTTCAAGATAATTACCAGACACTGCAACGCCAGTACGACACCCTTGCACTCGAAAATGAACAGCTGAACAGTGAAATCGAATCCCTGCGACAGGCCTCCGCAGAACCGATGCGAATAGCCCGGGAACGCGATCAGTCGGTTGAAAAGAACCGTCAGCTAAACGATGAACTGGCGACGCTGAAACTGAGTAATCAGCGCCTTACTGATAAAACGGAACAGAACTGGTTCATGATCGGCGCTGTAGCCATTGTCGTTGGCATATTGCTTGGGCTCATTCTGCCTCGCCTGCGTGTGCGCCGGCGGCGTTCGGAATGGGGAGATTTTTAGGCGGTTGCAGAATGGTGTGGGCTGCCATTCCCGGCTTCAATAGACCCTCACTGTTGTCCAGTATTTGAAGTCTGACGATATTGACTCGCACCTGCGCATCGCTCTGATCTCCGCCAGCCGGTTCTGCGCGACGGCTCATTTCAACAACACGGGCCTTAAAGCGCTTATCAGGCAATCGGTCTACACGAAGCTCGGCATCCATACCGGGCTCAAGTGATCTCACTTCATCTGCAGATAGTTCGGCTTCGAAATACAGAATATCAGCCAGCGACAACGTGAGTAGATGACTCCCCTGCTCAACTATCTGGCCTTTTGAAACGTCAACCGACATAATGGTTCCCGTTTCGGGGCTTTGTATCGACAGAACTGCAAGCTGGGCCTCCTGCTCTTCCAGAACTGATGCTGCCTGCTGTGCCTGCATATGTTGAACTCTAACGTTTGCAGCAAGCGCTTCGATCTTCTGGCTGCTGGCCTCAGCCAGGGCGAGATCATTTTCGGCCTGGGCAAGCAAGGCCTGGGCTTCTAGTAGAGAATTTCTGTACCTGGCTGACTTTAATTGCGCAGCAAGCGTCTCTACCTCGGCATTTTTTTCGATGATGGCTCGCAGTTTCGCCGGCTCAGCTACCTGGCTGGCGGCGAGATTGTCCCTCGCTTTCTTCTCCAAACGCCATGCAATACGGCTGACCTGATCGTATTTTTCCTGCCTGGCGACCACTTCCGCTCGGGCATCAACCGCTTTTTGTTCAGCCGTCCAGATCTGCTGCGGGACCTCTTCACGCAAGGTTTTCAGCAATTCATCAGCCCCATCAAGACTGCCTGACAATGTAAGCTTCCGCTCACGGGCCGTATGTACGCGATCAGTCAACTCAGGGTCATCAAGCATCAGCAGTACGGATCCCTTTTCAACCAGTTGACCCACGTCGGCGTGTAGTTCACTGACCCGGGCATGACTTGCCGACTCAACTACGAGGATCTGTCCGGTAATCTTGCCGCTAACAATGACTGCTTCCGGGGCAACGGCTGGAACGGCAATCACCTGTGGCACCTCCACAGGCTGTCGTGTTTGCTGCACGATGACAAGCGCTGCAGCAACTATAACGCCCAGATTCAGCAGCACTGCGCCAAAAAAGAATGCTTGCTTCATGCGTTTACAACGAATCTAGTCAGACGATTTGATCATCCACATTTTGACTCTCCGCAGTTCAGACATGTCATGCAGCCGTCCATCTGAATCACGGCCTTGGTAGAACATTTCTGACACATCTGCGCATCGGGTGGGAAGCTACCTTCAGTATCTTCTTCGGCTACCTGTTTGTCTGCCTTGCCGCCTTTCATGGCATCATACTCAGCGCGTTTGTCCTGGATATGCTGACGAACACACTCATCCATTTCATCGGTCTTGATCATGCCAATCATTTTCATGTGGCACTCGATGGCATCGCCAATCTCAGCAACCAGTGACGGCATATACTTGCCGCCTTTCTTGAAATAACCGCCGCGCGGATCGAAAACGCTACGTAATTCTTCAACCAGGAAGGTGGCATCACCACCTTTGCGGAATACTGCGGAAATAATCCTCGTCAGTGCCACAATCCACTGGAAGTGATCCATATTTTTCGAGTTGATAAAGATCTCGAAAGGTCTGCGCCGCTCGTATTCCGTGCCCGGATTCAGCACGACATCATTGATGGTGATATAGAGTGCGTGTTCGGAAAGCGGTGTTTTGACCTTGTATGTTGAACCCAACAGCATTTCCGGCCGTTGCAGCTTCTCATGCATGTGGACAACATTGGCAGACGCGTCATCAGATGCAGCACTCGATGATTCGCCATCCAGCGGCAATTCCGCGTTGTCGCCCAATGCTTTTTTGGGCTCATCATCAACAACGGCATAACCAACGATTTTCTTTTCTATTTTAACTGTCATATTTGTTCCTAAAATTTACCGTAGTAACCTTCTTTAAGTGCATCATAGAGATTGGCGGCGGAATGTGTTTCGCCATCGTACTCGACGTCCTCGTTGCCTTTCATTTCTACGACCTCACCATTTTCGAGTTCGAATCGATAGAGGGTATTCTCAAGGTCTTCTTCCTTTACCAGCACACCCTGGAAGGCTTCCGGATTGAAACGGAAGGTCGTGCAACCTTTGAGGCCCTTTTCATGGGCATACAGATAGATGTCCTTGAAATCCTCGAACGGATAATCTGTCGGTACATTGGCCGTCTTTGAAATCGATGAATCGACCCACTTCTGCGCCGCAGCCTGTACATCGACATGCTCTTTGGGTGTGACATCATCGGCATTGATAAAATAGTCCGGCAGATGTTCTTCATCATCCGACGGCATGGCACTGGCATTAGAATTAATTAGTTCTCGGTAGGCCAGCAGCTCATAGGAATACACATCGATCTTTTCCTTGGTCTTGCGCCCTTCCCTGATCACGTTGCGACTGTACTGGTGCGCGAACGACGGCTCAATGCCGTTGCTGGCATTGTTGCCCAGCGACAGGCTGATCGTACCGGTTGGTGCTATGGAGCTGTGATGCGTAAAACGTACACCATTTTTCGCAATGCGGTCGGTCAGTGACTTGTCAAACTGCTGCATGTAGCGGCTGTATTTTGCCAGCAGTACACGACCGGGGACTTTATCTCCAACGGCATACCCGTCTTCCGTCATCTCGGGGCGCTGATTGAGCATCTCTGCCGTCACGACATAATCATCCCCCAGAATAGGCGCCATGCCCTTTTCCTCGGCAAGCTCAATACCGGTTTCCCAGCCGACTTCCGCCATCTCACGTGCTACCCGATCCGTGAATTCGAGGCATTTCGGGCTGCCATAACGCATCTTCATCATGGTCGAGGTCGAGCCCAGGCCAAGGAAACCCATCCCGTGACGGCGTTTGTTCATGATTTCCCTGCGTTGCTCTTCCAGCGGCAGGCCATTGATTTCGACGACGTTGTCGAGCATGCGGGTAAAGACGGCGACCACTTCCCGGAACCGCTCCCAGTCGAAGCTGGCCTGATCCGTAAACGGGTTCTCTACAAAGCGCGTCAGATTAACGGAGCCGAGCAGGCAGCTGCCATACTGCGGCAAAGGCTGCTCTCCGCAAGGATTGGTAGCGCGTATGTCTTCGCAGAACCAGTTGTTGTTCATCTCATTGATCTTGTCGACCAGAATGAAGCCCGGCTCGGCGAAGTCGTAGGTAGAGGTCATGATCAGGTCCCACAGACGTCTTGCCCTGACCGTTTCATAGATACGACATGCAACCTGATTGAGGTCATTAGTGATGTATCCCTTCGTGGTCGGCCAATGCCGCCAGTCGATGCGCGTTTCAGTGTCTTCGATTTCGTGCTCGCTGGCCGGGAAGACCAGGTCCCAGTCGGCGTCATCTCTGACCGCCTGTACAAAGTCATCGGTGATCAGGCAGGACAAATTGAACTGGCGCAGACGGCCGTCTTCACGCTTGGCGCGGATAAACTCGCGGATATCCGGATGCGAGATATCGAAAGTACCCATCTGGGCACCGCGCCGGCCACCAGCAGACGATACGGTGAAGCACATGGCATCGAAGATATCCATGAATGACATCGGGCCGGATGTATAGGCGCCGGCGCCGCTGACGAAAGCGCCCTTGGGGCGCAGGGTCGAAAATTCATAACCGATGCCGCAGCCGGCCTTGAGGGTCAGGCCCGCCTTGTGGACAGATCTGAGAATGCCGTCCATAGAATCCGGCACCACACCAGCGACGGTACAGTTAATGGTGCTGGTGGCGGGTTTGTGTTCCTGTGCACCGGCATTGGAAATAATCCTGCCTGCCGGTATGGCGCCGTTCTCCAGTGCCCACAGAAAACGCTCGAAATATTTGACGCGCTTGTCTTCATCCTGCTCGACATCGGCCAGCGCACGGGCAACACGCTCATAGGTGGCGTGGATATCCTCATCAACCGGTTTACCTGTCATGCTTTTGAGGCGGTATTTCTTGTCCCAGATATCACTGGAGGCGGGCTGTAACGTCACTAGTGGCGAACTTGCAGAGGTATTCTTCAGGCTTACTACGGTCATCTATTTCCTCACTCCCATGCGATGGACTTATTCACAGCTTTTACACAGCTTGTCCACATATTGTTATTAAATGATAATATAACCACAACATATTGTGGTTCTGAGATTAGCGACTCTGGAACGACCGGTCAATACCGAATACAGATTTTTTTCTCAAACAGTAATAATACCCATGCGGAGACATTTGCAGGACGGGAGAGGTTCGTCGACAATACGCCTGTAGAGCCAATACAGGCTTTATCCATTACTGATTAAAATCATGACTAAATATCACCTCATTTCCATCAGCCTTTTACTGCTCCCCACATTTCTGACTACTGGCTGCCAGAAGAGCCTTGTTTATATGATGCCAACACCCATTGCCTTTAAGACAGGCGAGTTGGACCCATTTGACGATACTCCTGAAGAGGCACGGGACAGCTACATTAAAGTCGGCTATGCCACCAACCGTCAGCCATTTGGCTCCAGAGATGCCCGCTTCTATACCCGCAATTTTGATGAAGATCTGCGCCTCGGGGTTGCCACCGTGCAAATTGGCGATGGTGACATGAGCTGGGAAGAAGTGCGTCAGATATCACTCAACAATTCACGTAAAGATGAGACGCTGCTGACCCTGGCGAACGCCGAGGAAATAGCTACTCTGGATGTGGATGAATCCCTGGATACGCTGTCACCGGACATGCAGCAGCTGATGACTGAACTGAATAAATTCATTGACAGAAGTGCTCTTCAAGATATAACCATTTACGTCCATGGCGCCAATAACACCTTTGCACGCACGGCCAAGCAAGCCGCGCAGTTTCGCCATTTCACAGGTCGTCAGGCCATCATTATTCTGTACTCGTGGCCGTCCGCTGAAAGCATCGTGCGCTACGGCACTGACATTCGCAATATTCGACAGACCGTTCCCAGCTTCGTACGCTTTATTCGCTTGATGGCAAAACACAGCACTGCACGCAAAATCAATATCCTCGCTTACAGCGCGGGTGCGACACTGACGACGGAAGGGCTCGCCCTGCTGGCTGAAGACACGAGCATCACTGACAGGAAGGCCTACAAGGCCAGCCTGCGCCTCGGCGCTGTTTATTTCGCTGCACCGGACACAGACTTTGACGACTGGGTTGACCAGTATCGCGATTATCAGGACATCGTCGACACCGTCACCATCACGATCAACCCCAACGATGCCGTACTCGGCATCGCACAGGAGGATCGTCGCTGGAAGGCATACGGCGGACAGGAAGAATATCTCGAGGGCACTACAACAAAATCACGTCTGGGCAGACCCGATATCGACGACATCAGTAAAGAGGATGCAGACTGGCTGATAGAACAGTCCCAAAATGACCTTCTGGACATCATTGATATAGACCCATCCACAATACCCGGGCTTGGCAAAGGCGATCATGATTTCTGGTACAGCAGCCCCTGGGTCAGCACCGATGCCCTGCTGGACATCAATCTGCATATCAGCCCGGCCGAACGGGGGCTAGTCGAACGGATAGGCGAGCATGGTGGGCGTATATGGCATTTCCCGCCCGACTATGAACAGCGCGTAATCCAGGCTCTGACTAAGCTTAACAAGGAATACGAACGTCTAAGGCATTAGTCGAAATAAGTCCTGCCTTTGTTCTTGCCATCTCTCGACTGCTGCAGTTGCTCAGCTGCGGCATGATCAAACCGCCCATGATGTAGAAAGTGCAGGCTTTGTGAGATGACCTCTTCCTCGTTCATAATGCTGATATGGGTGTAGGGTAGAATCATGAAGTCCTGCATGCCTTCAACCTTTGCATTATCGACCGCCACCTTGCCATCGTCTGCGCCCGGAATCTTTTCAGCCAGCCAGTTATCCACCGGGCTATGGACATTGCCGGCGATGATGCCAGTCTGGAAATCTACAGCACCAAGCATTCCCGGCACACCATTTCTGTCAGTGCCCAGCTGCTGGCCTGCCGGACCTGTCAGCCATTTATACCAGAGTTCGTCACGCAGCTGATCGGTCAGTAGTGAGCCCTGATTGGGTGGTGCCAGCATCACGACCCGGCCGAGCTCTTCCACGTTATTTTTTGCCAGGTAGTAACGCACCAGGATGCCGCCCATCGAATGAGTGACAAAATGAATGGTACTGTTTACCTGTGCCTTGCATTCGGTGATGGCCTGTTTACCAACGCGTTCGGCAAGATCCTGTATCTTGTGGCTGCGCGAGGGATAATCGATGTTGACAGTCTTGTACCCGGCGGCCTGCAGTGCAACTTCCATGTCATCCATGGAATGGCTGGTCCTGGCCAGGCCGTGTACCAGCACAACGCATTCATCTGCTCTCTCAGCGGTTGGCGCTTCGAAAGCCGATGCCGGCACCGTCATTGCGAACAGCAGTATGACAGTGAAAATCACCGGAACAATGATGTTTCTGAAGAAATCGACCTGCACGTTCATGAAATCCCAATAGATGTTTGTCTGATTACAGGATTTTATCCCAGGCACACAAACACTTCTTGACCGGCAGCGCCAAATATATGACTGAGATTACTCGGCAAGTCAGAACGCTGTCATCTGACATACAGATCTGGCCGATGCAGGAAAATGCCAGCCACACAGGGTAAACTGCACCTACACGCTAAAATCTCTTGTTATACCTGCTGTAAATCGATTAGGACACTATCTTGGCATCTAATAAAGGAAGGGCTTACTTCGCACTCGCTGGTTATCACTTCAATCCCGATGACATCACACGCCTGCTTGGTGTAGAACCCACCTCAGTCAATGGTGCCGGTGCCCGCAGTGGATTGGACAAGCCCGTGATCAGTTCATGGGAGTTATCGACGGGAACTGTTACTGGTGATGAGGAAGAAGTGGACGTTTATGCATTGACAGACATCATCATAAAGCAGCTGGAACCCATTGAAGAAAAAATTCTCGAGGTGTGTAAAAGCCATAACCTATCTCCCAGGATGGGAATAGTGCTTACTTTGTCCGTTGATAAAGATGAATCCAGTCCGGAGGTGGGTTTTGGAGCAAGGACTATCCGCTTTCTGGCTGATATCGGCGCTTTTATTAATGTGGATTATAAGCTTTCAGAGCGGATCTAACTTAATTAATTCGCACTAAATGCCTTTACCAGTGACTGCGCCTTCTTCAACTGCTCCTCACAGTTTTTTAAACAGAGTGGTTGCAAGGAGGCGTGAAATAATTCAATAATCATTTCAAAGTCATCTGCCACCTCTTCCGCTAAAGCCAAATCTTTCGTTAATTCAGCCAGCTCTCCTCGTGCAGTAGACTTATTTACCCTGCAGATTACTGCAAGATGAATGGGGAGTTGCTGCTCCATGCATACCGTCAAAGCAGTATCATAAGATCTTATCGCCTCTTCCAGGCGCGCTGTGTTTTCTTCTGATTCGGCTAAATTATGCAGCACAACTCCGCGATTATTATGAGCAGACGCTAACTCCAGAGCCGAATTATCTGCATCGAGTACTGCAAGTGCATTCTTATAAGCGACAACGGACTTCTGAAGATTTCGATTCCCCTTGAGAACTATGCCATAAGCATGAAAAGTGGCACCTAGCTGATGCATGGTTGATGCCCATTCAAGCGGCATTTGTTCACGAGTCCATTCGAGTAATGCGCTGGTATAGGCATCAACGGATGCTTTCAATAATTTCGAGTCACCCTCTTGCCTGCCCAGAGCTTGCTTTGCCGTTCCCAGGTTATATTGTGTTGCTGCCCAGTCTAGCGGGAACTCGTTCTGTTTATACTCTTCAAGCGCAAGATTAAAACACTGAATTGCCTCTTCAAACAAAGCAACATCTCTCTGCTGTTGCCCTAGTGCCCCTAGTATATTGCCAAGACTATTCTGTGTCGCAGCCCAGGCTAATGACTCCTGATCACGAAATTCTCCTGTCAGAACTGCCTCAAGTGCCTCACGCGCACTTTCCAGAATCTTTGAACTATAACGGTGCTGCTCAAAATTCCCCCGAGTATGAAGAAAATTATCAGCTACGGTTACCTTATTATCAGGGCTAATATCTTCAGCTATGTCATCAGGCAGCATGCTTTTAGCATGAATAATAGCCTGCTCCAGCGACTTATTGTCTGGATAAAAAATATAGTTACTGGAGAATTTCATTGATATCCGGATCGGCGTCTACTGCACCACCAAGTTCGATCTCTTCATCAGTTGCTTCACGTATGGTCAAAACTTCCAACGTGAAAATAACGTCTCTACCGCACAGTGGGTTATTTCCATCGACTGTTAATGTTTTGTCATCGAAGCGAGTGACAATAAATTTTCTGGGCTCACCTTTTTCATTTTCCATGGTGATGGTCATACCGATTTCCCGATATTCTTCCGGCACATTCTCGATGTGATCGGTAAACACCAGCGATTCGTCTCTGTCACCATATAACTGTTTAGTGTCAACCGGCACTTCGATGATATCACCAACTTTTTTACCATCCAGTTCTTTTGTCACCTGTTCAGACATAACATCATTCACGCCATGGACATAACCCAGAGGATAATCAACGGTAACAAGTACGTCACCGGTTTTTTTATCGATGACCTTATAATTTAGTTCAACGAATTTTTCGTTTTGTATTGTATCTGACATAACTAGCAAAGCCTGTTTGAGATAAACCTGTCTTAGAACAGCGTAGCACCAAAGATTTTTACCTTGTCATTCTCATATCCCAGCACCAGTCTACCCAGCCATTCACTACCATTCTTGGAATTTATCTGTTTATACAGAACAGACACATGTTCACCACGACGTATCATGCCAAGATATTCATATTCTGTTGACAGGTTTTTCGCCAGATCGCTTCTTGCAAACTGCTTACCCATCTCTATTTCATTAGCACCCATTTGCATAGCAGTTGAAAAGTTTCGAGTAAAAGCGCCATAGTTCCCTTCATTCGAGTATTTGACAAGATCAGCCCACATTGGGTGCGCCAGTTCTAAAATCTCTTCATCTGTTTTTTCAATAATATTCATCTAATTATCTCCATTAAAAAACGATTTTGTTTTTTAATATTATCTAAAGCGTGGCCTACCCACTCTTTAGATAGATAAAAAAAGGACCAACACTAAACATGCTGGTCCTTTTTTAACGCAAATATGTTACCTGGCTTGTATGCAAGCCATTATTTGCTTACTCCTCGTCATCACCTACCAGGTGATAACAAGGCGCTTTTTCCATAGTGTACTCACCTGTGTTGCGATCACGATGAGAAACTGTCAGTACGTGCCAGTTTTCATCATCCAGTTTCATCGCATCACCACGGTAATAGTAACCAGGCCAACGTGTCTCCTTACGGAACAACGTATGCTGGAATACACTCTCAGAAGTAAGGAAACGGTGCTTCAGTTCCCATGCACGCAGTAGTTCATGGATATCTTCAGCAGCGATTTTTTCCAGATCTTCCCCGAAAATCGCCATCTTTTTAAGACCGATTTGCAGAAGCTTTTCGTTGGTCATGTAGTTCACACCAAAACCACCACAGTACTCGTCCATCATCTTCTGTAGACGGTCAAGACCCTGACGTGGGTTGATGTAGTTAGGGTTAACAGAACCCGCAACGATTTCGTTACGACCAACTGTGTAAGTTTCTAAAGGCTTGTAAATCTTTTCTTTAAGATCTGCGATTTGCTTGTCAGAAACGTTGATACCATCTGCTTTGCCATCATCAATATATTTACAGGCAGCTTTAGCAGCCAGGCGACCTTCAGTGAAAGAACCCGATGAGAATGCGTGTGGTGTACCACCTACCGCATCACCCGCGCCAAACAGACCTTCGACGGTTGTCATACGGTTGTAGCCCCAGAAATATTCATCTGGAGATACATCTTCCGGACCTGAGCACCATGCACCACAACCCGTTGCGTGTGAACCCATTACGTATGGTTCAGAAGTTGTTAATTCAGGGTTTTCGTATTTAGGGTCAACGTCAGTTGCAGCCCAAAGTACTGCCTGACCAACAGTCATACCCAGGAAGTTGTGCCAGCCAATCTCTTCAAGATGAGGATCCTGGAATGCTTCCATGGTCACCATATGAATTGGACCGCGACCGGCATTAACTTCAGAGATAAATGCGTGGTTACGTAAACAGGTCGGTATTGGCTTGTGGGACAAGTGCTGGCCTTCCGTATCCAGATATTCCTTACCTACCATTTCCGTCAGAGCTGGGAACCACTTGGATTCGTACTCTTCACCCAGACCATTTTGTGTATAAGTCTTGAGGTGTAGAAAGTATGCACCTACAGGACCGTAACCATCCTTGAATCGAGCCAGTACGATACGGTTTTCCATTTGAGTCATCTTCGCGCCTGCTTCGATCATAAGACCATATGCAGAACCCGATGACCAAGGTGCGTACCATACACGACCCGCGCCTTCACCAACTGAACGTGGCTTGAAGATGTTAGATGCACCACCGGCACCACAGATAACGGTCTTGGCCTTGAATACGTGGTAGTTACCAGTACGTACGTTGAAACCAACAGCACCCGCGACGCGGTTCTCTTTGGCGTCATCCATCAACATATGGGTTACGCAGATACGATTGAATACTTTATCCGCTGATTTTTTCGCTGCTTCTGCAACAATCGGCTTGTATGATTCACCGTGAATCATGATTTGCCAGCGACCTTCACGAAGATAAGAACCCGTCTTCGTGTTACGCATGATAGGTAGACCCCATTCTTCAAACTGGTGTACAGCTGAATCCACGTGGCGCGCCATATCAAAGGCTAAATCTTCACGAACCATACCCATCAGATCCATACGAGCATAACGGACGTGATCTTCTGGATTGTTTTCACCGAAGCGTGTACCCATATAACAGTTGATCGCATACAAACCCTGAGCTACCGCACCAGAACGATCGATGTTTGCTTTTTCTGCAATGACAATTTTTTTGTCCTTGCCCCAATATCTTGCTTCAAATGCAGCACCGGTACCACCGAGGCCCGCACCTGCAACCAGGATGTCGATATCGTTTTCAATAATAGTTTTGTAGGCCATTAGTAGTACACCCCTTCTTTAAGTGTCAAGCCATTAGATTCCAGCGTATGTAAACCACCGTCGTCCATGCGGACATATTTAGGCTCGTTAAACAATAGCTCACTGTCGCGCATTTCGCTGCCTGGTGCTGCTTCATCAGATAGCTGGGGAATTCCCGTGCCCCATGGCTTGGTTGTGATAGGCGCTAGTAGTTCCATGTCTTTTTTACCGTTGCGGAACTTGATGCGCCAGGCAATGGTTCCTTTTTCCTCATCACGAACCACTCGTACCGAGTGTCCAAGTGGAGCGAAATCTGCATAACCACGCACATCAATTGCGTGGTGAGGGCAGGCTTTTACACAGGAATAACATTCCCAGCACATGTTAGGTTCAAGGTTGTAAGCACGGCGAAGTGTTTTATCGATGTGCATAATGTCAGATGGGCAGATATCAACGCACTGTCCACAACCATCACAACGAGTCATATATACAAAAGTTGGCATAATATTCTCTCTTTCTTAAGTAATAGTTAAATTAATGTTAGTAGTGGTTTGGTGACTCACGCTTGATACCAAGCCCCATGTTGGGTGGGTTGTTGCCCATATATTCCGGAATATCCGGAAACTTTGCCTGTACGGCAGGATCTGTCAGATCGTAATCACCGGGCAGATTCTCTCTCGAACCATCTGCCTTAGTTATCCGCTTCTGATAAGCCGCAGCAGGTTTGAAAAACATGTGGGCAAACTTGGAGAAGTACACGCCGCCAAACAGCACGGTACTGGATGCTATGAACAAGGCGAACAACAGCACAGATCCGAATATGGACCAGATTAGAGCAAACGTGACTGTCGCGAGCAACGATACGATGAACAGATCTGCACGACATAATTCATACCAATTCTTGCCTTCTGAATTGACATCGACGCGGATAGAGAACCAGAACCAGTAACCACCAATGCACACACTCAGCGCACCAAGATGCCACAACAGCGAAATGATTGCCGACGATGAACCGGAAAAGATCATAATGGCCGTGGTGACGAGAAATATAATAAAGCCATACATCATAAAGAGATGCGAAAGTCTGCGCTTAGGGTTGGCAAACTCAGATGAAGTCAATACTTCGCTTGTGACCGTCTGAATGGCCATTGAAGTTTTTTCGCCGCTGCTTACGGTATGCTTTGCACTTTTTTCTGCTTTTTTTGCATTCTCAAAAAAGTACTGAGCACTTTTCTTGTGCATCATATCCAGCACTGTACCGCCTATGACCAGCAGGAACATTACAATGACATACGCCTGCATTGCGGCAGCAGGGATTAAGGCCGAAAGCTCGGCGAAGGGATTGCTCGTAATCATGACTTCAAAACTCCTTAGGGAAATTTAGGTATTTGAACTAAACGAATACTAAGTGACATTTGCCAGAGTTGCTATTCAATAATATTTACTGAGGCATATAAATTAATTTATGATCCATTACTTATATAGAATGGTTTTATAACAGTTATTAATTATGCTGATGCGTTGTAGTGCCTACTCATTATTATTTTCTTTGTTAAATTCTTTATTTTCAGAGTCTTCCGGAAATATCTCTTCATCCATCAGTATCTGGTGGGCCGGGCCTTCCATATCGTCGAACTGGCCTGACTTGACAGCCCAGAACAGACCCGCAACGATGCCAGCAACGATGATCATCGCCATGGGAACAAGATAGTAGATGATTTCCATAAATATGTATTACTTCGTCAAACGCATTGCATTCGCAACGACCAGCAGAGAACTTGTCGACATACCGAGCGCAGCCATCCACGGATGGATAATGCCGACGGCAGCGAGTGGTAATGCAGCGAGATTATACGCTAATGCCCAACCCAAGTTCTGACGGATGATACGCATCATTTTACGGACAGTGACTACTCCATCCCGAAGTACGCTGAGCTTGTCTGACAGCAGCACCATATCCGCAGCCGCGGCGGCGTAGCGCGCACCGTCTCCGATTGCAATCGAAACATCGGCGCCGGCAAGCACTGGCGCATCATTGATGCCATCACCGATCATAGCGACGGTCTCACCCTGCTGCTGCAGCATGCGCACCTGCTTAAGCTTATCTGCTGGCAGCATACCGGATCGCCAGGTATCCATGCCCAGTTTCTGCGCCACGGGTTCAACGGCTGATTTGTCATCACCGGAATACAGCATGACTTTCATCCCCATGACCTGCAGGTCATGGACCAGTTCCATTGCTCCGGCTCGCACTGAGTCATGCAGAACGAACAATGCCAGCACCTGTTTATCGTCCGCGAGCAGGATGTGGGTGCCGTCGGGAATGTCAGCCTCCTGATTGAGCGGCACGTCATGCCCGCTGATTTCTTTTAACCAGGCGGAATTACCAAGGTAGTACGGCACACCATTCACCGTCCCGGTCAAGCCGCCACCCGGTATATTACGAAAATCTATCAGTGCCCAGCTCTCATTAAGCTCGATATCAGTGAAGGCCCGCGCCAGCGGGTGCTCGGAACGGGACTCGAGCAGGGCTGCGATCTGCAGGATGTTCTGCTCCTTAAGTTTGCCATAACACAGCACCCGGTCAATTCCTGGCTGCCCTTGCGTTAGCGTGCCAGTCTTGTCAAAGACGATAGTGTCTGCCCGAGCCAGGCGCTCAAGGGCATAACCGCGACTGGTCAGCAGACCTTTCTTTATCATACTGCCGGTCGCAGCAGTAATGGCAGCCGGCGTTGCGAGTGACAGGGCACAGGGGCAGGTAACGACGAGAACCGCGATTGTAACCGACAACCATTGCTGCGGATCATTCAGCCACCACCATATCCCAACAGCTGTGGCGAGTATCAGGATACCAAGCACGAAATACCCGGCAACGCGATCAGCCAATCTGGCGATTGCCGGTTTCTCTGCCTGAGCGCGCTCCACCAGTTGCAATATGGTTGATAGCACAGATTCCTGACCGGCCGAGGTGACCCGCATGCGTAGAAAATTCTCGATATTGACACTGCCACCGACCAGGATATCCCCGACCCGCTTGCTGCATGGGCGGCTCTCTCCTGTCAGGAGAGATTCATCGACACTGGATACGCCCTCGATAATGACACCGTCCGATGGGATGGTTTCACCGGGACGGATCTGCACGATATCATCGGGTTCCAGTTCCAGTGCGGCAACGATTTCAGTCTCTATGGCATCAACTTCCCTGACCGCCGAGGTGGCCTGCGACTGGATCAACGCCTCCGTATGCTCGCTGGCACGCTTGCGGGCCGCAAGTTCGAGAAAACGTGCCGTCAGCAGGAAAAAGATGAACATGACCACTGAGTCGAAATAGACGTGGCCGCTGCCGCGCAGCATGCTGATCAGAGAACCACCAAAGGCAATCATAATACCGAGACTGATCGGCACATCCATACCGGCACGACCATGGCGCAGGTCCCGCCAGGCAGCCTGATAAAACGGTCTGCCGCTGTAAACAAACACCGGCAGCGTCAATCCCAGGCTGATCCACTGGAAGAAGATACGGTGCGCGTCCTCCATTCCCCACCAGTCGCCGATATACATCGCCACTGCGAACATCATCACCTGCATGCCCAACGCGCCTGCCAGTCCCAGGCGTTTCAGATAGTCCCTGCGCTGCTTTTCCAGCAGTTGCTGGTGAACACTCGGGTCGTAGGGGTGCGCCAGGTAGCCGATCGCAGATATCGCCCTGAGGATTTCTGACAAATGCGTTTCATCGTCGTTCCAGCTCACTCTGGCACGGTGCGTGGAGTAGTTGACCTGCACGTCCAGCACGCCCGGCAGTGATTTCAGGTGCTGTTCATTGAGCCACACGCAGGCGGCACAGACGATGCCTTCGAGGATCAGCGATGCCTCGCGGATATTGCCCTGTGCATGGCGGACAAAGGTCTTCTGGACCTCCGGTCGATCATAGACTTCCATCTGACGCAGGACATCGGGCACTAGTTCCTGTGCTGTAATCCCTTTTTCAGTACGGTAGCGGTAGTAATTCTCCATCCCGCCATCGACGATGGCCTGCGCCACTGCTTCACAGCCCTTGCAGCACATCGGCCGTTGCTCGTTATCGATGTGAACGTGGTAATCGATGCCGGATGGCACAGGCAGACCACAATGGAAGCATTGTCGACCGGTATTATGTTGACCAGACATACTATTTGACCAACAGTCTCATTAAACGACAGGTAGTCCAGCAGGAAAAAAGATATGTGTCATTTGGCCCAATTTCAGGTGAGAATTTGATAAATGTCAAAGTACTAATTTCTGTGTGGGTATAGAATTACCCGTTCTGGTGGAAGCCGGCGCTTCGTCATATACCTTTCTGTTTATACGTATATTATAATCCGCCGGCCGAACGAGATGGTACTGTTCGGTTCACTGGATCAGCTTCGACATCATTATCCGGTATCGGGGATGACAGGAGGCAGTCTCACAGTTTCTACACACCAGTGAGGCCTAAATCTTCAACAAAGACAACCTAATAACTTTTCGGTTGAGGGAAATCAATGCAAGACACCTACAATTACAAAGTGGTGCGTCAATTTGCCATTATGACAGTGGTATGGGGCATAGTCGGCATGCTGGTGGGCGTAATCATCGCCTCACAGTTAGCCTGGCCTGTTCTGAATTTTGACCTGCCCTGGCTGACATTCAGTCGCCTGCGTCCACTGCACACCAACGCAGTGGTCTTCGCCTTCGGCGGATCCGCACTCTTCGCAACATCCTACTATGTCGTTCAACGCACCTGTCACACAACCCTGTTTGCACCCAAACTGGCTGCATTCACCTTCTGGGGCTGGACACTGGTCATTCTACTGGCGGCAATTTCACTGCCCCTCGGATACACGACATCAAAGGAATATGCCGAGTTGGAATGGCCAATTGACATCCTGATCACTATTGTCTGGGTCTCCTATGCCATTGTTTTCTTTGGTACGCTGATCAAGCGAAAGGTCAAGCATATTTATGTGGCCAACTGGTTCTTCGGCGCTTTCATCCTGACCGTAGCCGTCCTGCATCTCGGTAACAGCGCGGCATTGCCTGTCAGTCTGTTTGGCATGAAGTCGTACTCTGCCTACGCCGGTGTACAGGATGCCATGGTGCAGTGGTGGTACGGGCATAACGCTGTAGGCTTCTTCCTCACGGCCGGTTTCCTGGGCATGATGTACTACTTCATGCCAAAGCAGGCCAACCGCCCGGTCTACTCTTATCGACTGTCTGTTGTGCATTTCTGGGCTCTGGCCTTTACCTATATCTGGGCCGGACCACACCACCTGCACTACACGGCACTGCCTGACTGGACCCAGTCGCTCGGCATGGTCATGTCCCTGATCCTGTTGGCACCTTCCTGGGGCGGCATGATCAACGGCATCATGACCCTGTCCGGTGCATGGGACAAACTGCGTACAGATCCAATCCTGAAGTTCCTCGTCGTATCGATCTCATTCTACGGTATGTCCACCTTTGAAGGCCCGATGATGTCTATCAAGACAGTCAATGCATTGTCGCATTACACGGACTGGACCATTGGCCATGTACATTCCGGCGCACTGGGATGGGTTGCGATGATCTCGATCGCCTGCGTTTACTTCCTGATCCCGCGCCTGTTCGGCAAAGCCGAGATGCACAGCGTCAAGCTGATAGAGACTCACTTCTGGCTGTCCACCATCGGTGTCGTACTGTATATCGCCGCGATGTGGATCTCCGGTGTCATGCAGGGTCTGATGTGGCGCGCCACAAATACTGATGGCACGCTGACCTACAGCTTCATCGAATCTGTGCAGGCCATGCATCCGTTCTATGTCACACGTGCCCTTGGAGGCCTGGTCTTCCTGGCCGGCATGTTCCTGATGGCCTACAACGTCTGGAAAACAGTCACTGCTGCTGATGCAAAAGCGGTCGATGCTGTCATTCCGGCCCCAGCTCACTAAGCGTTAAGGAGATATCATAATGTCTATACAAAAAAGCGCAGAAACAAATGTGGGTGTCCTCGTTATTCTGACGATCGTTGTTATCAGTGTCGGGCTGCTTGTCGAAATCGTGCCGCTGTTCTTCATGAAATCGACAACCCAGCCCATTGACGGGCTCGTACCTCGCACAGCCTTGGAGCATGCGGGACGTGACATCTATGTTCGTGAAGGCTGCAATACCTGCCATTCACAAATGATTCGTCCCTTCCGTGCTGAAACCGAACGCTACGGCCACTATTCACTGGCCAGCGAATTCGTCTATGACCACCCGTTCCTGTGGGGTTCCAAGCGTACCGGCCCGGATCTGCATCGTGTCGGCGGTCGCTACTCAGATGACTGGCACCGGATACACATGATCAATCCGCGCGACGTCGTGCCGGAATCTGTTATGCCGGGCTATCCATGGCTCAACGAGTCACCTGCTGATGCGTCTGACATCGGCGCGAGACTGGCAACAATGCGCACCCTGGGTGTCCCTTATACGGATGAAGATATCAAGGGCGCAGCAGATCAGTTGAAAGGCAAGACCGAACTGGATGCCCTGATCGCTTATCTGCAGAGCCTTGGAACAACCATTCCTGCGGTTAGATAAAGCAAATGGATAGCACGACATTGCATATCATCTGGACCGTTCTCATGTTCATCACCTTCATCGGTATCGTGGCATGGGCATGGAGCAGTAAACGGAAAAAAGCCTTCGATGAGGCTGCACATATTCCTTTTGAAGAGAATGATGACGTAGCCGCAACATCGAAATCGGGAGAAAAGAAAAATGCATGATTTTGTAAGTAATTTCTGGCCTTGGTACATCTTCATCCTCGTAGCTGGCAGTATGATCTGGCTCTTCTACCTTGTGTTTTCACAGTCACATGGCGTGAAGGACAAAAGCCACAAGATCGAGCCGACCGGCCACAAATGGGATGAGGATCTTGAGGAACTGAACACGCCACTGCCACGCTGGTGGCTACAGCTGTTCATCGCCACCAATGTCTTCGGCGCGCTGTATCTGCTGCTCTATCCGGGTATAGGCGTATACGGAGGTCTGCTTGACTGGAGATCAGCAGACTTCCTCGGCGAAGGCAAAACCGGCCAGTACGAGACGGAGATGTCCACCGCTGACACCAAGTACGGTGCGCTGTACGATAAATATCTGCAGCAGGACATCAATGCACTGACTTCCGACAAGGATGCCCTGGTAACCGGGTCCCGACTGTTCAGCACTTACTGCATCCAGTGTCACGGCTCTGATGCTGGCGGCGGCCCGGGCTTCCCTAACCTGCGCGACACTGCGTGGCAATGGGGTGGAGAGCCTGACATCATCAAGCAGACGATCAGCGGTGGCCGTCTGGGTGCCATGCCAGCCTGGGGTCCTGTCCTGGGTGACAGCGTTGGCGATGTTGCAGCCTACGTCATGTCACTGAGCGGCAAGCAATCTGAAGGCAATCTCGATGTTGGCAAGGAAAAATTTACCCAGCTGTGCGTAGCCTGTCATACAGAGGCCGGCACCGGGAACATTGCACTCGGTGCGCCGGATCTGACCGATGATGTTTGGGTCTACGGTGGTTCACGCCGTTCGATCGAGAAGACTATCACGGAAGGCCGTAATGGCCGCATGCCATCTTTCGGCGAGTTCCTCGGTGAAAGCAAAGTCCACCTGCTGACGGCTTACGTCTATAGCCTGTCGAAGTAGTGTTATACATCTTCCGGTGATACCGGAAGACATGGCAGGACACAGTAAAGCCGGGCATTGCCCGGCTTTTTTATCTCACGTAAACTTCGCCCGCACAATAATAATGACTAACTGGTTCAGGGACGCACCGCGATCTGATTGATAACTCCATGTTCCTGCTACTGTGCTGTTATATCCACGTTCGCAGCAGAATTCTATCCACCAAGGTATTTGCAATATGACGTCAAACATCCCGGACAACGATGAAGTTCCCCTGATACAGAGAATCATCGCCATTCTGTGGCCTTCTTTCCTTGCAGCAGGCGCCGCTATGATCCTGCTTTTCGTGGTCTTTTCGCCTGACGAGCTATTGCCGGAATTGCGCGCAACGGGCGTCAGCAACATGGCCATCTACTCGGTGACCTTCATCTTTTTGTGGGCAACAACGCTATTCGCCTGTGCGCTGTCATGCTATTTCATGCGCCCTTGCAGTCGTTGCAACTAGAGTTAAATACTCAGTGACGGATGTCAATGTGAGAACTTGTATATCAGGATATACTTATTCGCTGACGTTTTTCACCCCACTATAAGGACCCGCCCATGTCCATGAGTGACGACGAGCTACGCGCAAACCAGGACCACGATTCGCTGTATGCGAAGCGCGAGAACATCTATCCGCGCGAAGTGCACGGTATTTTTGCACGTTGGCGCATCATCATGGTCATGCTGACGCTGGGCATTTACTACATCCTACCCTGGATCAACTGGGGTGTCGGCCGTCAGGCTATTCTATTCGATATTCCGAACCGGAAATTCAATATCTTCGCCCTGACACTGTGGCCACAAGACCTAATTTATCTATCTGCAATCCTGATCATATCTGCCCTGGCGCTGTTTCTATTCACTGCTGTTGGCGGCCGCTTATGGTGCGGCTATGCCTGCCCACAGACGGTCTGGACGGAAGTCTTCCTGTGGATGGAACGCAAATTCGAAGGCAGCCGCCCAAAACAGATAAAGCTGGCAAAAATGCCATGGAACAGAGAAAAGATCATCAAAAAAGGCGGCAAACATGTTGCATGGGTGGTTTTTTCGCTGTGGACAGGCTTCACCTTCGTCGGCTACTTCACCCCTATCCGCGACCTGTGGGCTCAAATCCCTGGCTGGAACATGGGCCCCTGGGAAACCTTCTGGATCTTCTTCTATGCCTTCGCCACCTATGGCAACGCTGGCTGGCTGCGTGAGCAGGTGTGTATCTATATGTGTCCGTATGCACGCTTCCAGAGCGTCATGTTTGATGACAACACCCTGACCATTTCATACGATGAAAATCGTGGCGATCCGCGTGGCACGCGCAAGCGTGGTAAGGACAAACCCGCTGACAAAGGCGACTGTATTGACTGTGGACTGTGTGTGCAGGCCTGTCCGACAGGGATAGATATACGCAACGGGATGCAGTACCAGTGCATCGCATGCGCTGCCTGTATCGATGCCTGCGAGGAAGTCATGGATAAGATGGATTACGATCCAGGACTGATACGCTATACCACACTTAATGAAATGTCTGGCAAGGGATTGCACATTTTCCGCCCACGCGTATTCGTCTATACAGGCATCCTGCTTGCGATTACGCTGCTGATGCTTGCATCTCTACTGACGCGTATTCCGGTCGGAGTAGATGTCACGCGAGACCGCAATATTCTCTATCGTGAAGCACCCAATGGCGACCTGGAAAATGTCTTCGTCCTGAAAATCATGAACCAGGATAACAAGGCGCATAACTTTGTTGTCAGTATGGAGGGCTTTGAGGGCGCGGTGGTGGATCCAGAACAGCCTGAATTCCATGCGGAAAGCGGCGAAGTTATCGAAGCCCCGGTCAGAGTCAGAGCAGCAGAAAAACTCATCACTGAACGCAGCACTAAAATTCATCTGCGCGCCACGGCCACAGACGACCCCAAATTGACAGATGGTGAAGACGCACGCTTCATCGCACCAGGCGACTGGTTCAACTAACAACTCACAATGAATAACACAGAAAACGAAGTCAGACCCTGGTACAAAGAGCCCTATGTCTGGATGATCATTGCCATCCCGGCGTCCGCCGTGGTGTATGGCATGTTTTTTCTAACCGTCTCCATCACCTCCTACGACGGCATGGTGGTCGATGACTACTACAAGAAAGGCAAAGAGATAAACCGGGTACTCAAACGCGACAAGGCCGCATTGGGACACGGATTGCGGGCCCAGGTGGAAGTCGACAAGAACACACTGACCATCTTCCTGGCGAGCAACAATACTTATACGCCGCCACCAACACTGGAAGTTGGCTTCTTCTATGCGACAAAAGCCGGTCTGGACAAGGCTACATTCGTTGAAATACAGCAGCCGGGAATTTACCAGGGAGAGCTTGCCAGTCTCGAGACTGGCCGCTGGAATGTGCAGATCGAGGCCGATGACTGGCGGCTGATAGGATCATTGCAGGCACCGGATGAGGCCCAGGTGGTAATTGAGCCAGCGGTGAAAAAATAATTGTGGGAGGTGCGCCTCCCACAATATAAATATCAATGCTCCCGAGTCGCCCGGAAGTCGATGTCTGGATGACGTTCCATCGCCAGATCCAGATTGACCCTGGTCGGTGCCAGATAAGTCAGGCTACCGGAGCCATCCAGTGCCAGATTACTGGCTGATTTTTTCTTCAGTTGCTCGATAGCAGCAGAATTTTCTGACTCGACCCACCGCGCCGTAACTACCTGTACCGGTTCGAAAATACATTCCACCCTGTACTCCGATTTCAGGCGCTGAGCGACAACATCAAACTGCAGTACTCCCACCGCGCCCAGAATCAGTGCATTGCTATCCAGCGGGCGGAATAACTGCGTAGCCCCCTCTTCGCTGAGCTGCTGCAATCCCTTAAGCAACGCCTTGTTCTTGAGCGGGTCTTTCAGAATGACGCGCCGGAACAGTTCAGGTGCAAAATGCGGGATGCCGAGAAACTTCAGCTCTTCACCTTCACTGAAGGCATCTCCGATCTGAACCGTGCCATGGTTATGAATGCCCAGGATATCTCCTGGCCAGGCCTCCTCAGCGGTCGAGCGTTCACCCGCCATAAACGACAGCGCATTGTTCACCTGCATGACCCTGTCGAGCCTGACATGGCGCATCTTCATGCCACGACGGTACTTCCCCGAGGTGACACGCAGGAAAGCGATTCTGTCACGGTGAGCCGGATCCATGTTGGCCTGTATCTTGAAGACAAAGCCACTGAATTTCTCTTCAAAAGGCAGTACGTCCCTGTCGCGGGTGACATGGCCTTCCGGGGCAGGGGCATGCTCGACAAAGTTGTCGAGCAGCAGCTGGACACCGAAATTGTTGATGGCCGAACCGAAAAAAACCGGTGTCAGCTCACCTGCTAAATACTCATCGACGGAAAATTCATGACTGGCACCCTGCACAAGTTCTATTTCCTCACGCAGTTCCTCTGCGATGCTACCCAGCTTTTCGGTTGCTGCTTCGCTGTTGATGCCGTCGATCACCTCGCCATCCGCCGCTTTGCTGCCCGGTTCGTAGAGGTAAATTCGATCTTCATAGAGGTGATACACGCCACGGAATTCCTTGCCCATGCCTATCGGCCAGGTCACCGGTGCACAGCGTATATCAAGCACCTCTTCAACCTCATCGAGAATCTCCAGTGGATCACGCCCGAAACGATCCATCTTGTTGACGAAGGTCATGATGGGAGTGGTGCGCAGACGGCACACCTCCATCAGCTTGATGGTGCGCGCCTCTACACCTTTGGCGATATCAATCACCATCAGTGCTGAATCAACCGCCGTCAGGGTGCGATAGGTATCTTCGGAGAAGTCTTCATGCCCGGGTGTATCGAGCAGATTGATGATCCGATCCCGGTAGGGAAACTGCATCACTGAAGTAGTAACCGAAATACCACGCTGCTGCTCCATCTCCATCCAGTCGGATGTCGCATGCCTTTCGGCCTTGCGGCCCTTGACGGCGCCGGCAAGCTGAATCGCGCCTCCAAACAGCAGCAGTTTTTCAGTCAGTGTCGTCTTGCCTGCATCGGGATGCGAAATGATCGCAAAGGTACGTCGGCGTGATAACTGATCTTGTATTTCGCTCATTGGAAAACCTGTAATCCCAGTATAAGGTAGTTAGCCCAGATGTGTTTTTCAGGACCGTCGGAGGCATGGATGCCGACGCCGAGCTTACATGGATGTATTCACAGCGTGTCCTGTAAAATATATCTGGGTTAACTGCCGTGCGTGATAAGTATGCGAATGTTGCGTGGTCTCTTTAATGTAAAGACGGTCGCCATTTGAGGTCGGCAATAATCTTCGCCTCGGCATCGACAATCTCATTCATGCGTTGATTTATTTCTTCTTCAGAAAAATAGTTCAATGCCATCTTCATGAACACATCCCCATGCCGCGCCTCGCAGGCCCACAGGTCACGGTAGAATTCCTTTAGCTCCTGATCTTCAAGCGCTTCACTGATCAATCGAAAGCGTTCTGCACCACGCGTTTCAATTACTGATGCCACCAGCAAACGATCCAGTAGACGTTCATTACGTCCATGGCGACAGAGTTTGATCAGCTGGTTTACATAAGGGTCCGGGCTGTCTGCTTCGAGCACAAGACCACGTTTCTCCATCATTACAAAAACATCACGAAAATGTTCCAGCTCCTCCCGTGCAACTTCGAGAAGGTCAGGAATGATTTCGGAACGATCCGGATACTTCACGACACATGACATCGCATAGGCCATGGCCTTGCGTTCGCAACTCGCGTGATCGATCAGAAATGCATCGAAATTCTCGAGAATGACTTTTACCCACAAGGGGTCCGTGTCCGAAGCCAGTTTCGCGCGCAGCTGAGCCATTTGTGTTCTGTTACAGGTAATCACCGCTTAAGGACGCGCGATTCTAGCACACGCGGCACTAGGCAGTCCGGTCAGCAGGGTTTATCCTTAAGTTAATAATGATTCACCCAGGCTAAAACCTACTGCGTAGTGAAGGCTTTCGGGGTGCAATGGATAGCTTTCTATCAAGGAGATTCAGGAATACATGAAGTACTGTTCAGCATGCGGTTCATCGGTGGAAATCAGTATCCCATCTGGCGATAACCGGCCTCGGCATATCTGTGTCGAGTGCGATACCATCCATTATCAGAACCCGAAAATCGTGGCTGGCTGCCTGCCGGTCAAGGATCACAGCGTGTTGCTTTGCAAACGCGCCATCGATCCGCAGTATGGTTTCTGGACCCTGCCGGCCGGGTTCATGGAGAACGGCGAAACTCTCGAAGAAGCCGCTATGCGGGAGAGCATAGAGGAGGCCAATGCCTCACTGGAATCACTGCGCCTTTATACGGTCATCAGTCTGCCGCATATCAACCAGGTTTACATGATGTTCCTCGCCGACCTTACTGATTCTGACTATTCACCGGGTGAAGAAAGCCTCGAAGTAGCACTGTTCGAGGAGGACGAGATTCCATGGGAGCAGATTGCGTTCAAGACGATCACCTCTACCCTGAAGTGTTATTTCAGCGACAGAAAGACAGGCCTGTTCCCGCTGCATACCAGCGTAATTACCAAACGTAATCGCTAGGGAGCCTCTGATCTATTCATGAACTCGTATCTTACATCTAAAATACTCATCTTCTTCGTTCCGTATCTTCAAATCTATGCAATTTAACATGCCAGTCATTCCGGCTGGTTTTCAGTATCAGACAGGAAGCAGCGCCTCGATTCAGGCGTTTGCCGGCTGCACCGGGATTGAGCAGCCACCGGCCATTGATACGGTCGTGCTGAATGAAATGACTGTGGCCGTAAACCACGGCACGAGAATTGGGAAAATGTGACAGAATGCCAGCTTGCGGATCATCACGACCCCAGTACTGGTGACCGTGAATGACGGACAATCTGCCGCCCGGCAAGTCCAGATGATTTTCTTCCTGAAGCTCTGCCAACCGGTACTTGCCGACTTCCTGCCAGGTCTCTCGCACATCATTATTGCCTCGTACAGCGATTACTATGCCAGATAGCGGTTTCAGCTGTTCGAGTACATGGCTGCCGCATATGTCGCCCGCATGTACGATAGCATCACACTGGTTCACCTGCTCAAGAACACCCGGATGAATGTAACCATGGGTGTCAGACAGGATACCGACACAGACACTCGTAGATTTCAAGATAGCTTCTCTTCTGATTTGGGAGGACCGGCATCTAGTTTGCCAGCCATACGCTCTTTTCTCTTCTGCATGCGGACTTCAGTTGCATTCTCTTTGAGCGGAATACTTAGTTCACCAAATAGCACCTGCTTCAGGAACCGTGTACTGAAACGCAGCAATTCTATTTCGTCATTAATGAATTTTTCGTATTCATCTTCTGGAAGATCAAAAACTTCGGTAAAACCGGGCATTTTTATGAATTCACGAAACCGGTCCATGTCATATACCGCCATGAAATATAACTGCATACTGCGGGAGGATGGCACACCCACGGTTGGGCCACTGGATTTCTTTTTAAGTATGAGTTCCTGGAAGCCCAGGTTCATCTCATCATAGTTTTCGAGACTCTGTGAGTGGCGATACTCACCAACAGTTTGCTCTTTGTCTTCGAAGTGCCCTTTGCAGTGGTCTTCCTTGACCACAAAGTATCCCAGCTCGGCTTCTGCCGAATCCTTCTTTCGCATTGCCATATTGCCCAAGGCGTAATAACGGCAAGCCGTGGGACGATCCTCATAGACCGCACAGCCTTCCTCAGTCAGAAATTCACATGCTTTAAGATCTTCCCTGGTTTTCAGTTTCAGTCCAGGCAGGCCGTGTGCATCGACTTCGTAAAAGTTAGCGAAGTTGGCTATAAACTCAGTTGTGGAAACGCCCAGGTTGTTCTTCAGGCGCAGCACATCGTAGGGGGTGAGAACGATGTCGATATTGCGGCAACATTCATTGAAGCAGGATATACCGGGATAACACTTGAATTTAAATTTATCATTCTCGCTTAGATAAACCGGCACCATCGAGCTGTCTGTGCCGATATCAAAATCTTTAAATTCGTCGGGATGGACCTTGTCGTTTTCGTCGTTCATGGGATTAGACCTGGTTTTAAAGAAAAAGGCCCGGGCGCTTTCACACCCGAGCCTTTGAGTCTTAACTTTCTGGTCAGGCTTCTTTGATCAGCTCGACCCATGGCACCTTTTTGCAGGTCCATTCACCAGTGTCACGATCGTAGCTAGAGTTGACAAAACATTTCCAGTTTTCGTCGTCCAGGTCCAGGAAGTCCGTACGATAATAGTAACCGGGGTAGCGGGTTTCCTCACGGAACTGGATGTGCTTCATGTGAGCTTCGGCAGTCAGGATGCGGTGGTAGTTTTCCCATGCACGCAATAATTCATGCAGATCTTTGGCACGCAGTTTCAGGCTGTCTTCCTTCAACATGCCCAGCTTGCGCTCGGCAACACCCAGCATGGCAGCGTTGGTCTGGTACCAGGTGGATACACCGGCAACATACTCATCCATGATCTTCTGCAGACGGAACTGCAGCATTTTTGGAGTGATGTAATGTGGATTCACATCGATAGCAGTCGTATAGTCCTTGTGCTCGAAGAAGGTCTTTACCGGACGGTAGATCAGTTCTTTTAATTCTTCGACACTGTGTTCCATCTCAGGCTTGATGCCCGGATTGTCCAGGACATACTTAATCATGGACTTGGCCGCAATACGGCCACCGGCATGCGAACCTGAAGAGAACTTGTGTCCGGAAGCACCGCAGCCGTCACCTTCGGTGAACAGACCGCGAACAGTAGTCATGCGGTTGTAACCCCAGTGGTAATGGTCCGGGGTGCCCGGCAGGTCTTCAGGGCCTGAGCACCAGATACCGGCGCAGCCTGCATGGGAACCCAGCAGGTACGGCTCGGTGGGCATCAATTCAGACATATCCTTGTCCGGCTCAATGTTTTCACCGGCCCAGACGCCGCACTGACTGATAGTCATATCGAGGAAATCTTCCCAGGCCTCGGCTTCGAGGTGTTTGATTTCCTTGGGCGTCATATTCTCAGACAGGTTGGCCAGTGCGGTAACAGTATCTATGAAGATCGGTCCCCTGCCGTTCTTCAATTCATGCATCATCAAATGGTTACGCAGACAAGTGCCCATTGCGTGGCCTTTGGCGTATGCACCGTAGCCGTGCTCCTGGAGCATGTGTGCATTCTTTTCCTGATAATTTTCGCCCTGCGCATTCATGGCCCTGGCCTTGAACAGCAGGAACCATGCACCTACAGGGCCGTAACCGTCTTTGAAGCGTGCAGGTACGAAGCGGTTTTCCATCAGAGTCAGTTCTGCACCTGCTTCAGCAGCCATGGCGTAGGTAGAACCGGCATTCCAGACCGGGTACCAGGCCCGGCCTGTACCTTCACCCACTGAACGTGGGCGGAATATATTGACCGCACCGCCACAGACAAGGAGACAGGCCTTGAACTTGTAGATGTAGATCTTGTTCTCACGAACAGAAAAACCCGCAGCACCCGTGACACGACCCGGGTCGTTCCTGTCATTAATCAAACGGACGATGAAGACATGTTCCTGGATGTTATCGATGCCGAGTGCCTTCCTGGCTGCTTCAGCTACGATAGGCTTATAAGATTCACCGTTGATCATGATCTGCCAGCGGCCAGAGCGGACAGGTTTGCCGCCTTCGACCAGGCTCTTGCCATCGTCGCCTTCCTGTTTCCAGACAGGCAGACCCCATTTTTCGAACTGATGTACAGAATCATCGACGTGACGACCCGTATCATAGACCAGGTCTTCACGAATGATGCCCATCAGGTCACCACGAACGTAACGAACGTAGTCGGCCGGATCATTTTCACCCAGGTAAGTGTTGATCGCAGACAGGCCCTGCGCTACGGCGCCGGAGCGATCTACGGCGGCCTTGTCAACCATCTTGATCTTCAGGTTTTTGTTTTCATTCCAGCGCTGCAGTTCGAATGCTGCGCCACAGGCCGCCATGCCACCTCCGATAATAAGAATATCGACTTCTTCTTCGATGACTTCCGGGTTATCAAAACTATATTCAGGCATAGTCTCCCCAACAGTAAATGTTATTCTGTGATGCTCAGGAAGCGTTGAACTGGCTCATATCGCAGGAATGGGTGCACTTGGTGAATAATGTGCTGTGGTCACCAAGTTCGGCATCGTCGGGCTCCGGCGTACCGGCATATGGATCGGCTGAGCCTTCAGCAGTAGTTCGAATCGGGAATTTGAAGCGCTTCAAGTTGCCGTTGCGAAATGTGATGGTCCATATTATCGAATCTGAACCACGCAGAGGCTGCACCATCCCGCCCAGCGGTGTAACGTCGGCATAGCTGCGGCATTCAATGGCATTCTCGGGGCAGATCTTGACGCAGGCGTAGCACTCCCAGCACTGTTCAGGCTCCTGGTTGTAGGCTTTCATGGCGTGCCCTGAATCAGAACCGTCCATGTCCAAACGCATCAGGTCATGCGGGCAAATGTACATGCATGCTGTTTTGTCCTGGTCCTCACAGCCATTGCATTTTTCAGTAAGAACATAGGTAGGCATTTGTAGCTCCCTGATTATCTTTTCAGGATCTGGGGACTATTGGCAGCCACCTGTTACCAGGTGGCTTTTTAGCATTTACTGACTCAGGGACTGATAATAGGCCATCAGGATCTGGGCAACTTCAGGGCGTGAGAACTCTGCTGGCGGTGCTTCGCCGTTACCTAGCATTTCACGTACGCGGGTGCCGGACAGCAGAATAAAATCATCTTTGGTGTGATCCGGTACATCACGCATCATGACGACTTTTTTGAGCTTCTTCGAGTATGCGGTGTGATCCGCATTAAATATTTCGATTTCCAGCGCGCCGGTTGGCACTTCATCCTCAAAGATGGTCTGTGCATCGAATGCACCGTAGTAATCACCAACACCCGCGTGATCGCGGCCAATGATGAAGTGTGTCGCGCCCATGTTCTGACGGAACAGTGCGTGCAGGACGCCTTCTCGCGGCCCAGCGTACAACATATCAAAGCCGTAGCCGGTAATCATGACGGAATTTTTCGGGAAATAGAGCTCAACCATTTTACGTATCGACGCATCACGAACAGGCGCGGGAATGTCGCCAGGCTTCAGCTTGCCGAGCAGCATGTGGATGACACAGCCATCTGCTTCGACTGCCTCCATGGCCATTTTGCAAAGTTCTTCGTGGGCACGGTGCATCGGGTTGCGGGTCTGAAACGCAACGACTTTTTCCCAGCCGCGTTCCTTGATTTCGTTGCGAATTTCCACAGCTGTACGGAAAGTATCAGGGAACTCGGACTGGAAATAACTGAAACTGAGCACTTCAATCGGTCCGGAAACAGCAATACGGCCCTGTGCATTAAACTCAGCGACGCCCGGGTGCTCGGGGTCGGTGGTACGATAGACTTTTTCCGTCATCAGCTGCATCTGCTCGTCGCTGACTTCCTCAATGCTTTCTACGGCCTGAACCGCCAGCACCGGGTTGCCTTCCACATTGGGGTCACGCAGGGCGATGCGGTCTCCTACTGCGAAACCGTCTGTACTCGTTGTCAGGTTCAAAACCGGGACGGGGAAAAAGGTCCCTCCTATCGTCACCAGATTCTCAGCACAGCTGAGTCCATCAGCGAGCGTCATGTATCCGGTGAGTGGATTATAGTAGCCGGCGCCTAGCATAACGGCATTGCCTGCAGCCGCCGAACTCAACGTCATGGATGGCAGCGATTCAGCTTCGTGCGCCAATGCAGCGTGCTTTTCAGTGTCGTACACGAAAAGCGGATTCAATTCGTCAGAACCGTGGGGTTTAATCATTCCAGAACTCCTGGTGTCTAAAAAGGTCAGTCGGACGATTCTTGTGAAAACCTCGCCGCATGTCAATCACTGGTTTTTATGGGGACATTGCAGAAAACACAGGCAAATGATTCAAACTGGTATCGAGCAACAGTTGCTGGCACCTGATCAGGCGCGCAGCTAATTCTAAAACCTGTGCAGAATGTTATCGTACCACTGTCAGGGTTTCGCCGTCTTCTCCGGTCCAGTACCCGTCAGATCATAGAATTCTTCCAGAACAAACTTATACTTGCTTTGCACTTTTTCCCGGTCTTCACGCAAGCTTGAAATGGATGACGTATAGTGATCAATCTCTTCCTGGAAACGCAGTTTTTTCTGAGCCTGACGCTTTTGTGCTTTTTCACCCTTGGGTTTCCCTGCACTGTCGAGTTTTTTCTTCTGCAGGCGCAATTCATCCAGCATCTGTTCGTTCAATGAGATATTTTTATCAAGTCCTGCAATGCGCTGATCACGTGCCCTGATTATGCTTGCCTCATCAGGATAAACACGCAGAACCCTCTCCCTGGCAATAGCCCTGTCCTTGTCGATCGCGGCCTGTGCCTCCACGCGTTTCTTTTCCGCTTCCCGGGCTTCAATTTCTTCATAGCTGGGTGGACGATCTATTTCCTTGACCTTGACGCCCTCCTCGTCCAGCACTGTGATCTTGGAATCTGCACAGACCGCCGCAGCATTATCTCCGTAGTGCCATTTGCCCATTGCGTCCTGACATTTCTCTATATCACCCTGTGCGTGGGCATTGCTCTGCAGTATTGGCAACAAAAGCATCAATAATAATCCTGTTGGCTTGTTTCGTTTCAACATGGGTTCTCTCATAGTGTTATCGTTCCCTAATATTTGACCGTATCGCCAGGAAGTCAAGTTAATCAGCCCCTGAACTTGCCATGAACATCGCCGAACAATTGCTGTTGTTAGTCGTCTCAACCGTGGCAAATACATTTTCCGCCTATGCAGGCGGCGGTGCAGGGCTGCTGCAGCTGCCTGCGCTGATATTCCTTGGTCTGCCTTTCAGCATAGCACTGGCTACGCACAAAGTTGCCAGCGTAGCACTTGGTATTGGCGCAACGCTGCGCCACCATCGCGAGCACACTCTCGACTGGAAGTTCGCTGTCTTTATTCTCTTCAGCGGCATTCTGGGCGTGATCCCGGGAGCCAGCTTCATTCTAACAGTTCCTGAGCAGGCAGCTAACCTTGCCCTGGGAATCATGACTATTGGCCTGGCACTGTATTCATGGCACCAGCCGGAGCTTGGCACACAACTCGTAGAAAAAAACAGAAATCTTCCCGGGTATCTACTGGGAGGTTCAGGACTGGTACTGATTGGACTGCTCAATGGTTCACTGACATCGGGTACGGGCCTTTTCTGCACACTGTGGCTGGTTCGCTGGTTTGGTCTCGATTACCGCACGGCAGTCGCCTATACGCTGGTGGTCGTAGGACTGTTCTGGAACGGGGCTGGGGCCATTACGCTGGGCATGCTCGGCACCATACAGTGGTCATGGCTGCCAGCTCTGCTGCTGGGATCAGTCGTTGGCGGCTACCTGGGCGCCCATCTTGCAATCCGTGGCCGCAATACCTCGATCAAAATTGCCTTCGAGCTAGTCACTCTGATGACCGGGCTGGCGCTGGTCTATAAGGCCGTGGGGAGTCTCTGACGACCTGACCAGTACATGATGCCCAATCCCGCCAGCAACATGGGAACAGACAGCAACTGACCCATTGTCATCCATTCAAGGGCGATGAAGCCCAGATGGGCATCCGGCTGGCGTGCGAACTCCGCCACAAACCTGAATATCGAATACAGCACCAGAAACATTCCTGACACCCTGCCGAGCTCGCGAGGTTTGCTGCTGTATATCCACAGAACAGTAAAGAGCACCAGGCCTTCGAGTGCAGCCTCATATAGCTGAGAAGCGTGACGAGGTTCAGGTCCGGCAAGAGGAAAGACCACACCCCATGACCCATCTGTCACCCTGCCCCAGAGCTCCTGGTTGATGAAGTTGCCAATGCGGCCAAAGAACAGACCCACAGGTACCAGTGGTGCAGCAAAGTCTGTCACCTGAAAAAAACGTCGATCAGTTTTTCTGGCAAATAACCAGATGGCCACGAGCACGCCAAGCAGGCCGCCATGGAACGACATGCCTCCTTCCCAGACACGCAGTACATCCATCGGGTTATGCAGGTACCAGTCGAACTTGTAAAACAGGATATAGCCGATACGGCCGCCGAATACCGCACCTATTGCACCGTACAACACCATGTCACTGACATCGTCGCGGCTCCAGACCACACGCGACTTTGCACGCCAGCTGCCTAACAACCAGGCACCAAGAAAGCCAAGCAAATACATCATGCCGTACCAGTGGATCTTGAGTGGGCCAAGACTGATCAGGACCGGGTCTATCTGTGGATATTCAAACATGCGCGGATTATGAACTGTTTAGAAATGAACATGAAGCTGCCCTGTTAAGAAGTTGATAATGATTCATACTTAGATTGGCATTCGCATCGTTATCGATATAACCACTATAAACCGCGTGCCGGCCGCCGGAAGGTTTCCAAGGCTGTTGCCAACGACGGAGCACTCACCGGACGCCTTAAGTGGACAGGCATGCCGGGAATTGAACTGTCGGCGACACTGCAGTATCAGGGTGACATTACACAGGGAGAAGACACGACTGCAGGTGCGGCCACGCTGTTCGAGACCCATGCGGCGATCCAGAAAGGCGGATTGGGATTACGCGCATTGTACGCACAGTGGAATCTTGATGGAGAAGGCCCCGCGAGCATCGGTGCCGACAAGCAGGATGGCTGGTACATTGAGCCGTCATGGCGCTTCAATCCATCGATCGGCATCTTTGCCCGCTACGAGCAGTGGGACAATGCTGCAGGCAATACCAGCGACAGTGAAGTCGCGCAGACCAGTCTGGGCGCCAGCTACTGGCTCAATGAACACGTGGTATTCAAGGCAGACTTGCAGGACCAGGATGCGCCGGAAGGCAAGAAAGAACTCGATGGCTTCAATCTCGGCCTTGGTTATCAGTTCTAAATAGACTGAATGAAAGGAATGATCCACTTCAGGAGCAGCAGGGCGGGCATGATCCCCGCCCTGCTGCTCTTTATGTATCTATCAGCGACTATGGATCGGTTGATGGCTGACCAGCAGTTCGAGGTTCCCACTGAGGAATTTCTGGCACAGGCTTTTTCCGGCCAGGCACCAAAGCCAACAGTGCTATGGCTGACTGGAACATTGAAAGACGAGGTCGGAGCTATCCTTGACCATAAATATCCCAGCTTGCGCGTGCGCTACTGGAGGCAGGATCAGCGGTTCGCATGGGCACTTGAGGAGATTGGCAAGGACCGCCCTATCACCGCCGGTTTCATTATCAACAACAACCGTCTGGAAGATGTGCAGGTGCTGGCATTTCGTGAAACCCGCGGCGGGGAAATCCGCTTTGAATCCTTCACACGCCAGTTTGACAACGCCAGCCTGAAGCCATCCGGGCAGCTGGATACACGCATCGACGGCGTCAGCGGCGCCACTCTGTCCGTTAATGCAATGCGTAAGCTCGCTGCCATGGCCCTGCTACTGACACAGCACGTGGTGAAATAAACCATGCATCACCACCTGCACAAATGGCACCGCCGCATCGGCGCTTTCGGTGCCCTGATCGCCATTTACCTCGCGATCACCGGCCTGCTGCTCAACCATACCCATGACCTGGGTTTGGATCGTACTCATGCTCGCTCAAACCTGCTGCTGAAACTTTATAAGGTCAAACCACAGGCCGGCAGAACCACCCGCACCGGGCAACTAACAGTCTCGCAGCTGGGTGAGACGCTCTTTCTGGACAACAGACCTGTGGGACAAGATCCCATGCCAATAACCGGCGCGGTCCTGTACGGCGATATGGTTCTCGTCACGACGCGAGGACACTTGTATATTTTTACTTCACAGGGCGATCTGGTCGAAATCCTGAACCAGAGCGCGGGTCTACCAGCATCAATTCAGCGTATAGGTCTGTCCATAAAGAGCCGTGTCATTGTGGATGACGGGAATAACTATGTTGCAGCCGACCCGGATCTTCTGACCTGGACAGCCATCACTAGTCCAACTTCTGTTGACTGGTCCGACGTCACGGCCATGTTTCCGGAAAAACGCAAAAAGCTTTCGGCACTGGCACCCGGTGCAGGACCCAGCTGGGAACGCGTACTTCAGGACCTGCACAGCGGTCGCCTGTTTGGCGCAGCAGGCATCTTCCTGATTGATCTGACCGGCGTCATCATCCTGCTGCTCGCGATCAGCGGCTTTGTAACCATCATAATGCGTAAACGAAGAACCTGATTTTGTAATACCCCCACAACCCCCGGCTTGCGCCATGGCCGCCAGCACTACATGCTCGCTGCATGAAAACTTATACAAATTCTCTGATAGAAGAGACCAGCCCCTACCTGCTGCAGCATGCACACAATCCGGTTGACTGGCACGCATGGAAACAGCCTGCGCTGAATAAGGCGCGCGAACTCGACAAACCTATCCTGCTGTCCATAGGCTATGCAGCCTGCCACTGGTGCCATGTGATGGAGCACGAGTCGTTCGAAGATCCCGCTACGGCGAAAGTCATGAACGAGCACTTCATCTGCATAAAAGTGGATCGTGAAGAGCGGCCCGACCTGGACAAGATCTATCAAACAGCCCATCAGATGCTGACCAGCCGTCCCGGCGGCTGGCCATTAAATATGTTCCTGATGCCGGGCGATCATGCCCCGTTCTTCGGCGGCACCTATTTCCCGGATACTCCTCGCTACGGTATGCCGGCGTTTACTGAATTGCTTGGCAAAGTGGCTATCTACTACCAGGAGCATCGCGCTGAACTGCAGCGACAGAACACATCGCTCAGGGAAGCTTTTACCCGTATATCTCTGAGCAAGCAGGGCGGCCAGCATCATGAACTGGACAGCACCCCTGTGCACAAGGCGGAACTGGACTTGAAACAGTCCTACGACCCGGTCTACGGCGGCTTTGGCGGTGCTCCGAAGTTCCCCCACCCCACCAACCTGGAACGCTGCCTGCGCAGTAACTTCCAGAGCCCAGAAGACGACATTACCAGCCAGCCAGGTAACATTGCACACCACACGCTGACGGCAATGTCAGACGGTGGTCTCAATGACCAGGTCGGCGGAGGCTTCTACCGCTATTCCGTCGATGAATACTGGATGATCCCGCATTTCGAGAAAATGCTGTATGACAATGCCCAGCTGATCCCGCTCTATGTCGATTCCGGCATGGCCTTCGATGACGGCAATCTGCTGTCAGTGGCACGCAAAACCTGCGCCTGGGTGATACGCGAAATGCAGTCTCCAGAAGGCGGTTATTACTCCAGTCTTGATGCCGACTCGGAGGGTGAGGAAGGACGCTACTATGTCTGGCAACGCGATGAGATACGCAATCTGCTCGATGACCAGCAGTGGCAGATTATTGCCATGCGTTATGACCTCGATGGCAAAGCCAATTTCGAAGGGCAATGGCATTTGCATGGACATGTCTCACTAGCGGAAATCGCCGAAAAATCTGGCTTCACAGATGAATCAGTCAAAGACACACTTGTGGCTGCGCATGACATCCTGCTACAGAAACGCGCTGAGCGTATACGCCCCGGTCTGGATGACAAGATCCTGACTTCCTGGAACGGCATGATGATCCATGCCATGGCGCATTGTGGAAGAATGCTCGCAGAACCTGCCTACATCCACTCTGCCGAGCGCACGCTGGAATTTATCCGCAAGCATTTATGGAATGACGAGCGACTGCTTGCCACCTACAGGGATGGGCAAAGCCAGCTGAATGCCTACCTGGATGACTATGTATTGCTTGCAAACGGTATCCTGGAACTCCTGCAGGTACGCTGGTCTGATGAGGACGTCATCATGCTGCAGGCACTGATGGATACAATCCTGACGCATTTTGAAGACAGTGAACACGGTGCCTTCTTTTTCACATCCGATGACCATGAAAAACTGCTGCAGCGTGTCAAACCAGACTCAGACGACGCCATCCCATCTGGCAACGGTATTGCAATCCAGCTGCTCATCCGACTCGGGCATCTGTTCGGTAATCAGCATTACCTCGACAGTGCGGAGAAAGGCCTCAAGTGCCTGTGGCAAAACATCAATAACTATCCATCAGCTCATGGATCACTGCTGACTGCGCTGGACTTCTGGTTGCAACCACCCGAAATACTGATTATCAGAGGCCAAAGAGATGAGACCGCTTTGTGGCATTCAGAAGCTTTGTCTCGCTATGCACCCGACCGGCTGGTATTCAGTATTCCGCCAGATGCCAGGAACCTGCCCGGTGTGCTGGCAGACAAGCTACCGGGTGAAGGCATCATTGCCTATCCGTGCAAGGGGACGAGTTGCCTGCCACCTGTAAATGAGTTTACTGCCTGGCGAGAATATTTAGTGTGAATCTGATCATGTTTAACATTATTCAAGTGTGGGTCGGGGTATGCGCGGCCATGGACGGTCGCGGCTAAGCGTACGCCATACATGGATGTATAAGTGTCGCGTGAGGCAGGACGCCGGAAGCGACCATGGACGTATTCACGGCGTCCCCTGAAATCCGTAGGCTCTTGACCGGTGGATTACTCCAAATGTTCACAGAAAACACGATCAGAGGAGCCCTGAAAAAACCGGGTTAATCAGATATCCCTCTCCGCCCACTCAAACGACTGAAGCGCCACACCAGCCAGACCGCCGCCACCGTCAGACTGGCAATCAACCCAAACCACAGGCCTTGAGGTCCGAACGCACGGGTAAAACCAAGATAGTATGAAAGCGGCAATCCGAACACCCAGTAGATCACGAAGGTCGCCAGCATTGGGTACACAGTATCCTTCATGCCTCTTAATGCACCTGCTGCGGAGACCTGAATGCCGTCAGATAGCTGAAAGATAGCAGCCATCAGCAGCAGACTAACCGCCATTTCCCTCACTGCCGTATCGTCAGTATAGATCGACACGATCAGGTTCGGGAAAATCAACATAATAGAAGCCGTCCCGAACATACACAGAGCCGCCAGTGAAATACCGGCAGACCCTCGAAAGCGCGCCATAGCCGAGTTGCCTGTACCCATGGCATGGCCAACCCGGATTGTCGTTGCTGATGAAATACCGAGTGGGATCATGAACATGATCGAGGCAAAGTTGATGGCAACCTGGTGAGCGGCGACTTCGATGACACCAATCCGCCCCATTAGCAGCGCCACACCTGCAAACATGCCTATCTCACTCAACAAGGTCAATGCGATGGGAATCCCCAGCCTGAGCATTTCGCGCAAGCGGCTCCATTTCCAGTGAGGCGGTTTTGAGCGGCGTATAAGATCAAACCTGCTATGCATTGAGATGTAGACCAGAAGCATTGCCAGGTTGAGCCACATGACAATGGCCGTTGACCATCCAGCGCCGACTGCACCCATGGCCGGTGCGCCAAATTTACCGAACATCAGGATGTAGTTGCCCAGTATATTGAGCAGCAGTCCGATAAGCTGGATGACCATCATTGGCCTGGTATAGCCAATGCCCTCACTCATAAATCTCAGGCCGAGGTAAGCGACTACGCCGGGCATGCCCCATGACACGGCACGGATGTAATCTGACGCGATGGGGCTTACAGCCGGGTCGATCTGGAACCAGGACAGCATCCCGGCTAGCATGCGCACCGCCAGCATTGCACACACCCCAAGCACGATGGCCAGCAGTACGACCTGGCGCATGAGGTCCTTGATGTCGGTCTGACGGTCGGCCCCGAAATAATGAGACACCATGCTCGAAACAGCCATCATGATGCCGATGCAGAATAACAGGACAGGTATCCACAAATTGACACCGACAGCAATGGCACCCAGATCTTCTGCGCTCAGGCGTCCGGCCATGACCGTATCAGTAAAGCCGGTTGCGACCTGTGCAATCTGTCCGATAATGATGGGCCCGGCCAGCGAAAACAGGGCCAGGTATTCATTTTTATAGTGACTTGCCGGATGATTCATTATTTTTCTGCAGCAAAGAAAAAGGCCGCGGAAAGCGCGGCCTTTTTAGCGTATCAGATTGAATCTGATTTCACATTATCGACTTACTCGACGGGTGCCACATCTGCATGGCCTTCATACGGCATAGGCATTGGAGGCATCTGACGATCGTAGTCGAAATATCCCGGTGGAGGACCATAAGGTGCAGGTCCGCCATAAGGCCCAGGATTGCCGTAAGGTGCAGGTCCGCCATATGGCATGCCGTAACCGTAAGGACGTGGTGCATCATAAAAACCCGGTGGAGGGCCAAAACCTGCAGGAGGCATTGGTCTACGCGCCTCGGTGGCGGACTGCACAGGCGCGACTGTATCAGCGACGACTTCTGCAGCATCATCTGCTGATTTTTTATCATCAGAGCCCGTAAACTTATCCATCAGATTTCCGATGAAAGAGGCAGAATCATCTTCTACTGCTGCTTCGGTACTCTCAACAACTTCAGCCGCTGGTTCAACTGTCGCAGGGACGGGGGCAGCTTCAACTTCTGCTGAGACTTCACCTGAAGCCTGTTCAGCTGCCTTTTCTTCGCCGAACAAACCACTGAAGAAGCCGTCTTTACCTTTGTCCGTGCCTTCAGTTTCAGCTTCTGCTTCGACAACTGCTTCCACAGGCTGTTGTACTACTGCTTGTTCAGCTGGCTTATCACTCTCATTGCCGCCACCAAAAAGCCCGCTCAAGAATCCACCTTTTGATGTTTCCTCCGGCTCTTCGACAGCAGGGGCCACTTCTTCTACGACAATGACCTCTTCAACAACAATGACTTCAGCTGGCGCAGGGGCTGACACTGCTGTTTCAGCACTGACAGATTCATCTTCTGACAATCCAGCTTCATTTTCGCTAATAAAACTATAAAGAGCCCAGACACCGACAAATACCAGCAAAGCAATTGAAAGCAGCGACATCATGCCCAGCGAATCTTTTTCTTCCCTGCGCGCTGCAGGAGCAGATGTGACTGCTGCATTAGCCGCTGCGGCTGCCTTGATCTTCTGTTCCAGTTTTTCCTTTACCGCCTCTTCATTCTTGAGACGAATTTTGGCTTTATCCTTGTTGCCATTATTGCTGACAGCTGCCTTCTTCACTGCTTTTTTCTTAACAGTTTTCTTTTTAACTGCCTTTTTCTTGATAGCCTTATTTGCCTTCTTTTTCGCTGCTACTGCCGGTTTGGCAGCAGGTTTGGTATTTTCTTCGTCAGCCATCACGAAACCCCCGTATGGAAATGTTAAAAAATAAGCATTTAATTATATTAGATTTCTTCCATTTTACAAAATGTACCTGCTCACCAGGGTGAGTATTCGAAATTGTCTCTAAAACGCTCACCAATGGCAGATTTTTCCGGGGCATGGTTCTGCGTTCCATGCACTTCAATCTTGCAGGCACCCATCACGGCGGCCAGCCGGCCGGTGGTTTCCCAGTCCATCTCCTGCATCAGGCCATACAGCAGGCCTGCCCGGTAGGCATCTCCGCAGCCAGTCGGGTCTTTTATCTCATCGATACTGACGACGGGGATTTCGATTTCCCGACCCTCAGTGTAAATAATCGAACCTTCCCCGCCGCGCGTAACAATCAACGCCTCGACCTCGGCGGCCAGCTGCCGGGCATTCTTGCCGGTGCGTTCAGAAAACAGCTGGTATTCGTAGTCGTTCATGGCCAGCCATGTCGCCTGATCGAGAAAACGGTTGAGGTCATCGCCATCGAACATCGGCAGCCCCTGGCCCGGATCGAAGATGAAAGGAATGTTCGCATCCGCAAACTGCTGTGCGTGTTCGATCATGCCCTGGCGGCCATCCGGGGACACAATGCCGATGCTGACACCCTGTTCGTCGCTGGCTGAATTCAGGTGTGAACGATTCATAGCGCCGGGATGAAAGGCAGTGATCTGATTGTCATCCTGGTCGGTAGTGATATAGGCCTGGGCCGTGTAGTCATCTTCCAGTTCACGCAGCGAGCCACGTGATACGCCGACCTTGTCCATCCAGTCTGCATAGGGCGCAAAATCCCGGCCCACTGTTGCCATAGGCCTGCCTTCACCACCCAGCAGCATCAGGTTGTAGGCAATGTTCCCTGCACAGCCGCCAAACTCCCGGCGCATGGTCGGCACCAGGAAGGACACATTCAGAATATGCACCTGTTCGGGAAGTATATGGTTCTTGAAGCGGTCTTCGAACACCATGATGGTGTCATAGGCTATAGAGCCACAGATCAATGCAGTCATTTCCGGTAGTACCTTTGTAGGGGTTATTCGGGCCAGATGAGGTCCAGCTTTCGCGCGGCACGGACATCGTCGAGACGTCTGACGGGCATTTGGTGAGGCGCAGTCTTGACGGTGTCAGGATCTGAATAGCATTCCAGCCGGATTTCATTCATGGCTGTGATAAAACTATCCAGGTCTTCGAGACTTTCAGTCTCGGTAGGCTCAATCAGGAAGCACTCGGGAATCAGCAGCGGAAAGTATGTTGTCGGTGCATGGTGGCCCTTGTCCAGCAGGCGTTTGGCGAAGTCCATCGCCGTGACACCGGTGTCAGATTTTTCCTGCTTCAGCGTCAGTATGAATTCGTGGGTTGCGCGGCGCTCCGGATAGGCCATCTCAAAATCGCCCTGCTCCAGCCTTGCCTTCAGATAATTGGCATTCAGGGTTGCGTATTCGGCGACGCGCGGCATGCCTTCCCTGCCCAGCTGACGGGCATAGATCCAGGCGCGCAGCAGTATGCCGGCATTGCCCATAAAGGCAGACAGACGGCCTATGCTATGCGGGCATTCGTCCATATCCAGCAGGCAGTACTCGTCATTTTGCATTGCGATGCGGGGCACCGGCAGATAAGGCTCGAGCCGTTCACCCACTCCAACCGGACCGGATCCAGGACCACCGCCGCCATGCGGCGTTGAAAAGGTTTTGTGCAGGTTCAGGTGTATGACGTCAAAGCCCATGTCACCCGGCTTGACCTTGCCGAGGATTGCATTCAGGTTGGCGCCGTCGTAGTACAGCAGACCACCAGCTGCATGCACCAGACCGGCAATCTCGGTAATGCCACGATCGAACACACCCAGTGTCGATGGATTGGTCAGCATCAGACCCGCCGTCTGCGGCCCGATGGCTGCTTTCAGCGCATCGATATCGACATCGCCATTCTCATGGGTTGGTATCTCGCGCACCTTGTAACCGCACATGACAGCCGTCGCCGGATTCGTGCCATGAGCGGCGTCCGGAACCAGGATTTCCTGTCTGGCATCATCGCCACGTGCATCATGGTAGGCACGGATCATCTTGATCCCGGTGAATTCGCCCTGTGCACCGGCCATCGGCGCGAGGCTGACCGCCTTCATGCCTGCGACGTCCTTGAGTATCTCCTGCAGTTCATGCATGCAGGCCAGGAAACCCTGCCCTGTTGTTGAAGGCGCTGCCGGGTGCCGCGATGCAAGGGCAGGCAGCATTGCCAGCTCATTGCAGATCCGCGGGTTGTACTTCATGGTGCAGGAACCGAGCGGATAGAAATGCGTATCGATGGAAAAATTCTTCTGGCTCAGTTGAGTGTAGTGGCGCACGGCCTGCATTTCCGAAACTTCCGGAAGCAACGCAGGTGTGCCGCGCTTGAAGCGGTCATTGATATCGTCTGCTGCAGTTTCCCCGGGATGCAGGGGCGCGGCATTGCGACGACCAGGTGATGATTTTTCAAAGATCAGGTTGCTCATGACTGCCTCTTACATCTTTTGCGCACTGGGCGGGTCCAGTCGGCGCTTACTGACGATACTTTCCAGGTGGAGGGCATAGTCATCCATTTCCTGCTCGGTGCGCAGTTCGGTGGCACACACCAGCAAACAGTCCTGCATAGCCGGGTAGTATTTACCCAGCGGTAGCCCGGCAACAATACCCTGGGCTTCGAGGGCCCGTACAGCGTCATCCAGAGGCACATTGATTCGGATAACGCATTCGTGGAAAAAGGTACTGTCATTGACACGTTCAACACCGTCGATTGCAGTCAGCTTATCGACCAAGATCCGGGTATTGGCGTGGCTGGCATTCGCAACAGTCTGTAAACCACTATTGCCCATCAGCGACATGTAGATAGTTGCCGCCGTTACCATCAGACCCTGATTCGTACAGATATTCGAGGTCGCCTTGGAACGGCGAATATGCTGCTCACGCGCCTGCAATGTCAGGGTAAAACCCGGCTTGCCATCCATGTCCAGCGTACGGCCAATCAGCCGGCCCGGCATCTGACGGACAAGTTTCTGCCGGCAGCACATAAATCCGAAGTAAGGTCCGCCGGATGACAGGGGGATACCCAGAGGCTGTCCTTCTCCGATAACGATGTCGGCCCCGGCATCACCCCATTCGCCGGGCGGTTTGAGCATGGCCAGAGAAATCGGATTGACGACGGCAATCACCAGCCAGCCTTTTTCGTGGGCGATATTGGTCAGTGCATCAATGTCTTCCAGATTGCCGAAAAAATTGGGCTGCGGAATGACCAGCGCAGCGACGTCTTCTGCATCCAGTGATGCCATTGCATCGCTGTCAATGACACCCCGGTCTGTGTCGTGCTCAATGGAAATGAGCTCTATGCCCTGGTCGCCGACGATGGTTTGTGTGACGGCACGGTAGGCGGGATGAACCGTATCCGGCATCACGATACGGCTTGCCTTGCGCTGCGCCCGTACTGCCATTAAAACGGCTTCCGCCAGTGCGCTGGCGCCGTCGTACAAACTGGCATTGGAGACATCCATACCCGTCAACGAAGCCATCATGGTCTGGTATTCATACAACAGTTGCAGTGTCCCCTGGCTCGCTTCAGCCTGATACGGGGTGTAGGCCGAATAGAATTCGCCTCGCGTGGCGACCTGCCATACGGCAGCCGGTATATGGTGTTCATAAGCACCGGCACCGATAAAATTGATATATTGCCCGTCAGCCCTGGCACGCTGATGCACCAGTCTGCGGAGCTCCATCTCATCCAGTCCCGGCGGTACCTGGTCGAGGTTCGTGTTGATCAGGTCGGCAGGGATTTCCTCGAACAGGTCATCGATGCTGTCAGCACCGATGGCTGCAAGCATGTCTGCAACATCCTGGTCAGTATGGGGGATGAATGGCATGGCAAGTTAGTCTTCATTCTCGACGTCAGCGTAGGCAGAGGCATTCAGCAAGGCCGCTATCTGTCCGGCATCACTAAACTGGATTTTAAACATCCAGCCTTCGCCGTATGGGTCTTCATTGACAAGCTCAGGTGCATCGGCAAGTTTCTCGTTGGCTCCAATTATGGTGCCGCTCAGCGGCGCATAGACATCCGATGCAGCCTTGACCGATTCCACGACTGCACATTCTTCACCGGCCTCAACAACACGATCGAGCTCCGGTGTTTCAATATAGACCATGTCACCCAGCAGTTCCTGTGCATGGTCGCTGATTCCAATCGTTGCCGTACCGTCATTGTTGTCCAGCACCCATTCGTGCGAGCGGGTATATCTCAGATTCTCCGGGGTATTACTCATTTTCAATCTCCTTATAAATCAATACAGGACTCGCCGTTGCGCACGAACGGATATTTAACCGCTCGTGCTGCCAGCCAGCGACCACGAATTTCGACTTCACATTGATCACCCGCTTTGACGTTGGCGGGGACACGGGCAAGCGCTATCGAACGGCCCAGTGTCGGGGAAAAGCTGCCGCTGCAGATCTCACCGGTGCCACCATCCGCACTGCGCACTTTCATATGTGAGCGCAGTACACCACGGTCCTCCAGCAGCAGCCCGATCATGCGCCGGGTGATGCCTTGCTGTTTCTGCTGTTGCAATGCTTTACGGCCAATGAAATCACGATCTTCAGGTTGCCAGGTGACGGTCCAGCCCAGCCCGCTCTCCAGCGGGGTAGTCGATTCGTCCATATCCGAGCCATACAGTGCCATACCTGCTTCGAGGCGCAGTGTATCGCGTGCACCCAGCCCGATGGGACGAACACCTGCGGCAAGCAGATCTCTCCACAGGCAAGCTGCCGCGTCTCCCGGCAGTATAACTTCGACTCCGTCCTCGCCGGTATAACCGGTTCGACCGATAAACATACCATCACCTTCACAGGCCTGAAACGGCGCAAGTCCTTTTACTCTTTCCGCGAGTTCAGGAGAGAGGATGCTGCCGATGGCATCCAGCGCATGCGGCCCCTGCACGGCCAGCATCGCCAGTTCGGGGCGTTCCAGCAATTTGATATCTTCATTTCCTTCTGCATGGCGGACCAGCCAGGCCATATCCTTGTCATGCGTGCCGGCGTTCAACACCACACGGTACCAGTCATCCGTCATGTAGTAGATGATCAGGTCATCGATGACACCGCCATCCTCAGTGAGCATGCAGGTATACAGGGCTTTTCCGGTCGCAGTGAGCTTAGCCACGTCATTGGCGACCAGGCCCTGAAGCCAACGGCGCGCAGCAGTGCCTTTAACGTCAAGAACAGTCATATGGGAAACGTCGAAAACACCGGCGGCCTGGCGTACGGTGTGATGTTCATCGAGTTGTGAACCGTAGTGCAGCGGCATCTCCCAACCGGAGAAATCCACCAGTTTGGCGCCGGCTGTGACGTGTTCGTCATACAGGGGAGTGTGCTTGAGCATGTGGATTCCTGGCGATCACAAACGGGTTATATGGACGGTCCTTTAGACCAGCACCCATCTGTCCGTTCACCTGAGAGTTTATCCCCCTTCGGTGGACTGTTCAGTAGTCTGACAGCCGCTCTCCAGATTCGACGGTTTGCTGTGGTCCGTTTGCCTGAGCGATTCCGGGCGGGTTGCGCCTTCGGCGCCGGCGATGCTCGCCGGTCTCTCCCTCAGCAATCCATGGTCGAGATCGCAGACTATACTCAATCAAGAATAGAATTACTAATCCACCGGCGCCAGTCGTTTTACCAGCTTGCCAAGCGTTAATCCCTGAACCAGCATTGAGAAGACCACCACGGCATAGGTCATGGGCAGCAGGATATCACGCACCTCGCCTGGCGGCAGGGACAGAGCCAGCGCTACTGAAATGCCACCGCGCAGTCCACCCCAGGTCAGTATCTTGACGACACCCGGGCTGAATGTTCGCCAGCTGCGCATCAATCCAACCGGCAGTCCGACGCTGATAATTCGGGCCGCCAGTACAATTGGCACAGCAAGGAGTACCGGGGTCATCGGGACCTCGCCAGTCGCTACAACCAGGACTTCGAGACCCAGCAGCACAAACAGCACCGCATTGAGGATCTCGTCAATGAGTTCCCAGAAAGTATCCAGATGCTCACGGGTATGCTCGGACATTGCAAACTGGCGACCGTGATTGCCGATCAGCAATCCGGCAACAACAATCGCAATCGGCGCAGACAGATGCCAGTATTCGGCAAAGGCATACCCCCCCATGACCAGTGCCAGTGATATGAGAATCTCGACCTGGTAGTTATCGACACGTCGCAACATCCGATATGCCACATAACCGGCAAGCAAGCCGAACAACAGGCCTCCAACAGTCTCGACAACGAATAGCTCAGCCACTTCTGCCGCATCCATGGGATCCGTCGTGTAAGCGATATTAAAGATGACCAGGAACAGGACCACACCGATACCGTCATTGAACAGCGACTCTCCGGCGACTTTGGTCTCGAGTGATTCCGGCACACCCAGCGTTTTCAGCGTACTCATCACAGCAATCGGGTCTGTTGGCGATATCAGTGCGCCAAACAGCAGGCAGTGGATGAACTCCAGCGGCAGACCCAGCCACTGCGAGAGCAGCCACACGGCGCTGCCTATAAGAATGACCGAGATCATTACACCGAATGTAGCCAGGCTCAGGACTATCCATTTTTGGCTGGCAAGCCGGTTGATATCGACGTGTAAGGCACCGGCGAAGAGCAGAAAGCTGAGCATGCCATGCAGCAGTGTGGTGCTAAAATCGATGCCTGATAGAAAGTGCTTCTCCTGCTCAAGCAGCACCGGGAATCCCATCCGGCCAAGCAACAGAATAACCAGTGATATGGCCAATGCGATGACCATTACACCGATCGTGGCCGGCAGTTTCAGATACAGGTGATTAAGATAACTGAACAGCGCGGTCAGTGTCATCAATACCGCGGTGATTTGAAGGATATCCATGAAGAGCGCTATGGATTCAGCAGACTATTGAATTGCCTAATGAGGCTCAATTCGCAAAAGAGAAATCGATCAGGTACTGCATCAGTCCACTATACAGGCTCGGGTCAGCCGGTTCGAAATTAGCAATACCCAGACTCCTGAGAACTGCCTGGCCTTGCGGGTTCTGGTCGGCCTCCAGCAATGCAGTAGCAAGCTTCTCGCGCATCGCCTCATCCATGTTTGGTGAAACAGAAATTGCTGTGTGTGGAATCTGGACACTGGTCTTGACCGTGACGAATTCGGCACCGTTGCTCATAGCCAGGTTAACCAGTGGAGTGGGGATAATGGCCGCGTCGGCCTTGCCTTCGGTCAACATCTTCATGGAACCTTCCGATGTGAATGTTGAAATAATCGCGGGCTGGCGCAGTGGGTTCTTGAACATCTGGCCAAGGAAAATACCAGAGGGTGCAGGTGGCATCAGCGATGCTATGCGCTTACCGACCAGTTCACTGGTCTCAGCAACAGGGTTCTCTGCGGTAGTAACCAGAGAATAACTGACCAGTCCTGGAACCTTGGCCAGAGAGATCCATCCTTTGCGCTCATTACGGAAGTCAGTGAAGAAGGCATTGTCGATGATGATCTCGAATGGAATGCTGTCTTTCTGCTTGACCCAGTACTCGGAAAAATCCCGGCTGGTGTGTATGACAACATTCTGGCCTGTGACCCTGGCCATATAATCCACCAGGGGTTTATATACTTCGCGTGTTTCTTTCTCGCTGCGCGCAGGCTGGATAGCAAGGTCGAGATCGGCGGCGGCTGACAATGGCAGCAATCCTGCGCACATAGTCATGCAGAACACACAGCCAGTAAATGCATTCATCGTTTTATTCATTGTCACGTCTGGTTCTGATGGCTGTCACTGAACGGGTATGACAGATCCCAGCCACCCGATCCCGACAGCAGGCCAATCTTGTTAACCGATTTCATGTAGCGAAAGCTGCAGGGCTTGTCCTTATACTTGTTAAATTCTGCTATGACATCATCTTACTTAGATTATTTTATTGTAGACGAGAACAACCAGGTAACAAGGTAAAACAGTATTACATCTCCCACTCGGTCGACCCTGAAATCAGGCCGATCCTGTTGATCGCTTTCAGATAACGCATACTTTCAGGCTTGTCCAGGTAGCGTGCATATTCGGCCATCACCTCGGCCTGCTTTTCCGGATCCAGTTTCTTATAGATGGCAAACTCCTCCGGGTAATTGACGCTCAGACCGGCCTCGAATTCCAGCTTGATGGCTCGATCGGGCTGCTGGGGGCCTGATGGAACTGCATCCTGAACAGTGGACTCGGACTGGCTGCCCGATGCCTCCTTCAGGGTCTCCAGCGCCTTCTGGTAATCACTGTCCGGATCCTGGCTATAACCCGGTCCTGCAAACAAGCAGACGCAGACGCCAAGCAACACTGCATACCATCGCAAACATTGTGACGCGTCAATGTCTTGTGAGAGTTTCATCTCCCGTTACATATTCTCCGCAGCCTGCTGGTACAGACCGGTCACGGTGTTCATATCCTTGAGAATGACATCCGTGTTCTTGACCACCTCTTCTACCCAGTATTTGTCTTTTTTCTGGCCGATGATTTTCTGCAGTGGTTTTATCTGGCGTTTTACCTGAACCAGCAAATCCCTGATCTCGGGGGTGTTCATCTTGGACTGAAACAACAGCACTTGGGCACCCTGAAATTCAACCATCCCCTTGTTCAGGTTGTCCATAACTTCGGAATCACCCAGATCCCACGCATACATGATGTGGTACTTGGCGATGCGCTGGCTCAGCATCCGCTGACGACCGGAAATATTGATGATCTTGCCGCTGCTGGAACCGGAAAAATCGGCCAGTGCCAGCACGATTTTATGGGAGTTACTCAACAGATCCTCACCGGCTTCATTGAGCGCCTCGCAAGACTCCTTGGTCGGTGCAACCCTGGCAACCTCCTGGAATGGCCCCCACAGCGTGACGACCTTTTCCACCCGTTGCTTGACCTTGTCGGTCGGTGTAAATCCTTTCAGTTCTTCAAGCTGGCTGTTGAACAGCTTGATGCTCGCATCGAGCTGCTTGGTCGCTGCCTCTTTCATGATATCCATACCGATCAGGCAGTAATTCTTGACGATACGCTGACTGAGCATGCGTTGGCGTCCCGCCTTGTTGATGGCCTCTGCCAGTGTTGAGATTTCTGCTCCTGCCGGCACGGAGATGACGACAGACAGCAATGCAGCAAACAGTACCGCTGATAAACGAATGGGTTTTTTCATGCTCAAGTCCCTTTTGGGAATAAATTTCCCATGGAAATTACTGCTATTTTTTGTAGAACAGCTCCTGCAGGTTCACTACGCTGCTCAGCTCTCGAAACCTGCATCAATCAGGTACTGCATAAGCCCGCTGTACAGGCTCGGGTCCGCAGGTTCAAAATTGCCAATGTTCAGGCTTTTCAGCGCCGCCTGTCCCAGCTTATCCTTATCTGCCTCGAGCAGCGCCGTGGCGATCTTTTCACGCGTGGCTTCGTCAACACTGGACGAAACAGACAGGGCAGAGTCGGGAATCTGCACGCTGGTTTTTACGACCAGCAGATCTGCTCCGCTGGCAATCGCTTCATTGGCCATCGGGGTCGAGATAATTGTTGCGTCCGCCTTGCCATCGAGCAGCAACTGCAATGCATCTTTAGCGGTCGTGGTAGGAATAATGGCAGGCTGGCGCAGGGGATTGCGGAACATCTGCCCAAGGAAGATGCCGGATGGCGCCGGTGGGATCAACGAAGAGATTTTTTTGCCGACCAGATCACTGGGTTCAAAGAACGGGTTTTCCGCCGTGGCGAGCAGTGAATAACTGATCAGGCCGGGCAGTTTAGCCAGCGAAACCCAGCCTTCGCGCTCAATGCGGAAATCGGAAAAGAAAGCGTTGTCTACAATGATCTCGAAGGGGTTGTCGACCTTCTGTGTTACCCAGTATTCGGAAAAATCCCGGCTGGTATGAATGACAACATTCTGACCGGTTATCTTGGCGAGATAATCTGCCAGCGGTTTATATATTTCACGCGTTTCTTTTTCGCTTCGTACTGGCTGAATAGCCATGTCAAGATCAGCGGCTGCAGCCGTCATCGGCAGTAAGCCGGCACCCATTACCATAGCAATTACGCTACAGCAGAAAAGTTTTAAGTTCTTGTTCATCATCGCTCCTCATCTGAGAATTGTTTATGACTGTGTACAGCCACTTATTCATTAGCGTTAAATTCAACTGATCCTGTACCTGTTCACATCCAGGTTAAAAAAAACCAGCCTGGCGGCAACCCGCCTGAATAGCCAATAATTCTAGACTATAGCGACAAAGTAACAAGGTTTTCAGGCGATTGTTTTTACAACGGAATACAACTGTTAAATACTGCGAGGTTCGCCTGCAGCCTTATGCATGAAAAAGGCCTTCAGCGGCATCGCATTGTCGACTATCTGCAGACCGGCATTCCTGGCGATCTGCATACCTCTTCTATCACTGCCGAACAGATGCTGAATAGCATCCATACCAGCCATCATTGCGCTTGCGTCGGCCCGCCGGGCACGCGTATAACGGCGTAAATACAGACTGTCTCCGGCTTCGCGTCCGGCTGCTTGGGCCGTACTCAATACAGACTCAAGCGCAACCACGTCACCCAGACCAAGATTGACGCCCTGTCCTGCGAGTGGATGTATGCGATGAGCAGCATCACCTATCAGCGCCAGACGATGTGCGCTGTATGACTCAGCATTGGCATAGATCAGTGGAAAACCGGCGCGCGCACTGATCAGTTTTACGCTTCCCAGGCGAGACTCGAAGGCATTTTCCAACTGCTGCTCAAACTCCGGAACATCAAGCGCGAGCAGTTCCTTTGCAACCGGGGCATCAGCCGACCAGACGACCGAACAGCTGCCATCCGACAGAGGCAAAAATGCCAACGGACCGCTGGGCAGGAAACGCTGCCATGCTGTCCGGTCATGGGGCAACCCGGTACGTACGTTGGCAACTATCGCCGTCTGTTCATACGAGTGTCCGCGCGTATTCAAGCCGGCGGACTTACGCACTTGTGAATTCCCACCGTCGGCTCCGATTAGCAATGAACAGTCGAAACTGTCGCCGTTATCAAGCTGTATCGATATTCGATCATCCCGCCAGTTGATATCCGTCACACGAGTCTCAGTTAAGTAGCGTGCCAGTGCGCTTGCACGAATCTGCTCGACCAGAGCGGCATTGATCAGGCGATTTTCAACAATATGGCCGAGTTGCGGAAGACCGATGTCCGCTGCATCAAACGACAGACTGCCGGTACCGCTGGCATCCCAGACTGCCATGCGCTCATAGGGCGAAGCGCGGTGATTGAGAATGCCTTGCCAGCCACCCAGATCATCCAGCAGCTGCGCGGATGCCGGGCTTATTGCACTAACGCGCAGATCATATTCATCAGTCGGGTAGTCTGGCGCTCCGCCTGCCTCGATGACAATAATGGAGTAACCCAGCCTGCCCAGTGACAGGGCTGCAGCGCAACCCACCATACCGCCACCAATGATGACAATATCGGCATGCTTTCCGGGCCGGGTGGTGCGTTGCCCCCTCATTCAGACAACCCTCTGGCAAGACGCGATTGGCGACCACTGACGCCCATTGTCCTCTTGAGTAAGGCAGACTTCAGTTCCGGCACCAGATCCACCAGCAGCAGTCCGAGGTTGCGACTGGCGATCATTGGCGCCATGCGGCTGGTAAACACTTTTATCATGGCATGCGTAAAACCCGTCACGCGCTTGTTGTCCTGTTCACGCTGGTCTGCATAACGCTGCAGCACTTCCAGCGAACCGGGATCCCGGCCCTCCGCAACTGCGAAGTGCAATGTCTCTGCCAGCCAGGCGACATCACGCAGGCCAAGATTGAAGCCCTGAGCAGCCACCGGGTGCACGGTATGAGCAGCGTTGCCGATCAGTACTGCACGTTCCCGGTAATGCAGATCGACGCGGTTGCGTGCTAGCGGGTAAGTGTATCGCTCGCCAACACGACTGAATCGACCCAGACGATCACCGAAACGTTTTTGCAGCCGGGCAAGAAAGTCTTCGTCGCTCAATGCCAGCAGGCCCTCCACATCATCGGGATGGGCTGCCCACACACACCAGCAGCGCTGGTCATTCATTGGCAGCAGAGCCAGCGGACCGGACTCGGTAAACCGCTCGTAGGCGCAATGCTGGTGATCCATTCCGGGTGTGACATTGCAGACAATGGCCGTCTGTTCATAGTCATCCGTTCGTGTTCGCATGCCCAGCGATTCGCGCAGACCGGATCGACCACCGTCAGCTACAACAACCAGGCGTCCATGCAACAAACGTTCACCCTCTGCAGTGTCACATACCAGCAGTGCAGCGTTTGCATCAAACCGGATGTCTGACACACTGGCCGGACAAATCATGTCGATGTTGTCGAACGCAGCGATGCGCGTCATCAACGCCGAACCGATCGCGCGGTTTTCTATAACATAGCCTAGCGCATCAACACCGGCATCCGCGCCATTGAGATGCGCCAACCCCGGCCGGCCACGATCGGAAACATGAATACTCCTGATCGGGCACACGGCCTGCGGGTCAATCAGTGGCCAGATATCGAGTGTCTCAAAGATTTTTCGCGAGCCATGTGAGAGCGCAATTGTACGCACGTCGTAACTCGGCTGCTGATCTGACTGGAACTGAACAGCCTCGATCACCGCGACATGCATGCCCGCCTCGCCGAGTGCGCAGGCGAGACTCGCGCCAACCATGCCTCCGCCTACGATCAGAACATCATAGGGAGACTCTGATTGTGTCGTTTCACGACTCATTCAGCGTTTTCCTGCTTGTTATCTACGTGGGAAGAGATATTTATCAATGAGTTATTACAGGCAATATCGCCACCCTTCCCCCGCCCCCCCATCCCGTGGACTTGATAAGAGGCTCCATAAACTTCTGTATGTGTAAAACTACTGAGCATCTCTAATATCTCATCAAATGTTCGATATCATCGATCTGTTTTGGCGCATCGCTGCTCAGGACATCACAGCCTTTCGCAGTAACTGCGACATCATCCTCGATGCGGATGCCAATGTTCCACCAGCGTTTATCGACGTCCTTTGCACCCGCAGATATGTACAGGCCGGGCTCGACTGTCAGGATCATGCCTGCCTCCAGTTCACGCCACTTGTTATTGACTTTGTAATCACCCACATCATGTACATCCATTCCAAGCCAGTGGCCTGTACGGTGCATGTAAAACCGCCGGTAATCTTCGTTCTCGATAAGTTCATCTGTGGTGCCTGACAGCAATCCATGCTCGATCAGTCCTTCTGTAAGGACACGCACTGCTGCATTATGAGGCTCATCCCAGGAAGCGCCTGGTCGAACACAGTCAATTGCAGCCAGCTGGGCATTCAACACCACTTCATAGAGGGCACGCTGCTCTGCACTGAACTTGCCGTTGACCGGAAAAGTTCGGCTGATATCTGCAGCATAGCCATCCATTTCACAGCCTGCATCGATGAGCAATAAATCACCATCACGCAACTCGGCATCATTACTCGTGTAATGCAGGATACAGGCATTCTCGCCTCCGGCCACGATACTCGGATAAGCTGTCGATTCGCTGCCCGCCATCCGGAACTCGTGCTGAAAAATTGCCTCGATCTCATATTCATGCATACCCGGCCGGCATTCCTGCATAGCCCGGCGATGTGCGCGCGAAGAGACCTTGCAGGCCTTTTTTGTCAGGGCCTTCTCTTTACTGTGCTTGACCAGCCTCATTTCATGCAGGATATGACCCAGGTCCAGGATTTCGGCGGGCGCTGTTACTCCGCTGCGCGTTTTGCTGCGCACTTCATTGACCCATGTCATCAATCGATTGTCGAACCCGGGGTTGGCGCCCATGCAATAAAATACCTTGTCACGGTTTTCCAGCAAGCCAGGGAGAATTTCATCGATGTCGCTGAAGGGAAAGGCGTCATCTGCACCAAATACTTTACGAGCACCCTCCAGACCAGCGCGGCGCCCATCCCAGATTTCCTTTCCAGGGTCTCTTTCGCGACAGAATAGAATGAACTCACCATGGCCTCTGCCAGGCACCAGCACTGCAATGGCTTCGGGTTCCGGGAAATGGGTTAGATAATAAAAATCACTTGCCGCTCTGAACGGAAAATGTACATCACCATTACGCAAGCTTTCGCCAGCCGTTGGGATTATGGCGACTCCGCTACCCATGAGCTGCATGACTTCACGGCGCCTTTTAGCAAAGACATCCATTATTTATTTGCTGCCTCATTTAAATTTTCGTACAACAGCTGCACACCTACCCGAATATATTCCTCGATCTGCATCAGGTCCTCATCTGCCCCCTCATCGACATCAGCAGATTCCAGTTCCGAGATAGCAACCAGGTCACGCATCACTTCGGATGCATCATCAGGCAAACTGTCAAAATCTGTTATACCCGCTTCCAGCAATCCCATAACATAGCCTCTACACCACTCGGCCAGCGCCCGGCTTCTGGCAGAAAGAGGGTTGTCATCATCAGGAAGAAACAGGATGAAGTCATAACTGCCCTGATCAAGCCAGTTGGCGCTCAACAGCGCCAGCCTGGCGAGCATTTTTGCCATGTCTGCATCCTGCACCAATGTTTCCGTTTCATCGCCAAACAGGGATGATGAAAAAGCCCCTGCCGCATCGCTTTGAGCAGCCTTTGTCAGGTTGGCACAGATCAGTCCATGGCATTCAGATCCACTGAGACTGCTCTGCAACTTATGCAGGCCAGCCTCAAATTCATCGTAATCAGGCAGGTATTGGTTTGTTATATCCATGATTTGACGCTACATTTAATGCCATAAAGGGCATTTACATTTGATTCCGTTGAAAAAAGTCATATTATCTTTCAACTGGAGGATGTAACAAGCTGTACAGTCGAGGTATACCCTCCGGCTGACATACTGGCTCGATGTCTAAATAATAACCTCTTTTGAGTTTCAAGCGTGATTAATAAAGAACTGGATAAACTGGAAGCCCGCATTCAGGACCTGTCGGATAACTGCCGTCGTCTTGAAGAGCGCAATCGTATGCTGCAAATCGATCAGCGCTCTCTGAATAAGGAGAATGGCAAGCTGGCGGAGAAAAACCGAATCGCCTGCAAGCGTCTTGAAACTATCGTTGGACGTCTGAAAGTACTGGAGAAAACCAAATGAGACAGTCACAGGAAGGCGTAAAAATCGCGATCATGGGTAAAGATTACACAGTTGCCTGTCCGGATGAAAAACGCGACGAACTCATCACCGCTGCATCCTACCTCGATAAAAATATGCGCGACATCCAGAAAAGTGGCGCAACTCTTGGCAGTGAAAGGCTTGCAGTAATGGCTGCATTGAACCTCAGCCATGACCTGCTGATATTGCGCAACAAGGGTGGCGATTCAGACGAAGTGGAAAAACGCATCAGAAAAATGCGCGAAAGTATTGAGGCCACCTTGGATAAACAGAGCGAAATAGAGCTATAATTCCACCTGGCGCCTGCTGCGGTGTTCGTAGTCGTTCTGAGATCCCTTAGAACCTAATCCAACAGCCCGGGGTTCAGCCGCAAAGCTGTTGTGCCGTCCTTAACGGATAGCCTGATGCCCAGCCAAGAATCCCACTTGAACTTTCGGTTCAAGGTAAAAGATCGTTACGGCACAGGCGGGGGCGCCTCTTCTAACAGCCGGGCACACCGACGAAGCCGGAATGACAAATAAACCTCGCTTACGCAATGAGCTTCGTGCGCGACGCCGCGGACTGGCAGCATTTCAGCAAAAACTAGCCAGCAAATCCCTGATGCAACGTGCCATTGCCAATATCCCTGGTCTAAAACATGCCCGCAACATTGGATTATATCTGGCCATGGACGGGGAGATTGACCTCATGCCGCTGATGCAGCGGTGCCTGTCCCAGGGCAAATATTGCTATTTGCCTGTTCTCGATCAGAACAACATCAACCGCCTCGATTTTGCCCGCTATCAGACAGGCCATAGGCTGGTTAGCAACCGTTTCGGTATTGCAGAGCCAGCTGCATCCCGCACCCAGCGCTGCAAGTTCAATAAGATGGATATCATTTTCATGCCCACTGTTGGCTTTGATGATGACGGTCGACGCCTGGGTATGGGCGGTGGTTTCTATGACCGAACTCTCGCCGGACACCTGGATAGTGCATCGATGTCACCACTTCTGGTTGCAGTGGCGCACGATATCCAGTACATATCACGCCTGCCCGAGGAACCCTGGGACATACATCCAGATATGACACTGACACCTGCTCGAATCATTACTCGAAATAAATGATAAACAGATTCTTTACTGGTGCTGTCATCGCATGAGCCATCTGTGCATACGCTTGATTAACAGCGATGAACTACTGGTGAGTGCTGATGCAGGCCAGGTGCAGCAGATCGAAGGCAATTACTATATCCATCCCGATTGCATCGACAAGGATAAATTCGAGACCAGCGACCGAATCTATAACTGTCCGGTCAAAGGAACCAGTTACTGGGTGGATGTTAAAACGAAACGCGGTTACCTGAATGACATCTGCTGGGTATACCCCGATCCCCTTCCTGACTACAGGCATATTGCCGGCTGGTATGGCTTTTATCCCGAACAAAGAAAATACGAGATCGAAATATGAACTACTGGTTATTTAAAAGTGAACCTGATGTGTTTGGCATCGAGCACCTGAAGGCCATGCCAAACAAAACAGATCACTGGGACGGCATACGCAACTACCAGGCACGCAACCTGCTGCGCGACGAAATCAAAAAGGGAGATCAGGTATTCTTCTACCATTCCAACTGCAAGGAGCCTGCAGTTGTTGGCATAATGAAAGTAACAAGGAATGGTTACCCTGATCACACAGCCGTGGATCCTGACGAACACTATTACGACCCTAAAAGCGATCCGGACAATCCTCGCTGGTATATGGTCGATGTAAAATATGTGCGCGATTTCAAGCGCCCAGTTACCTTGAATGAACTCAAACAACAACCGGAACTTGATGGCATGACACTGCTGCGTCGCGGCAACCGCCTGTCGGTTATGCCGGTATCAGAAGATCAATGGAAATTTATACTAACACTTGAAACACAAACAGGAGATCAAACATGACACTCACCCGCAGAGTCTTTCTAATAGCAGCACTCCTATTTACCTGCAGTGCATCGGCCCAGCAAAACCCGGTGGTTGTCTTCGACACCACACTGGGTGAATTCCAGGTTGTTTTATATCCCGACAAGGCTCCGGTGACGGTAAAGAATTTCATGAACTATGTGAATGCCGGTCACTACAATGGCACTATTTTTCATCGCGTCATCAAGGGCTTCATGATCCAGGGTGGTGGGCTGGATGAAACCATGAAGAAAATTGGTGGCGGCAAGCCAATTACTAATGAAGCAGATAACGGGCTGCAGAACCTGACTGGCACAATCGCCATGGCACGGACTGGAGATCCACATTCAGCAACAGATCAGTTCTTCATCAACGTGAAGGACAATACCAATCTTGACTATAGCTCACCGACACCACGTGGCTGGGGTTATACGGTTTTCGGTAAAGTGTCTTATGGCATGGATGTCGTGCACAAAATCGAGAACGTTGCCACAACAAGCAAAGACGGCCGTGGTGATGTCCCGATGGAATCGGTAAAGATTATTAGCACTACGCTGCTGAAATAATCACTCCCGACTGATTAAAAAAGGCCGCATTAGCGGCCTTTTTTATGTTAATTGCGAACTGGCTTATTTACCTGCTACTGTCTTCATGCCCAGTATTTGCCATGTCTGCATCCCACCACGGTAGTAGTAGAGCAGTGACGGCGGGTAACCCAGGCTGATCAGACCCTTGATCGCACGCGGTGACTGCCCGCACCAGGGACCATTGCACCACAGCATAAGCATCTTCGCCTTGCTGAAGTCATACTTGCCGAAGTCTTTTTCCACCACACCCAGCTTGGCAAGCGCACTTGCCAGATCAGGATCTGATGGGTCCTTAGAAAATACTGTGAATGGTATATTCACAGAACCGGGGATGGTACCTTTCTTGTAAAAGCTGGAGACACGCGCATCAATCAATAGCCCGTCGCCCCTCTTGACCTTGGTCATAAGAAAATCCAAAAGCTCCATCTCAGCAACAGTGGTGACACCCGGCGCAGCCTTCATCGGCTGAATACAGAATGGTGGACATTTGCGTGAAGTCTTACTGAACGAATTGGTCAGTTTATGTTCTGTATCCTGATTACGCTCAATCCTGATTATATTACCCTGATAGTTCACATCCACATAAGGCAGCGTCGAAGTGATATTGACCTTATCACCACTCGGGCCTTCAGCAGACCAGGCTGCAGATGTCATAAGTAAACACGCAGCAATACCAGCAATGGCTCTGTGATAATTAAATATCATTACATCCTTCAGGTTTAGAAATAGTGTGTTGAGTTATTGTGAAGCGAGATCCAGGATTGTTCCAAGCACAGGCCCGAAGCGCATCAGACCCTCCTTGTCCGAAGCATCTTGATAGCTTTGAAAGACTTGCTGCTTCTGTGAATCCGAGAGTGACGAATAGACTGCAAAGTTGCCCGGGAACTCATCGAACAACGCCGTCTCAAACTTTTTATGCGCTGCGTCCGGTGCAACACTCTTCTTGTTTACTGAGGCTGTCTTTTTCGGTGCTGGCTTGCTTTCTGGTTTCGGCTTTGCGACGGTTTTCTTAGGTGTGCTGGTTGATTAGCCAGTGAATTTTTTAAGCTTTTCCTGCTCGGCTATGGCTTTCTCTAGGACGGTAGTCTTGTCTGCCTCATCTTCAAGACTCGACAGATAATCATCCTGAGCATACGCAGGCAATGAAATAACAGAAACGCTCAACAGAAGCAGCGTGATCCATTTACTTACAGGCAACTGAAATCTCTGTAACCCAGGGTTACTCATCTCCAACTCCTCATCCTGATTCTTTAAATACCGTGATCTATAAAAATCCAGTCACGTTATATTTATAGGTGAACAACTCTCGATACAACTGACCTTCGTATTTAAACCTGGTCAGCAAACCCGCTTATGTCCAGATTTATTTTATTTCAGGTGGGATTCCAGTTCCTGAAGTGCAGCTCGATAGACACTTCTCTTGAAATGCACGACCTGTTTGAGCGGCTGCCAATAGTGCACCCAGCGCCAGCTATCGAATTCGGGTTTTTTACATGCATCGAGACACACATCATCATCACAACCCGTTAGCCGCAGCAGATACCATATCTGTTTCTGGCCTCGGAAACCGGGCCTGCCGACACTCTTTTTTAGCCACGGTAAATCATAACGCAGCCAGTCCTGTGTGCGTGCGATCAATTCAACGTGCTGTAACTCCAGCCCAATTTCTTCATACAGTTCACGGTACATGGCATCTTCCGGGCTCTCATTTTCATGCACCCCGCCCTGTGGAAACTGCCAGCCATCGTGATTGACCCTGCGTGCCCACAATACCCTGTTGTCAGGATTGCATAGGATAATACCGACATTCGGTCGATACCCCTGTCTGTCTATCATGTTTCACCCCTGCTACGAATCGCTGAGATGAAATTATCATAACGTGCTATATGAGTCACACCTGTACATCGCCCAACGAGTGCTAGAATGACGCCTGCCATGAATACATCGACACCAAAAGCCTACCTCGCGATCCTGGATCTCGACAATACGTTACTGCGGGGTGACAGCGATTATTTATGGGGCAGCTTTCTGATCGACAAGGAAATCGTTGACCCGGTCCATCACCAGGCCGAGAATGATCGTTTCTACCGGGAGTATGAGGCAGGCCAGATGGACATTATGGCCTTTCTGCGCTTTCAGCTTGAGCCGCTGAAACGTATACCCATGGACCGTTTGTTTGCATTAAGGGAGGAGTATCTTCGCGCCTGTATCGAGCCAATCATCACAGATCAGGCGCGGGAACTGGTTGAATACCATCGAAAAAATAATGCAGAACTACTTATCATCACTGCGACAAACTCTTTTATCACCCGTCCCATCGCCAATGCCTTCGGGATCGACTACCTGATCGCAACTGAACCCGAAATGATAAAGGGCAAGTACACCGGTGAAGTGAGCGGCCTTCCCAGCTATCAGGAAGGCAAAGTGACACGCCTCAATGAGTGGCTGAGCAATCATGACTTGACAATGGTAAACAGCTGGTTCTACTCGGACTCCTATAACGACCTGCCCTTGCTGAATATCGTTGAGCACCCGATCGCTGTCGATCCGGACGATCGCCTGCGCCAGCATGCCAGTGCACAGGGGTGGACAATCCTGGACATGGATCCAGCCACATGAACAATAACAGGCTGAAGCTATGGCTACTCGCCATACTGGTGCCAGCCAGCTTCAGCTTTGCTTTGCTGTCCGGTAGTGCTGACATTGGAATAAGGGAATTCATTCTGCTGTTCGGGGGCAGCGCTGACAATATTAGCGAAACCATCTTTCATCTGCGAGCATCGCGTGCACTCGATGGCTTCGTCGTTGGATCCATGCTCGCCATGGCAGGCGCGTTGTTACAGGTTCTGCTGCGTAATCCACTGGCAGAACCCTACATTCTTGGCATCTCTGGCGGTGCTGGCGTTGCAACACTGACGGTCCTGCTGCTTGGCCTGTCTGCCTTCTGGCTGCCTGTCGCTGCATTCGGTGGCGCGCTGTTTTCCACCCTGCTTGTATTCAGCATAGGCTTTGCTGCTGGCAGTTGGAGTCCGGCACGCCTGCTATTGACCGGTGTCGTAATTGCCGCAGGCTGGAGCGCAGTAATCAGCTTTCTGCTCGCCATCTCCAGCCAGAGACAAATTCACGGCATGCTGTTCTGGCTGATGGGCGACCTGGGCCAGGCATCCGGCTCAATGACGGGGCTGGTTCTGATGTTAACCCTCCTGGTTATAAGCTGGCTGCTGGCGCGTCAGCTCAATATGCTGGCGCGTGGAGAACAGCAGGCCGCTGCACTGGGCGTACCAATCATAAAGCTTCGCCGCATCATATTTGTGCTGGCCTCCGCGATGACAGCAATATCCGTCAGCATGGCTGGCAGCATCGGATTTGTCGGTCTGATTATCCCCCATGCTTTACGCTTGCTGGGCTTGAGCGACTATCGCGTTCTGCTGCCGGCATCGGTTATCTGTGGTGGCAGTTTTCTTGTCTTCGCCGATACACTGGCGCGGACAATTCTGGCGCCTCAACAGATCCCTGTGGGTGTTGTCACGGCACTGATCGGTGTTCCGCTGTTCCTGGTGTTGTTGCAGCGTCAGTATGGCATTCGACGGATCAGCGCCTGATACAATTAACTATCAATGAACCAACAAGGAGCGCAGCCCGATGGCAGCACCCGCAATCGACAAACCCATACCCGATCTGGAAGTAAACGCGACTTCAGAACGCACCTTCAAGTTATCCGACCTGCGTGGCCGCAAACTCGTGCTCTATTTCTATCCCAAAGATCACACCTCCGGCTGCGCGACAGAGGGCCGCGACTTTCGTGACCACTATAAAAAGTTCAGCAAGCTAAACTGCGAGATTCTCGGTGTGTCACGCGACACCTTGAAGACCCATGAAAACTTCAGGGCCAAACAGGAGTTTCCCTTCGACCTTATCTCAGACGGCGATGAAGCTCTGTGCAAACTTTTCGACGTCATTCACGAGAAGAACATGTACGGGAAAAAAGTCATGGGTGTCGTACGCAGCACCTTTATCATTGATGAAAAGGGCGTACTCAGAAAGGAATACCGAAAGGTGAGAGTTGCGGGGCATGTCGAGGAAGTGCTGGAAGCTGTTAAAACTCTCTAGGCCGTCAATCAGCCGCCGTCGGCATCACCTACCTGCGTCTCATAGCATTCACGAAAATAGACTTCCATCTCATCAATGATCTCCGCGCTGTCCTGCCCTTCCATGACGTGCCGGGTCATGAACGAGGATGTCTTCGTCAGCATTTCACTGGTGTTGAGCATAGGATAGGTCTCTGAGAGACGCCGTATGGCTTTGACCACTGACTCCTGTGCCGGTCGTGGAATATCCAGTGGTTCCGTTGCTACGACGATTTCGTTAGTCTTTCCGTATCGGGAAACAAGCCACTCGGCATAATTAGACAGCGCCTGTTGTTGATCAGAGGGTAACTGTTGATAGTACTTCAACAGCTTTTGCTCATTTTTTTTCAACGAATAGCCCGCTACTTCTTAGCTTCATTCGCCATGCGGGCATTACACTCCTCATGCGCGAAATTAATAAACTCCTGCATGGCGCGTATACGGAACTTCTGGCGTTGATGGACAAGAGAGAAGGGGCGCTGCAACGGAGGATCCAGCTGTACAGCCTTGAGCGTATTCAGCTTGAGTTCCTTGACCAGGGTCGAAACCGATACGATTGAGATACCAAGGCCGGACTCGACTGCATTCTTGATGGCTTCTGGACTGCCGAACTCGAGACTCAAATCCAGGTCCGCCATACTCATGCCATTATCATCAAGGTAGTCGCTGACGACGCAGCGGGTTCCTGAACCTTCCTCGCGCGATACAAACGGGTATTTTGCCAATTCACTGATATGCACAGTGTCCTTGCTGGCCAGTTCATGATCAACAGGCACAATAAGGGCAAGCTCGTCGCTCCAGCACACTTCAACCACCAGGCTCTTGTTACTGACGGGTGACTCAACCAGCCCGACATCAATATCATTATTCTCAATCATGTGCACGACGCCCATGGAATTCGATACTTTAAGACGCAGCTTGACCTTGGGGAACAGGGCCTGGAATTCACCCAGCAATTTCGGCAGCAGGTACTCAGCCACCGTAGTACTGGCACCAATAACCAGGACGCCTATGATTTCGCCGGTTAGTGTACGGATCTCATTATCCATTTCCCGGTAAAGGCTGAGTATGCGTTCTGAGTAGGCGTACACCTTTTCACCGGCTTCGGTAAGGCTGATACGATTGTGGGTGCGATCAAACAGCCGGGTATTGAAGTATTCCTCGAGCTGACGGATCTGAAAGGTGACGGCTGGTTGCGTCATATGCAGTGACTCTGCTGCCTTGGTAAAACTGAGCAGTCGTGCCACTGTGTGGAATACTTGGAGACGTCGATCCGCCATGTGATGTGCCTTGCCGTTGAACAGAACTCCGAAGTCTAGGCTACAGCGCTATATAAGGCAATGCTTAACCACCTATTGAATTTATTGATAACGTCCGGGTGCCAATCAGAAACCTTCGAGTTTCAGTTTCAGATCAGTTGGGCTACTGGCGTATTGCAGAGCGATATCTTCTGTAATCTGATCTTTTCGCACCAGTTCCAGCAGACTACGATCATACGGAAGCATGCCTTCAGCGGACGTGCCCTTCTTGATGACCTCTGCGATCTCGGCGACTTTCAGTGGGTCGAGGATATATTCCCTGACCAGTGCGGAAGTCGTCATCACCTCTGCGGCCAGAGCACGGCCCTTGCCTGATTTGTGCGGCAGCAGACGCTGGCTGACGATGCCTCTCAGGTTGCCGGCCAGCTTCGAACGGATCGTAGGCTGGGCATTAGGCATGAATGAAGAAACGATACGGTTCATGGTCTCTGCCGCATCCGGTGAGTGCAATGTCGAGAATACCAGGTGACCAGTTTCTGCAGCGGTCAGCGCCATGTCGATGGTTTCCGGGTCACGCATTTCACCGAGCAGTATCACGTCCGGGTCTTCGCGCAGAGCGGCACGCATAGCTGCCGGGAAAGTATTGGTATCCACGCCCAGTTCACGCTGGGAAATGATCGATTTATTGTCGTTAAACAGGTATTCGATCGGATCCTCGATGGTCAGGATGTGCTTTGAATATTTGGCATTGATCTCGGTAATCAGGGAGGCCAGCGATGTTGATTTACCCGAACCTGTGGCGCCAGTCATGAGCACGAGTCCACGCTCTTCATCGACAAAGCGTCTGACGATCTCAGGCAGCCCGAGATCCTCGGGTGACGGGACTACTGTATTGATGACACGCAGGGCCAGTGCCATGCTGCCGCGTTGATAATAAGCATTGGCACGCACTCGACCGATGCCCTTGAGACCGAATGAGAAGTCAGTTTGATGAACGCTCTCAAACTCCTCCTTGTTATGCGTGGGAATAATCTTGTCGGTGATCTGCTTCATGAATTCCGGACTGGGAGCCGGAAACTTACTCATTCTAT
>Ga0209013_10000038_pt1 | contig 85817 bp, 78 predicted proteins | sample Cruoilmetagenom2_FD_187291 | JGI IMG/M metagenome (GOLD analysis project Ga0209013, IMG submission 187291) | Oil polluted marine microbial communities from Coal Oil Point, Santa Barbara, California, USA - Sample 2 (SPAdes) (version 2) | ecosystem: Environmental > Aquatic > Marine > Oil seeps ... | reverse complement strand
TTCAGGAAGGAAGGAAGATCGGAAAGGGTTTCATCTTGGGCTTCGGCTTCGGATTTGACTCAGGAAGGAAGGAAGATCGGAAAGGGTTTAGGCTTCGGCTCAGACTCAGGAAGGAAGGAAGATCGGAAAGGGCTTTGGCTTCGGCCTCGGTTCAGGAAGATCGGAAGACCAGAAAGGGCTTCGGCTCAGGAAGATTGGAAAACCGGAAAGGGCTTCGGCTCAGGAAGATTGGAAAACCGGAAAGGGCTTCGGCTCAGGAAGATCGGAAGACCGGAAAGGGCTTCGGCTCAGGACGATTGGAAAACTGGAAAGGGCTTCGGCTCAGGAAGATCGAAAGGTTGGAGGAAGCTTCGGCTACTGACGACCGGCGGACCGGAAAGCGCGAGCTGGAAGGACCGACAGGCGGAAGGGATGCGAGTCCTTGAAGCCGGCGGTGAAGCAGGCGCGAGCCAGCGGAGCCGGAAGGCCGGAAGACGTCGATAAAGAAAGACGGGTACAGAAGTCCCGTGACCGGAGGCCAGCAGCAGAGAGCTGAGAACCGGGTAAAGTTGGAAAGGCCCAGGAGGATCTGCAGTCCACCATAAGCGGAGTTCCGATACTTCTACGGAGAGGAGGCTTACGCCTCCTCTCTTTTTTTTGTCCTGAAAATTCCTCCCGGGTCACTCTCTCCGGAACATGCAGGCGCCAAAAGCCTGTATATTGCGTATCTCTGAAAACTTAGCGGGCTTATGCAGGTCAGATTCGTACTACAATTGCAATTGAACGATGGATCGGTCTTAACCAGATGGAACAAGCACAAATAAACAAAACAGCCATCCGGATCAGGGACCTCGTTTTCCGTCGTGGCCGCAATACCATCCTCGATGGCATCAGCATGGATATACAGCAGGGATCCATTGTCGCCTTCATGGGTCCAAGCGGCGTTGGCAAAACAACAATTCTGCGGCTGATTTCCGGCCAACTGAAGCCGGATGAGGGAACCATTGAAGTCTATGGGCAGATGGTATCCGGGATGTCCGATCGGGAACTGCACCACTTCCGCCGTAACATCGGCGTCCTGCTGCAGGACGGGGCGCTGTTCACTGACCTGACGGTGTTCGAAAACATAGCGACTCCTTTGCGTGAACACACAGACCTCCCGGAACCCCTGCTTCGCCGCCTGGTAATGGTCAAGCTCAACGCGGTGGGCCTGGGTGGAATCGAGGATCTCATGCCTCATGAATTGTCAGGCGGTATGGCACGCCGGGTTGCTTTTGCCCGGGCAGTTGTCCTCGACCCCCGCATCATGCTTTACGACGAACCCATGACGGGACTGGACCCGATTGCCGTTTCCACTGTCCGGACGCTGATGCGTGAAACCAACGACACCCTGGGCCTGACCAGCATCGTGGTCACGCATAATGTGACCCAGATGAGCCAGTTGGTCGACTACTGTTACATCATCGCCTCAGCAAAAATCGCCGGAGAAGGCCCGCCGGAACAGCTGAACCTGAGCACCGAGCCGAGTGTAGACCAGTTCATGAATGGCAAAATGGAGGGGCCGATCCCTTTCCACTACCAAACACCCGGCACACCCTGGGGGTTGTTGGACTGATGGGTGATCACACCACCAGGCTGACAGGGCCTGTTGCACAGAGCGGCCAGTGCCTCCTGTTCCTGGCGAAGATGATTTCCGGCATCCGTTTCAGCTCCTCACAAGTACGGTCAGTTTTGCAGCAGACCTACCTGATCGGCGCGCGGTCGCTGGTGATTATCATGATCTGCGGCTTTTTCGTCGGCATGGTGCTGTCACTGCAGGCGATCAATGCCCTGGAGCAATTTGGGGCCTCCGACCAGGTCAGTCTGCTGGTGGTCAAGTCCCTGTTCCGTGAGCTTGGGCCGGTTCTTACAGCCCTTCTGTTTGCCGGCCGCGCCGGCACCTCGGTCACTGCTGAGATCGGGCTGATGAAAGCCACCAATCAAATCGAAGCCATGGAATTGATGGCCATCGACCCCATCCAGGTCATCGCCCTGCCACGTTTCCTGGCCGGCTTGATCTCCCTGCCCCTGCTTACCGCCATGTTCAACGCCCTGGCCATCCTGGGCAGCGTTGTATTCTCTATCGGGGTAATGGATTTGGACGCCGGTATTTACTGGAGCAAGCTGCAGGAAGGCGTTTATTTCCACAAGGACTTTGTCGGCGGCATCTGGAAGAGCCTGGTATTCGGTGGTCTGGTCAGCCTGATCGCTGTATTCTTTGGTTATACGGCCAAACCAACCGGCGCCGGCGTAGGCACGGCAACTACCAATACAGTGGTGGTGAGTTCGGTGCTCATCCTTGTATTCGATTTTATAATGACATCGTTTTTTACCTGAGGTACCCAAATGCGCCCTAATTACAAGGTGGAACTCGCATCCGGCATATTCCTGCTGCTAGGAATCGCCGCCCTGGTCTGGCTCGCAATGCGAGCAACCGACTACGGGCAGGAAATTGGCAAAGATACTTACAGGATCAGCGCCCGCTTCACCAATGTCGCTGACCTCAGGGTAAAAGCGCCGGTCAAGATTGGTGGCGTGACGGTGGGCATGGTCGAATCCATAGTGCTGGATCCTGTCATATTTGAAGCGGTGGTACATATGAACATCGCCATGCGCTTCAATGAAATCCCTTCCGATACCGGCGCGTCGGTGTTTACTTCAGGTGTGCTGGGTGACCGGTACATCGGCCTGGAGCCCGGTGGTGCGCCGGACATGCTGGTCGATGGCGATGAACTATTCATCACCCAGTCTGCGTTGATCCTGGAGCAGGTCATCGGCAAATACCTGTTCAATGCCGGCTCATCGGAGGAAAAGCAGTGAAGAGATTACTTGCCTGTACCTTGTTCCTTTTGCTTGGAAGCAGCCTGGCAGGCGCAAATACAGTGGATGAGCGTGATCCGGTCACCATCATCACCCAGGCCACGACAAACATCTTCGAAGTGCTGGACAGCCGCAGAGCTGAATTTACACAAAACCCCGAACTGTTGGCAAACGTCGTCAGGGAAAACATGCTGCCGTTGATCGATGTGGTTTATTCCGCCCGCCTGATTCTCGGCCGGGCCGGCCGGGAAGTTTCACCGGAGCAACTGATTGCCTTTTCCGACGCCCTGAGCAACGTTCTGATAAACCGCTATTCCGACAGTCTGATCGAATTCACTTATGAAGAACTTTTACAAGTGATGCCAATGAAGGGCAAGAACACGGACAAGCTCACCCGGGTTCGCACGCGAATCAAGCTGACCACGGGTGGTTTTGTCCCGGTGGACTTTGCTTTTCACAGGACTGACAATGGCTGGAAGGCATTCGACGTAACCGTTGAAGGTATTTCCTATGTGATCACTTTTCGCAACCAGATATCACCCAGGGTGCAGGCAGACGGCATAGAAAAAGTGACCGCAGACATCATTGCGGGTAGTGTAAGTTTCGATGAATGACAGCAGTATCCACACGGGAGACGACGGAACGGTGCACCTTGGCGGCGAAATGAACTTCATGTCCACGCCAGGCATGTACCGGGAACTCGAAAGCAGATTTACAGGCAGTGGCTCCATCCTGAATATTGACCTGGCTGGAATCAATCACTCAGACAGCTCTGGCCTGGCGCTGCTGCTCGAGTGGCAGGCAATGGTCAACCGACTGGATCAGCAACTGCATATCACCAATGCACCGGAAAACCTGCTCCGCCTGGCAAAGCTGTGTGAAGCGGACAAGCTGATGGATATTTCTGGCAGGAAATATCGGGACGATGATGCGATATGACCGTGTAAAAACGCGCCCCTTGCTGTACAGGGCCTGTGTCGTCCTGTTGGTGCTGCTGCTCTGCGCCTGCGCCACCCAGCCCACCACCATGACCGACCCGGAGCGTGATCCCTGGGAGTCTTATAACCGCAAGATACATGCATTCAACATGGGTTTGGACAAGGCCATATTACGGCCGGTCGCAAAGGGCTACGATTACATCATGCCGGAAGCCCCGAAGCGTGGTGTACGGAATTTTTTTCGTAACCTGGCTTACCCGGTAATCTTCCTCAACCTGCTCCTTCAGGGCAGGTTTGAAGACTCCCTGACGGCCACCGGCCGATTCCTGATTAATACCACGATAGGCCTGCTTGGCTTTTTCGATGTCGCCACCAAAGAAGGCATTCCTGAATATAACGAGGACATGGGCCAGACACTGGCGGTCTGGGGCTGGAAAGACAGCCGCTACCTGGTGATGCCGTTATTCGGACCTTATACGGCCCGCGATTTCATCGGCCGCGGCTTCTACGGATACCTCCACCCGGTCAGTTATTGGGCGCGGGAAAATAACAACTATCTTCCAATGGCCGTAGACTTGCTCACCCTGCGCGCATCACTGCTGCCCTTTGATAAAGACCTCGAGGCTGCCGACGATCCTTACACCCTGATCCGCGATGCCTGGCTGCAAAGACGTGAATTCCTGATCTACGACGGAGAGCCCCCGGCGCCGGACTACGATGCCTTGCTGGAGGATTATTAGGCCGCTTGCGGCCGACTGGCTCTGGGCTGGTCGCGCCCAAGGACGCTCTTACAAGGCTTGTTGCAGCAAAGGCGCTAAGCTAAGCTGAATGACCGTGACTTGCCACAAAAAAAACTCGCTCTTTTGGTCTCTATTGCTGGCTGTGTTGCTGGTGCTTGGCGCATGCGATAGCGGGGATCAAACAACGTCACCGGAGGGCTCTTACACCGTCTACCGGCACTCGATGGACGGTGCCCCAAGCAACCTGGACCCGGCCCGGGCTTCGACTATTTACGCCAATTTCCTCGCGGTAAACCACTACGACACGCTATACCGCTATAAATACCTTGCCCGTCCATACGAACTGGAACCTAACCTGGCCGAAACCCTGCCACAGGTATCGGCGGATGGATTGACCTACACGATCAGGATCAAACCGGGTGTTCACTTTATCGACGACCCGGTTTTTCCGGATGGCAAAGGCCGGCCGGTAAGCGCCCGGGATTTCGTTTATTCCATCAAGCGGCATTTTGACCCGGAAACACGGGCCCAGGGAGCCTGGCTGTGGCAAAACAGGATCGTGGGGCTGGATGAATGGAAAGAAAACGGATCGGACTATGAGCAGGAGGTCACCGGACTGCGCGCACTGGATGACCGGACGATCCAGATTCAGCTGATCTCACCCTACCCCCAACTATTACACACGCTGACACAGGGTTTCTCTGCCATTGTTCCACGCGAAGCTGTAGATTTTTATGGCAAGGAACTGGCAGTACACCCGGTGGGATCGGGACCCTACCGCCTGGCGTCCTTCAATTCCGCACGTGCGGTCCTGGAACGCAATACGGGTTTCAGGCAAGAGCCCTTCAGCCTGGAAAATGAAGGTTTTAACCCGGACCTGCAATCCACCTACGGCCTGGAACAGCTGGAAGGCCTGTTACCACCCTTCATGGACCGCATAGAAGTGGAATTCATCGCCGAGGACGCAGCCCGTTGGAATGCGTTCATCGCCGGCGAGTTGGATTTTGTCAAAACCCCAGTAAGTCAGTTAGACCAGGTGCTTGAAAGCCGCGACCCGCCAACGCTGAAATCGGCCCTGGCTGATGACTTCCACCTTCAGGCCAGCCTGGAATCGGGATTCGTCCGTACCGATTTCAACATGGATGACCTGCGCATCGGCTACCACCCGGACCCTGAGCAAAACGCCCGTAACAAGGCGCTGCGCTGCGCGATCATCAAGGCCTTCGACTGGGAGAAGCGCAACGAGATTTTTTACTACGGTATCGGGCAGGTGTTTCCCGGCATCATTCCCCCGCTTGCACCTGAATTTGATCCGGATCAGGACAAGACAGCCATCAGCCGCGACCTGGATGCTGCGCACAAGCTGCTCAGGAGTAATGGCTGGAACGCCGACAACCTGCCTGACCTGGAAATTGGGTTTACATCCGGTGTCACCGAACGCCAGATGTACGAACAGTTCAGGAGCTTCATGGCTGACACCGGCTATCCGCGGGACAAGATTCACTCACTGACCTTTGCGACTTACGGTGACTATGCGCAAGCCTACCTCAACCGCAAAGTCATGCTGATGACGATTGGCTGGACCATGGACTACCCGGACGCTGAAAACACCATCCAGTTATTTTATGGTCCGAATGCGTCACCCGGGTCCAATTCCGCCAATTACAACAATGAGGAATTCAACCGCCTGTACCAGGCTAGCTCCACGATGCAGGCCTCGCCGGCCCGAACCTTAATGTACCGCAATATGAACCGAATTCTGATTGAAGATTGCGTGACCATCAGCGGCATCTCGCGCAAGTTGATCCTGCTTTGGAGGCGGGACCTCGCCATGCTGCCGGATCGCTCGTTTCTGGGAGGCCATTTTTTCCGCTTCGCCGGTCGAGGCAAAATCAACGGCAAGCACGAGGCAGCACGGTAGTGCGGAGCATACTGCATAAAACCATTCATGGCCTGTTTTTGATCCTGGGTGTTACCTTCATCAGTTTCCTGCTGATGGTCTGGTTCGGACCGGACCAGACTTATACGCTGATCGGTAAAAACGCCACCGCCAGTCAAATCACGGAAATCCGCCATCAGCTGGGTTATGACCAGCCTTTTACCCGGCGCTACCTGGATTACCTTGTGGAATTGTTCACGCTTGACCTGGGCGCTTCCAACTCATCCGGCGAACCGGTCAGCAGTATCCTCAAGCGCACCCTTCCCGTATCACTGGCGCTGATGCTGCCGGGATTCATTATCGGCAACCTGCTGGGCATCGCACTGGGGCTGGTCGCTGCATTTCGAAGGGGTACATGGAGCGATCGCCTGATCACCGGGCTGTCGGTGACCGGCATGAGTATCAGCTTCCTGATCATAATCATCGCCCTGCAGGTACTGCTCAGCACGCCCTACGGGCTGAACCTTTTCCCGGCGCGTGGCTGGCAGGTAGACGGCTTGTCATCCTACCTGGCCTACGTAACGGTTCCGACCCTGTCGCTGATCATGGTGACGCTGGGGTACAACACGCGCTTTTACCGGGCTGTATTCGTCGAGGAGTCATCCAGGGAACACATACGTACCGCGCGTGCATTCGGCGCTTCACCGGCTACGCTTATGTGGCGGCACGTATTGAAAAACAGCCTGGTACCGGTAACCACGAGGTTGATGTTCTCAATACCGCTGGTCGTCATCTCAGGCAGCCTGCTGATCGAAACTTACTTCGGAATTCCCGGGATCGGTAAAGTAAGCTTTGATGCAATTACCAGCGGCGACCAGCCCGTATTGAAAGCCGTTGTCGGGCTCACAGCCGTGGCGTTCGTCCTGATTCAGATCATGGCTGACGTCATTTACCGGCTTGTCGACCCGAGGATTGCCTGATGAAGACGGCACCCGGCCACACCTGGTTCAAACTGCGACAGGACAGGGTCGGTTTGCTTGGCCTGGCCATCGTCGCCGTATTTTTTTTGCTTAGCCTGGGTGTCTTGTTCGGCTGGCTGGGACAGGGTTGGTCGGTAGCTGACGGCGGCCGGTGGGAACCCGCCAGCGTGAATCACTGGCTGGGAACCAACCTGCTGGGGCAGGATATTTTCCAACGGGCGGTTTTCAGTACGCGTACCGCCTTCGAGATCGGGCTGGTCGTTTCCCTGCTGTCTACACTACTGGGAGCGCTGCTTGGGGCGCTGGCCGGTTGGTACAACGGCAAACCCGGGCAAAGCTGGGTGGACGGAAGCATCCTGTGGCTTATGGGCGTACTGGACTCCATACCCTTCTACCTGTTTGTCGCCGCCGTTGCCTATGCCCTTCAGGGCTGGCCCTGGGCCATGCACGTGGCCATGATCGCAACATTCTGGACCACCACCGGGCGCCTGGTCCGGGCTGAGGTCATGCGCATCAAGTCCCGTGAATTCGTTTTATCAGCCCGCACCATTGGCCTGCCCAGCCCCCTGATCCTGTTTCGCCACGTGTTACCCAATACGCAGCACATCCTGCTGGTTCAGGCCACCATTGTTTTTGTCGCCGCCATCAAAACCGAGGTGATACTGAGTTTCCTCGGCCTGGGCGTGCAGGACGGTGTCAGCTGGGGCCTGATGCTGGCGGAAAGCACACAGGAAGTCCTGGCCGGGCATTTCAATAACTTCCTTGCCGCATCACTCATGCTTTTTGTGCTGCTGCTGGGTTTCAACCTGCTTGCTGATGCCCTGCAAGATGCCTTCGACCCCAGGCAGGCCTCTTTGTGAGCAACGCTGTTTTATCAGTCAGGAACCTGAGTGTCTCGTTACAGACCGGCCCCGGGCAGGCCCGTGTAGTGGACAGGCTCAGCTTTTCACTGCACGGTGGTGAAGTCCTGGGCCTGGTTGGCGAGTCGGGCTGTGGCAAGTCAATCACCGCGGCGGCCCTGATGGGGCTGGTACCCCCAATGGCAGGAATCGTTAAAGCAGATGAAATCATGCTCGGCGGCAAGAATCTCGCTCAACTGGACGAGACCAGCTTGCGCCGCGTCAGGGGCAGCGAGATTTCCATGATTTTCCAGGAGCCCCTGACTGCGCTCGACCCGGTTTTTTCCATCGGCAGCCACTTGTCCACGGTAATCCGCCGGCACCGCGGAGAAAACAGGCGGCAGGCGAAGCGCTCATCTGTCGAAATGCTGGAGCGCGTCGGAATGGCGGACGCCCGCCGGATCATGCAGAGCTATCCACACCAGCTTTCCGGGGGTATGAGGCAGCGCGTCATGATTGCGATGGCCATGGCCTGCCGGCCTGAAGTACTGATCGCTGACGAACCGACCACGGCCCTGGACGTGACCACCCAGGCCCAGGTGTTGGAACAGCTCAGAGAACTCGGGCAGAGCTTTGGCACCGCTATTTTGCTGATCACCCACGACCTCGGCGTGGTCGCACAGACATGTGACCGGGCGCTCATCATGTACTGCGGCAGGATCGTCGAGGAAGCCCCGGTCGAGGCTCTGTTTAAGGCGCCGACACATCCATATACGGCAGGTTTGCTGGCGGCCGTACCGCGGATCAGCAGTGCCGGGATTCAACGGGTTCGGGCGATCCCCGGCCTGGCGCCTCACCCGGCCGCGCTCCCCGATGGTTGCCACTTCGCAGATCGTTGCGCCAGGGCTGACAAGCAATGCCGGATCCTGACACCGGAAATGCAGGCTGTGGAAAGGCAGAAGAGTATCCACCGGCATGCCTGCCACCACCCATTATCCTACCCATCGAGTTTTACCTCCCATGCGGACTGACTCTCCATTACTCAGCGTTCGAGACCTGGTAGTCAAATACCGTGCCGGGAGCGAAAGAGGAGACATCCTGACTGCGGTTAGTGGAGTCAGCTTCGACATCGACGCCGGCAGCATTTTCGGACTGGTAGGCGAATCCGGTTCCGGCAAGACCAGCCTTGCCCATTCCATCATGCAACTGCTTCCCCCGGCGGCGGGTGAAATATTGTTTCACGGTGAAGACCTGGCCCATATGAATGCGGCCAGCCGGCAAAAAACACGCAGGAACATCCAGCTTGTTTTCCAGGATCCCCTGGCCTCACTCAGCCCGCGCCGGAGTATCCTGCAGAGCCTGATCGAGCCGCTGGATCACTTCCGGATCGATGCCAACAGGCAGCGTCATGCCCGGGTCTGCAGGGTGCTGGAAACGGTCGGGCTGGAACGCGATTTGTTGCAGCGTTTCCCGCATGAATTGTCCGGTGGGCAGCGACAGCGCGTGGCACTGGCCAGGGCGCTGGTCACAGAACCGGAACTGATCATCGCCGACGAAGCCGTTTCTTCCCTGGATGTATCCGTCCAGGCGCGGATTATCGAGCTGGTTCTGGAATTGCGGCAACAACGGGGTATCGCATTTCTGTTCATCGCACACGACCTGGCTGTTATCCAGCAACTGGCAGACAGGGTGGGCGTCATGTACCTTGGAAAAATGATCGAAATCGCACCGGCAAACAGACTGTTTCACCATGCTGCGCACCCCTATACCCGCTCATTGCTCGAAGCCGTGCCGGTACCCGACCCGGCGCATGGCAAACCTGTCGTGCTGCAAGGCGAGCCACCCTCAGCCCTGAACCCACCGGCAGGCTGTGCATTTCACACACGCTGTCCCCGGGCCGTGGAACAATGCAGGGTAGTAGAACCCCCCGAGGAACAAATCAATGAAACAGGGGAAAAAAGAACCACCCATAATGTAAGGTGTCATCTATGGCAAGAGTAATGAATGAAATCATAATGAAAAATTTCGCGAGAAATATGTCCTTCATGTCTTTGTTTCTCATTATCCTGGTCTGTACCGCTTGTGGCCAAAGCATCATCAAGGGAAGGCCGCCTTTTATCAGCATCTCGGAGTTGTCCCTGCAGGATGACCGGCTCTCGGTGGATTTCAATATCAGCAACCCGAACGGGGAGACAATGAACATTGACGGCATCGAGATCGCAGTCCGGGTCGAAAAAGCGGAACTGACGCGTTATAACGAGGATTTCAAGCTCACGGTCGGCGCCAACAGCACCGAAGTCATCGAGGTAGAACAATTCCCGGATGCATTCGTGCAGGATCTGCTGGTTTCTTTGAAGGATGGCGAAATTCCCAGCCTGCCCTTCCGCCTGGAAGGCCGGGTACATACTGAAGAAAGCGGGTACCTTCTATTCAAACACAAGGGCCATCTCTATCCCGTACCCGGAAGGCCGGGGCAATTCCGTTCAGCAACAACACAATCCAGCAGGATAGGTCAAGACGACCCTTTCAAGGAGATTGACGATAAGCAATAGGCAATTTAGGCTAAAGCCTGGTGTCTATCAACAAGCCCTAAGGGAGAATAAACGATGCCCATGCAAATCACATTCGAATTGAGCGATTCAGATCTCGAACATTTCAAACGGGTAATGGTCTCCGCCCGTGAGAAAGCATCCGGCCTGGATGAGGTGACCGTCATCGCCAATGCCCGGAAGCTGCTTCTGGAGGTATCGCACTCGCAAATCTCCGACTTCATTCGCGAACGAATGAGCCGCCTGGAATCCATGATTGGTATGGTCATAGACAAAAGCTGGGGTCTTGAAGATCAGGATCGTCAGCGTGTTCTTCAGGCACTGGCTTATTTCTCGGAACCGGAAGACCTGATCCCGGACGAGATTCCCGGTTTGGGTTTCCTCGACGACGCCATCATGATCGAGATGGTGACTGAAGAACTGACCCACGAAATTCAGGCATACCGCGACTTCTGCGTGTTCCGTACGGCAGAATCAAACCGCATGGGGGAAGACACCCTGAAAACTAATCATTCAGACTGGCTGGAAGAACGCCGCAAGCAGCTACACTCACGCATGAGCCGCCGCCGCAACAGAGGCGCAGGATCCGGAAGCGGTGGCAAAGGTGGCTCGCGTTTCTCCCTTTTCAGCCGGGAACTGTAGGCGCTCACAGGGCATAAACGCGCTGAAACGCGATGAAGGAGTTTCCGCACTATCCGGCTAACCCCCTGGTCCTGGTGGACAGTTCACCCATCCATGGCAGCGGCCTGTTCTCATCCATGGACCTGGAAAAGGGCCAGCTGATCGGTGTGTATGAAGGACCGGTCGTTACCGAGGACGGTATGTATGTGTTGTGGGTGGAGGATTCGCCCGGCGGCGAGTGGACCGGATACGAAGGTAGTAACGAGATGCGCTTCATGAACCATGCAGATCAGCCCAATGCTGAAATGGACGGGCTGGATTGTTATGCCATGACCCTTATTCCCACCGGAACTGAGATCACCATTGATTACGGATGGAATGATGCTTGAGAAATACTTCTTTAACCCGCATATTGCAGCACTACTCCACGTAAACGGAATTCCATTATGAATTTGAGTGATTCAGTCAAGAGCAAGATCGACGACTATGTGCACGGCAATAAGGTCGTCCTGTTCATGAAAGGCACACCGCAACAACCAGAGTGTGGTTTTTCGGCAAAGACCATCGCAGCGCTGGACAGCTTGCTGCCGGACTACGCCTCGGTCAATGTGCTTGATGACCCTGAAATACGGGAGGGGATCAAGGTTTATGGAAACTGGCCTACCATCCCTCAACTTTATATCGACGGTGAACTGGTCGGCGGCTGCGATATCGTACTCAACATGCTGAACAGTGGTGAACTTCACGAATGCCTGAACCTGGAAGCCCCGGACCGGACGCCGCCTGAAATCACGCTCACTGCTGTAGCAGCCGACCAGATAAAGGAATCCATGCAGGGTCACGAGGGTATTGCATTGCATTTCCAGGTTGACGCCAACTGGAATTCCCAGTTCCATCTGGCTCCTGCCGAGGGCAATGAGATCAGTGCTGAATCCAACGGTGTTCGTGTCCTGATGGATCTCGCCACAGCTCAGCGTGCCCGCGGAGCTGTTATCGACTGGGTTTCATCGATCGAGGGGGAAGGCCTGGCCATAGATCTGCCCCAGGCGCCGCCACCGGTCAAACAAATGACGGTGCAGGAACTGGCCAAAAAACTGGAAGCAGGCAATATTACGCTGGTCGATATCCGTGGTGATGAGGAACGGTCACGGGCCTTCATTGAAGGTGCGGAAATACTTACCCGGGAAGTGATGGATAAATTGGAGCAGATGCCAAAGGACAGTGAAATCGCATTTCTCTGTCAACACGGCAACGCCAGCCAGGGGGCCGCGGAATATTTTCGCAAAAAAGGCTTCACGAAAATCAGCAATGTCGCCGGAGGCGTGCAAGCCTGGGCGCAGGAGATTAATACTTCCTTACCAGCTTTCTAACTGTAAGAGGTCCCTTGGGGCCGAAATGTATCAGACCAAAAAGCATTCGGCCCCAAGGGACCTCTTACAGTTCAAATTCAGCAATTACGGGAGTGTGGTCTGAAGGACGCTCCTGCCGCCGTGGCTCGATGTCCACGTAACTTGCGGTACAGGTTTTGGCCATGGCTTTTGAGGCCAGTATCAGGTCGATGCGCAGGCCCATTTTGCGGCGGAAGGCATTCATGCGGTAATCCCACCAACTCCAGGTTCTTTCCTCCTGCTCAAACAGGCGGAACGTATCCTGGAAACCAAGATCCAGTATTTCGCCCAGGGCTTCGCGTTCCGGCGTGCTGCACAGGATTTTTTCGCGCCAGCCTTCGGGATCATGCACATCACGGTCATCGGGTACGATATTGAAATCACCCAGCACGATCACGTTTTCGAACTCATTGATCTCTCTCGCCAGCCAGGCTGTGACCTGTTCAAGCCAATGCAGTTTGTATTCAAATTTTTCCGAGCCGACTTCGCTACCATTAACCACGTAAAGATTGACAATACGAACAGCACCCACCGTTGCCGCCAGGATGCGCCGCTGTGGATCATCGAGTCCCGGAATATCGGTGACGGGATCCACTGTATTTTCGCGGCTGAGAATCGCCACTCCGTTATAGGTTTTTTGCCCGGAAAATACACTGTGATAACCCTCATCCAGCAATTCCTGTACCGGAAACCGGTCGTCCGTCAACTTGGTCTCCTGTAATGCCAGCACGTCCGGCCGCGCTACATCCAACCACGCAAGCACGTGCGGTAAACGCACATTCAGCGAATTGACGTTCCATGAAGCGATTTTAAACATGAGGAAACTCCTTTAAACCATAGCTCTCCAATAATGGCCCGGGTTCCGGGGCACGTCCGCGAAAGGCGATAAAAGACTCCAGGGCCGGCCGGGAAGAGCCCACTGCCAGGATTTCATCGCGCAGGGCATTACCGGTTTCGGCTTTGAATACACCTTCATGGCGGAAGCGGTCCCAGGCGTCGGCAGCCAATTGCTCAGCCCACAGGTAACTGTAATAGCCGGCTGAATAGCCGCCGCCGAAGATATGGCCAAACCCGTTCAAAAACCGGTTCCAGCCAGGGACCGGAATCACCGCCACCTGTTCACGTGCTTCGTTCAGCACATCCAGCGGGACTCTGGGGTTTTCGGGATCGTATTCCAGGTGCAGCCGCAGGTCACACAAAGCGTACTCCAGCTGGCGGACCAGGAACAGGGCTTTCTGGAAGTGGCGGGAACGCAACAGGCGCTCCTTCAGATCCTCCGGCATCTGCAGACCCGTTTTGTAATGCCGCGCGAATTTCGACAGAATTTCATCTTCCCAGCACCAGTTTTCAAGCAACTGGCTGGGAAGCTCCACCGCGTCCCACTCGACATTATTGATGCCATTTACCTGGGGCCATTCAATGACTGACAGCAGGTGGTGCAGGCAATGCCCGAACTCGTGAAAAAGCGTCTGCACGTCATGGTGAGTCATCAGACATGGCTGCTCACCTACCGGTGGAGCAAAGTTGCAAGTCAGGTAAGCCATGGGCAATTGCGTAGATTCCTTCGTTTGCCGGCGTGACAGGCATACATCCATCCATGCTCCACCCCGCTTGTCGCTGCGCGCAAACAGGTCCATGAACAGGCCTGCAAACCGTTGTCCGCCGTCGTCCTCCAACCAGAAGAACCTGACGTCTTCGTGCCAGGTGGCAATCGACCGATCAGGCACCATGCTAAGGCCGAACAGCTGGCCGGCGGTATGGTAAAGGGCATCAAGCATACGCTCCAGTGGAAAAAACGGCTTCAGCTCTTCGTCTGACAGCTTCAATTCCGCCTGCCGGAAACGCTCGGACCAGTAAGCAATGTCCCATGCTTTGAGTGGAACCTCTGCCCCCTGTTGTTGGGCGAAGGATTCCAGCTCAGCGTATTGCTTCCTCGCTGCAGGCAGGGCCTTGTCCGCCAGGCTCTGAAGAAAAATCAAAACAGTTTCGGGTGTGTCCGCCATGCGCCGGGACAGCGCGTATTCAACGTAATTGTTGAATCCAAGCAGACCGGCCAGTTGATGCCGCAGCGAGAGCAGTTCGTCGATCAGGGGAGCATTGTCCCACTGACCGGCCGTCGGCCCCTGGTCCGAGGCCCGGGTTACGTAAGCAGCATAGACCTCTTTCCTCAAACCCCGGTCTTCGGCATACGTCATTATCGCGTTGAACGAGGGATGGCTGAGATCGGCCAGCCAGCCTTCCTTGCCACGCGAACGGGCCAGTCCTGCCAGCAGGTTCAACTCCGCTTCGGGTAAACCCTGCAGTTGGCGGGTGTCCTGGAACTCCCTGGTCCACGCTCGGGTAGCGTCCAGCAGGTTTTCGCCAAAGCGGGAACCCAGCTTACTCATGCGCAGGACCAGCTCACGATAGACTGCCTGGTCCTCGTCCGGCAGCGCTATACCCGCGAGGAAAAAGTCGCGAAGCTCCATTTCAATGATGCGTTGCTGTACTGGTGAAAGCTCCTTAAATTGCGGCGATTGATGCAGCTCCTGATATGCCAGGAAGATACCCTGGTGTTGCTGCCGCCAGTTCTCATGCGCCGTCAGGCGCTCCAGGCCCTCGTTGTACGCCTTGCGTAAATCCAGGTTATCCGCCACAGAGTTCAGGTGTGATACCGGAGACCAGGCGCGGTCCAGTCCGACCGACCAGTCAAGCTCAGCCTCCACCATGGCCCAGTCCGGCTTGTTTCCTGATTCCAACCATTTCTCCACGCCGTTGCGGTAACTGATGAGCAGCTCATCAATCGCAGGTACGACATGCTCCGGCCTGATGGCTGGAAAATCCGGCAAGTGAAATGCCAGGCTGTTTTGACTAAGGGGGTTTCGCATTGTGTGCTTGCCATCCATAATGTGCGCAAATCAGAAGCGGCGAATGTTAGCATGGTTGGCGTCGTGGCCCATGATATTCGATCCGCCAGGTGATATGGGATTTCAAAATGAAATACGTAGAGTAAAAAGTGATGAAACCGGGCAAATCAGGGCTTACACGCATTATTGAAGCGATAGGCCACTCTATCAGGGGCCTCAGAGCTTGCTGGCAACACGAGACCGCCTTTCGTCAGGATGTGATTATAAGCCTGGTCCTGTTAGCCTTGTCATTTTTCGTGGCAGAGTCGGCGGCACAATGGCTCGCGCTGATAGCACCGCTATTTCTGATTGTGATCGTGGAGCTACTCAACAGCGCCGTTGAAGCCGCGGTGGACCGGATCGGCCACGAACATCATGAACTGTCGGGCCGCGCCAAGGATTTTGGATCAGCAGCAGTCTTTCTAGGCTGGTTCCTGATTGCTGCATCGTGGGGCGCCATTGCCTGGACTAACTTTACCTGAGGAAAAGGAAAGAACCATGAAGCACACACTGAAGTTGATCGCACGCACGGGAATCCTGCTGTCTCTGGCGGTAATCGTTGCGGCATCATCATGTACCCCTAACCAGGTTAACCAGGAACGCGGCGAGGCTTTCAAACAGTATGAAACCATCGTCCGCTGGAGCCAATGGGACGCTGCGGCTGATTTTATTTCCCCGGAATATCAGATAGAGCACCCCATAACCCGCCTGGAACTGGACCGCCTGAGGTTATTCAAGGTAACTGCCTATACCGTACGTTCCACCGGTGTTTTCGATGAAGGCATGACCGCCCGGCAATCGGTTGAAATCAAGATGTACAACAAGACCCAGGGTGTCGAACGAACCATTGTCGATGATCAGGAATGGCGTTATAACGAGGAGGTCAAGCGCTGGCTGCTTCACAGCGGTCTGCCTGATCCTACAAAACGATATTAATCCGCATATTCCATGAGTTTCGCAGGGTATTACTGCACCCTGCACAGGCAGTGAGCCGCAACTGAAAATTCACCGGCGCTGCGTGCAAGAATGTTCAGGTCGCTGAGCAGATCTTCCAGCAATGTGCTGCGCAATAATGGTACTCCCGTTTGACCCATTCCGAGGTCAGCCAGTGCGCTGCCCGTCATCTCAATCAGGAACTTTTCGAACCCGCTCAGTTCACGCTCGCGATATTGCACGCTATAGTCAGAACCCAGGCCCGCGATGCGGGCTGCAGCGTCGACGGCCTGCCGGAAATTTCCAGTCTGGTCGACCAGTTGACGATCCTTGGCTTGTGCTCCGCTCCAGACTCTGCCCTGGGCAACTGCCTCCACTTCATGCCGGTCCAGTGGCCTGGCATCGGTGACCAGCTGGATAAAATCGTCGTAAGTCTGTTCCGTCGCGTGCTGGAAAATCCGTTTCAGGTCGGAATCAAGCGGTTTGTCCAGCCTCAACTTACCAGCCAACGGCGTCGTACCAACGCCATCCGCGTGAATACCCAGTTTCGCCAGCGGCCTGGAGAAGGTCGGAATCATGCCGTACACGCCGATGGATCCGGTAATCGTGGACGGGCTGGCCCATACTTCATCCGCCGCCATGGCGATCCAGTATCCGCCCGAAGCCGCCACGTCACCCATCGACACGACCACGGTTTTTCCGGACTCTTTCAGCGCCTGCACTTCCCGCCTTATTTTTTCGGAAGCAAACACATCACCCCCTGGGCTATTGATCCGCAGCACCACCGCCTCGACCGCACTATCTTCGGCGACCGCTCGCAATTCTTCAGACAGGGTAACCGCGCCCACCACACCGTGCGGTTGTTTGCCCCGGACTATATCGCCCTCGGCAATAACGATGGCGATCTTCCTCTTCGATTCAGGGCGATGTTGCATTTCAGTCAGCGCCAGGTAATTTTCAAAGTCAAGCTGACGAAATCCTTCACTACCGCTGCCGGCTGCACCCTTGCCGGCCAGTTCCAGGTGCGCTTCCGGCCGACCCATAAGGCGATCTACCAGGCCCAGTTCGAGAGCATATTGCGCAAAGTCCCCGTCCACCGCCCGCAAACCATTGGCGAAGTCGTTAATCGCCTCGGACAGGTTTTCCAACGGAATGCCACGATTGCGGGAAACACCTTCCAGATACTGCTGCCACAGGCTGCCAATCCAGTACAGGTTGGCTTCCCTGGCCTCGGGCGACATGTCATCGCGGATAAAGGGTTCCATGGCAGATTTGTACTCACCGACCCGGAACAGGTTCACTTCAACTTCAAGCTTGTCCAGGCCTTCACGGTAAAACTGGCGATAAGCTGAAAAGCCATCGATCCATACCATGCCTTTTGGGTGCAACCAGATTTCATCAGCAAGGGCCGCCAGGTAGTATTGCTGCTGGCTCAGGTTATCTGCGAGGGCCACCACCGGCTTGCCCGAAGTTTTGAAATCAGCCACTGCCGCTTCAAGTTCAAGCAAGGATGCCATGCCAACACGCCACATATAGGCCGGCACAATCACCAGGCGCACGATACGGTCATCATCACGCGCCCGCCTGATTGCCTCCACCAAGTCCCGCAAGCGGGTTTCTGAACGTTCCTGCTCGGTTGCCTGCTGCACAATCTGGTCCAGCGCCGTACCACTGTACTGCTCCACGATATTTCCATAAGGACGTAATACCAATGCCGTATCCTGCTTGATAATCACGGTGTCACCGGTATCGATAACCGCCAGGACCACGAAATACATGATCAGCAGGAAAATCAAGTTGAGCGCCAACTTTCGGGCGCCGTCAATTGCGTGCCAGATACCGAGAAAAAAGCGCGTGAGCGCTGATCGTTCAGAAGTCATGAGAAATTCCTTTGGTCAATCCGGCTATTTTAACGCCCTTACACGGTAGAACAATGGCCAAAAGGCATATGTGAGTATGCGATTGCCTACACCAAGAATGAGTCAATTCCACCACACTCAATGCCAGATGCAAGGATGAGTCAAGCTTATCTCATTGTTTTAATTATGAATACTCCAATGGCACGAAACCTGCATCTCAAACAGTACCAATACCTTTTATCAACAGGAGTTACAAAAAATGGGAGCCTTTTCACGCCTTCGTTACGTCATCGCCGCCAATGTTAATGCATTGATCGAAAAAGCCGAGGATCCGGAAAAGCTGCTGCGCGCCCTGATCCGCGAGATGGAAGACGCCAGCGAAGAAGCGCGCATGGCCAGCGCCGATCTGCTGGCCGAACAGCAGCACCTGGAACGACTGGAGGGCCAGCTTTCCGAAGAAATGGCGCAATGGCGACGGCGTGCTGAAAATGCGGTGACAGAAAACCGTGATGACCTGGCCAGGTCTGCCCTGAAAGCTAAAACCGAAATCGCAGACCGCCATGAATCCGTAATACATGAACAGGAACTCATCAGGGACCGTGTTGCCCAGATGGAGCAGGATATGCTCACCCTGAAGAGCAAGCTGGCAGATGCCAAGGTGAAGCTGAAAGGCATGTATGCCGGGAAGGGACCGAACGCGGTGATTACGGAGAGAAAGGAAAGACTCACTCCGGGGGAAAGGAAGATCCGTCGCGCGATGAACCGCTTCGATCACCTGCAAGCGCAGGTAGACAACCTGGAAGCAAGAGTACGATCCTACGAAGTTGGCGGGCCCACAATCCAGGTCTGGAATACTGCTGTCGAAACAGCAAAAGACCCGGCCATCGAACAGGAACTGGAACTGCTCAAGCAACGAATTTCAGGCGAAACCCAGTCTGTAGAGGTAGAAACGGCAGCGGCTAAACCAGCAACAGCGGAGCAGTCCGGAGAGGAAGCCTGAAATATGGGTACTAACCCTCAAATCGGGGTAAAACGACCCGATGGTGCACTGCTCGCCGGCGTCTGCGCCGGAATCGCCCAGGCGCTCAGATGGAACGTCTGGGTGCTCCGTGTCCTCTTTGTCGGTTTTCTTGCCATCAAGACAGTAGCCGCACTGGTCACCTATGCCGTCCTGGCGCTGGCGATGCACCTGCTTGGATACGAAAAACTACGCGGAAAAAAGGAATCCGAAGGACTGGCGTCCCCGGAGCTGTCACGACGAGGCGAGCGAATAGCAGACCTGGAACGGCAATTCAGGGACCTGGACCGGAAATCCTAATTGTAAGAGGTCGCTCGCGGCCGAATTTCGGATACACTTGGAGCCTATTGGATTGTTTAACAGTCGGCCGCAAGCGACCTCTTACAAGAGCGTGCCAGAAGGGTTTTCATGCCTGGTGAAGAGCGATCAGGCGCCGGCTGCTGCGCTGGAAGCGGGCGAGCATCAGCACGGCGGCGGTACTGAGGCCTGCAATCATCCCGACCCACATACCAGCGGGACCCCATCCCGCGTTGAATGTCAGGTAGTAGCCCAGGGTCATGCCGACAAGCCAGAAAGATATGATGGTGTAAACCATGGGTGCCCGGGTGTCCTTGTAGCCTCTCAGTGCACCGGCCGCACAGATCTGGATTCCGTCCGAATACTGGAAAATGGCGGCGTAGAAAAGCAGGCTGACAGCCAAAGATGCCACCGCTGGATCGTCGGTGTACATTCTCACGATCAACTCAGGGATCAGGAGCATGGCCGAGGCGCTGATGGTCTGGAAACCCAGCACGATCGCAATGCCGATCAGGCCGGCATAACGGGCGGATTCGGGATCAGCGCGGCCGATGGCGTTTCCCACCCTGATGGAAACGGCGCTCGACAGCCCCACCGGGATCATGAATGCCAGGGCTGAGAAATTGATCGCCACCAGGTGCGATGCGGCCGGTACCGGACCAAGCCGCCCAATCAACAGGGCCGCTCCCACGAACAGGCTGCCTTCCACGAATATCGACACCGCAATGGGGAAACCCACTCTCAGGTGCTCGGAAATTTGCTTCCAGTCAGGGGCATCAAATCTGGAAAACAGCGCATAGGGTTTGAAATGCTTGTGCTTGAAAAGATAGACCAGCAGCATCAGTACTGAAATCCAGATCACGATGGCGCTGGCAATCCCGCATCCAACCGTGCCCAGTGCCGGAAAGCCTAATTTCCCAAACATCAGAACGTAATTCAATGGAATATTGAGCAGCGCACCCAGGACACCGTAAATCATTGTGGGCCGCGTATGGCCGGTACCCTCGCTGAAGTAACGCAACAGGAAAATCAGGCAGATACCTGGGGCGCCCCAGGAAAGCGCGCGAAGATAACCGGCAGCAACTGGAACGATAGCCGGATCGATTCTGAACCAGGTGAGGAACGGCTCAGCGTAATAACAAAACGCCCAGTACGGAATTGCCAGAGTGGCCGCAATCCAGAATGCCTGCCGGGTGTAAGCTCCAGCCTCTTCCTGACGGCCGGCCCCATCGAGCTGCGCGACGCTGGGTTGAACGGCTAACAGGATACCCAGCGTAAACATCAACAGGGCGGACCAGACTGCCCCGCCGATTCCCAGACCAGCCAGCGCGACCTCCTTGTTCGGCAACCGGCCTGACATCACCGTGTCGACGAAATTCATGCTGAATACCGCCAACTGGCCGATGATCACGGGTGCGGCCAGGTGTAATGTGCGCCGTATTTCAGCCGGATGGTCTTTTTGTTTGTTTATACTTGTCATGTCTGCAGTACAGTTTCCGATCCCCAAGGCGAACCGTGCTTTGTACATGAGAGGATATCCACAATGACCACCAAGGTGAAGTAAGCCGTGACAGATGAAAATTTACAAAATGAGAAACCGGAACCGCCCCGGCCTGATCGATCCGGGAAATCCCTGACCATCCCGGCCAGCCGCCTGGCCGGCTCCGCCAGGTGCCTCAATTGCGGCACTCCCCTGGCAGGGCCTTTTTGTTACTTCTGTGGCCAGCCGGACAAAAACTTCATGCGCTTCTTCCCTGTGCTCCTGCGGGAATTCCTGGAAGATTTCCTTGAACTGGATTCGCGCTTCACACGGACCATGAAGCCTTTGCTGTTGTTGCCCGGCAAGCTGACACGGGATTACCTCGACGGCAGGCGGTTTCGCTATACGCCACCCATGCGGCTTTATATCTTCTCCAGCATGGCTTTTTTCATCCTGGCGGCGATGCTGGCGGGAAGCGCTATCACCATCGATAGCAGTGACCTGTCAGATACCGGAATTGGAACCGCCCTGTCTGTCGAGTCGGCAGACCCTGAAAAACTGGAGAAAGTCAGGGAGGCGCTGGACCAGGTGGACCCCGAACTGGCAGAAAAGGTAGATCTGGCCATCAGGGAATCGGCGGCAACACCGGAATCCCGGCCAGCCGATGAACCGGAAATTGATAGCAAATCACACGGATTCACCGTGCATCTCGACGACGATGAGGGAGACGAAGATGACACTATTAGTTTCAATGATGAGCCATGGGACAAGGAGACCAACCCGCTGATTATTCCCCTTATGCCGGATTTCGTGAATGACTGGGTCAATGACGAAATCGAGGAATCACCCCAGAAAGGCAAGGAAATCGAAGCCAATCCCAACCTGATCATCGACAAGGTCTTCGAGGTGTTGCCGGTGACCATGTTCATCCTGCTGCCAATCGTGGCGCTCCTGTTGAAATTCTGGTACCTGTTTGCCAGGAAATACTATATCGAGCACCTGATACTGGCCCTGCACAACCACTCCTTCCTGTTCGTGGTATTCCTGCTGATTATGATCCTTAATTCGCTGGCGGGCTGGCGTGAACCCACCGAGGAGGGATGGATCACGACGGCAGCGAACATATTCAACGTCACCATGGTTGCCTGGATACCGATTTACTTCCTGTTGTCACTGAGGCGGGTCTACCAGCAGAGTTGGACAATGACCCTGGCCAAGTACTTCGTCATCAGCCTGTCCTACCTGATCCTGCTTTCCCTGACGACTTCGGTCGCGGCGGTGATGAGTTTTGTTTTGCTTTGACGTTCAATTCGGGCTTCCGGTAAACGGCCTTTTCTCCTATACTCCAAATCGTGTCTTGGTTTTGTTGTGCAAGACATTTTTACTGATGAAAAACACTGCCGGTTCTGTCCGGTAGAAAATATCTATAATCGAGACAAGGAGAAGACTTAATGAAAGCAAGACTACTTGCCGCTTTAGCGGTTCTTTTGACAGCGTCACTATCTATTGCGCCGGCCATGGCACAGGACAACAGCCGGAATTGGGAATATGGCAACGTCATTGCCACCACACAGGTGCACCTCGAACCTGGCTCTATGAATGCATACCTCAATGACCTCAATGGTCTTTGGCGTATATTCCTGGAACAGCAAATTAAAGACGGCAATACGGTCTCATACCGGATCATCCAGAATGCTTTCGCGCGGGATGGTGAAGCAGACCTGATTTTAATCACCGAGCACCCGAATTGGGCGGCATTTGATCTGAGCAATGAGTATTTTGATAAACTGACCATAAAATTGCAGGGATCATTGGATAAATCCCGTACCGCCAGCCTGGATCGCGGTAAGCTGCGACGGCTTGGCAGTGAGTCCGTCTATCGGGAAATCATATTAAACTGATAAGCTGGCAAGTAATAAGCCGGTATTATGTCCCGTCCTGAAATACGTTGACGGGTTTTAAGAAGCCAGTTGCATCGTGCAACTGGTTTTTTTATGCACCTCTTCGGGGGGCTCATTGCCAGGCTTAGATGAGGCCTTCACGCGTACGATACGGTTTCTGACTCGCGAGTTGGAATAGGCTGCTAACCCTGGCTGCTAAAACGATGGGCTGAAATCCACTTATAGAATTGGGTTTAGCTGTCCAAACAAACGGGACCACCTCTGGTAGAGCAATGCCGGGAGCAATTGGCATGAAATTGAGGTCCGGTGATCCTGAATCATTTGGCTGCTGGCCCGTCGGGCTCCAACTTCCATCCGAGATAGTTCCGGATTTCGGACGAATCTTTCAGTTCCAGCCTGGACTTGATGGAACATTTTTTATCATCCGCTATGTACATCAATTCGAGGGAAAGGTCTTCAACCTTTGACTGATGCAAGACAAATGAAGCCTTGATTTCATCGCCGCGCACGGCATGCTCGAGGTAAACAAATATCTGCTGGCTGCCTTTCACCTGGTCGGTCAGTGACAGACCGCTGAATTTTCTGCCCCGGTAAGTCCTGGGCGCCGTGACAAAAACGGTAAAAGTCCGGTCTATGGCGGTTCCCGGCGCCCGGTTCATCCGGGCGGGTTCCAGTACAATCAGATCGCCCACTTCCAGCACTTCCGTCATCGGGTTACAGGCGGCATTCACCGCATGGCTAAAACCCAGGCCTAGCAGGAGCATTGCAATTCTGTACACCATCGCTGACAGTATAGCCGTCTTAACAATGCGGGAGTTCCATTGTTCCATATCAAATCGTTGTGATGAATATCCTGTAATCTGGAATTGAGCGGTCAGGCATTACAAAAAATGAAGCATAAATTACTGTTTTACGTTCTTTTCGTTAATCTAATATGCACCAGTGGCGTTTCCGCGGATCCCCCGGCTTCACGATTGTTCGATTCCCATTCCGTGCTGAAACTAGCTCTCCTGGTGAATTTCAAAACCCTGTGCAGGCCGCGGGAGACCGCTGATTGTGACTACACGGCTACCAAACTTGAAATTGTTGATGAAGACGGCGCCACGCAGAGCATTCCCGTCGAAATCAGAATCAGGGGAGGCTGGCGTGCGCTCAGTGAGAACTGCGATGTCCCGCTCCTGTTTATTCGCTTTTCCGACCAACATACGACGGGCACACCTTTCGAGGGCCAGTCACTGTTGCCGCTTACCACGCATTGTGGAAAATTCCATGGGCTGAATAATCCAATGACCACGAGGAAGCACTGGCGTTACGAACAAGCCCTGCTCAGAGAATACCTGGGTTACCGCCTGTACAACCTGATCACTGACGCCAGTCTTAAAGTCAGGCTGGTGCAAATAAATTATGAAAATCCGGAAAAACCCGGCCGCGCCAACAGCAGTTATGCGTTTTTCACCGAACATTTCAAATCGCTTGCGGCAAGAAAGAAAGCAGAACTGCTGCCGCGATTCAGCTTTGATCATGAAACACTCGATACGCATTCAGCAGACATTCTCGCCCTGTACCAGTTCATGATCGGCAACACCGACTGGTCGATCGTCAGGCAGCGCAATACCATCCTCATCCAGTCATCCGGTGGAAAGCAGGTACCGGTGCCTTATGACCTGGACATGTCCGGCCTCGTCAATGCCCACTATGCGGGCCCGGCACCCGGACTGCCCATCGATGACGTCAGGGAACGTTATTACCTTGGTTTCTGCCACCCGGATATTGACTGGACTTCCCTGTTTTCCGAATTCCGGCACATGCAAGCAGCCCTGCTGGCCTTACCCGTGGAAATAAGAGAGCTTAGCAGAAAGGAAAGGAAATCTGCTTTGCGCTACCTGGGAAAATTTTTCACAATACTAAGCTCGGCAGAACAGGCTGATAAGAAGATTATTGACGCCTGTCACCCCTGGCCGCCCTCGCCCATCGATCACACGACACCTGAAGATAAGAAGTAGGAGCAACCACCACGAGCCCAATCAACAACTGAACTTTTGACTGAGACCCGCCTGTTTCCCGTTACAGATTCGATATGAAGATGACAGAAATCGAGATTGGCACGACCCAGCGCAACAACCAGAACCAGGTCTTGAAGAACCACGGGTTCTGAATATTGAGTTCATCGGCCACTGCCTGTGGCGATATCCGCCAGCCGACGAAAAGAGCGAGTAAAAGGCCGCCGAGAGGCATCATCAGATTGGCAGTAACGTAGTCGATCAGGTCAAAAAAACCGCTATCTGCAAATCGTCCGGTAAAGCCCAGCGGACGCCAACCGGACCAGATATTGAAAGAGAATACGCTCCCCAGGCCAATTACAAAGGCCGAACTGCAAGTAATGATTGCGGCGCTGGAGCGCTTTATACGCCGGTGTTCCTCTACCCAGGCCACCACGGGCTCCAGGCTGCCGATTGCCGATGTCAGGGCCGCGAAGAACAGCAGAATGAAAAACAGTGTGCCGAAGATCACTCCGCCGGTCATGTTACCGAAGGCGATTGGCAGTGTGACGAAGATCAGCCCCGGTCCTTCTGCCGGATCCAGGCCGTTGGCGAACACAATCGGGAAAATGGCAATTCCGGCGATCAGTGCAACGGTGGTATCCATGGCCGAAATGATAAGGGCTGATTTGGCGATGGATATTTCCTTGCCGAGGTAGGCGCCGAAACCCATCATCAGCCCCATTGCGACTCCGATTGAAAAGAATGCATGGCCGACGGCCATCAGTACCACACGGCCATTGATGGCTGAAATATCGAAATCGAACATGAAATGCAAACCCGCCGCCATATCGCCCTCGACTGCTGCATAAGCCACCATTACCAGCAGCAGGATAAACAACGCAGGCATCAGGATTTTAACGGTCTGCTCAATACCTTTCCGGAGCCCGCGGATCAGGATGATCATGGTGATCCCCATGAAAATGGCATGCCAGAGGGTCAATTGCACAGGGTTTGCCAGCAGGGCGGTGAATTCAGCGCTGATCGCTTCCGCATCCTGGTTCTCGAAATTTCCGCCTCCGGTCTTGAACATGTATGACATCGCCCAACCGGCTATCACACTGTAGTACGTCATAATCAGGTAGGCGGCAAATACCCCAAGCCACCCGACGATCGACCAACTCTTCGAACGGCCTTCTTGCCTGGCAATGATGGCCATCGTATGCGGAGGGCTTTGTTTACCTCTTCTTCCCAGCATGATCTCGGCTATCAGAATCGGCACTGCTACAAACAGGATGCTCAGCAGGTAGACCAGTACAAAAGCACTGCCGCCATTGGCGCCCATGATGTATGGAAATTTCCAGATATTGCCCAGCCCAATGGCCGCGCCAACTGCCGCCAGCAGAAACGTCAGCCGGGAAGACCAGGTTTCGTGTTGTTTAAAAGTTGTCATCTTGCAAAGGTTTTGGCCAGCTCATCCGTATGTGCGGTGGCTGGAGAGGGCATTGCGAATCAGGCTGAAACCGAAAAAAACCGCCCCGTAGGGCGGTTTTCAAATACGGCATGCTTTTTAGTCAGAAACCTACCCTTGCCGTGATTCCATAAGTCCGTGGCTGGTTAACCAGGAAACCCACACGCGCCAGCGTGCCGCGTTCCTGATCCAGCGCCAGGCGGGCGTGCTCGTTGGTGAAATTGTTCACGTAAAACGCGATGTCCCATCTGTCGTTGCGGATTCCAAGCCGGGCGTTGGCAGTGGTGTAACTGGGCAGTTCATAATCAAAACTGAAACAGCACTGGGTTAATGGGCCGCCAATGGTTCCGCCGCCACCTTCTTCGAAGGCCAGCATGTTCACGTTGCCAAAGCCTTCAGAGTAGTCACCGAATTGGGTTACCCGGTCACCGACATAACTCACGACTCCGTGAATATAGCTTTCCCAGCCATCGTCCATCGGGAAGGTATAGGTGGCCGCCGCAGAACCCTGAAATTTCGGTACGGAAGGAAGGCGGTTACCGTCCTCCAGGCCGGCCAGGATCGAGATGGATCCATCAGGCGCGGTGGAGGTTACGGACGAATCCAGTTTGGCATCGATATAACTGGCGGTAATCGCCCAGTCGAATCGATCGGTCTGTTGCGCAGCAAATTCGAATTCGATTCCCGTGCTATGCGCTTTGGGCACATTAAAGACGATTCGGGAGGAGCAGGTCCCGGCCAGCAGCACGGCCTGCAGGTCCTGGATGTCCTGGTAGAAAATCGCGGTATTGAAAGTAGCCCGGCCATCCATCAAGACGGATTTCATACCGACTTCATAGTTCCAGAGCTTTTCGTCGCCAAAGCTGTCATTGCCACCGAAAGTAGTCAGGTCCTCGGGTGAGCACAACGGAACGTTGAGTGGATCATTCAATCCACCAAGCCTGAAACCTTTGGAGATCTGGCCGTTGATGGTTACATCGTCGTTGATCGCAAAATCAGCGATAACACGTGGCGCGAAACCATCAGCCTTGGCTCCGCCGGAGGTGGTGCCGGGCGCAGCAAAAATACCGTCAAAAGTCTGTGTGCGTTTTTCATCGAAATCGTAGTAACGCAGGCCACCGGTCAGGTCCAGTCTTTCGGTCACGGACCAGGTTGCCTCGCCAAAAAACGCCAGCTGTTTAAAATCGTATGCCAGGGAAGACCAGAACAGGCCGTCTTCAGGTGCGATAAAATCTCCTTCGGTCGGGATGCCGGTCAGTTCTGTAAAACCTTTCACCAGCAATTCCTGGCCGTAATCGCGGTCGAAATCGCTGTAAAAAACGCCGGCAACCCAGGCGAAGGAGTCACTGCCGCCATCCAGGCGGATTTCCTGTGTCCAACCTGAAACGTCGGTGGCGTCATCCAGGGGCGAATCAAGTGTATACACCTCTTCCGCAAGTCCGATGCTTCCGCCGGTGATACTGGAAGTCAGCGCGCCTGCGTCTCTGCCTGCGACGATACTCCGGTCGGTATAGGAGGTGACCGAAGTCAGGTTCATTTTCCCGAAGTCATATTCGATTTTCAAATCCACCAGGGTGAATTCGTCGGTGAAATTTTCATCAAACTGCGTGTACTGTTCGTTCTTGTCGTATGAGACATTCGGCCGAGTGGTGGTGAACTCGTTGCCGAGGATGTTGTAGATGTCTTCACGGTTGTAGCCATCCACTTCGACTTTCTGGTAAACCAGCCTGGGTGTGACGACCAGGTTTTCCATTGTCTCCAGGCGAAGCGAAAAGCGGCCACCTTTACGCGTGCCGCCATTGACGTCTTCTTTCACGCTGCCGTCGGGTTGATGTGCATCGATAAAACCCGGCAGATCATCGTAGTAGGCTACGATGCGAAGTGCCGCATTGTCACCCAGTGGCGTATTGTAGAATGCCTTGCCGTAGCCACCTGTATCGCCACCATCAATCGTATTGGCATTCAGTTCCACTGCGCCGTACGCATCTTCCGGGTCTGGTTGGTTGGTTATATAGCGAAGCGTACCGGAAAGAGAGCCTGATCCAAACAGGGTGCCCTGCGGTCCGCGCAGAACCTCGACGCGGTTGAGGTCAAACAGATCCAGATCAGGTGTGAATAATGAGAGTGATATGACTGATTCATCAAGATACACACCCACTTGCTCTTTGATGCCCGGTAGGTCTCTGTCCTGCTTGCCGGCCGATGAGCCGCGAATGGCGACCACGCTTTGCCCGGGACCCAGATTCTGAACCGAGAAAGACGCCACGGTTTGTGAAATGTCTTCCATTGACGTCAAGCCGCTTCGCCGCATTTGGCTTTCTGTCCTGGCTGCGACCGAGAACGGTACATCCTGCAGTGTTTCCGCGCGCTTCCGGGCCGTTACCGTGACTTCCTCCATGAAAACGTCGTCGGCGTCGGTCAAATTCTGCGCCTCGGTGTTTTGCCCAAAAGCGGTTGCCGAAGATAATAAAAGAACGGTCGCTATGAATAGCGATAATGGATTTCGAACCATCATGAATACTCTCCTAACTACGGTTTTTATGTTGACAGCGCGTGAAAATTCGATCCGCTTGTGCTTTCGGACCAGGCAACTTCATTTCTTGTTTTTTGCCCCACGTGCTGCATATATAACCTCTGTGGCTGTTTATTACAAATATCAAGGTGCCCAGATGGCGCCATTTTGATGAGCTTTTGCCTTTCAGCCTATTATCAATTTCAGGGACTCACAGCTTGCAATTACAGCGTTTGATCCCGGGATCGGGCAATATCTGTGAGAAGCGTGATGCCAGCATATTCGCACTTGAGTCGGTCGACATCAATACCGGCATGGACGGCGCCTGGTTTGACACCACCTGGTATTTTCTGCCAGTTGACTATTGTCATCGCACCGCAATGGTCAAACTGGCAAAATGGTGTTTTTGCATCGGAGGATGGATATGAACCTGACCAGCCCGAGCTTTGGCGATAATCAAGCGATCCCGACTGGGCTCGCATTTTGTGCGCCCGACCCTGAGAATCACGCGACGATGTCGGACAACCGGAATCCGGCTTTCGGATGGAATGGGATTCCTGACGGTACCCGGTCCCTGGTCCTGATCTGCTGTGATCCCGATGTGCCGAGCAGGCCAGACGACGTCAACCAGGAAGGCCGTGAGGTTCCAGCCGATCTGCCGCGCGTGGATTTTTATCACTGGGTGCTTGTCGATTTGGCGCCAACGGTAAGCTCCATCGCTGAGGGCGAGTACTCAAACGCTGTTACGGCACGGGGAAAAAACGGACCGGATGGGCCCGGTGGCACCCGGCAAGGTTTGAACAATTACACAGACTGGTTTGCCGGTGATGCTGACATGGAAGGAAAATACTACGGTTATGACGGCCCCTGCCCGCCCTGGAACGACAGCATCATGCACCACTACGTATTCACGCTGTACGCGCTTGACATCGAACGCTGCCCCCTGGAAGGGGAATTTGGCGGCGCCGGGGTTCGCAACGCAATCGAGGGGCATATTCTCGCCCAGGCAAGCATCACCGGAACCTACAGTCTGAATCCGGAGATCAGTTAATCAGCCGCAGAGTTTCCCGCTTCAACCGGTCTGATATGACTTAATTCATCTTCGGTAAAAAGTCGTGAAATGGCCATGAATCTCAAACCGAGCGGGATTTCCAGGGAGAAACTCGATCCCCTGCCCTCTGACACATCAAGCTTTATATGCGTGTTCTTGTAGTACTCAAACTGGTCTGCCGCCATGTAAAAACGACAACCGTGAATTTCACCCAGGCACAGGTCCCTGGAGCCAATCAGAAAATCACCTTTTGCAAAACACATGGGAGCGGAGCCGTCGCAACAGCCGCCGCTCTGGTGGAACATCAAATCCCCATGCTGTTCCCGCAACTGGTCTATAACAGCCCTGGCTTTTTCAGTAACTGATACCCGCTCTACAAGCAATGCCAGGTTGCTCCTTTGCAGGCCCTAAAAGAAACCCAGTGGATTCTTGTCATAAGACATCAACACATTCTTGGTGTGACGATAATGACTAAGCATCATTTTGTGATTTTCCCGCCCGATGCCTGACTTTTTATAGCCGCCGAATGAAGCACCGGCAGGGTAGGCGTGGTAGCAATTACACCAGACACGGCCTGCCTGAATACCGCGGGAAAATGTCTGCATTTGATGCACATCGCGGGTCCATACACCGGCGCCCAGTCCGTACAGGGTGTCATTGGCAATTTCCATCGCCTCGGCTTCGTCTTTGAAGGTCGTCACGCTCAGCACGGGGCCGAATATCTCCTCCTGGAAAATGCGCATCTTGTTATTGCCTTTGAAAATGGTGGGCTTGATGTAAAGTCCATCCGGGTAAATATCATTTTCATAAGCCTCACCGCCAATCAGCAGTTCCGCACCTTCCTGTTTGCCGACATCAATGTAATTCAGTATTTTTTCATACTGATCATTGGATGCCTGTGCACCCATCATGGTGCCTAAATCCAGCGGATCACCCATCTTGATGGCCTCAACACGCCGCAGGCACCGCGTCATAAATTCTTCATAAATGCTTTCCTGGATCAGAGCACGGGACGGGCAGGTGCAAACTTCACCCTGGTTAAAAGCGAACAGAACCAGGCCCTCAATGGCTTTATCGAGGAAACTGTCGTCCTGCGCCATGACACTTTCAAAGAAAATGTTGGGGGACTTGCCACCCAGCTCCAGGGTCACGGGAATGATATTCTCGGAGGCGTATTGCATGATCAGCCGGCCGGTCGTGGTCTCACCGGTAAATGCGATTTTCTTGATGTCCGGATGGGTCGCCAGCGGTTTGCCGGCTTCCGGGCCAAAGCCGTTGACAACATTCAACACGCCGGCAGGAAGTAAATCGCCAATCGCTTCCATCAGGAAAAGGATGGAAACGGGTGTCTGTTCAGCAGGTTTAAGAACCACGCAGTTTCCGGCCGCCAATGCCGGCGCCAGTTTCCATGTCGCCATCAGAATCGGGAAATTCCACGGGATAATCTGACCCACCACGCCCAGTGGCTCGTGGACTTCCATTGAGACGGTGCCGGCATCCAGATCAGCTACCTGCCCTGCTTCGGCACGGATGACGCTGCCGAAATAACGAAAATGATCAACCGCCAGGGGGATATCAGCCGCCATGGTTTCCCTGATCGCCTTACCGTTATCCCAGGCTTCCACCAGGGCCAGATTTTCCAGGTTCTCCTCAATACGGGCGGCGATCTGGAACAAAATATTACTGCGCTCGGTTGCTGAAGTATTACCCCAGGCATCAGCCGCCTTCCAGGCAGCTTTGACGGCCAGGTCAATATCCTTGCTGTTGGATTTCGGTACGCTGGCGATGAGCTTTCCATCAACGGGGGAAGGATTATCAAAATATTCCCCGTCAACGGGGGCTACCCATTCTCCCCCAATGTAATTTTCGTATTGCTCCTTGAATGCAGGCTTTTGATATGACATGACAAACTCCAATAATTAAGTGATTTCAAATGTAACGTGACTGCAAGTACTTAAATACCGCTCTCAATCCCAGCGCCTCACCGCCCTGCGGCCGCCCCGGGCCGTCAGCCTGGTTCCAGGCAAAAGTATCTATGTGTACCCACGGAATCTCTGCTTCGACAAAATGCTCCAGGAACAGGGCGGCCGTGATGCAGCCACCTAATGAAGTCTTGCCGGTATTGTTCAGATCAGCGATCGGGCTCTCGATCAGCTTCCGGTAAGGCTGGTACAGGGGCATCGCCCACATCGGATCTTCGACTTCGTCTCCGGCATCCTGGATGGCGCGCGCGACTTCAATGTGATTACTGAACAGCGGCGTCAATTCAGTACCCATCGCAATCCGTGCTGCGCCGGTCAGGGTGGCGAAATCAATCACCAGGTCGGGCATCTGCTCGTTGGCATAGGCCAGGGCATCGGAGAGAACGACCCTTCCCTCCGCATCGGTGTTACCAATTTCGACGGACAGGCCTTTGCGTGTTTCGATCACGTCCCCTGGCCGGTAGGCGTTACCGGCCACCGAATTCTCAACCGCTGGAATCAGCAGCAAGAGGCGTACCGGCAATTTGTGTTGCATCACCAGCCTGGCAAGCGCCAGTGCATGGGCCCCGCCGCCCATGTCTTTTTTCATATTCGCCATGCCGGTGGCGGACTTCAGATCGAGTCCGCCGGTATCGAAACAAACGCCTTTGCCCACCAGCGCCAACAAGGGGGCCGCCTCATCGCCCCAGGTCATTTTTATCAGCCTGGGCTCACGGTCCGATGCACGGCCCACAGCATGAATGGCGGGATAGTTACGGGTCAGCAGGTCCTGGCCCACGATCGTATTGCAATCGGCGTCATAAAGGTCCGCCTGGCTGGTCACGGCATCAGCCAGTTCTTGCGGGCCCATATGCTCGGTCGGTGTGTTGACCAGGTCACGGATCAGGCACTGTGCATCGCACAGCGCACGGACTTCGGCATCAATATCTTCGTCAAGCAACAGCTCTGCCTGCAGTTTATTGTTTTTCTTGTAGCGGTCAAAACAGTAAGCCGCCAGGCCCCAACCGAGGCTGGCCTGCAAACGCTGCTCCTGGTCCCAGTCACACTGGAGCCGGTAAATACCTTCCGGCAATTTTGCAGGCAGTGCTGCAAGCTGGGTCAACCAGCCGTCTTTCTGCATCCCGAATACACAGCAAGGATTATCTTCTCCTTCGCCCGGCATGGTACAAAACTGCCCCGCTTTGGCCATGAAGCCGGAAACTTCCACCCACTGGCGTTGGCTTTGCGGCAGCGCCTGCCGCCAGTGTTCGAAATCGCTTTTTTTTAGCGGAATGAGCGTAATAATGGTTTTTGAGGAACTAACTCGGGATACAGACTGGTAAGCCACGGTGACTCCGCTTGAATGATTAAACAATATGAGGTTGAATCAGTTTACCCAACATCGGTACCGCTCCTCAATCTATCCGGGCCCTGTAATCCCCGCCATTTCTGTGAATATGCAGGTAAAAGCCCCCTCTGGCAGAGGCAACGGCCTTCTGGAAATCAGCCAGATCACTAATGCCCTGGCGGTTCACGCCGGTAATGATGTCACCCGGGCGCAGGCCGCCGCGGGCTAGTTGGCTGCCGGCTTCCAGAGCGGAAAGCAGGACACCCTTGATCCGGTCGGACCTCAGTTTTATCGGCAGTTCCTCGAATGTTGCGCCCCTCAGCCGGTCATTGATAGCTCCACCATCGAGTACCTTCAGGGCTTCTGCGTTGAGCCTGGCCTGCATCTTCTCCTGGCTCCGGAAAAACTCCAGGGTAATGGATTCATCCAGGGGCAGCTGACCTTCGATGTTATGAAACTCCCTCGCATTATTCACCGGGTAAGCGGCAATCGCTGTGATTACATCGCCAGCCTGGATACCGGCCCGTTCAGCCGCAGATTGCCCAACCACTTCCGCCACCAGCGCGCCCTTGCCATTTTCCAGGCCGAAGGCGCCTGCCAGTTCGGCGGTCAAGTCCTGGACATAGATGCCGAGTGTGCCGCGACGAACCTCACCGAACCTTGCAAGTTGATCCATCACATACTTCGCCATGGCGGACGGAATGGCAAATCCAATACCTACATTGCCACCGCTTGGCGTAAATATCGCGCTGTTTATTCCCACTAGTTCACCCCGCAGATTGATCAGCGCACCTCCTGAATTTCCCGGGTTGATCGAGGCGTCGGTCTGTATGAAATTCTGGAACTCAAGCCCGCGAAACCCGGCCCGGCCCAGTGCGCTGACGATTCCGGAAGTCACCGTCTGGCCTAGCCCGAAGGGGTTACCCACTGCGACCACGAAATCTCCGACTCGCAATTGTTTGGAATCTGCCAGCGGCAGCGCCCGGAGATTGTCGGCCGGAATCCTGATCATCGCCAGGTCGGTATCGGGGTCGGATCCAATGACTTCTGCTTCGAAGCTCCTGCCGTCAGCCAGCGTCACCGAAATCTCGGTCGATCCCGCAATTACATGATTATTGGTCAAGACGTAGCCCTGCTCCGCATCGACCACCACGCCGGAACCCAGGCTTTGAGAGACCCTTTCGCGGGGCGCGTCCGGCACATTGAAAAAACGCCGGAAGAACGGATCGTCCAGTAGCGGACTGCGAATACGCACCCGGGTTTGCGTGTGAATATTCACCACAGATGGTATGACGCGCTCCAGAACAGGAGCAAGGGTTGGCAAGGGGTCACCTTCAACAGCGACAGGCAACGCCCCCAGCAAACGGTCCGCCGGAACGAACATCCCGGCCAGGCCCAAAATCACGACTACCAACCTTAAAAACTGCTGCACAAGCACTCCAAAATAAATGAACGACTATTTGACCGGAATCCCGTCAGTAGGTTCTGACCGGGCGCGAATCATGATATCAGCACTTCATTTCGGCGAAAACTTGCCATTTCATTAAAAACCGGATATATAGCCTTAAAAGAAAGAGATTGGCACTATATCTTGAGTCTGAACCGTATATTGCAGAGTGAGAGGGACATGGACCTGCAACAACAAGTGTTACGGACTGACGTAGCGGGAATGCCTTTGGAATGGATCGGTTACCAGCAGGCGGTTCGCCTGATCTCCCTGGACCAGGTCTGCTATTCCCTGGGCAGGACGCTGTACTGTATTCATGGCGGCATCAATGCCATCAGTGGCAAACAAAGCGTGGTCGAAGTAAATGCCATCATTGCCAGCTATGGCCACCATTCCCATGCCCACCTGTTCTCGGAGACCTACACTCCGCCCCTGAGTAACAAGGCGCTTTTTCGTCGCGACCAGTCCTTGTGCCTGTATTGTGGTGAGCAATTCCCGAACTTCATGCTGTCGCGGGACCATGTAAAACCGCTGAGTCAGGGTGGCGCGGATAGCTGGGTCAACGTAGTCACCGCATGCAAGCGCTGCAATAATCACAAGGCTGCCCTCACACCCGAGCAGGCTGGAATGGAATTGCTGGCCATCCCGTTCACACCCACGCACGCCGAATATGTCTACCTGCAGGGCCGCGGTATCCTGGCTGACCAAATGGAGTTTCTGCTGGCGCACTTCCCCCGCAAAAGCGTGCTGCGCCAACGGGTTGAGCAGGGAGTGGACTTGCTGAACTGATGTAAGAGGTCGCTAGTGTAGTGTCCTATATTATAGGACACTACACTAGCTTCTCAAGCAACGCTGCCGCAGCATGCCGCCGAAGTCCAGTTCATCGAACAGACGGTTAAGCCGGGCTTCATCTACCGCTTTGCGCCTCACTTCCGGCGCCGCCAGGGCGGACTCCACGGCGGTCACAACCCCCGTCAGTTTCCTCGCCAGATCAGCCGCATCCCGGTTATCCGCCAGTTTTTTCTGCAGCGATTTTGCACCCCTTATTTTCAGGTACTGCACTTCATCGAGCCGGTCATACAGACTGTCGAGATTTCCGAAGTGTCCGAGCAAGGCAGAGGCAGACTTGGGCCCTACCCCGGGAACACCCGGAATGTTGTCCACGGAATCACCCGTCAGCGCCAGGTAATCGGCCATCTGTTCAGGCATGACGCCGAATTTCTCATTCAACTGGCTGGCGTTGAGCTTTCGATTGCGTGAGTAATCCCACCAGTGATCATTTTCACCAACCACTTGCGCCAGATCCTTGTCACTGGTTACCACGCAAATGGAGTGTCCGCGTGCCTGCCAGTACGCCGCCAGCGTGCCGATCAAATCATCGGCTTCGTACCGGGAATCAGCAAAACACTGAAGCCCCATGGCCTCCGCAACGGATCGCGCCCACTCGAACTGACGCTTCAGTTCAATCGGCGCCGGCTCACGATTGGCTTTGTACTCCGGATAAATTTCGTTCCGGTAGCTGGTCGTCAGGGACTCATCGAAGGCAACGGCTACATGCTCGGCCGTGGTTTGTTCAAGCAGACTGCAGAGAAACCCTGAAAATCCGTAGACGGCGTTGGTGGGCTCACCCGCCACGTTGACGAATTCATCCGACATGGAAAACCATGCCCGAAAAATATAAATACTGGCATCGACAAGGTAAACAGGCGCAAGACTCACTGAGCGGCCTCAATTTGCTGCTTCATTTTCCGCATTTCCGGCGATTCGACTGAATCCCCTGGATCCAGTGGCGTCTTCATCACTTTCACCGGCTGCTCATCACCCGGGTTGGCAAAATAATAGACCTCTTCACCCCTGACCGTACCAAAAGCAGGCCGGTCAAATTCATCAAGTGCAATGGCCAGTGGAATAACCTTGACGACATTAGTGCCATTGGCATCCAGTTCGAGACGCATAATGCGCTGCGGCTGAAAGCCATTCTGGATCATGATCAGCTTGCCGTCGCTGTAGAACAAACCTGAAATTGCACCGAGGTTCAGATTTTCCGGACCGGTCAGCATGGCGGACGTCTGCTGCGCAGTGTCCACCACCATGATGCCCGTGGCGCTATCTGCAATATACAGTTTGCCACTGTCGGGCGAGACAGCTATATCACGCAAGCCGACGAGGTCTTCGTTTCCAACGAATGCATTTAGCTGTTCACCCTTCGAGGTCTTGCGAAAAACAACCGGCTGAGCCAGGTCGGCGACGTATATGTCACCATCACCTGATACCGCGATTGGCCCCAGTTCGTGAGTTTGACCATCCGACGGCATATTGTAACGGCCCTTTAATTCCAGCGTATTGAGATCAAATTCAAACAAGGCTCCAAGCCCTTTATCGGAGGCCTGGTATGCGGAAAAAGCCGGGACGGCAGCGCTGGATACCCACAGGCGATTGTTCTTGTTGTCAGCAAAGAGTCCCCGGATGGCCCACAGGCCATTTTCATCATTGGCCCTGATCAGAACTTTTGTTGGACCGTCTTGCGATACCGCAAGCACGGTACCGTCATTTTCGGTTCCCACCAGGAAACTTTTCCGGCTTTCATCCCAGCTGATGGCGGCCGGGCTGGAGAATTCAGCAGGCAGTGTGAAAACTACGTCCCCTCTGCCATTTGGCACCCCGGCCTCGATCATGAGGTCGTTCAGATACGCCCAGACTTCGGTACTCCGGATACTCTCGGTGTCCGGGTTTTTGCTGAGATCATCGGAGAAGCCCTGCTGCTGCATTTGCAAAAGAAAGTGATAGGCTGTCGTTGGCCGGTTCATCAGTGCACAGGCAGCAATAATATTTTCCATGTAGCGGGGTTCATAAGGCCGCAATTCATGTAACTTCATATTGGCGGCATAAAAACGCACGTATTTGCCGTCCGCATAAGACTGCCGGGAGTTTTCCTCGAGCTCGGCGACACTCTGGGGTTTTTTTGCCTCCGAAGAGGTGCTCGAACCGGTTTGTGCATCCTTTGGATCCACCTGTGCAGATTCCGGTGACTGCTGTGCCTGCAACGAAAATGTCAGCAACAGGGTAGAAAATGCAGCGAAAAAGCAGACAACATTTATTCTTGTCATGGTTTTTCCTCATAAGCCCTGTTCATAGGCCTTGGCTCTTTTTGAGCGGATACATTGGGAATGGTCCAATGATGAATTCTGGTTAAGCCGGTGTTTACGAAGCTACAATCTGTCAATTCTATCAAATCTACAGGAACTGAATCCATGAACAATGACATCACACGCTACGCAGGAAGATATCTGAGCCTGCTGGAGCGGGACGGTTGGGAGTTTGCCAGCAGGAGCAACGCCAGTGGTGTTGTCGTCCTGGTACCGGTCACCAGCCAGGGGGAAATTGTGCTGGTGGAACAATTCCGCAAACCCGTCGGCAAAAATGTCATCGAACTGCCGGCCGGACTGGTGGGCGATCACGAAGATCCGGATGAGTCCGTGCTGAGCGCCGCCCGGCGGGAGCTGGAGGAAGAAACAGGATTTGAGGCGGAACAACTGGAATTACTGATGGAGTGTCCAAGTTCAGCCGGGATGAGTGACGAAATCGTGTCTTTTGTGTTGGCCAGGGGGCTACGCCGGGTCGGCCCCGGTGGCGGCGATGACAGTGAGGACATCCAGGTACATATCATCCCCCTCAAGGAGATTGATCAATGGCTGCGGGAACAGCAGGTGGCAGGTAGATCCATGGATCCCAAGATCTACGCGGCGCTGTACTGGTTGCCGGAGCGAGAGTTCAGTGGAGGAGTGCCTGCGCGTAATCTGTAAGAGGGCCGACATTCCCAGAGCGATTCGGCCCAAGGGACCTCTTACAGAATTCCCACTCGGACGCCCAGGATGTAAAAAGAGGTGACGAGGATCATCAGCCAGGTCAGGGCCGCGCCGTATTTCCGGTAATTATTGGTGCTTCCCGGTTGTCGTATCCCGTAAGCATGAAGCAGGCGGCCCGCCAGCAAAAAACCGCCCAGTGTATGCAACAGCCAGGATGGTGTTGCTGCAGACTCAGCGAGCATCAGCAGGATCAGCGCAAAAGGCACGTACTCTATGAAGTTTCCATGTGCTCGAATGGCGGATTCAAGATCGGAAACTTCCCCCGCCCCCAGGGAAACGCGCTCGCGCAAGCGAACCTTTGAAACACCCCAGGACAACATGATCAGAAGAATACCCAGCAGGGCGGCGTAAAGCATCGTGACATGATAGGACATCGGGAATCTCCATAGGTTTTGTGGGTCTGCGGGAAACTGTAACACTAGTACTCCTTCAAGGTGCAGCCATCCTTGACCGCTGTTGGATCACGGTTCAACATTAAATCTTTTACCGGGTGAAGCCATGTCTTACTACCGAACCATCCTCTCTTTGATCATTGCGTTATCAAGTGGACTGAGCACCCTTATCGCGTTTGCTGAGCCCGGCCAACCGGTCGCCTTCGCCATCCATGCCGGTGCCGGCACCATCAGCAAAGAAGACTTTACGGCGTCCCTGGAACTGGAGATCCGCAGTACGCTCATGCAGGCGGTTCAGGCGGGGCACGAGGTTCTTTCCACAGGGGGTTCCAGCCTGGATGCCGTCACCCTTGCTGTCACCTTGCTGGAAAACTCCCCTCATTTCAACGCAGGCCGGGGTGCTGTTTTTAACGCCGAGGGCAAGCATGAACTGGATGCCTCCATCATGGACGGTTCCAATCTGGACGCGGGCGCGGTGGCAGGTGTGCAAAACATCCGTAACCCCATCCTGCTGGCGCGAAAAATCATGACAGATTCGTCACACGTGATGCTCATGGGCGAAGGCGCGGAAGTATTTGCACGGGCAAACGGCATTGAGTTCGCCGGCAATGATTATTTTTTCACTGAGCGCCGCTGGCAGCAATTGCAGGACGCCAAAAGCAAGGAGAAACAGGATGCGCACCTCCAGGCAGAATCCCCGGACCGCTGGCTGTCCACGGTAGGGGCTGTTGCGCTGGACGCCAACGGCAACCTGGCAGCCGCCACCTCCACCGGTGGCATGACCAACAAACGCTGGGGCCGGGTTGGAGATTCACCCATTATCGGCGCCGGCACTTACGCCGATAACCGGTCTTGTGCGGTCAGCGCGACGGGGCATGGAGAGTACTTCATCCGCGCCACTATCGCCCGTGATATCTGCTCTCGTGTGCAATACCAGGGCCTGTCGCTCGCTGCTGCGGCGGATGCCGTTATCAATGGGCAACTACGGGATATGGGTGGTGATGGCGGTATCATCGCCCTGGACCGGAAAGGCAATATCGCATTAAGCTTCAATACGCCCGGAATGTATCGTGCAAGCGTGGGTGTTGAAGGAAAAGTGCTTGTGAGGATTTACAAGGATGAATAAAAAAACCGGCCTGCCTGTTTTTCTGATCGCATTGGACGGCCTGGGCAGCATCATCCTGGTACTGGGCGTACTTGGACTGCTGAAAGTAGATATCGGCCTGCCGGTGCTTGCTACTATTTGGCCATTACTGCTTATCATTGGCGCTGCCCTTATGGCGCCGATGATTGTCTGGGTGATACGCAGGGCCGTGGCGGAAAAACAGAAATAAATCAGCGCTTAAGCTATTTTTGAGTTGAGCCGTTGCCACAACCGCATGCTGGCGTTTGCGCGGTTCAGCGTGTAGATATGCAGACCCGGTGCGCCACCCTCCAGCAAGCGCTCACACAAAGAGGTGACGACATCCAGGCCGAATTCACGGATGGATGCGCCGTCATCACCGAATCCTTCCAAACGCCGGCGAATCCATTGTGGGATTTCAGCTCCGCACATGTCAGAGAACCTGGAAAGCTGTTTGTAATTGGTGATCGGCATGATGCCGGCTGTAATCGGGATTTCTATACCCATGCGGCGGCAGTCATCCACGAAGTAGAAATAACTGTCCGGATTATAAAAGTACTGCGTGATGGCCCCATTTGCCCCGGCCTCAACCTTGCGTTTGAAATGCGCTAATTCAGATTGCGGTGTTGCAGATTCGGGATGGAATTCCGGGTAACAGGCAACTTCGATATAAAAGTGATCCCCAAATTCTTCGCGCACGAATGCAACCAGTTCGTTGGCGTACTGAAACGGCCCCGGGCCGGCCATTCCATCAGGTCTGTCGCCGCGAAGCACGACCAGGCGATCAACACCTTTGTCGCGGTAGGATTCCAGGATTTCACGTAACATCTCCTGGCGCTGCGCCATGCAGGAAATGTGCGGAGCTACCGGTACGCCTGAATCCCTAATCAGGACCTCAACCGTCTCACGGGTTGCATCCAGGGTAGATCCACCTGCTCCAAAAGTGACGGAAAAGTAAGCCGGATGCAGGTGGGACAACTTCTGCCAGGTGGATTCCAGAATCAGCCGCTGTTCCGCTGTACGGGGCGGGAAGAATTCGAAGGAAATGGCAGGCCCACCCAAAGATTCAGTACCGGTAATGCTCAGGCTTGTACGGCCCTGCGACATCCACACTGATATACCGCGCCTGATCTTCCCTGAGCTCGGTCAAGTGTGCCCCGATGCGTTCCAGGTGCAGCCTCGCCACCTTTTCATCCAGGTGCTTGGGCAAGACGTAAACCTGGTGCTCGTAATCATCACCCCGGATCCACAACTCCATCTGCGCCAGCACTTGGTTGGTAAAGGAATTGGACATCACGAAACTGGGGTGGCCGGTCGCGCAACCCAGGTTCACCAGGCGGCCCTGGGCCAGCAGAATGATTCGGCGACCATCGGGAAAGATGATTTGGTCCACCTGGGGTTTGACGTTTTCCCAGTCATATTGCTTCAGACTGGCCACATCGATCTCGTTGTCGAAGTGGCCGATGTTGCAGACGATGGCCTGGTGTTTCATCGCAGCCATGTGGTCGTGGGTGATGACGTGGTAGTTGCCGGTTGCCGAAACAAAAATGTCGGCTATTGGAGCAGCCTCTTCCATTGTAAGCACGCGGAAGCCTTCCATCGCCGCCTGTAAGGCGCAGATCGGATCAATTTCGGTGATCAGGACGGTGGCGCCCAGGCCCTTGAGGGATTGCGCACAACCCTTGCCCACATCGCCGTAGCCGGCAACAACTGCAACCTTGCCTGCAATCATCACGTCCGTGGCGCGCTTGATGCCGTCGACCAGGGATTCACGACAGCCGTAAAGGTTATCGAATTTGGACTTGGTCACCGAGTCATTGACATTGAATGCCGGGAACGGCAATTCACCGTCTCTTGCCATCTGGTACAGGCGCTTCACGCCGGTGGTGGTTTCTTCGGTCACACCCTGGATTTTCGACAGGGCTTTGGTATACCAGCCCGGGCGGGTATCCAGGCGCTTGCGGATTGAATTGAACAGGGCGACTTCCTCTTCACTCTGCGGATTGTCCAGCACGGTCACATCTTTTTCCGCCTTTGCCCCCAGGTACAGAAGTAAGGTGGCGTCACCACCGTCATCCAGGATCATGTTGGCGAAATTTTCATCGCTGTCGTCGTGGCCCTGGCCCCAGTCGAATATGCGATGGGTAAACTCCCAGTACTCGTCCAGGGTCTCGCCCTTGTAGGCGAATACCGGCGTGCCGTCAGCGGCAATGGCCGAGGCCGCATGGTCCTGGGTCGAATAGATATTGCAGGAGGCCCAGCGCACATCGGCGCCCAGTTCCTTCAGTGTCTCGATCAACATGGCGGTCTGAATGGTCATGTGCAGGCTGCCCGCGATACGTGCACCCTTGAGCGGCTGCTCATCGCGAAATTCTTCACGCAAGGCCATCAGCCCGGGCATTTCGGTTTCAGCGATCGCAATTTCCTTGCGGCCGTAATCAGCCAGGCTGATATCCGCCACGTAATAATCATGTTTTTTCAATTCTTCGATAACAGCACTCACTGCTTATCCTCCAATAGTTGTCATTACGACTTTGTTGCTCAAATTACGACTGCGGATTTGATGTGCTCAGCGTGATCGACGGCCTCCCAACTCACGTCCAGGTCTTCCCGGCCCATGTGGCCATAGGCTGCCAGCGGCTGGTAAATTGGCTTGATCAGGTCCAGCATCCGGATGATGCTGTAGGGCCGCAGATCGAATTCCTGCCGGACCACCTGTTCGATCCGTTTGATCGGAATATGTTCGGTACCAAAAGTCTCCACACTGATTGAAGTAGGCTCGGCCACCCCGATGGCGTATGACACCTGGATTTCCACCCGATCGGCGAGTCCGGCCGCGACGATATTTTTTGCCACATAGCGGCTGGCGTACGCTGCGGAACGGTCAACCTTGGATGGATCCTTGCCGGAAAATGCGCCACCACCGTGGCGAGCCATGCCGCCATAGGTGTCTACGATAATTTTACGGCCCGTGAGGCCAGCATCACCAACCGGACCGCCAACCTCGAAGCGACCGGTGGGGTTGATGAGATACTTGGTGTTGCCGTTCAGCCATTCCCCCGGCAGAACCGGCTTGATGATTTCCTCCATCACCAGTTCGCGAAGATCTTCTTGCGAGGTATCAGCGTTGTGTTGCGAAGAGAGCACCACAGCATCGATGCCGGCCGCTTTACCGTTTTCGTAACGGAAGGTAACCTGACTCTTGGCATCGGGGCGCAGGTGCTGCCGGCCGTCATCCGTGGTTCTGCGTACCACCGACTGGCGTTTGACTAATTCGTGTGCGTAATAGATTGGGGCGGGCATCAGCACTTCCGTCTCATTGGTAGCGTAGCCGAACATCATCCCCTGGTCGCCCGCACCCTGTTCTTCAGGCCGTTCACGGCTGACCCCGCGATCAATGTCAGGAGATTGCTTTCCGATGATGTTGACGATGGCGCAGGTATTCCCGTCAAAGCCAACTTCAGAAGAATCGTAGCCGATGTCCACGATTACTTTACGGATCAGTTCTTCCAGGTCTACCCAGGCGCTGGTGGTAATCTCACCACCGATAATCGCCACTCCGGTTTTGATGAATGTCTCACAGGCCACACGTGCGGCCGGGTCCTGCTCGATAATGGCGTCCAGAACTGCATCGGAGATCTGGTCCGCCACTTTGTCCGGGTGACCCTCGGATACCGATTCGGATGTAAACAGGTAACTGCTCATTGGTTCAAATCCTCGCTATATATCTTTCAATCAGGATAAAGAGATATATGATACCCGCAGTGTCTGAAAAATGCACCCCTTGTCTTAGCCGGGCATTTTCACGAGACCAATTTGCGGGCCCGGGAAATACTCAGCGAAATGGCATCCTGCGGCCAATATATTGTGTGGCGGCGGGTTCTGTGCATAATAGGCCGTTGCCCTTCATTGGGCTGTTTTTTACGCTTTGCGGAGAAGTACCTGATGACAGAACCACTGGTCATGAACGACGAGATGCTCATTTCGGGCATTATTCTAGCCATCACCTTCGTCGGAATCTTTACCGAAACCATGCATGGCTTCCACCGCGCGAAATTTGCCATGCTGGGTGCAATAACGATGATCGTCGTGGGCCAGTACTTTGAATTCTACAATTCTTCCATGGCGTTTGCGGCCGTGGACTGGAATGTTGTTTTCCTGCTGGGCTGCATGATGGCCATCGTGTCGATCATGATACCGACCGGCGGTTTTGAGGTCATGGCCAACTACATGGCCCGGATCAGTAAAGGTAGACAATTCTATTTGCTGTTCCTGCTGGGTTCAGCGGTCACCGGGCTCTCATTGCTGCTTGACAACGTCACCACGGTGGTCATTTTCGGGCCGCTCATCATCCTGATTGCGCGCGCGATGAAGGTGACGCCGATCCCGTTTTTGCTGGCTGCAGCCCTCCTGTCCGACACAGGTGGCGTGGCGACGCTGGTCGGCGACCCACCCAACCTGATGATCGGATCAGCCAAGGGCATCGATTTCAATACTTTTTTCATCCATATGGGCGGCGTTGTTTTTCTGGCCTGGATTGCGGTCCTTTTCACCCTGAGAATTTTGTTCCGCAAAGAATTGGCCATCGTGCCAGAAGGTAAGTTTGACGAGACAGCCCGATACAAGGACCGCAGGTTGTGGAACCAGAGTATCGCCGTACTCGGCCTCATGGTGGTGTTATTCATCATCCATCACCAAATCCACTGGCAACCCTGGATGGTTTCAGCAGCAGGATTGACCCTGCTGGTGTTCATCGCGCGTAAGGTTGAAATGGATCATGCCATGGAGGATGTCGAAATCCCCCTGCTGATTTTCTTTATCTCCCTGTTCATCCTGGTGGGCGGCGTCGAGCACAGCCACTTCCTGCAATACATCGGGCAGTTCATTATTCCCTATGTGCAGGAAGACCTGCTGATGGCGACCCTGGTGCTGATGTGGGTGGCGGCCATTCTCTCGGCAGCCATCGACAATATACCGTTCACGGCAGCGATGATCCCGATCCTGCTGGGCATGGAACAAAACGGCATCCACGTGGCGCCCCTGTGGTGGGCTCTTGCCGTGGGTGTTGGCATGGGCGGAAATGGAACGCACATCGGCTCAACGGCCAACGTGTACATCGTGACCATCTCTGAACGCCTGGCCAAGCGGGAGAATGATCCTTCGCTGGCGATTACACCCTGGATCTGGTTCCGTTACGGAACGCCGGCAATGATAGTCACACTGATCATTTGCAGCGTGATCTTTTACACATATTTTGACTTTTTCAACAACCCGATCCCGGTAGTTGGCGGGCCGGCTCACTAAAATCCCGGCTCACAATCATGAACCCTGAAACCCGAAGTCCCCGCGCCAAATTGATTCGTGAAGCCGCGGTATTGCAAATCAAACTGCTTGCTGACGGTTTCCGGGATGCCGTACTGATCCCGGTTTCCCTGGTCGCTGCCATGATCGGACTATTACGGGGTGGAGATGAACCAGACCGTGAATACCGCCGGGTCATTAAACTGGGCCGTCGCAGCGAGCGCTGGATCAATCTGTTCGGACATCAGCGGCCCCTGGGGAAGTCCCACCCTGTGGGCTCAATGGATGACGTGTTGGGCCAGATGGAATCGGCGGTGATGGAGCACTACAAAAAAGAACGGGCCGAGAACGAACGGGCCGGGAAAAAGCAGGCCGGGACCAAAGTCGATAAATCTGACGAACAGGATTCAGATACTTTGTAAGAGGTCGCTCGCCTACAGGGATGTAGGTGAGGGGCGTGAGCAGGACGCGGAAGCTTTGCGGCCGACCGCTCAAGAGCATGTCGGCCGCAAGCGACCTCTTACAGAAACAGTTAGTAAGAACCGGCAATATACGATGAGAGTTGCTCTACTTCGGCTTCCTTATCCTGCAGCAAATGCTTGACCATATCACCCAGGGAAACAATTCCGGCCATGGTACTTTTATCCATGACGACCAGGTGCCGGCAACGGCATTCCGTCATGGTTTCCATGGCGACGTGCACCGACTCGCCAATGTCAACGGTTATCAGCGGGGACGACATGACGTCAGCTACAACTGTGGTTGATGAAGACAGGCCCTGGAGTGCTATTTTTCTCAGGTAATCCCGTTCGGTAAATATACCAAGCAATTGCTCATCATCCTGAATGACCAGTGCACCAATATTGGCCTCGGACATGGTTCTGATGGCGTCAAGGACTGACGCGCTACTGTTGATTGTGAGGACCGTTCCTCCCTTGCGGCCCAGGACATCGTTGATCGTGGACATAAGCTTCTCCAAATTCCATTCCCTTTCAATTCTATACCGAACAAGCGGAATTACAACAATTCAGTCTTTCCGCCTGGAGATGACGGTATATTCCGCATCGATCACTTCGCCTTTTTTTGACGTGCCTGCAGGGGCAGTGTCAATCGGTGGAATGTGGCGCCGCATCAACCATATACGCAAGCGGATGCCCAGCCAGAACAGCAGACCGGCGCCAACGGCCAGGGCCAGCACAATCAGGCCAAAGAAGAAGGCTGCAACCAGGGCCAGCACGGCCATTACCCCCGCCAGTACACGGGATAAGGGGTTCATGGGGGGTGGGCTGATATAATATGGCATCAAAAATCATCTCTTGCTCATCTCGATAGATAAGTCCTCAAGGTAGAAGAGTCAATGACACAACTCCTGTGCAAAATGAGTGAGGTCAGCACAAAAGGTAAGGAAATCCGCGTCAGTACCGGGGATAAACCCTTTTTCGTGATGCTGTTCCGGGTCGACGATGAGATTCTAGCCTATCACAATGCCTGCCCTCACCAGGGCCTCAGCCTAAGCTGGGCGCCTGATCGATTCCTGGTCGGCGATGACGCTCTGCTGGTATGTGCCCACCACGGCGCGGCTTTCGATCTTTCCAGCGGAAAATGCCTGCAGGGACCTTGCAAGGGATCGAGCCTGCAGTCCATCGACATCTTCACCCGGGACGATGAAGTCTGGCTGGAAGGAAACACTGAAGAAGCAGCGCTAAAATAAAAGGTTGACCACCGTCAGCATCACGATGATGAAAAGCACGCTCATGCCACTGCCGGCCCGGATGAAATCTGCGACGCGGTAGCCGCCGGGACCCATGATCAGCGCATTCACTTGATGTGTTGGCAGAATAAAAGCATTCGATGCGGACAGGGCGACGATCAGTGCGTACATGGTGGGATTGGCGCCGGTGGCGAATGCGATACTCACTGCAATAGGGACCAGGATGGTCGTTGCGCCCACATTCGACATGACCAGGCTGAATACCGTGGCCAACACGGCCAGCGCTATCTGGATAGCGATCTCGGGAACATCACCCAGGATCACCATGATTTCCTGGGCGATCCAGGCGGCCGTCCCGGTTCGTTCCATCGCGCCGCCCAGCGGGATCAGGCTGGCCAGCAAGAATACCGTCTTCCAACTGACTGCGTTGTAAGCCTCATCCATGCTCAGCACGCCGGTCAGGATCATTCCCATCGCACCCACCAGCAATGAAATTGACAGGCGGTAATCCGTAAAGACGATCATGCTGATGGAGATGGCAAAGAATATCAAAGCATGAGCTACCTTTTGCGGGCGCTGCTCTTCCTTGGGAATTTCTGTTGCGACGATGAAATCCCGTTCCCTGCTAACCGCCGAGAGATCCCGCCAGGTGCTGTGGGAAACCAGGCAGTCTCCGGTTACCAGGTTCATATCCCTGATACCTTCGGTGAGAATTTCGCCACGGCGATTAATCGCCAGCACACTGATGCCGTAGCGCTTGCGCAAACGAGCGTCCGCAACCGTCTGCCCCACGAACCTTGAACCGGGCGGAATGACAACCTCGGAAATACCAGCCCGGCTGGCATTGAACAGTCCGCCGAAGGTTCTCAGGCGCGGCTGGACGCGGCACTGATTATCCAGGGCGAATCGCCCGACAATGTTGCGTGTACCCATCACGCCCAGGATGGTTCCCACCCAGATCATTTCATCCGACGGTGGAGCCAGGCGAGGCTCTTCAGTGTTCCGGATGGCCAACAGGATTGGCGCACTGTCCATCTTTTCCGCCTCGCTGATTTTCATTCCAACCAGCGGACTGTCCACGGTCACCAGCAATTCGAATACATCTCCCTTGATGCCGTAGACATCGGCAAAATAGGTTTTTGTCTTCCCGGGTGTGCCGGTGGACTTTTCTTTCTGCTCGGGAAGCAGGTATTTACCCCCCACCAGAAAATAGAGGATGCCGACCGCCAATAGGGCCATGCCAACGGGCAGCACGTCAAAGAGTTGAAATGTTTCCAGGGTTTCAACACCCGGCGGCAGTGACTTGTTGGCATTTTCGATCAGGTCGTTGAGCAGAATCAACGGGGAGGAGCCCACCATCGTCAATGTACCGCCCAGGATGGCGCAGAAACCCATGGGCATCAACAGGCGGGACAATGGAATCCTTGTCCTGGTTGAAATTCGCGACATCACCGGCATGAACAACGCAGTGGCTCCCACGTTCTGCATCATGCCGGAAATCATACCCACCGTGCCTGACACCAGAGGAACAATCCTGCTGGCGGTACTTCCACCTACTTTGAGTATGTAAGCCGCCACCACGGTCATGACACCGGTCCTGTCCAGCCCGGCGCCCAGGATCATCACGGCAATAATCGACAGAACCGCGTTGGAGGCAAATCCATTGAACAGTTCGGTCGGCGGCACGAGACCGAGCAGTCCGATCACCACCATGACCAGGATTGCGGCAATGTCGACACGGAGTAATTCCGAGACAAACAGCCCGATGGTGGCCGTCAGTACAAGCAGCACCAGCATCATGTCGCTGGTAAGTGTTAAGCCGAATTCCATTTAGTGCTCAGTTTTAATAGTCCTGATAACTATCTTCACGGCTATCCTAACGCGAGCGCGGCGCCGAAACCATTGGGCAGTTAAATCCTCCTGAAAAGCAGGTCCATGACCTGATGCCCGAGACGTTCACCACGTCTTTCGTACTTGGTCTCCGGCCGCCACTCTGGCTGATCGCAATAATCTCCGGATGGGGACAGATTTTCAAAACCATCGGACGACCGCATGACTTCCAGCATGTGCTCCGCATAAGGCTCCCAGTCTGTCGCCAGGTGGAACAAGGCACCCGGGCACATCCTGGAAGCCAGTAATTCGATAAATGAGGGCTGGATGAGCCGTCTTTTATAATGCCGTTTCTTTGGCCAGGGGTCGGGAAAGTAAATCCTCACGCCATCCAGCGATTCTTCCGGAACCCGCTGGCGCAAAAACTCCACAGCGTCATCATTGGCAATACGGATATTCGTGATTCCATGCTGTTCCATTTTCAGCAACAGGTGCCCGACGCCTGGTTGGTGTACCTCCACGCCAATATAATTCTCCTCAGGATGAGCCTGCGCCATTTGCCAGGTCGCATCGCCATTGCCAAAACCAATTTCCATGATGACAGGGGTGTCGTTGCCAAAAAGGGACTTGAAATCGAGTAGTGATTCGCCCTTCTCAATACCAAAGCGCGGCCAAAATTCATCCAGTGCCCGCTTCTGCCCCCCGGTCAGGCGCCCGCCTCGCAACACAAAGCTGCGCACGGGCCTCCTGCCTGTTTCATTTTTTTTCAGTGACATTTTTAGCTCTTGCAGATTACAAAACCAATGTATCACGGACATCGAGTCCCATCAGAAATCCTCAGCCATGCGGGCATGTAAAAATTTCCATACAAATATTGAAATATGTATAAATAATGGAAATAAATGAGGCTTTGGCTGGGCGTGTTTGTTACAAAAGGGTTGCAAATTTGCAATTTTCGGTCTAGTTTATAAATAACTAGTCGTTTTTTACGTAAGGGGAACAAGACTACTAGGCAAAGGGATTCAGCCTGCATGATCCGCTCAGTCGTTGAGCGTGTAGAATGCAGTTCGTCACGGAGTTTCCATTAGAGAATGTAGTCAGCGGCTAGACGCTGCTTGATTGCGTTGTTTTTCTCAATGAAAGGGGGCTCCACGAAATGATCAAGTTATCTCGATTCGTATTTTCTGCCGGATTAGCCTGTGTGATTCCGGTTTTCTTTCTTCTGTACTCAACGGCCGCCATGGCCGAAAGCCTGTCTCTGAACCAGTGCGCCAACGGCGGGATTTCTGATACCGTGACTCACCTGGAATGCCATGAAGGCTGGATTAATGGAAATCTGAACGCATCCAAGGCAGCTTACGCCGAAGGTGATTTTGTGCCATACAGGGTGCAGATGACCGGTTTGACGCCGGGAGATCAATACACATATTCCTTCTCCTGGGATACGCTCAAAGGCGGCAAACACGCGCTGGATTACATCGGCAGTTACAACTACTCAGTAACGGCAGCGAATGCCTGTGATGGCGCCGCCGGGCCCTGCCCTGGGACGGCAACGACGATCAACATCCCCGCCGATGTGGGGCCGCCTCCCGCGCTGCCCTTCGCGCCAATTGCAGGTCAATTCAACTTGTTCGGAGGCACGCTGGATTCCGTTGGTCCCTACACGACACCTTCGGCTGATGTGCGGGCCATATCCGTGACGTTTACGCCGGATCAGACCAATGCAGTGCTGACCTGGGGTGGTCATATCTCCACGCCGGCCGATTGGGGCAATGGCACTACGGCTTCTGACATCAAGGGCTCGCCGTATCACATGTCGAACATGTCTTTGCAGGACAGCCTGGGCGGTTCTGTCGCAGGCGGTGGGCAGGATGTGCAACTCAGCGCAGCGGCCGTGTTCGTGCCCTCGCTGATCAATGTCACCAAGATATCCAATGCGGACGGCACGTTTACCTTCGAATCCGATGTCGATGGAATGCTTATATTACCAATCGGCGATATCGCCAGCCCCTGGACCCTGGAGCGGGATGAATCAAAAACCATCGATGCAATGGAAGCAGGCGAAGTGACAATCACCGAGACCACTCTGCCGGCAGGCGATTGGCGGATCAAGTCCATTACCTGTTCCCAGCTCGGTGTTGGGGAAGTATTCAGCTACCTGTACCCGGATGACCCGGTAACGGCCAGTGCGGTAATACCGGTCGACGAGGCCGGAACGTTTAACTGCGTTTTTGAAAATGAATTCTTCGGCGCGCCGGTGCTCGATGTGATCAAGAAAGTCGTGGACCCAAGCGATGACTGTACTACCGAGGTTCGGGACAGCGCCGGGTATGAAACGCGCAGTGTTCACTCCGGTGAAGAAGTAAAGTACTGCATATGGGTGACCAACACAGGCGCAGATGACGCGCTGGATGTCATCCTCGTCGACGATCTTGCGGGCCTGGGCGAAGAAACCGAGATTCCTCTAACCGGGGGTGCAAATCTCGATGGCGAAGGCGATGACCCGGATCTTCCGATTGACGGCTGGTTGTCGGGCACCCTGACTTTGGCCATGAATGTGCCGCTCAACACGACTCTGCTCAACACCGCAACAGCTACGGCCATCGGCGCAACCGATGGCGAAACCTACATGGATTACGACACCGCAGAGGTCATGGTTGATCAGGCATCGAACTGCACGCTGGGCGGATCGGTCTACGCAGGGGCGGTTAGCGGTATGTGCCCGGGCGACACCACGGCACACATCCTCAAAGGTTCAGGCACCCATGCAAATTGGTGCGCCAACGTTGCCTGGGATGCTACGGCCATACTGGACTTGACCGATATCGTGGTGACCCTTGAGGGCGCCGGCGTCAGTAATTCCGGCGCCGATATGAGCTTCGGGGAAAGCCAGAACATTGAAGTTGGCTTTACCACGCCTGACGATGATTTCAACGGCACTTTGATCCTGACCGGCTCAGAGGGGGGATTCAATGCGATCACGTGCTCTGGCACAGCAATGGTCAACGTCGTTGATCCTGGGCTGGAACTGCTCAAGCTGGCCAGCACCAATAATGTCTGCGGCGACGCGGATGACGCCGATACGGTGGAGATCATCAACGGTGATGACGTCTGGTACTGCCTGACGGTGTCCAATACCGGTGATGTGCCGCTGGAAAACGTTGAGATTGATGATCTGACGATCGGCCTCCTTGACTGGACCTCTGATGAACTCCTGCTCCTGGGAGTGGGTGACAGTACGACAGTCATGTTTGGACCTACCCAACCGACGCAAGACGTCACCAATGTCGCCTACGCCACCGCGACCGAGCCGCTGACCGAAACCGAAGTCGACCCGGAAATGGGCTCGGCTACGGTTATCGTGTTGTCCGCCGACATCGAAGTGAGCAAGTCAGTCGATCCCGACCAGATCGTGTTCTGCCAGTTGGATGACTGGCATGACTTCTGCACGGAGCAGAATGCGCAGGGCAACTACGACACCAGCTACACAATATCGGTGAAGAATAACGGGCCCAGCATCGCAACCGCTGTAACGCTGGATGATGACTTGCCGGTCGGTTTCATCTACGACAGCGATGACAGCGGATGTTCGTATGACATGCCCTCGCATTCTCTGAGCTGCGCGCTTGGGGATATTGCGCCGGGTGCAACCGTCGATGTCCTGGTGTTAGGCGAAATTGATGCCACCCTGTTCGATCTGCCGTGGCAACGCCTTACCAATCAGGCCTGCGCCAACACCGACCCGGTACGGTTGGATCCGGACCGCTCCAACAACTGTGATAGCGCCACCACACAGATCAGCACCGGACCAACGCGGACGATCGGCTGGTGGAGCACGCATCCAAATGGACTGGCGGCTTGCGTCACTGCATCCTCGGGTGAGATTGACCTCGGATTCCTGACGATCAGGACGGAAGCGTTCGACAACGAGATCGATGCGACTGTCAGCACTGATACGAGTGCAAAAGGCAAGCACAAGTCCAGCCTGATCACACCTAAAGTGCTGAAAGATCTGGATTCAGATGCAACGGTTGCGGAAGAGATGGCCAAAGGTATGTTGAACGCCCGCACGGCCAGTTGGCGAGATGGCACGAAGCGCTCCCTGATGGGTCAGGCACGCGTCAACACGGCCAAGCAACTGACTGCCGCCTGGTGTAACGAAGTAACGTTTAACAGCGAATTCGACTTCTATTATCTGGGTTGGGACAATATCCGTTTGATCATGAACGGGGAAGCCTACCTGCAGGGTGGAACCGTGAAAGACTGCGGAGGTCCCCCCTGTGAAGGCCACCTGAACCAGGTGATTCACTCCATCAGGCTCATTGGCGGTGTAGCAGATCTGTTCAACAACGCCGGGGACGCTCTGCCCAATGGGCTGCCATCGGAACGGGCTTATCCCAAGGCTCCACAGAACGATCCGACAGATCCGACTGACTAAGCAATACCAGTCAAACGTCCGCGGTTAAGTGCCGCGGGCGTTTGCTGTTAGCCGGTTGAACTTGCTTTATGCAATGGAAATAACCGATTATTGTCGGGCCGGCTCATAGCCGTAGTGATAGGGAGATCAGGAGTGAAAGGGACTCGAAGCCTGCCAGCAGGCGGATTATTCAGGTGTTTCAGCTTGATTGGCCTGTTGCTGTTGGCCCACGCTGACCTACAGGCCAACCCTCCCTCGCGTTGTGCCGGTTACGGTACGCTGCAAAGTTTCTCGCTGACCGAATGGGAATCCGGGCTGGGCGCCTGGGTTGCCGGAACCCATGATATCGCAAATCCAGCCTCGTTTGATACGCCAGACTGGGCCGCCGTGGGCAACCTGCCGGATCAGCGGCCCGGACAGGCTGCATTCGTAGCCAATCTCAATACAGGTAATTGCGAAGACGATGACAAAAGCGGTGCACTGACGTTGGACAGCCCGGCGATTGTGATCCCTCAAGGCGTCCCGGTGCCGAGAATCTCAGTCGACCACTGGTTTGCTGTTGAATACCTTTTTGACGGTGGAAACATGAACTTGAGCGTCAATGACGGGCCTTTTCAGTTACTCCCTGTCTCGGCCTTTGAGGTCAGGCCCTACCCGGTTGTACTGAATGATGAATTCTGGCCGAATACCAATCCGCTGGAATCCGAACCGGCGTTCACCGGCCCTGACGGTGCCCCGGGAAGCTGGGGACTGTCGCACATCAATCTGTTGGGGCTGGCTGTAGCCGGTGACACGGTTAAGCTGCGTTTCGACTTCGGCGTTGACATTTGCGAGGGCATTACTGGTTGGTATGTGGACGAGGTGGAGTTCTACAGCTGCTCGGCGGAGCTACTGCCTTCGAATTGCGGCAACAGCCTGATGGACGACGGAGAAAGCTGCGACGATGGCAACGATTTCATCGGCGACGGCTGCTCAAACACTTGCCAGGTCGAGTCAGGCTGGGAGTGTACGGATCTCTTGCCGCCAGCCGACATCCAGGATCCAGGGTTTGAATCAGGTTCACCTAACCCGGCCTGGGATGAATCTTACAGCGTTGGCCCCCTCCCCCCGATCTGCAACCTGGAAGATTGCGGAAACGGATTCGGATCCGGGCCTTCAGAAGGTGATTACTGGGTCTGGCTGGGGGGCGCACTCGAGCCTGAAGATACCTCGGTTTGGCAGAGCGTCACGATTCCGTCATACACGTCTGAACTCATGTTTGATTTCGAAGTCCCGGTGTGTGCCGACCAGGCAGATTTTTTCGAAGTACTGATCGACGGCACCAGGGAGTATTACGTCGACGGTGCTGATTCGCGTTGTGACGTGCGGGGCTACGGCACCGAGATCGTCGATGTAAGCGCTTATGCCGACGATTTGCCACACACGATTTCATTTCATGCCAAAGTGACCGGGGCCAACGAGGAGGTCTCCAATTTCTTTGTCGACTTCGTACGGATTCCGGGTACCCCCAGCGTTTGCACCGCCATCAGTGATGTCGTGTTTTCCAACGGATTTGAATCGCCTTAGCCAATAAATGAGAAAATGCTTGAAAAGGAGTAAAGAAATGACCACTCTGCACAGCATGGGTAAAGAAGACAACGTGACTACTTCAGGCTACCTCGAACGGCAGGTATTGATTGCCATGCCGGGAATGGTGGATGGAAATTTTGCGGGCAGTGTCACACTGCTGTGCCAGCACAGTGATGACGGAGCCATCGGCATCACAATTAACCGCCTGTCGGATTTTTCACTGGGCGAAATTCTTTCCCAATTGCACATCGATTGCAGCGATGACTCCATTCGGCAAATGCAGGTGCTGGAGGGTGGTCCGGTAGCTCCGGACCGGGGTTTTGTGATCCATTCCCCCCAGGATGGCTACGAATCGAGCATGAAGGTTGGACCTGACATCATGGTTACCACCTCGCGCGACGTACTGACCGCCGTCGCCGAAGGAAAGGGGCCGGAAAAGTACATCGTCGCGTTGGGCTATGCCGGTTGGGGCGGTGGACAACTGGAAGGTGAACTGCGGGAGAATGCCTGGCTGACTGTGCTGGCGGACAGCGAAATCGTATTCGACATGCCACTGCCCAAACGCTTTGACGAGGCGCTGGAACGCCTTGGTATCAAAATAGACCGGTTGCACGCGGAAGGTGGTCATGCCTGAAACCGTGATTCCGCGCGGTTATATCCTGGGTTTTGATTTTGGCTTCCGGCGCATTGGCGTAGCGGTGGGACAATTCACCACCAGGACGGCCACCACCCTTGAAACTGTCGGCCATGGAAAAACACCCGACTGGGCTGTCATAGACCGCCTGGTGCGTGAGTGGAAACCGGCAAGGCTGCTGGTAGGCCTGCCGCTGGGTAAAAATGGCGATGAAACCGACATGTCCCGCGCCGCAAGAAAGTTTGGCGCCAGGCTTCATGATCGTTATTCACTGGATGTCAGCTTCGCAGATGAACGCCTCAGTTCGCGCGCGGCAGAAAGCCGTTTTGCTGAACTGAGGGCGCAGGGAAGCCTGAAAAAGAAACATGCCCGGCAACTCGATGCCATGGCGGCACAGATCATCCTGGAAAACTGGATACAATCCACAGCCGGAATGCCGCCCCTGACGCGGAAAGAATAAGCCCGCCATGCCGCACATCCAGGGCTTTCCCCCGATATGCCGGTCTGATGCCCATACACTGATTCTCGGCAGCATGCCCAGCCGTGAATCCCTTGCAAAGCAAAAGTACTACGCACACCCTCGCAACAGCTTCTGGCCCATAGTGACCAGGCTCCTGGGCATTACCACAACGGATTACGCAGGCCGGGCCTTGCAAGTTACTGCAGGAGGTATCGCTATCTGGGACGTCCTGCAAGCCTGCACCCGCCACAGCAGCCTGGACTCGGATATCGATGATCGCAGTATTGTCACCAATGATTTCAGTACGTTTTTCGAGCAACACCCCGGCATCACCCGCGTGTTTTTCAATGGCGCCAAGGCTGAATCGGTCTACATGAAGCATGTGCTTCCCGGCCTGGCGGACGGGCAGGCAGAAATCACCCTGCTTCGCCTGCCTTCAACCAGCCCGGCCAATGCTGCCATGAAGGTAGAGGCAAAGCTCGAGAAGTGGCGCGTTATTGTTGCTGCCTGATTGTTGCTACCCGATTGTTGTTACGCCAGAAAATCAGACTCTGTAACTCAGGCTCAGGCAATCTGGCTGCGGGCTTGCTCAGGCGTTTTACCCAGGGCATTGGCGAGTTCCTCAACCAAAAAATTCAGGGCCTGGTTGAGGTGTGCCCGGTCCGAGGCGCGCAAAGTCCCCTCTGCCTCCAGTCTGCTCAGCCCTTTGTAGACATTGGCGTAGTCAAACGGCTCGCCACGATCCATCGCTACCTGGTTGGCATTAGCTCGGACTTTCCACTGGCTGCTCATACTGCCTTCCCATTTCTCGAGGTGGTCGAGCAATTGTTCGGCTTCGCTGGCGTTAATTGGATTCCGGACAGTTTTCGCCAGATCCTGCTTGCGCATCATCAGCGTCAATCCATCGCGCTTGAAATACACTTGTGCAAACGTAGTTTCATCTTCTCCTGAAAAACTTCTCTTGCGAATGGACTGGACCTGACCGATTCCGTGGTGGGGGTGGTGAACTGTATCTCCTTGAATAATGGTAATAAGCTTTCTCCAGAAATGATTTGTTAAGGCGAATTTATTGCGAGTAATCAACATGTTACACTATTTTCACGTGCCAGTCAACCGCCGTGCTCCCATGCAGCCACAGGAGACTGCTGATAGCGGAATGGGATAGCTGATTACCTGCAATGTTCCTTGCTGAGATGGTAATGTGAGCATTCCGGAATCTTGCTCAATGAATCCAGGGCGCCTGATTAATGATACATTGCGAAACCCCCAAATGAAGCGAATCTGTGTGTACTGTGGCTCCAGCCCTGGCAAATTACCTGAATACCGGGATGCAGCCCGAACCCTTGGACAAGAACTGGCAGCACGTGGAATCGGGCTGGTCTACGGTGGCGCCAGCATCGGCGTAATGGGCACTGTTGCTGACGCAGTGCTGGAAAAAGGCGGCGAAGCTTTTGGCGTGATTCCTTATGTACTGGCTACCAGGGAAGTCGCGCACCGGGGGCTGAACGAGTTGTTCGTGGTGAATTCAATGCACGAACGCAAGGCCAAAATGGCTGAGTTGTCGGATGGATTTATTGCACTACCCGGGGGATGGGGCACCATCGAAGAAATTTTTGAAATGCTGACCTGGGCACAACTGGGATTGCACGAGAAGCCTTGCGGTCTGTTGAATATTTCCGCCTATTACGACCACCTGTTTACCTTCCTGGAGCACGCCATCGACCAGCGATTCGTGCAACAGGAATTCCGCCCGATGATCATGATGGACCAATCGGCCAGCGCCCTGCTGGACCGTTTCCGGGATTATCGCGCCCCACAGGTAAAAAAATGGATCGGGCCGGAAGAAACTTGATTAACAATATGCGGCCTAGTGGTCCAACAAGGTTGTATTGATGGGCCTATTCAACCCCGAAGCCGGTCTCAAAACGCCAGGTCCGGGTAATGTGGAGAATATCTACCTGTTCAGAAATATTGTCGGGAAGAGGTGAATAGGGAGCACACATTCGCACGATTCTGACAGCGGCCTGGTCGACTTCCGTGATACCGGAACTGCGCATGATGTCAATGCTTTCGACCGTGCCGTTTTTGCGTATCCCCACGGTCAAGACCAGGTCGCCATGAAGCTTTTTCTGGCGCAATTCGCTGGGATAATTCATATTGCCGACACGCTCAACCTTCGCCACCCAGGCACGCATGTAGCTGGCAAATTCGTATGCCTGCGTGTTGGCAGAAATGAATTTACGTCGCGGCAGTTTAGATTTCCAATGCACTTCTCTGCTCAATTCGGGCTGAAGACTGGCCATCTCCATGCTCTGTCGCATCAAGCGGGCAGCACTGGGCTGTTCTGTATCCGGTTGTTCGATACGGGTTTGCTCCAGCACCTCTGCGATTTCAGCCTCCAGCGCAACGATTTCGCGTGTTTCCTGTTCGGGAACCGGCATGGCCGGAGTACTCTGCAAAGCATCCTGGCCCATCTCCGGCGTTGGCGCCTCACCGCTCACCGGTTGCGAGGGCCGTGATTTCTCAGTCACTTCACCCCCACCCTGCTGTGATGCCTGCGCCAGGAAATCGGCCTCATCAGGCTCTTTTTCCGATCGCCACTTCACCAGCACGACTTCCAGCGTATCGGCCAGCCGGGGCGAAGGTTTCAGCGTGACCCCGAAACTGACACCCAGCAGAACCAATGCGTGCAAAGCTGTGGCCAGCACGAGGAACAACATGAAACGATCCTCAAGCCACGAGCGTTTATGCCAGTTAATGATCATCCCTGCCTGGCCTGCTCCAGTGCGTCGAACAGGCCGGCGGCAATATTCAGGTCAAATTCGTTGTCGAGCTCCCGGATACAGGTCGGGCTGGTGACATTGATTTCCGTCAACCAGTCTCCGATCACGTCCAGCCCGGCAAATAAGATGCCGCGACGCTTCAGTTCCGGGGCAACCTGGCCGACAATCCAGTGATCCCGATCTGTCAGTGCAATGCCTTTTCCGGTCCCGCCTTTTGCCAGGTTGCCCCTGAAGTCGCCTTCACCCGGAATTCTGGCCAGTGCGTACGGAACGGGTTCCCCGTTGACCACCAGGATTCGCTTGTCTCCCTGGGTGATCTCCGGTATGTAGCACTGAACCATTATCAGCTCACGCTCCTTGTCCGTTATGGTCTCGAGAATCACGTTGAGGTTAGGGTCATCCGGCCGGACCTGGAAAATGGACTCCCCACCCATTCCATCCAACGGCTTGACCACCGACAGTCCATGCTGATTGACAAAACTCCTGATTTCGTCAACGGACCGGGTAATCAGCGCCGGTACGCAACATTGGGGAAACTGCGTAATAAAACACTTCTCATTGGCATCACGCAAAGCCTGGGGCCGGTTGACTACGCTTACGCCCGCAATCCCGGCAAGATCCAGGATATAGGTCATATAGATATAATCCATGTTGAAGGGCGGATCCTTCCTCATCAATAGAATATCCAGCACCGCCAGTTCACGGTGCATGCTTTCCCCCAGGGTGAACCAGTCGTCGGTGTTATCCCTGACGCTGAGGGTCCGCATATGACCCATGGCCACCCCGTCTTTGATCGACAAGTCAGCGGTTTCCATGTACAGCAGTTCATGCCCGCGTCTCTGCGCTTCAAGCAGCATGGCGAAGGTTGAGTCCTTATAACTCTTGATGCCGGAGATCGGGTCCATGACAACACCCGTCCTGATGTTGCTGCCCGAATTACGCCTGGATTCGACCATTATCCTTCCTTGATATATACAGTCTGAAAAAACCTATTATCGGCCCCTGGCCTATATAATGCACCAGTATCCTAGATCACATATTGCATGAGTTTTGCTGGGCTTTACCTGATTATTTTAGAATTTCAATGTTATGACAGGGTAATTCAGGTTCGACAGGAAATACAATTCCGGCAACTCATGCAATATGCGATCTGATCCAAAAAAACACCGTGCTTTGCAAATTGGAATCTTAGCTTATTTGCATAAGCTGTTGTAAGTGCTGGAATCTATGCTTGAAAGTGGTAGACTAACAGGTCTCAGCCCAATTAATTGGACTGGATTGTGTTCGACCGGGCGCACAGAATGCGCATGGAACGGGTTAATTTTCTAGGGATGGAGTCATGTCTGAAGAACACGCAACAAACAACTCAGGGGCAATGAACGGCGGTGCCGTCAATTCCGGTCTGCGCATACTGGTAGTCGATGACAGCGCGACCATCAGGCGCTCAGCTGAAAGCATGCTCACCACCGCAGGCTACGATGTCGTGACTGCGGAAAATGGTTTTGAAGCACTTTCCAAGGTGGCGCAACACAACCCCGACCTGATTTTTGTGGACATCATGATGCCGCGCCTGGACGGATATCAAACCTGCGCCATCATCAAGAACAACTCTCAGTACCGGTCCACGCCTGTTGTCATGTTGACCAGTAAAGACGGCTTGTTTGACCAGGCTCGTGGGCGCGTTGTCGGATCGGACCTTTACCTCACGAAGCCTTTTACCAAAGAGGAACTGCTCGCAGCGGTGCAACAGCACGCAGCCGCTTAATTCAGGCCCAGGCCAGGTCCAGGCCAGGCAACATCCGTTTCCATATACAGGGAAAGTGAAGGAACAGATGAAATTGAAAGGGAACATAGCCGCGTTCGCGAAGCTGCTCGAGTACGAGAAGCGCAGCGAAACCTTTTCACCCGGCTCCAGTCACGATAGTAGCCCCGCCCAGGAGTGGAGCGGTGTCACTTTTGCACTGGGTGAATCCCAATTGGCGTGCAAAATCGACGAAATTCACGAGATTCTCCCAATCCCCGCATCGACTCCCGTACCCGGTGCCAAGCCGTGGATTATTGGACTGGCAAATGTCAGGGGCTCCCTGCTGACGGTTGTCGACCTGGTCTGGTTCCTGACCGGTGTTCGGTCACCGATGACACAACGCAGCCGCTTACTGGCGACCAATCTCAACAAAGCGCCCATCGGCCTGATGATTGACGAAGTATTCGGCCAGAGGCATTTCCTGGACAGCGATGCTGAAAGCGCACAGCTGGACGAGGATTCCCCCTTGCATAAAATCGTAAACAAGCAACACTGTTTCGGTGCGGAAACCTGGCAGGAACTGGATCTCGATAAATTATTCAACACGGCGGAGTTTCTCAATGGCGCGGCGGGCTAATTCACATGGCGGAAAAGGCCGGCCACCGCAGAAGGGTTTCATACTCAAGCGTGAAAAAAGGCAGCAGACAATGACCACATCGAAATTCAAACTCTTGATATGGAAACCAGGCGTGCTCCATGCACTGGTGGGTCTGCTGGTCATTTTGCTCGTATTCGTTGCGGTCACTTTCTATCTCATTACGAAAGACAGCGAAAATGAACAAGAGTGGGTCCGGCTTTCGACCGATCTGCAAGTACAGTCACAACAACTTGCCAAATCGGCATCCGAGGCAGTGGAAGGAAGTCGCAGTGCCTTTGCGGAACTAAACGACTCCAGAAGCATGATTTCAGGCGCGATAGACTCGCTCATGAATGGAAATTCACGGAAATCCCTGCCTTCGTTGCCTGCCTCCTTGTCGGCTCCACTGGATGATCTCAACAAAACCTGGAGCCGTGTCAGTACAAATGCGGCAAATATTCTCGAGCGTAAAGTCCTGGTGCAGGAGCTTGCAGCGGCAAGCAGTGAATTCATGCAGGCTATCCCCCAAATTCAGACACTCACTGACAGCGCGGTCCGGGATCTCACCAGGGGAGGTGCGCCAAATCAACAGGTGTTTGTCGCGGGCCGCCAACTCGTGCTGTCCGACCGGATGCTGAGACATCTCAAGGAAATGCTTCGCGGAGGTAGCGGATCGGTTGAGGCGGCTGACAACTTCAAGATCGATATCGCTTCCTTCGAACAAGTGCTGAATGCCCTTTTGCAGGGCAGTAAAAGCGTTGGCGTGACCCAGGTGAGTGATACCAGCGCGCTGAATGCACTGGGCCAGGTCCAGCAAATTTTCGCACAAGTCAGGCCCAGCACCGATATCATCCTGAATTCGTCCGTCGATATCCTCGCCGTGCGAGGCGCTGCGGATGAAATCTTTCTGGACAGCCAGGACCTGTTCAGGCTGTCACGGGATATTTCGGACGGGATTCTCAACCGGGCCGATTCCAGTGCCTGGCCGTCCCTGTGGTCGGGATCGCTGGCCCTGGTCGTCATCCTGGCAATAATCACACTGCTGGTACGCTCATTCCTGACTGCTGAGCGAAGCCGGGCCGTAAGCGCAGGAATGCAGAACCAGAAGAACCAGCAGGCAATCATGCGCCTGCTCGACGAAATGAGCTCACTGGCTGACGGTGACCTCACGGTGCAGGCCACGGTAACGGATGACATGACCGGCGCCATCGCCGACTCCATCAATTTCGCCGTGGAGCAGCTTCGAGAACTGGTAACGGGCATTAATATTACGGCCCAGACTGTGGCCGAATCAGCACAGGGAACCATGGATATAACGGGTGAACTGGCCGCGGCTTCCAGTCAGCAGGCCGAACAGGTGCGTGAAGTCACCGATACCATCAAGGACATGTCTGAATCTTTCGACACCATGGCTGAACGGTCACGTGAATCCAGCGAAGTCGCTCAAAAGTCGGTCGCCATCGCCAATAACGGATCACACATGGTGCAGCAAACCATCCAGGGCATGGACACCATTCGCGATCAGATTCAAGAGACATCAAAACGAATCAAACGCCTCGGGGAATCCTCACAGGAAATCGGTGACATCGTCGAACTGATCAACGGTATTGCCGAACAAACCAACATCCTGGCATTGAATGCCGCCATCCAGTCAGCCTCCGCAGGCGGCGCCGGGCGCGGCTTCGCAGTCGTTGCCGATGAAGTCCAAAGGCTCGCTGAACGCGCCACCAATGCCACGCGAAGGATTGAAATATTGGTGAAGAACATCCAGGCCGATACGTCCGAAGCTGTCGTTTCCATGGAATCCACGACATCGGAGGTGGTCAGTGGCGCCAGGAAAGCAGAGGACGCAGGTGAAACGCTGATACAGATTGAATCCGTTTCCAAGAGTCTTTCCCAATTGATTGAGCAAATTTCAAGCGAAGCCCAGGCTCAGTCACAAACGGCAACGAAGGTCGCTGATCAGATGACCGGAATTCGGGATATCTCGATCAAGACTTCAGAGGGTACCAACAAGACCGCTCAATCGATGGGCTTGCTGGCTGACCTGGTAAGCAAACTCAGTGAATCGGTAGCCGATTTTAAATTACCGAAGCAGGACGCATAGATCGCGAGGGTACAGGGACATGGCGGCACACAGAGAGACAAGGAAATGATATTCGAAGGATCAAAATCCAGTTCAGCGATCAGCTGGGTGCGCGAGGACCTTGATGCCTGCCTTGCAACCATTCGTGACAATCTCGAAATCTATGCAGAGGATTCCTCGCAACGCGAGCCCTTGCGAGCCGTCCAGGATGAACTCGAACGTCTCAACCTGACCTTCCTGACCATGGAGCAATCGGGTGCTTGTATCCTGACCGATGAAATGATCGCAGTGGGCGGTCACATGCTACATAACGGTGAAGCCAACCTGGATGAGTCGCTGGCTGCACTGACTGATGCCGTCATCGTGTTGCCATCGTATCTTGATCGCCTGCAGGCTGGCCATGAGGATCTGCCGATCCTGCTGCTACCCACGCTCAACGAGTTGCGGGCGACCTATGACGAATCCCTTCTGTCTGAGGGTACGCTGTTTGCACCCAACCTTGATGTCATTATCCCCGAACTGAGCGGAAGCGAAGCAGACGCCATTGCAAGCAGTGAATTTGAGTTGTGGGCCCGCCGGGTGCGCAGCCAGTACCAGGGGGCTTTGCTGGGCTGGCTGCAGGAACAGTCAAAAGACCGCCTGCTGATCCCGATGCAGGATGTATGCGAGAAGCTTTACATCCGGCTTGGCCGCAATGAACTGCGGCGTCTTTGGTGGATTGCCCGCCTGAGCATTGAAGGTTTGAGTGATGGCTCGATTGACAATGACCTGCCCTTGCGCCGGCTGTTCGCCAGGCTGGATCTCACGCTCAAGGCAATGGCGGAAAACGGAGAAAAAGGGCCTGCCAGCGACACCATTACCGCGTTGTCACGAGCCCTGTTGTTCCATGCAGCTCAAGCCCGGCCCGGCAGCAAAGCAACGGACAATTTGCGCGAACGATTCAGGCTGGATGAACTGATTCCGGACCGAGATGCCCTAATGCGGGCGCGTGGTGCAGTCACCGGCCGTGACGCCGAGCTGTTCCAGTCCATTGGCGAAGCGATACGCGAGGAACTGGCACAGGTCAAAGATACGCTGGATATGGAACTACGCACAGGCCGCGTAGATTCAGAGCAGCGTGCAAGCAGCGTGGCATCACTGCAACAATTGAGCGCCACACTCCAAATGTTGAACCTGCCCGTACCGGCCAAGGCGATCGAAGGCCTGTTGTTTTCGCTGGAGGAAACCAAGGGCGAAACCAACATGGACCTTGATTCGCCACTGCTGGCGCTGGCGCAGAAACTGCTGGTGGTCGAATCCATTCTGGACACCCATATCCAGTTGCTCGGTGAACCGGTCGAAGAAAGTCAAAGCAAGGGATTCATTGAGCTTGCCGCACACGAGCAAAGACAGATCATAAACTGCATGCTGGACGAATGCATCCACAGCCTGCACGAAACCCAGGACGCCGTCAGGGCGCGCCTTGAAGGGGATGCCGAGGCAGATTTCGCAAGCTCACTGCAGCTCATCTCTGGCGCACTGCAACTCGCGTCACAGCTTGAGGTCGCTGAGCTGACGGAAAAACTGAAACGGGCACTGTACGCCGAACTGACTACTCCGCCCGATGGTGAAGCCGGCCGTGAAAGCAAATTGGAGCCAATCACCGAAGCAGTCGCAGCGCTGGAGCTTTACCTTGCCGGCTGCCGCGATGAACAGTCCGACAGCCTGCGTTATCTCGAGGTGATGCACGCAAGACTCGAAGGACTACCGGAAGCCGGCGCCGATGGTGGTGCGATGCCCGAGACGGCTATTATCCTGCCCGAAGCCAAACAACAAAAACCAGCCGGTGTTACGCCTGCGACGCCTGCTACTCCTGCGACGCCTGCTACTCCTGCGACGCCTGCTACTCCTGTTACCACTGCTATTCCTGATAAGGCGCCCCACAAAGCACCAATGCCCAGTGTGCCGGATATCGACCCCGCCATGCTCGGGATCTTTCTCGAAGAATTCGAATCCGTTGTTGTCCAGCTCAGGCAGCAACTGGATACCTGGCTGGAGAACAACCAGGACAACAAGGCCGTAGCGGAGCTCAGGCGGGGATTCCACACTCTCAAAGGCAGCGGCCGCATGATCGGTGCGATGGAAATCGGCGATTTCTCATGGCGCTTTGAGGAATTGCTCAACAGCCTGATAGAAAACAAGATTCAACACAATACATCCATTGACCACGCCGTCAGGCTGGCCGTTGGCGCACTCGGTGAGCTGAAGGCCAGGCTGCTGACCGAACAAAGCGATTTGAGCGCAGAAGGCATCAGGGGTCTGGAAGGTTTCGCCCGGCAGCTGACGAGTGGTAATGAGCCGCATGTGAGCATGCTGGAGGGTGTCATTCCCGAGAGCCTCCTGGCGCTGGTCCTGGATATTCCTTCCACAACGATCAGCTCTGCTGGCGAATCAGAGACTCCGGAACCGGAGATGCCCGCAGAAATTGTGGCGGAAGAATCCAGTGAACAGACCACGGTCAGCGAAGATCAATTATCGGAACCACCGGTAGACCCGGCCCTGCTCGCAATTATAGTTGGAGAGGTGCGTCAGTATCTCGCCGGGCTGGAATCATTCGTCGCCGGGCTGGCGTCGGGATCAGACCAGGAAGCCAGCATTGACCTGATCCGGTCTATCCACACGCTTGCCGGAACGTTTGCCATGACACCGCTCGGCCAGGAAGCTGAACTCGCGCGCGGACTGGAAAGCTACCTGGAAAAACGCCGGAAAAGCGACTCGCCTGTCACTACCGGCGCCTCCGCCACGATGCAAAATTGCCTGCACCGCTTCCACCAGCGCCTGGCCATTCTGCAGGGCAGAAACGGAGCTACTTACCCGCTGGAAGACAGCCAGTTACTTGCGGATATCACCGGGCTTGTGGAGCATGAAGAGGCGCTTGCTGAAGCCTTCAGAATGGCTGCAGAGGGACAGGAAGAGCCTGTCGGTGAGCCCGAAGAGATCCTGGAAGTGCTCGTCATTGAACCCGAAGAGATCCTGGAAGAGCCGATTCAACCTGCAGATACTGTGCTGGTAGAAGAAGGCAGCATTCTCGCAATCTTCCTGGAAGAAGCAACGGAAGTACTGGAACGCTGCGACACATTGCTTAACACCTGGCGTGACAAGCTGTCAGACCAAAAACTGGTGCAGAACCTGCAACGGGAAATCCACACTTTCAAGGGTGGCGCAAGGATGGCCGGGCTCGAAGCACTGGGCAACCTGAGTCACTCCATGGAAACCCTGCTCGAGCGAATTGCCGCTAACCGCATGCAGGCCACGGTAGCGGCTGTGCAGGCACTTGAAGAGGGTTGCGACCGCCTGAACATCTGGGTCGAGCAACTGCAATCGGGACGCATGCCCGAGGCCGGCAGCGCGCTGAAACGTTTTGAAAAGCAGGTTGCCACGCTCTCCGTGCCGCCACTGAGCAAGCCAGTAAAAGAAGATAAACCTGAAAAAGAGCAAGCTGAACAGGATGAACCGCAGAGCGAGCAGATCACTTTTGCAGCACCCCCGGAAAAGATAGAACCAGAGAAGGCTGCTGCCGAATCGGCGCCAGCCGGGCAAAGCGCCCGGGAGCACAAACCCAAGGCAGCGCCCATCACGCACAAGCCCATCACGCACAAGCCGGAAAAAATCGACGTCCTGCAAGAACCGGAGCGCGAATTCCTGGAAATCCAGGACCGGCCCGCGGCCGCTGTGGATCACGGCGACGATGGCGCGAGCCAGGCCCAGATTCGCGTGGCGGCCGAACTGATGGACTCGCTGGTCAACTATGCCGGGGAAATCAGTATTTACCGTTCACGGCTGGAACAACAACTGGGTTCAGTGCGCTCCAACCTGAAGGAAGTGGAAGCTACAGTTGCACGCCTGAAGGAGCAACTGCGCAAATTGGAAATCGAAAGCGAGGCACAGATGATGTCACGCTACGAGCATGCTTCGACCAAGGGTTCCACGGAATTCGATCCGCTGGAACTGGACCGCTTCTCGAACATGCAACAATTGTCCCGTTCATTAACTGAATCGGTCAGTGACTTGCTCAGCCTGCAGGATATGCTGGGTGATTCTGTCAGCCAGGCCGAAAGCCTGCTGACACAGCAGTCCCGCGTCAGCGCCGACCTGCAGGAAGGCCTGATGAAAACACGCATGACTCCGTTTGGCAGCGCTGCGCCACGTCTGCGACGGGTGGTGCGTTCGGCTGCGGCGGAAACCGGCAAGAAGGCCCGCCTGCGCTTGCGCATGGCCGGAGCCAGCGACCAGCTGGATCGCAATGTACTCGAACGAATCACCGCACCCCTGGAACACATGTTGCGTAACGCGGTCGCCCACGGAATCGAGACGCCCAAAGTACGACGCAAACACAAGAAACCCGAAGAAGGTCAGATTACGGTAACGGTGGAAGCCGAAGCCACCGAGTTCGTCGTCCGGGTCCAGGATGACGGTGAAGGAATCGATCTCAATGCTGTTCGAAAACGTGCAATCCAGCGTGGCATGATCGACAAAAAAGACCAGGTTGACCCCCGCAGGATGATTGAATTCATTCGTGAGAGTGGATTTTCAACTTCTGAAAAAGTGACCGGCCTCTCCGGCCGCGGCGTGGGAATGGATGTCGTCAACAGCGAGATCAAACAAATTGGCGGCTCGATAGAGATCGATACGGAACCTGGCGCCGGCACACGCTTCACGATCCGCATACCATTCAGTCTCGCCGTCATGCAAACCATCGCCCTGACCATCGATGAACGGCAATTCCAGATTCCCTTAAACAGCGTGGCCGGCGTAGCCCGCATGTCACCATCGGAATATGCTGCTCTGGCCCGCAATGAATCACCGATGTATGAATTTGCAGGCGAGCAGTTCCCTTTACTGGAACTGGAACCCCTGCTGGATCTACCCCCATTACCCCTGGACAGTGAAAACGTTTCCCTGCTGATGATTCGAATCGGTGAGCGCAAGGCAGCATTCCGGGTGAGCGGACTGCAGGGGCACCAGGAAATAGTGGTCAAACCGGTCGGCCCGCAGATCAGCAGTATCCCGGGTATACTGGGCGGCACGATCGCCGCCGATGGCCAGGTTGTCATCATTCTCGACATGGGTCCACTGATCCGTCGCGGGCTGGAACAAGCCATCGATCCGGTCAAGACCGTCGTTACCCCCAGGAAAAAGACAAGCCAGCCACTGGTAATGGTGGTTGATGACTCCATCACGATGCGCAAGGTGACATCCAGGGTACTGGAGAATCATTCCATAGAAGTGATGACAGCCGTAGATGGCCTGGACGCCATCGAAAAACTGCATGAACGGGTTCCCGACCTGATGTTGCTGGATATCGAAATGCCGCGCATGGATGGTTATGAACTGGCCCAGCACATCCGTTCCGATGCCCGCCTGCGCCATGTACCCATCGTGATGATCACTTCGCGCTCCGGTCAAAAACACCGCAAAAAAGCACGGGATGCTGGCGCCAATGCTTATCTGACCAAGCCTTACCAGGAAACCGACCTGGTCGCACAGGTCGGAGAAATGCTGGACATGGAACTGGTCATGCGGAGGTCTGATTGACATGGCAAAAAAATCTAAAAAAAGGAAAGTGACCAAGCAGGTCGTGAAGAAAAAAAAGAAAGTGGTGCAAAAGGCGGATAGCGCCTCCGATGTCCGATCAGGAAAGAATAGAATATCAGGCAAAAAGACGGCCAGGAAAGTACTCAGAAATACGGGCAAAAGTACAGTCATACATTGCATGCTCGCACCAACAGAGGAGGACAATCTGCTGCTGCCGACCAGCGTACTTGCCGAAGTCGTGGATTATCAACAACCTTCCCCCATGGTTGAGGCGCCACCATGGCTGATCGGCCAGATCGAATGGGAAAAAAGACAGGTGCCGGTTTTCAGCTTTTATGCTTTGATCAATGGCGGCGATCCGGGAGAAATATCGTCCCGGTCGAGAATCATGATCATTAAGTCACTGTCCAAGTCAGGCCGCGTACCCTACCTGGGCGTTCTGCTAAGCGACTTACCCCGCATGACCAATGTAGAAGAAACCGACCTGGAACAAACGGGGGACAAAAGCAAAGCACTGGGCGTGTTCAGCCGGATCAGGCTGGAAGACCAGCACGCCATCGTCCCGGATCTCGATCGCCTGACTCACCTAATCACCCACGCCACTTACGGCGCCCTCCCCATTACCCAACTCGACGACTAGTACTCCGTCAAGTTAGTATTGATGAGTTCACCAATATTAACTTGACGGAGTACTGGCAACACGGAGCTGAACGATGAAATTCCTGTTGAAATCGATTGTTGTACTCGGAATACTCCTGCTGATCGCCGGAGTCATGACCTGGCAGGCACCGGCCGAATGGCTCGTGGAACGAGCCGCGCTGCCACGCCACGACATCCAGTATGCCCGTTTATCAGGCACGGCGTGGAACGGAGTAGCGCATGATGCCAAGTGGCATGATCTTTTGCTGGGTGACGTTCATTGGGATTTCAATGAGCTGAGCCAGGTTTCACCCCCTTTCACCACCTGGCGGCTTGTAGGCGATGGAATGGACTACCAGCTATCCTTGCTGGCCGATTTCGAGCGTGATTCCCTCCGGCGCCTGCGCTTTGTCCAGGGAGAAATCCCTGCTGGCTGGGTGGACATGAGCGAGCTTGTACCGCTGCTTTTCCTTGATGGGCGCCTGGGTGTAAACCTTGATTACCTGGAACTCAAGTGGGGGCCACGTGGGCTGGCGGTGGGATCCATTCAATGGAACGACGCGGCTTTTACCGGGCTGTTCGACGAGAAACTGGGTAACATCATCATCAATATCGAATGGGCTGATGGCGCCACACGGGTGTACTTCCATTCGGAACAGGTCAGAAACATCATGCTTGAAGGCGAAGCCAGCCTGACGGCAGGCCGCTACGACGTACTGTTGATTGTGCACACAACTGAAAAGAAGCGCTACGTGATTGAAAAGCTCGCCGACCTGGGTGAGATTCAGGCGGACGGAAGCCTGCGCATTGATCTGTCCGGAAAAATGCGGCGATGAACCCATTTCTGCGGGCCGCGCTTTCAGCGGCAGAAGCCGCCGCGGAAGACATCATGCGTTACTACCGCGGGGATTTTGAGATAGAACTCAAACCCGACCAGACACCGGTTACCGTGGCAGACCGCAGGGCGGAGGAGATCATCAGTGGAATCCTGCTCAATGCGTTTCCGGATCATGGTTTCTATGGTGAAGAGAGCGGCAAGAAGCAGGCGGACGCAGACTACCTGTGGCTGGTCGATCCCATTGACGGCACCAAGAGTTTCGTCGGTGGATACGGCATGTTCTCCACCCAAATAGCCCTGATGCACCGGGGTGAACTGGTCCTGGGGGTCTCATCTGCCCCGGCCCATGGTGAACTGGCATGGGCCATGCAAGGAACCGGAGCAGAGTTGAACGGAGTACCGGTACATGTCCGCAACATTTCCACCCTGTCGGATGCCTCTGTCTCCACCGGCAACCTGCGATCCCTGGCCCGTTCCGGCAAGTGGGCAAACCTGGGCAGAATCACTGCGCAAGTTAACCGCATACGTGGCTACGGCGATTATTATCACTATCACCGGCTGGCGGCCGGTCAACTGGATGCGGTCATCGAGTCAGACGTAAATATTCTGGATATCGCTGCGCTCTACGTGATCGTCACGGAGGCCGGAGGCCTGTTCACAGACCTGCAAGGCCGGCCGGTAGGCCTGGATACCACTTCTGTGCTGGCCGCCACACCGGGGCTGCATCCACTACTGCTGGAAATGCTGAATGACTGACCCGAGACTCCCGAGAATCCTGGACAGCCGCTGGCGTGCACCCGGTGACCGGTTCAAGATCCAGGAACTGGACCTGGAGTTCTCCAACGGAGAGCGCCGGACCTACCAACGGATGAGTCCGCGCGGTCTGGGCGCCGTTATCATCGTGCCCATGAAAGACGAACACACCGTGCTGCTGGCGCGGGAGTATGCCGCCGGGCTTCACCAGTACGAAATCGGCCTTCCCAAGGGCCGCCTGGAGAAAGGGGAATCCGTACTGGCGGGTGCACAGCGGGAAATGAAAGAAGAGATCGGTTTCGGTGCGAAGCGCCTGGAAATTCTGACCACCCTGAGCCTGGCGCCCGGCTACATGACGCACATCACGCACATCGTTCTGGCCCGTGACCTGTACCCGGAAAAACTGGAGGGCGACGAACCGGAGGAACTGGAAGTCATTCCCTGGCCCATCGCAGACTTGCGTACTCTGACCGCTCGCGAAGACTGCACCGAGGGTCGAACCATCGCCGCGCTGTATATCGCCCGTGACTTTATGGACGCAGAGAACTCATGATAAGCACTACTGAACTGGAAGCCATCGCAGCCGACATCCGGGAGATCAGCCACCGTGCCGGCAAGGCCATCCTTGATGTCTATGAACAGGATTTTTCGGTCACGCACAAAAAAGACGATTCGCCCCTGACCCAGGCAGACCTGGCCAGTCACACCATCATCTGCGACGCCCTCGCCGCACTGACACCCGATATTCCGCTGCTGTCGGAAGAATCGACCAAAATTGATTTTGCGACCCGCTCCGGGTGGAGCCAGTACTGGCTGATCGATCCGTTGGACGGCACCCGGGAATTCGTCAATCGTAACGGTGAATTCACAGTCAACATTGCACTGATCAGCAACCACGTTCCTGTCTTTGGTGTCGTGTACGTACCCGTCACTGGCGTGACCTATACCGGCATCGAGAAATACGGCGCAAGCCGTCAGGATCCCGGCCAGGCGCCGGTGCGCATTCACGTCCGCCAACCCTGTGCCGACCCGGTGGTCGTGGTCGGAAGCCGTTCCCACGCCAACCCGGAACTTCTGCGCCACCTGGCCGCCATAGGAGACTACGAGATGATTAGTATGGGTAGTTCGCTGAAATTCTGCCTGCTGGCCGAGGGAAAAGCCGATTTTTACCCCAGGCTGGGACCGACTTCCGAATGGGATACGGCCGCTGCCCACGCCGTAGTCAACGCTGCCGGCGGACAGATCATCACCCTGGATGGCGAACCCCTCCAGTACAACCGTAAAGAATCCCTGCTCAACCCGGAATTCCTCGTCATCGCCGACGACTCCCGTGACTGGCTCACGCCTTTCAAGAATTATCAAGGTTGATCTGGGCAGTTTGCTCAGACATTACTTACAATATTATAGGCGACCTGATCAGGAGCGCCCTGGGTGATGCCATGACTGGCCGCAAGATGAATCGTCGGGAAGTGCTGTTGGTGCTGGCCACCATCGGCTTCGTTGGCGCCGGTTTTCGATATTGGCCGGAAGATGGTTTCCGGAACCCCTGCCCGGAAGAACCCTTGCCCCAGGCGTTGCTCGATCATCCGCTGCTGCAGTCAGCCTGGGACGAAATCGATCCCACCCGGTACTGGGACTGTCACGTGCATCTCATCGGAAGCGGTGACGGTGGTTCGGGGGCCTGGATGAACCCGCAAATGCAAAGCCTTGCGCACCCGGTTCAATGGCTGCAACGCGCTTTTTATCTCAATGGGAGTTGCACTCTCGATGACGGTCGGTCTGACCAGCATTATATTGAACGCCTGGTCTGGCTCCATGATCAATTGCCCGCCGGTGTCAAGCTGATGTTACTTGCATTTGACTACAGCCACGACGAGGAAGGTGAGCGCCGCCCGGAAGCCAGCGCTTTCTACACTTCCGATGCATATGCGGCGTCCATCGTAAAACGGTATCCCAGCCGCTTCGAATGGATTGCTTCAATTCACCCCTATCGACGCGACGCCGTTGTGGCCCTGCGAGAGGCTATTCGTACTGGCGCCCGCGCAGTCAAATGGCTGCCTCCAGCCCAGGGTATGGATCCGGCATCAAAACTTTGCGACCCTTTCTACCAGGCTGCTGCCGAACTCAATATCCCTTTGCTGGTGCATGCGGGCGCCGAGCTAGCCGTGCATGGCGGTAATACGGAGGACTACGGGAATCCACTTCGTCTGCGCCGCCCACTGGAACATGGTGTGCGCGTGATCGTCGCGCACTGTGCATCCCTGGGAAACAGCGTTGATCTCGACATCGGTCCCAATGGACCCAGTGTTTCTTCCTTTGAACTCTTTGCGCGGATGATGCGCGAACGCCGCTACGAAGGCCTGCTATTCGGCGACCTCTCGGCTATCACGCAGATCAATCGCGCCGGACCAGCGCTGGAGGCCGTGATCAAGCATGATGAATGGCATCCACGCCTACTTAACGGCTCCGATTATCCCCTGCCGGGTATACTCCCCTTATTCTCTTTACAGCAGATGGATCGCCATGGCTATATCACGAAACCGGAAGCAGAAGTGCTCTCCGCTGTCCGCTACCATAACCCGCTGCTGTTCGATTTCTTATTAAAACGTACACTACGACTTGATCAAAAGGCATTCAGCACCGCTCCGTTCCAAACGAGGGAGTTCTTTCTAGCAGGAAAAAGGCCAGTATGAAACTTGGCAGAAGACGGATTTTACAGCTAATTGCGCTGCTTGCGCTGCTTGTCGCCGGCCTGGCGATCTACACCTATTTTGTAGGCACGCGTACTCTCCTGCAGCATGCAGAAGCATTTGCATTCCGGCGCATGACGGTGACGCAACTGTCCGAACCGAGTGTTTTCCAGTTCTTCTACGTCAGTAATCGGCGCCCGGATGCCCCGAATGGGGATATAGAGGAGCGTTTCACATCAGAGCGGGAGACTTCGCTCAAGTTCGGTTACTTCAATACCAGGATTGAACCCACACTCGGCCTTGGCATGATTATCGATCCCAGTAAGTGGTTCCTCAATGAAGAAATCCGCTTGCTGGATGTGCAGGCGCAGCAAAAGGAGGCGTTCCTGCAACAGCTTCGTCAGCAGGTGCAGGCCTCCCCGGATCGATCACTGTTGCTGGTTGTGCATGGATTTCGGGAGGCCTTTCCGTCGGCCTTGCGCAAAACAGCTTTCCTTGCGCACGTACTGGACATCAACACACCGGTACTGGTGTTCGACTGGCCGGGTGATCAGGGTTCGTCACTGGGCGGCTATCGGCGCGCGCGCCGGGTTGCCGAAGATTCCGGCGCTGAACTCGCCCGCACCCTGGAGTTAATCATTGATGAAGTGCAGCCGGACCGGCTCTGGCTGTTGGCAAACAGCATGGGGGGGCAGGTGGTTGCAGATGCTTTCAGCTTGTTGCACCAGGATGCCGACTTTTCCGATTCGCAAACTGAAATAGAGAACGTGGTGCTGACCGCACCGGACGTCGGCCACGAAGCATTCAACAATCGTTTCAAACAGGACATCCTGGACCTGGCTCAAAATATCACAGTCTATGTTTCGTCCAACGATCGGGCGCTTTTGGTCAGCCGGTTCATCAACCGGGGATTACGCCTGGGTGAAAGCACCCTGGATCCCGGTAACCCGGGCCAGGTACAACAAGCCGGGCAATTTTCCGAATTGCTTGAGCCGGGCAGCGACCGCCTGGTGCTGGTGGATGTGACGCCGGTAAACCGGACCCGCAATTTTCACAATTTCAGCCTGGAAACGCCGGAGTTTTTTGACGACCTGTTCCTGCGGTTCACCGGAACAGATACGCCAAAAAGCCGTGAACTCTACTACCTGGAGACCCCAAACGGTGTGCGTTACTTCGTGCTGACACAGGGGCGCTGATCGATACATGAAACGCACGACAGGCAGATCGACCCGCTTGCTGGCCATCGCCGGTATTATCCTGGCACTCCCTGTATTGGTGGTTTACATCACGGCGAGCAGCAACACTCCTCCCCTTAAATCCTGGCACACGGAAGTATTGACCGAAGAGTTTACCGAAAGCATGGTGGATGAGCAGGTTCGCAGTTTTGAGGATTACCTGGAACTGGAGCAGAGGCTGTTCAGACAACTGGATGAACAAATCTACGCCAATAATGCCACCGGCCCCGCCCATGCCCTGGAGCGCTACAGTTCCGGCAGTGCTGCAGACCCGAATCGCCGGCAAACCAACTGGAACCACAGCTTCGAACTGGCCAGCACCCCGGCTGCCGGTGGCGTGTTGTTGCTTCACGGCATGTCCGATTCGCCGTACAGTCTGCGTGCACTGGGCGAGGCGCTCAACAGCCATGGTTACCAGGTCATAGGCCTGCGCTCGCCGGGTCACGGCACCGCGCCGTCAGGGCTTAAACGGGCCACCTGGCAGGATATGGCGGCCGCGGTGAAGTTAGCCATGGAACACCTGGAATTGAGCCTGGGATCAAGGCCCATTCACATCATCGGCTACTCCACCGGCGCATCTCTGGCCCTGGACTACACGCTCAATGCCGTTGAAGAAGCGGTTGCAACCGTGCCTGCAAGCCTGGTGCTGATATCACCGGCCATAAGAATCCACTCGGCGGGGGCCCTGGCAGGACTCAAGAATTCCCTGTCGGCACTACCCGGACTGGACGGACTTGCCTACCTGTCAGTCATGGCGGAATTTGATCCTTACAAGTATAACTCCTTTGCGACCAACGCCGGCGCCCAGGTCCATCGCCTCACGCGCGATGTGGACCGGCGCCTCCAGGTATTGGCGCGAAACCCGGAAGCCGCCGGCAAGCTGCCGCCGATTCTCGTGCTCAAATCGACGGTTGATTCAACGGTTACCACCGATGCGGTGGTCGATAACCTGCTGATGCGCCTGCCGGCCGGGCGCAATGAACTGGCGCTGTTCGATATCAACCGCAATGCAGCCATCAAGTCAACTTTGCTGGTGTCTGATCCAGGTCCGCTAAGCAATCGCATGATGGCCGACCCGGACTTGCCGTTTGCCGTGACCTTTATCACCAACGAGAGCCCGCATAGCACCAGGGTCGTGGTTCGGCACAAGGCGCCTTTCTCGCTGGCGGCGCCAGAAATCGAAAACCTCGATCTCAATTGGCCCAGAGACGTGATCTCCCTGTCTCATATCGCCCTGCCCTTCCCGCCCGATGATCCGCTCTACGGCCAGCGTCCGCCACCCGACACCGACCTGGTTTTTCTCGGGGATCTGGCATTCAAGGGCGAGCAGGGTTTGTTAAAGCTTCCCCCGGAGTGGCTGCTTCGCATGAGATACAACCCGTTTTACGACTATCTGCAAATGCGCGTCTTACAATGGGTAGATGATAACGATGGTGCGATAGAATTGCTTAATGATATCTGATGCCAATGGCTGACCTGGACCACCTGATCGAGCTTCCACCCCTGCGCCTCGACCTTAAGGGCGGCCAGATGTGGAAGGGCGAGCAGCCAATCGAGCTACGTCCCAAGCCGTGGGAACTGATGCTGTATATGGCTCGGAGACCGGGCGAGTTACTGAGTAAGCAGGAGCTGATGGACGCAGTCTGGCCGGATACCTTTGTCTCTGACTCCAGCCTGAATCAGGCAGTCAAGGAATTACGCAAGGCCCTGGGTGACGACGCTCGTTCACCACGCTTTATCGAAACAGTTCACAGGCGTGGGTTCCGCCTGATGGCCCCGAATGAGCGCACAGCACTGATGGCTGCGGGGGGGGAGAACTCCAAGCCTTCGACGCCGCTGTTCGGTCGTTCGATGGAACTCGAGATACTGGTGGATTCGCTGGAAACAGCCCGCAAGGGCCGTGCGCAGTTGGTGTTTATTACCGGTGAAGCCGGCATCGGAAAAACCAGCCTGGTGCGGCGATTCCTGAGCCGCTTGACGCAGGCGAGTGACCTGGCTCTGGGTTGGGGCCAGTGCTATGACCTGCACGGCGAAAGTGAAGCCTATCTTCCCATTCTGGAAGGCATCGATCGTCTGGCCCGCGACCGCCATGGTGAAAAGGTGCAACGGCTGCTCAGACAGTACGCACCGAGTTGGCACGCACAGTTTCCTTGGATGCAGTACCCTGAGGACGACATCGAAGACCAACTTTTGGCTTCGACACCGGCCAGGATGTTGCGAGAGTTCTGTGATTTCATCGAGGTACTGTCCGATTCGGCACCTGTCCTGCTGTGGTTGGAGGACTTGCACTGGAGTGACACCGGTACGATCGACCTTTTGGAGACCGTGTTCCGACGCGCGATGGACTCGCGACTGTTGCTGATTGCCAGCTATCGTCCGGTGGATGCCGCGATCAAGCGCGCCCCGGTGGCAAACCTGAAGCGTTCCCTCGAAGTTCGAGGCCTGGCTAAGGAACTCACCCTGGAATTTTTGGAACCGCAGGCCGTGAAGCAGATCGTGGAGCAGCGGCTCGAATCGAGAGTGTTGCCCATGGCCTTAAGCGATCTCCTCCACGAGCAGACCAGCGGCAACCCACTGTTCGTTTCCACCACTCTCGACTACTTGCTGGCGGAGGGCTTGCTGGTTCGCCGGGACAAGCACTGGGAGCTGACTGCCCCAATTGAGGAAATTCGCAGCAGGTGTCCCGAAAGCCTCAGGCACATCGTCGAACTTCAAAGATCCGGCGACAGTGCGGAAGAGGCCGAAACACTAGACGCCGCCAGTGCAGCCGGAGTCGCCTTCGACACCCAGGCAGTGGCAGGCGCACTGAATGCGCAACCACTGGTCGTGGAAGCCGTGCTGGATGGGCTGGCTGGTCGCGGACAGTTCCTGCGCCGTGCCGGGACTGCAAACTGGCCTGACGGCAGCGCCTGTCGGCGCTACGAATTCATACACGACGTCTTTCGCGAGTCCATTTACCAGTCGCTAGCGCCTGGTCAGCGGCAGAATCTCCACCGTCGGATCGCGGAATGTATGGACGCGGGCTTCTCCGGCGCCGAGGAATTGGTGGCAGCCGAACTCGCGCTGCACGCTGAGTCGGGTGGTGACCGGCAACGAGCGATCCGTTTCCTGGTATTGGCCGCACAGAGGACACAGATGCTCAAGGCGCCGCGTGAAGCGCTCCACTACCTGGAGCGGGCACGGATTCAGATAGCCGCCACGCCATCCGGGGCGACCAGGGATCGTAAGGAACTGGAGGTCATGCTGCAGCTCATTCCGTCGCTGATTGGCGCGGAGGGATTCACCAGCAAGCGCCTGCCGGGTCAGATCGAGCAAGCCCTGGCGCTTTGCGACCGGCTGGATGATTCGCCCAGCCGCCTGACGGTGCTGATCACGCAGGCCTCGGTCGCGTCCCTGCCCGGTGACTGGAAAGAGCTGGAAGTAACCACCCGCAGTCTGACCGCCGCCAGCGAAACGATCAGCGACCCGAAGCTCCTGATTCACCCAATCATCATGTCGGCCTACCTTGACCTGGCCCGGGGTAATGCGCTTGGCGCCAAGGCGCAACTCGAAACCGGCATCACGTTGCTCGAACAGGAAGAACTCAGAGAACCTGCCCGGCTGTTCGGGCACGATCCAACGGTCTCTGCCTTGAGCCACCTGGCGCTCGCGAAATGGCTGCTGGGCGGTTCCGACCAGGCGCAGTCCATAGCGCGACGAACACGCCAACGGGCCGAGGCCATAGGGGCCGCGCAAAGTATCGCTACAGCAATGCACGTGTCCATGAACATAGCGTTGTACCGCGGGGAAATCGATGAGGCTCAGCGCTTCCAGGACGCACTCCAGCACTGCCTGGACAGGAACGAACTGGAGTATGTTTACATGCGTCCGTTGGCCGCACGCACCTGCTTGCTCATTATGCAGGGGCGGCCTGATGAGGCGATCCGGGAAGCACAGGAAGGCATTGCACTAGCCCGCAAGAAGCAGGCACTGGCCTTTTCCAGCGTATCACTGACTGCATTGGCGGAAGCGCAGCTGGCAGCCGGCGTCATTGAGGACGGCCAGGCCAGCATCGATGAAGCTCTGGCATGCGCCGATCGTGTCGGCGAACGGATGTGGCGGCCCGAGTCACTGCGTATCAGAGGCAGGCTGCTGAATGCTGGAGGTTTGGCCCAGGCTGCTGAAAAAAACTTCCTGGCTGCGGCTCAGGAAGCCGCGGATCTGTCTTTACTGGCACTGGAACTTCGAGCCAGCAACGACCTGGCGCAGTTGCTGATCGAACAGCAGCGCCTGCAGGAAGCCTTTCCGTTACTTGAGAGTGTAATGAAGCGCTGCACCGAAGGCTTTACGACAGCCGATTACCGGGACGCTCAGTCCCTGCTGTCTTCGTGCAGGCTACCTGCGGCCAGGTAAAGGTGCAGCACGCCCCAAGCCAGTAAAACCAGAGGCACCATCATAGCAAAACGTAAGGAATCGGGTCCGAATCGCAACTGCCAGGCATCGCTGAACCAACCCACCAGGAACGGTCCCAGGGTCTGGCCGGCCACTCCGGCCGCCAGCGCGAGTGCAATGGCCATGGCACGCGCCTGGCTTCCGGCAACAGTCTGAATTCCAGCCATCAGCGGCCCCTGCCCGGAGGTCGAAATGAATATCGCGATAAACAGTAAGGCGAATACCCATCCGGGATGTGCAACCAGGAGCAAGCCGACGAACAGGGGTACTGACAGTAAATAAGCCAGGGCGCTCCACCAGAATTCCCAACGCCGGTCACGGACAACCCAATGAGGTGCCAGAACAGCGCCTGTCAGCAACCCGAGCACTGCACCACTGCCAAACACGGGTCCGTACCAGAGCCCAATTTGGCTCAGAGACATCTCGTGGCTTCGAATCAGGAATGCCGGCAGCCATTGCACCATCCCGAACAGACCGGCGCTGGTGAACACATAAGCAGCCAGTATCTGTCGATAGGTTCTCAGCCGCAGCAGTCCTCGAATCGAAACCCAGGTGGCGGAAAGGACGTCGGGATCCGATGGATTGAGAGGGGAATACTGCCGGGGTTCTGTCAAACTGATACGAACCAGCCAGGCAAGCACCAATCCGGGAAGGCCGATAATCACGAAAGTCCAGCGCCAGCCAACCGCATCCGCGATCAGGCCCGCCAACAACAGGCCGATCAGGACTCCCAGGCCTCCACCGGCCTGGAATACACCCAGGGCAAACGCGCGCCGATCCGGGGGGAAATGATCAGCCAGCAGGGAATGGCTGATTGGCCAGCACCCTGACTCACCGATGCCGACACCCGCGCGAGCCAAAAACATCTGCAAGAAATTTTGTGCAGCGCCGCTGAAGGCCGTCATCAGGCTCCACAGTGCGACCACCACGGACAGCAGCCTGACCCGATTACCGCGGTCGGCCAGGCGGGCCAGAGGTATACCGAACAGCGCAAAAAAAGCGGTGAACGCCAAACCGGACAACAGACCCATGGCTGTGTCACTGAACCCCAGATCCAGCCGGATCGGCTCCATCAGCACAGAGAACATGATCCGGTCCATCGAGTTGAACAGGCTGACGACACCCAATACAAGCAACAGCTTGATGCTGTCCCCTTCCATTGCGGGAATTAATCTGGCGCGGACCGTGTCAGTCATACGAGTTGCATGCCATTCAATAGTAGAACTGCAGCATCAGCCCCACGGTCATGGGACGGTTGACGAAAACTTGCGACAGGTTGGCATCCAGCACACCGTTCTCGTCAATGAAGGCGCCATTGGACGGCGCCACAGTGGCCTGCTTCTCGATGTCGTTGAGCAGGTTGTTGCCATAAGCGGTGAGTGACCACGAGTCGCTCCGAATTCCCAGGCGCAGGTTCAGGATTTCCATACTGCCGAAAAGCGTCGCCGGAAAGTTCTGCACCGAACCATAGCGTTGGTCCACGTAGGAAAAGCTGCCATGGCCGAAGAAGGACAAGTTGTCACCGAAGGAGTAGTCAAAGTCGGCGCCGATGGATAGCGTCCATTCCGGTGTATTGGCTGGCCGGTTCCCCTCCTTGAGATCCTCGAAGTCCTCGGGCACCCCCGGGACGTTTGTCAACTTCATGCTGTCGGTGAACTCTGCGTCCAGGTAAGCGACATTGGTGAATGCCGTCCAGTTGTCGCTCAGCAGGTAAGCGCTTTCGAACTCGATGCCCCAGATGTCTTCGTCCGGTGCGTTCCTGACACCAAACCACGGTACTCCCACCAGCACCTGCGGGTCCTGGTAATCGGACCAGTAGATTGCAGTGTTGATTGTCGCCCGTCCGTCGTTAAGCACCGATTTCAAACCAAGCTCGACGGTATCGACGGAATCCGGGGCATATTCCAGTGCATTGCGGAAGATGTCATCATCGAACTCACCGGTGGCGGGATCGAAAGCCAGGAACGCGGCCGTCACCACCGAGTTGAGGCCGCCGTTGCGCAGGCCCCGGGCTGCCGTGCCGTACAACAGCATGTTTTCACTGACGTCGAATTCGATCCCGATGCGAGGCAACCATTCACGCAACTTGAAATCGAATGAATTCCCGAGGCCGAAGGAAGCCAGGGTATCTAGATCACTGCCGACCGGGAATTGCGGGTACCCGGTTTCCGGATCGACGCCAAGGAACTGGGCGATCTGAATCAGTACCTGCTCGTTGATCGTGGTGTTGAAATCCTCGTTCACGTAGCGCGCACCGCCGATCAGGCGGAAGCGGTCGGTCACGGACCAGTTCAGTTCGACGAAGGCGGAGGTCTGTTTCGTTTCTTCGGTGGTGTCCGAGTAGAACAGGTTCGGCGTCGGCGGGACCAGGATGGCCGCCAGCCCTTCACTGTTCAGCGAGGTGACCGCATCGAGCCGAGAGTCCTTGTAATACAGGCCGGCCGTGAGATTGAGTGGGCCGTCAAAATCCGAGATGAAGCGGAACTCCTGGCTGAATGTTTTTTCCTGCGTATCGGAAAGGGAGAGCACCGTGGTGTCGATGTCGGTGACGCCGTAGGCCACGGCCAGGAACAGTCTGAAGCCAACTGTATTGGCGGCATTCTCGGCCGCGGTGTTCAGGTTGCGCTTGAAGTAGCCGGTGACGGACTCAACGGTGAATCTGTTGAAATCGTAAGCCATCTTAAGCGCGTACAAGTCGTAATCATCGAAATTGGTGGCCTCGACTCTGGCGGCGGAATAAAGGTTTTCGCTGCCAAGAGAGCCGTCCAGGCCTTCCTGTGTCGGATCGATCTCGTTGGTCTCGCCGTAATCCAGCCGGTTGATATGGGCCGATAAGCGCATTGTGAATTTTTCGTCAGGCTCCCACAGCATTACACCGCGGAAACCGTCGGATTCGAAATTGTTGGCGTCCTGGAGACCGACATTCGGCAGATCGATGAATCCGCCCTGGTCCTGGTGGTATCCGACCAGGCGAAAGGCAAGCTGGTCCTCTAAGACCGGCGTTGTCACCGCCGCGTCTACTCGCCAGGACGAATCACCATGCCGGGTGGTGGCCAGGCCACCGCGGACCGTGCCGGCGAAATCGCCGGCCAGGTCGGGGTCCTTGGAAAAATACCGAATCGTGCCGCCGACCGAGCCTTCGCCGAAGTACGTTGGCTGCGGGCCGCGCAAAACCTCGATGCGTGCAAAATCAAAGGTGTTGAAGTCGGTGGCTGCACCGGAACCCAGCCCCGAAACCACCACATCATCGACGAAGGTCGTGGACAGCGCCTTCAGGCCACGGCCGGTCGGCAGAGCATTGCTAATGCCGCGAATGTTGATGTCGTTGATGTTCGGGCCGAGGTCCAGCACCTCCATGCCCACGGTGCGCAACGCGATGTCCTGCACCTCGAGCAGGCCTTCGCGGATGATCAATTTCTCGTCGTAGGCCGCGATACTGGCGCCGATGTCCTGGATGCTTTCTTCCCTGAAGCGGGCGGTCACAAGCACCTCTTCGAGTACGCTTTCCGCCTCCTCGCCGACGTCGGGCTGGTTCCGGGCAAAGGCTGTTTGGCTGACCAGAATACCGGACAGGACCGCGCAAATGAGCATGGGTTGTAATGACAAGCCTGGGTTCCCTGAAATGTGGGTTGGACGGAAATTGATTGTGCAAAGTGGGCCCATGCTCATTTTTGTTTTTTTAGCCTTTCCTGAAAATCACCCTGGGTTTTCAGGATTGTAATGTAATCACTCTTGAAATTTCACAACTTTCTCAAGACTTGATCGTATTTCCCGGCTATCTTTCGAATCATACCGCAGTCCGTGGAAAAAACAGCATGAAAGAACAATTACCGACGCGCCGAGTATTCTTGCTGCGCTTGAGCAGTGGAGCCAGGCCGGCGGCAGGTATTCACCACGGAAGGATTGAGCACATCCGCTCGGGCAGAACGCGTGAGATTTCATCCATGGAAACCATCCAGAATTTCATTGCGGAAGTCCTGGCCGATGAAGAGAGCGACGTCAAAGGTGGAGAAGTATGAAAAATGTCCACAGCTTTGCTACAGTCTACAATTTTTTTAAACAGGAGAAAGTAATCATGACTGAAAATTATCAAACAAGTTCTCGCAGGCCGGCACGCAAATCGACCGCGATTCTGGCCACCCTGATTTTGCTCTTTGCAGCATCGCCTGCTGCATTTGCCGAAGAAGTTGAAGGAATATCATTTGACGGCCTTAAACCCGTCGATGACAGTGTGGTCTACATGGCATACATTGATCCGGAGGCTGACTTCAGCGTATTCCAGCGCGTGATGATCCTCGATCCTTTCGTCTCCTTTACCAGCGACTGGCAGCGTGATCAGAATCGCAACCGCCGGCGCAATATAAGAGCCAGCGACATGGAGAGGATCAAGACTGATACAGCAAACCTTTTTCGGGATATATTCACTGAGCAATTGGAAGCCGCTGGATATGAAATCGTACACCAGGCGGACTATGACGTGCTGCTACTGCGCCCGGCCATTATCGACCTGAACATAACAGCGCCCGATACGATGTCCGCGGGCAGGTCCAGAACACTTTCCGCCACGGCCGGAGCGGCAACGCTTTACGTCGAACTGTTCGATTCAGTCAGCGGTACGATTATCGGCCGCGCGGCCGACAGAAAGGCAGCCCGCAATTCAAGAGGTAACCTCTCCTGGAGTAACCGCGTGACCAACCGGCAGGAAGCCACCCGGATGTTCCGTGGCTGGGCTGACACCCTGGTCGCTTTCCTCGATAAGCATTACACGAAAAAATAAGGAATATTCAAATGCGAAAATTGCTCCTCATCGCCAGTGCGCTGGCGCTGGTGCTCGCCGGCTGTGCCTCGTCGGGACCGACGATCACCGTTAATTCCGCCCCCGGAACGAATTTATCGGACTTCCAGACTTTCAATTTCATGCAACCGCTCGGCGCGGACCGCGACAACGGTGCGCGAACGCCGATGAGCACGATGTTGATGAACTCGGTGAGCCGTGAGATGGCCAGCAGAGGGCTGACACAATCCGATTCGCCTGACATTCTGGTTGATTTTTTCGTCACCACCGAGGACCGGATGGATATCCGCACGTCATCATCCGGGATGCACAGCGTACATCGCTCACACTGGAGCCGCGGCTGCTGCACGACCTGGCCCACCTATCGCACGACGGTTCGGCAGTACACCCAGGGCACGCTGCTGATTGACCTGATCAATCCAGCCGCTAACACCCTGATCGCCGAAGGCGCCGCACAGAGCCGCTTGCGCAGCAGTGAAATCACCCAACAGCAATCAGATGATGTCGTCGGCCAGATTATGGCCGATATGATGCCACGTTAGTACGTAATCAAAGGAGAGAACCATGTTTGCAGGAAGGGCCGTACCGGTCGCAATAATAATGCTTTTGTTGCCCGGAGTAGCATTCTCTCAGGTGGAAATGGACGTCAAGGCTACGGACTTGAAGGTGAGTGCAAAGCCTGCAGAAAAGGATGCTGACCGCATCTACTCCCCGTTTGTAGGCCGTGACTATCCGGACCAGGTGCTGTTTGGCGACTCGCACTTTCACACCGAACTCTCTTTCGACGCGGGACTGATAGGGACTTCGCTCGATGCCCACGATGGTTTCAAAGTGGCGCGTGGCGAAAAGGTCATTTCCAACACCGGGCAGCCTGTGCAGCTGATCCGGCCACTCGATTTCCTGGTGATAACCGACCACGCGGAAATGCTGGGAATGGCAACGGCGATTCGCGAATCAAGCCCCATCCTGCTTGCCGACCCATGGGGCAAGTGGGCCTACGAGCGTTTCAACTCGGGGCAAGAGGGGCGCATGGAGGTCTTCGCGAACATCATCCAGAAGGCCTCCGTTGAAGGAATCAACCCGTTCAGTTCGGATGCACTGGCGAAATCAATCTGGAATGACTTCATCAAGATCGCTGACCAGTACAACGAACCCGGACGGTTCACCGCGATGACCGGATTTGAGTGGACTTTCACTCCCAAAGGCGACAACCTGCACCGCGTTGTCATATTCGCCGATGGCGCAGACAAGACCAGCAAGACCGTGCCTTTTTCGTTTTTCGACGGACCTTCCCCGGAACAACTCTGGGACTACCTGGCCGGTTACGAACAGGATACGGGCGGTCGGGCCATCGCCGTTCCCCACAACGGCAACACCAGTAACGGCCTGATGTTT
>Ga0209013_10000037_pt1 | contig 86426 bp, 91 predicted proteins | sample Cruoilmetagenom2_FD_187291 | JGI IMG/M metagenome (GOLD analysis project Ga0209013, IMG submission 187291) | Oil polluted marine microbial communities from Coal Oil Point, Santa Barbara, California, USA - Sample 2 (SPAdes) (version 2) | ecosystem: Environmental > Aquatic > Marine > Oil seeps ... | reverse complement strand
GCAACATTAAAGGAAGTATTATCTGACTGCTTTCCCATAAGGCCGATAAGATCGCGATAACTTAATTCATAACCCTCAGGCTCTCCATACAGGCTGCCTGATCCATCAACCTTATCTTCTTCTTGAAGCACATAAGTAGAATCCAAATCAAAATTGTCTCTTTGAGCCTTAAGATACATTCCTGCCATCACGGGAAGTTTAACTAAAGAAGCAGCTTGAAAGGTTTCTTTTTGATCAATTCCAAAACCATACGCACTGTCAAGATCAATTAAGTAAAATCCATATACACCAGACAGGTCTTTTGTTTCTAGCCTAAATTGCTTTTTAATTTGATCAGCTTTTTTCCTGTCTTCTTCACTCACATTGACACTATCCCCATCAATAACAATTGGAGTGCTATCAAAAAAACTAATCTTGGAAACCGATATTCTTGGAAAACCAGGCAATTTCCACTCTCTGGCGTATAAAGCAAGTGTTCCAGAAATTAAAACAGTACTTACTAGAACGAAAAGCAATATATACCTTTCCTTTTTAGTCCAAGGCTTGGGAGGCTCTTTCTTTTTCCTTCTCGGTTTTCTGCTTACAGTTTTTCTCCCATCTACCTCTTCCTCTTCATCTTTTTTTCTGAAGAATAGCATAAGAATATTTTACATCTTAATACTGAAATTAATAAGACTGATATTATTTTAGATTCTTTCTCTTACTACTGAAGTGCTCGGATATGAACTCATCACCTAGCTGTAGTAGCTCTTCATATCCAACCATTACTCTAGGATCCTGTCCCTTGTTCCCATTTTCATTTATCAAATGAATATGATTATCATCAAAACCCAATAAAGGTTCATTCTCTCTCACCCCCCCCTCTCTTTTAATACCATTGTCGCTTAGAAATTTGTATATTCCGTTTATTGGGCTACCCTCGTAGTAAATAATATGTTTAGGTCGTTTCTTGGGATTATTAGTGAAATACTTTTCCCAATAGTCCTTTGACGATATCGTATTTTCTGCCCTTTTCATGGCAGCTCCTGATTCTTCTATTATTCCTCGTAATTGTTCCTCGGATAATTTATCTGAATAAGTAATCGTGCCATGCAAACTTCTGGTCAAACTATAAATAGCATCTTGTCCAAAACTTATGCCTTGTAATTCTTCGTTAATAACTTGCAAACAATTCCTCCACGCGATCTCCGAATCATAATCGTTATGTGCCTTCCCGTACTCTTTAAAAGCCTTATTTGCTCGGGACTCCGCATTTAATGTTTTTCCCCATTCTACAAAAGAATTGATCAAATTCTTGTCTTCTATCATAACTCTCTTCTCTTCCCCATCTGCTGATTTGATCTCTGAAGCATACTTTGAACCTGTTTCTGGGTCTACGGGTTTATCTTTGGAAAGAAATACTATTCCTGCATCTAACGAAATTCCTGGGTTATCCGACGAATCGGGCCATATAAAAACATCATTCCACTTGTCTTCACTCTGTGGCCTCGTGAAATCTTTTTGCCAACCATTAAATGCAAAATTATATTGGGATGACAGAAAATCTGACGGGAATAAATAAAAGGTTTCGTTTCCTTCTTCGCCACCATAGTAATTGTTAAGCACGATCTGGGCTGCAAAGTGAACAGCCGTCTTATCAGGATATTTCGGCGCAGCCCCCAAACTAAAATCTAAAAAGCTACGAAACCTCTGTTTTGCGTCAGCTTTATCCTTGGCCTCATTAATTAATGACTTTAACAACGTTTCAACCTCAGTCTTATCTCTACTTCGCAAACCTTCTAAGGCCAATGGCGGTCGAAGTATTTTCCCATCATCTAATAGGTCTATAAAACCATTTTGAAATTCCCTCACTCCAGCACTATGATAAATCATCGCATTGTGATCACGAAAACCCTGCCTAGTTACATGACTGAGAAAATAAGGATTTAATCTTCGCCACAATGCAATGTATTCCTCCGTTGACAAGCTGGATAGAAATTCTTGTTTTAAATATTTACACTTTTCCTCATTCGTTAATGGCAGGCTGCGCATGCTTTCATAATATGCCCCTAATACTTCTTTTTTTTCTGGCAGGCTTTCTTTTTTCTCTTTCAAGCCATCAAGCCTGTCATCCAATAATTTTTTCTCGGTGTTAAGAGCATCTATTTCTGCTTGCAATTCGCTGGATTTTTTATCCTCCAACCTTATAAATGATTTCATTTTAATAAGCGTTGACTCCATTCTATTTGACAAGGCTGAGGCATGCCTTCCAATTTCTTCTCCCTTTTGTAATACTTCTTCTTCTTGCTTGGAAATATCACCACTTAAACCCTGTTCCTGAGATCTAATTTCCTTCAATACTCCGGCCTTCTTGGTTCTACCTTCTTTGTTATGCTTTTTTGATATTTCTCTTGGATCCAATAATTCTTTTTTTACTTTTTCAAAATCAAAATCATTTCTTTTTACCTCCACAGCAGGAAAAAAACCTTCGATTCTAGTTGTGATTTTCGATTTTTTAACATCGAAATCTACTGACAACTCACTCATCTTTTATTTATACACAAAATATATTTAGTTAAATGTAATTATATTCTTTTCTATTACTTTCATAAAAGCATTTATATAAATATTCTACAATATTAACTAATTCTCACCTAAAAATAGCACATGGGCAATTGACAATACTATAGGTTTATGTTATGATTCGAGTATAAGAAAGTTGTATTGACAACAACGCCTTGCCCCAAACACTTTGGGGAATTACGACCGGCCAGTCAAATGAGTCGGTTTTTTATAAAGGCACCTTAACAAATCAGGATAAAGATAAAGGAGATCGAAATGAAGCAAGCAAAATTAATTATTGTTTTGGCATTTCTGGCACTGCTGATTTTGTCATGTCAGGCACCAGAACCGATTGAGGTGGATATTGTCGCTAGCCCCCCGCCCACTGAGATAATTGATCCCCAGTTAGTGCCTTCTTTTTATGAAGGAATGACCATGACACTACTGAGTTTCAGTGGTAGTAACGCTGTGATCAATGTTGCGGGCCTACAAAGAATAATTCTCGTAAACAGAGTGGTTGCAGATGTGTACATAGAAAGATACGACACTGGAACTCATCATGAAACACTAGACATGGATTATAATTGGACCGGAGAGATTACAGGAACCGTAATTAGCAATAGCGACACTGAAGATTATGTCCTAATAATCGCTGGGAATTACCAACCAAGCAAATCGGATACAATCATTAACGGAGCATGGCCTGCTTTCGTAAAACAGGCAACCAATGAAGAAAAGCCCATATTTCTTAATGAACCAATAATCAATGATTTGCCGATGCCTGGAGATAAATGTGAGATTATGCGAAGAATCCACGGACTCGAATTACCGTGGATATTTACCCTACCAGAAATTTGTCATCACGATAATCCCTCTCGTGATTTCATAAGTGAGGAATTTAAGGTTAATTTAGATAATCGTGACTTCCCAACTCTATCATGCGGAGAACAAATCGGTGGAAAATACATTGTCCATCAAATCGAAAGAGTAGAAAGAGGAAGCAAGGGACCAGACTGGAAAGGATTAGACTGGTTACATTATCAATTTCCAATGAAAATAACCTTTTACGATCCCGAAAAATCATATATATGCTCTATCCTTCCGGCCAACACTAATATCGCATACGGCGACAATTGGTACAAACTCAGCACCGAAGAATGCAGTGAAAAAAAGGCTTCGGATCCTACCGCTGAACCTGAGTATACAAACATTCAAGTACCCAGTGAAAAATATCATAGCCTTTACTGTATATCTTACCGTGCTCTAGGAGGGGCCACAACAAATAGTCCAAATTACGATTCGGAGTGTGTTTATAAATATTCAACTAAAAAAGTAAGAATTCCTTAACACAAAAAGAGTTCGAGGTAACTAAAAAAGGCAACACTTTTGTTACCTCGAACCCCACAACTTTATCCTGATTTAATATTTACTCAATACTTACTATTTTCTCCGTTTTTCCCACACTTCTTCATTAATTAAAGTTTCCGGTTTTTTGTCATTTAGCGTATCTAGAATTGCCATAACTGCTTGATCCCCCATTTTATCTCTTGCTTTTATTGTTGCACTTGCAATATGAGGAGTTAGTATTACATTTTCCATACCAATCAGTTCCGGATCAATATTTGGTTCATTGTCATAAACATCAAGGGCTGCGCCCCCCAAGCGTCCGTCTCTTAATGCTTCAACCAAATCATGTTCGTCAATAACTGCTCCTCTTGCCGTGTTAACAAGAAAGCTTCCCTTTTTCATCTTTGACAGAGTTTCTTTATTAATCATATGTCTTGTTTCTTCAGTTAGAGGTACATGAAGAGTAACAATATCAGATTTATTCAAAAGATCATCTAAGTTGGCATATTCAACTCCCAACTCCTCCTCCGCTTTTTTATCCGGTTTTCTTTTGTTGTAATAAACCTTCATTTCAAATCCCTGGGATCTTCTTGCAACCATTGATCCAATTCTTCCCAAGCCAATAATTCCTAAGGTTTTACCCAAAAGACCAGTACCCAAAAACATGTCAGGCTCCCATCCTTTAAAGGCCCCTCTTTTTGTGACTTCATCGGCTTCAACAACACGCCTGGCAAGTGCCAAAATCAATGCCCAAGTATGTTCTGCCACAGCTTCGTTAACTTCATTGGATGGGGTGTTGGTTACTACCACTCCCCTGTCAGATACTTCCTTAACGTTTATATTGTCAAAACCAACTGCATAATTAGAAACAACCTTTAATTGTGGTCCAATTGCATCGATGACATCGCCATTTATTTTATCCGTAAGTAGTGTTAAAAGGGCATCAACTCCCTTTGCTTCTTTTAAGAGTTCCTCTTCAGCTAACGGTCTATCGAATTTGGATACTATTACCTCATGATCTGAGCTCTTTAATTTATCAAGCGATTCTCCTGGAATTTTTCTGGTTACAAATATTTTCATTCTCTTTATATTTCTTCTACCTTAACGTTACAGGATTTTGCTCTTTCAAGCCAGGTATCAATCTCGGATTCTTTCAGTAAACCCTTCTGACCTCCTGTATAACCAATTACACTGGCTGAGTTGACTGTTCCCCAAACCAGTGCGTCTTCGAAAGTTTTTCCTTTAATAAGTGCAGCAACACACCCTGCCCCAAAAGCATCCCCCGCCCCTGTTCGTTCATGGGCATCAATTGGTAAAATACCGCATTTTAGGCACTTTTTATCATCAAAAACAAATGAACCGTTGGCTCCGTCAGTCACAATCGGCATCTTTACTCCCATTTGAACTAAAGCGCTAAGTAAATCTCTTTCTTTACCTCTTGTATTTTCTAAACCGGTAATCATTTCAGCTTCTTTTCTGTTGATATAGATGATGTGACTAATTTTTATCACATCGGTTATCGCATCAACCCCCGCCCGCAGCTGTCTGCTTCCCGGATTAAAAGCAAGTTTTACTTCCGGGTTTAATCTCATCCAATCAACCACACTTTTATAAAACGGCCCAAAAGAATCACCCATGCTGGTTAGATACAACCACGAAACTTTTGGTATCTTAACGGGGAATTGATAAGTTCTTGGAGATTTATAAGAAAAAATCGTCCTTTCACCTGAATAGTTTATAACTGTTGAGTAATTGGATGCCGTTGAGGGTTGTTGTACCACAAAGGTTATATCAACTCCTTCATCTTTTAATCTTTTTACGATTTGATCCCCAATCTCATCACCGCCTAAAGTTAAAACAGCTGCCGAGGTAACCCCAAGTCTTTTTGTTCCAACCGCATTATTGGCAGCATTTCCGCCAATACTGATCTGAAGATGCTTAACCGGTATTTTATCTCCATAAGAAAAACAGATTAAACATTCCTTACCATCTAGACGACAAAGCGCTTCAGATTCCGAAGGATCGATAAATACATCCAACGATGCATCTCCTACTGATAATAGATCTATTTTACTCATGACTTATTATATTTACCCTGCCTTGCAAGTGAAACCAGCTTGGCTCTTTTTAAAAAGGCCTCTTGGGCTTCCTTCACCTTACCATCTTCCCCCCTCCAAACCTCCAAAGCTTCTTTTTGCAGTGCCCTACCGAAAGAAAATGATAGTTCCCAAGATGATTTCCCCTTGGCTTTATTAATTGCACTTAAAGTACTACAAGCCTCATCCGGAGTCTGACCACCCGATAGAAAAACAAGACCGGGAACGCTTTTGGGGACTGTTCTTTCAAAAACTAAGATCGATGTCGATGCAATTTCATCAACACCCACTTTCTCAATCGCCTCCTTACCGGGAAGAATCATATTCGGTTTTAATAATAGCCCTTCCAAATCCACTTTATAGTCTTGCAGAGTAATAAAAACGCTCGTTAGAACCGCCCTTGTTACAGTTTCGCATCTCTCAAGATCGTGGGGCCCTTCCATTAATACTTCAGGCTCAACAATGGGAACAAGGCCCTTGCTTTGGCTGATGGCTGCAAACAAAGCTAAAAGGTGTGAAGCCGAAGTAATACAGTTTTGAGTCGGAAGATAATCACTAATACCAAAAACTGCCCGCCACTTGGTAAATTTAAGACCGCACTTGGCATATTCATTCAGTCTTTTATCCAACCCATCAAGCCCTTGAGTTAACTTCTCACCCGGATGATTAGGTAGATCAATTTTTCCCAAATCTACCTTAACGCCAGATATTATTCCCTTCTCCTCCAGAAGTTTCGGAAAGATTTTTCCGTCTTTGGTTTTATGCTTAGTTGATTCATCAAATAAAATTACCCCGCTTATATACTTTTCTATTCCATCAGTTGTAAATAAAAGCTCACGATAAGCTCTTCTTGATTCTTCATCTGATTTAACACCAATTGAATCAAACCTCTTTTCAATTGTTGGAAGACTTTCATCAGCAGCTAAAATCCCTTTTTCCTTATCAACTAAAGCTTTTGCAGTAATTTTTAGATCGGACATTACTATCACTTTAACAACTTAATCCCAAAAGAACAACCAAAGGAAGTTACTTTCAATCACCCCTCCCAAACTCCAACTCCTTTATCAAGTTGTTAAAATATTTACAACACTGCTATTGCCAGCTTTGAAAATTGTTTGAGTTTGGATGATATTTACAGCGTTATAGCAGAAACCTTGAATTATCAATCTTTATGACAATCCTCAATATCAGTTAAATAACCATAGAAGTTACCTTTACGATAGTGTCTTTCCCCGGCGTGACTTAAACCTAAAAGAACGGCGGCAATTATAGCTCCAATTGCATCATAGGTATTATCGGTAACTACATCATGAGCTCCACCTGTCATGTGAGTATGTAGGAACCTGTCTGAATAAAACTCATAACTGCCGTAAAAAGTCCCAACGGCAACTGCAGTTAATAAAGAAAGGATTATAAGATAGCGAACATTTACTTGATGATTTAGTGTTTTGCTAACCGAACTCCAAACAATAAAGGCAAGTGACGTAATTGAAAAGCCACCAACAATATGGGCCAGATTGTCATACCATAAAACACTATACGAAAGCCCGGTAGCATACCAACCAAAAACATTTCCCATTGAATCAAAAACAACGGGCAATAACCCCCAAAAAATTAAGAAAAAAAAGGCTTTTCTGGTAAAAACCTTCAATTTTTTTAAGAATATAAGGATAAAAAATACAATTCCTAATATAAAAAGATAATTAATTATTTTTATCGGCCCGGTTCGATGAAGGTAATCATGAAAGACAAACCAGTCTCTAGGTAATATTTCAACACGCATTAAGTTTGTGATAGTCACCGATAAACTAATCATCACAAGTTCCAACCCAATAAAAACTTTTATAATTGTAATTAGTCTTGCCTCAGATGGAGTCTTCTTTTGAGAAGGCTTAGCCATTAACCCATATTAACACTTTTTCTTATAACTCTTTTAACAGCTAGGGCAATATCATATGAAGTCATTTTGTATTTTTTCAAAAGCTCTCTTGGTTTTCCTGATTCACCAAAAGAATCTGGCATACCAACAAACTCAATTGGGACAGGAAAATTATCAGAAAGAAGTTCCGCTACTGCTGATCCCAATCCTCCATTGACTTGATGCTCTTCGACCGTTACAACAGCACCGGTTGTTTTTGCAGCTCTTATAATTAATTGTTGATCCAGGGGTTTTATGGTGTGGCAATTTACAACTAATGTTTCAATTTTGGATTCCCTTAGCTTTTTTGCTGCTTTCAGGGCTTCATAAACCAAAGGTCCGCAAGCAATAATGGCTGCTTTAGGATCTCTTGATTCCCAGAAAATTTCTGCCTTTCCTATCTCAAAAGGAGTCTCGTTAGTAGTCATCACTTCTGTCTCTTCTCTAGCAAATCTGATATATGTTGGTTTTTTATTCTTGGCAGCAGCTAGAATTGCTTTTTTAGTCTCAATTGAATCACAAGGAGCCAAAACAACCATATTAGGAATTACTCTCATTAAGGTAATATCCTCCAAAGCCTGATGAGTTGCACCATCTGGGCCAACCGATATTCCGGCATGAGCGCCGCCAATATTAACCGGTATGTCATTTAAGGCTATTGTTGTTCTGATCTGTTCCCAATTTCGACCGGGTGAAAAAACAGCATAACTTGAAATAAAAGGTATTTTTCCATAGGCAGCCATCCCGGAGGCAATAGTGGCAAGAGCTTGTTCGGCCACACCTACTTCAATGAATCTTTTAGGAAATTTTTTCTTGAAATACGAACTTCTGGTTGAATCAGATAAATCGGCACATAAAACAACCACATTTTCATCATTCTCCCCCGCCTCAACCAAGCCCTCCCCATATCCATTCCTGGTCGGGATTTTATCAATGTCGCGCTTAAAAAGCTTATCTGATAGTTTTAATTTTTTATTTATCATTTATTAAATTCTCTAAAAATATAGATTCGAATAATAATCGTAAATAAATTCAAATTTGTAATATATAGGACAGTTTGGTGTAAGTTTATTAGTTGAACAACTTTTCATATTAAATAAATGAACAAAGTAAGGTTCTCTAGCACATTCCGGTGGCGCATCGGGAGTTGTTTGAACTGGTTCAATACATACTGGAAAAAGCATTATTGAAAAGAAAATAAACAATATAACTATTGGTACAAGTAAATACTTTTTATTCATGTTCACTTTTGATCTTTCTTCCTAAAGTTCTTAAATCACGTAGGGCTTTCTTTGCTTCTTCTGCATCGGGTGGTTTTCCATGCCAACTGGGTTGGTTTTCCATAAAAGAAATTCCTTTTCCTGGAATTGTTCTTGCAATAATCACTGTTGGATCTTCATAAACAGCTCGTGCACGATTAACGGCATCAATAATTTCCTCAATATTGTGCCCATCAATTTCTATTACATTCCAATTAAAAGCTTTGTACTTCTCAGCCAGAGGCTCCAGAGGCATCACGTCCTCGGTATGACCACTAATCTGGATATTATTCCTGTCAACAAATGACGTCAAATTTGATAGATTATTTTTTCCGGCAAAGGCAACCGCCTCCCAATGATTTCCTTCCTGATGTTCCCCATCACTGGTTATGCAAAATACTCTGAAGCGCTTATCATCCATTCTGGCAGCATATGCATAACCGGCAGCTTGTGCCAAACCTTCTCCCAGTGGTCCCGAAGTTGCTTCAATCCCCGGTAATTTTGTTCTTTCAGGATGTCCTTGAAGAGAAGACTCTAGTTTTCTTAAAGTTTTCAGCTTTGCTAATGAAAAATACCCCGTATGTGCCATAACAACATATTGAACCGGGACTACATGTCCGCATGACAGAAACAACCTGTCCCTATCCTCCCAGTCGGGTTTTTTTGGATCATGCATGAGGATATTAAAATACAAAGCGACAAAAATATCAGCCAAACCCAACGATCCGGCAGAGTGACCTGAACCTGCATTTTCCAAGGTTTTTATAATATCCCGTCTTACGTTTAATGCAATTAAATCCAACTCTTTAATATTATTAACCTTTTTCATTTTATAAAGGCTCTATCCTTACAAACTTTACAATGTTTGCTGTGATCAACCGCTGCCATCTTTTTCTCAAACTTTTTTACAGTATCTAAAACACACTCTCTTCGCTCACATATTTCAAATACCGACATTTCTTGACTATCAATATTCATATTTGCTCTTATCGCATCAATTATCGGAATCCAGTGCTTACCGTAAAGAATAAAGGGCTTGTGATGTCCATAATAGAGTTTTGCTAAAACCCAAGCTGTACCCAGCTCACTTATTGTTCCTGATCCCCCTTTAAAGATAATAAACATATCTGCATGCTCGATAAGTTTGAACATTCTATCAATATAGTTTGATGTAACAATCTCCTCATCAGTAACATTGCCAACATACTTTCCTTCAAAACCGGGGGCATCATTGGGAGAAAATGTTACTGAAATAGTTTCGCCATTTACACTTTCTGCTCCTTTGGTTGAAGCATCCATAACTCCGGGTCCACCACCATTTACAATTGTGTATCCCTTTTCAGAAAGAGTTTTCGCAATCTCATATGCATCTTTGTAAACAGGATCGCTTTCTTTAACAGCAGCATCACCAAAAAAAGCAATGTTTTTAACTTGGACTCTGGCAATATTTGGGTTCATTATTGGGCCTTTTCTAATAATACATTAATATTTTCATTTATGTTTCCTTCGTGAAGACTTCTTCCCGCAACCACCTCATCAGCTCCAGCTGAAGTTAAATTTTTAATATTATCTTTATTCACTCCACCATCGCTTATTATCTTAAACGGGGTTTCATCTTTCTTTCTTAATCTTTTTAATTTGTTAATTTTGACAAGTGCTCTATCATCAAATGTCTCGCCCCTTACGCCGGCTGAATAGTTCATCACCAATATTGCATCCAGATCAAAAAAAATTGAATTGTCAATCTGCCCTATCGGTGTTTCAATATCTATTGCCAAACCAACCTGGCAGCCAACTTTTTGCACCTTCTTAACAAACTCCGGTTGGCTCGTCATCATCTCAATTTGTCCGATAATTCTATCAGCCCCTGCTCTGGCACATTTTTCAACCCAATTAACTGGTTCCTTTACCATTAAATGGAAGTCGCGTTTCGATTTTAAATTAAGATCCTCAAAAACCTCGGGGCCTACTGTTTTGTAATCGGCAAACTGACCATCACCAATATCTACTTGGATTCTGTCAATCTTTCCCTCAGCCGCCAATACCAAGTCCACTGCTTCTTGTGGATTATCCGTCCATATTGCCAATACTATTTGAACCATCTTTTATGAAATTGTTTTAAACCTTTAATCTGAGTTTCCTCAAAGTGAACTTCTTCCCTTTTTTCTTTTATTATCTTTTGAGCATTGTCTATTGTTTCATATTCAAAACGAATAAAATAAGCGGCCACCATGGTTGGTGATCTTCCATGACCGTTTTTACAATGAACATATGCTTTTTTATTGTTTAATACAGCTTGGTGAATTATCGAGGTTCCCAAATCAAACTGATCTGGACTCGGGGGATATCCATCGATAACAGGAATCCAAACATAAAGATCAATATTATCGGGAGGAATTTCCTTTTTCTCAGATGACAAATTAAGTTCAACACAGATACCTAACTTTTCAAATTTATCTGAATGAACCGGACAAATACTGCCTTTGCACAAATTACTTCCTATGAAGATATTCTCGGTTATTTTTGAATAATCAAGTTTATGTCCATCATTTCTTCCGCGCGGTTTGGGTTTTTTCATTAACTGCCTTCTTTAATTTTCTTTGTGAGATAAAGTAATCGGGTCCGATGGAGCTTCATTGCTTCCCAAACTCTTACCTACTCTTATCACTTGCTCCACCAATCTATTAGCATACCCCCATTCATTGTCATACCAAGCAAAGATTTTTACCAAATTCCCTCCAACTACTTGTGTTAAGGTCAAATCAACAATGGTTGACTCACTTCTCCCTATAATGTCTGAAGAAACAAGAGGCTTATTCGTAACTGCAATTATTCCTTTATATAGAGCGTTTTTGCTGGCCTCAGTGAAAGCTTCATTTACTTTTTCAGCACTAACATCACGTTTTAAAACAAAAGTAAAATCAGTGATTGAACCGGTCGCAACCGGAACTCTCAAGGCCCTTCCGTCAAATATCCCTTTAAGCTCAGGAATTGTTTCGGTTGTAGCCAAGGCCGCACCGGTTGTTGTCGGAATTATATTTTCAGCCGCAGCTCTTGCGCGTCTTAGGTCTTTGTGGGAATTATCCTGAAGTTTCTGATCATCGGTATACCCATGAATTGTCGTCATGAGGGCCTTTTCAATCCCAAAAGCAGCCTGCATTACCGCCGCAACCGGAGCAACACAATTTGTGGTACAAGACGCATTTGATATTACTTTTGATGATCCGTCAACCTCATTTACTCCTAACACATATGTTCCCACATTCCCGCCTTTACTGGGAGCTGAGATAACTATTTTTTTAGCTCCCCCCCGGGCGTGTTTTAAAGCATCTTCTTCAGTGGTAAAGTGGCCGGTCGATTCAATTACAACATCAACTCCATAATGCCCCCATGGAATCTTAGCGGGATCACGTTGAGCCAACACTGCCACTTTTTTCCCGTCCCATTTGAGATATCCAATTAAAGGGTCCTCATCGGTTGTTTTATTTGCAGCTTTTACTTCTTCTCCCACGATCTCTTTTTCAAATTTACGATACATGGTGTCATAATTAACCAGATGAGCCCAACCTCCCACTTCCATACTCCCTGAAGTATTAATTGCTACAAACTCAATTTCATTAGCGTACTCAGTAACACCAACTCTGAAGGAAATTCTCCCTATTCTTCCGAATCCATTTATACCCACTTTTACCATGGCAGTAACTCTAGTTTAACAATCTCTCGTATGACAGTAAAGATGGCTTTAATGATAACAAACCGGAATTTGGATTTTAATAGCTTGTAAGCTAGTTACAATAACAAAGCCTCAATTCCTGGAAGTGTGCCCTTTGCCAAAAATTCCAGCATCGCTCCGCCCCCAACCGATACCCAATCAAACTTTGTAACTAGGTTTAGTTTTTGTAAGGCCTGAATTGTATTTCCTCCACCTGCAACCTTATATGCACTGGAATTTGCAACGGCTTCAAAAACGCGATTTGTCCCCATTCCATGTCCTTCTTCTTCAAATTTACCCATTGGTCCTGCCAACACTATTGTTTTTGCTTTACTAATTTCTTCTTCAAAATCCTCGATTGAATGGATGGTAATATCTTCATTATCTGGAAGAAGTTTTGCAATCACAAATCGCTCGTCATTTCGCAGTTCCGACCCATCACTAATAAACTTTGGTAATCTTCCGGCAACTAATATTTTGTCAGCAAAACCAGTGTATTTTTTTAAGAATAATTGCTTGTCTTTTTTAATTCCACCAACTATTAATAGTACCGGTTTATCGGGATTATTAGTTATCTTTGATAAGTTTTCTACCTCCTCAACAAATCTTATTCCGGCTGCATGAGGAAGATGCTTTGGAAGTAATACAATTGATGCATGTTTTCGATGACTTACCGCAAATGCTTCATTAACAAAAAAGTCTCCCTTCTGGGCTAAATGTTTAGCATAATTGTCATCATTGTTTTCTTCTCCAACACTAAACCTTAAATTCTCCATCATATACAGTTTTAATCTTTTAACGTCTTCCTCTCCCCACTTCAAAACAAGTATCTTTTTAAATCTCTTACCAACATTTTCTAAACCCAAAGATTCACTTGTTTTACCTCCTGGTCTTCCCCTGTGACCACAAAGAATAATCTCGCAGTCTAAATCGTATAATAATTTTAACGTGGGAAGAAGTGCTTCCAAGCGATAATCATCATCTTTTGAATCTCCAACATCCAAATCAACTCTTACTAATACTTTTTTCTCTTTTAAATCGCTGTCTTTTAGTTTGGGAAGGTCCATATTAGTTATTCTCCTCTATTTTCTGTATTTCATCAAGACGTTTTTGGTATCTTTTATTCTCACTAAATGAAGTAGTTAGAAACGCCTTAGTCATGTCTTTCGCTTCATCTTTACTCGTATAATCAGATGCGATAACCAATACATTCATATCATCGTCTTTTCTTCCCGATCTAACCTGGGCTGGTGTTTTTCCAATTGAAGCCCTTATCCCGTCAAATTTATTTGCAACCACATCTACTCCCACTCCGCTCCCACAAAGTAGAATCCCAAAACTATCCGGGATCAGTCTCACCTTTTCAGCAACCCTCCTAGCATATAAAGGATAATCGTCCTTAGAATCAAATTTTAAAGCACCCATATCACTAACTTTATGATTGGTTTTTAACCACTTAATCAAACCCTTTTTAAAACTAAAGCCACGATGATCTGCCCCAATAAATATTTGCATTTTTCAATTTAAGCCTCTAACTAAATCGAGAAGTTCTTTTTCAGGATTCTTGGAGGAGACAACGTCACTGGCAACAGCGACACCAGCACATCCTAATTCTATTGAACATCTAACGTCTTGTGCCGATTTTATCCCAGCTCCCACTACTAAAGGTATTCCCTTATCCTTTGCTAAATTTACTGCTTTTGAAATAATTTCTGGTTTTGCCTTAGCAACCGACGTTGTTTTGCTCCCTACCAACTCAGGTGGTTCATAACTTGCAAAAGTGGGTTTTAAACGAAGTATTTTTTTAAGCTCTTCTATACTGGCCGCAAATACCAAGGTTTTAAGACCTACCTCATCCGCTCTTTTAACACTGTTTTTTAAATCCTTAAAGTTTCGTGATTTCGCTTCTGAATGATTCAAAAAAGTTCCCACGGCACCATCTTCATATACGGCCTCAGGTAAAACAGCTCCCGTATGGGCTCCGAAATCAAACGGATCTATCTTTTGAGTCCAGACTTCAAGTTTTGTAGTAGAAACAACTTCTTTGATATCAGAAGACTGAACAACGGGGATAATTTTTATATGAGTAGCATCAGCAACTCGCTCAACCAACCTTGTTAACTCAATAGCATCTGCTCCCGTTCCTTGCTGATAGGTTTTGTAATTTATAAAAATCATTTCTTTACCCCCAAAGTCTCATTTAATTTATGTTTATCAAATCCCATAACAACCTGCTCCTGCCCATTATTAGCGATGACAGTAAAAGGAACTCCCAGGTATCCGCTTGATTTGGACATCATCTCCTCTCGAGCAGCATCGTCCTGATCAACCAATTTTTCGGTATAAGAAACTCTCTTTTCATCAAGATAGTTTTTAAGCATCTTGCAATATGGGCATGTGGTAGTTGAATAAAGTGTAACTTGCATTACCAATCACCTCCTTAAAAGTAATTGTATCTTTAATTACCAAACTATTAAAGCCCCTTCCATCTTATTATTTACTTTTCCCCTTATAATCTCACTCTTCCAAGGTGTGTTTGTAAAAAATCATTATTATGTACAAATTATGCCCCTAATATGCTAAACTACAACCGTAATGTTGAGAGGAGGTGACAAAAAAAATGATTGAAACTCTACTATTTGTACTTTTGATAGTGATACTAGGTCTAGCAACTGCGTTTATGGGATATCCCCTATTTAAAATATTACTTCCTATTTGGGGATTCATTTTGGGATTAATTTTTGGTGTACAAGCACTTGACGCATTAGCAGGAGGCGGGCTTTTGTCAGTCTCTCTTGGTATTATCGTTGGTTTCTTTGTAGGACTTTTATTTGCTGCAATTGCTTACTGGGTATACGCTTTCTCCGTTGTACTTTTTGGAATGTCAGTAGGATACGTTTTGGGGCAAGGCTTGATGCTTCTAATCGGATTTAACTATGGATTTGTAACAGTACTTTTCGGTATTTTAGGAGCAGTACTCATGGCATCTCTTTTCATAAAGGGGAGATTTCCAAAATACTTCATTGTTGTTGTTACCGCAATGGCTGGCGCAATGTCAGTGATGACTGGAATCTTTGTTCTTTTTGGAAAGTTGCCAACAGCATCAATAAGCGTGTACTTGAGCAGATACGTTGTTTACGGATCATGGTTCTGGCTAATTGTATGGGCAATAATTGCAGGTCTTGGAATGGCTGTGCAGTATACGTCTGTAAAGGAGTCTGAAGAACTAACTGAAGCCTTTTTGATTGAGGAATATACAACTGACCCAGACGAAAAATCAAAAGGAAAGAAGTAATACAAAAACATAAAAACACAAGGATGTCTTAGATATTCTTGTGTTTTTTGTTTGGAAAACACCCACATCCTATTCTCTTTACCCATTGAATACGAATAATATGTCTATATAATTTGAAAAAGTGAAAGGGGGTGAGTAAATTAATATGCCAATTGGAAGACCAATGAGTCCTGGAAGCGTTGCCGGAGTAGGTCGAAGAGGAAGAAGGCGAACCAGAAGAAGAACAGCAGTTGTTGCAGGAGGCGCAGCTTATGCTGTTGGTAAAAGTAAAGACAAACAAGATCAAGATCAACCGGCACCAGACACACAAGCCAAGGGTGATTATGTGGAGGAACTTGAAAAACTAGCCAAGCTTCACGAAGAAGGAATCTTAACTGATGCAGAGTTTGAGGCCAAAAAGAAAGAAATATTAGGTTAACTATTTAGTGCTCGGGGAAAAGAAAAGTCAAAAGATACATAAGAAGAACCCCCAAGCTTAATAGTAAGACTTCTTTCCATGCTTTTTTACGATCGTTTTTGTCAGTTAATTCTGGTAGGAAGTCACTTGCCCCAAGGTAGAGAAAAATTCCAGCTGAAATTGCTAGAAGTATTCCTGTCATTCCTTCAAGTTGGGATGATAAATAGAAAGTCAATATCGCACCGGGGAAAGTAGCCATGGCTGATAGAAAATTTGCGACAAATGTTTTTTTTGCCGACCAGCCCGCATTCATTAGTACTCCAAAATCCCCTATCTCATGGGGTGTCTCATGAAGAAAAGTTGCAAAAGCAACCACTAAACCAAATGATGGATTAATCATATATGCCGCAGCAATGGCAACACCATCAATAAAATTATGGACCGTATCGCCGAAAAGAACTAAAGGAACCGTTGATTTTCTTAAGGTATGTTTTTTCTCTTCATGATGATGAAGATGTGCAAAAAACTCTTCAAAAAAGAAGGCAAAAAGAAAAGAGGCCAGTACAATTACAAATGCACTGTAACCAATTTGATGCTGGGCTTCCGGAATAAGATGAAGCATTGACACCGATAACAAGACGCCTGCTGCAAATGGGATCGCATATTTACAAAGTACTCTCGCCCAATCTTTTTTTAAAAGAAATACAACTCCTCCAACAAGTCCGGCAACGCTCCCAATTGCGGCAAGTATTAATACGTCAACTAAGGGGTTTATAAACATTTATACAAACAAAAAACTCAAAGGCTTAAGCCAGGAAGGTTCATCGATTGAAATAACTTCACCCGTTAGCGCAGATACTCTTGCTGTTATTGGAATTTCAATATCATATACATTTAGGATATTTATAACTTTGTTTCCATTAATCACGTAAGATAATCCTCTTTCTCCTTCAACAATCTTGAAAGGCTCACTGTTGATATTGTTAATCAATCTTGTTCTTAATATGCTTTGGGCTGCATCAAAAGGTAAAACTTTTAAATACTTCTTCCCTGTCCGGGTAGTTAAAGACAGCTGATTCTCATATGGATCGATGTTAACAGACAACTCTGTGCTTGCAACAATTCCTTCCTGGGTAATAATAAAGTCGCCACTGTTTAAACCCACCTTTATTCTCTTTGTATCTGGTCTTTCTTCAATTTCAACCAAGTCATCTTTCCAATCAGTTACATCCAGGCTTCTATCATTTCCTACTTGTAAACTGACTTTCCCATCTTCTTTTGAAAGCACTACTTGTGTATTTTCATTCAAGCCTGAGTTGGCAACTTGTTTTACTTCAAGTTTTGATTCCTTAGGATACCCCAAGGCAATTGTATCTTCTGATGATAGTACCTTAACAATAACCTCTCCATCCTCTTTTATCGTTAACAAGCTTGCATCAACTTGGGGAACAAATACAAAAAAAAGGAAGGAAACAACAAAACCATAAATCGTCTTTTTCATACTAAATACTTTAACAGGTAAAGCGGTATAAAATCCAGAGAAGATTGTTTAAAAAGTCCCTTCCAGTACATGTTCCTCAGGGACACCATCGTCTTTGCTCTCCAGTGTAATTACTACACCTGAATAATCTGAATAATCAACGGCTGAGCTATACTCTAATAGATAGCCACCTTTAGCAATTCTTAACTTACCGGTTGATACTAGCTCTCCATCTTCTTTAACAAGCCATCCTTCATAATAGTAACCCTCGGCTGGATCAGGAATATCAACTATAACTGTGTGAGTAAATAATCCTTCAATGAATTTTCTGGTTGCAATCCCTGTTGCAATTTTGCCTGCAACATCTTTTAATTCCGCCTTTTCAACATCGTCTGGAATCTCCATCTTAAAACTCTCCTCTAAAGTTTCTTCAATGCTTGGTTCAGGAATTTCAAGCTCAGGCTTTGGCTTTCTTACCCAATAAATAATCCCCGCCACAACGGCAAGGATGATAAGACCAATTACTATATCCCTTCGATTCATGCAGTTAAGATACCAAATTAAATACTATATGTCAATACAGACTACTTAAGCTTCCTCCAACAAGCTCTTCACTATTAGATCTCATTTTAAATTTCTAGTTATTACACTCTTAACGTGACATTTTATAAACTACACCCCATTTCAACCGCTCTCTCACTCATTTGCACCAACTATGGAGAATAAACATCACGAATCTATAAGATTAACCGCATATTCACCGCACGATTACCGTACCGCACAAACCATGCCTAAATATTTAGCCGGAAAGTCTTCCATACACCCCAAAAAGGGCTAAAACAGCAGCCACTAAAAGCCATTGGGTCGACGCCAGCCATATATCAGTTCCTAAATATCCCAATCCAGCAAGAATTATGCTTATCAAAGCACCACCCATACAAACTTGAGAAATTGTTCGAATATCTTTCTTTTTCAACTCATTCACCCCCCATCACATCTACACCCATACTATCACAAACCAAAAGTAACTAATTGGAACCGCACTACATCAAATGATATAATTTGATCGCTCTTTACAGTCCCCGGTAGCTCAGTGGTAGAGCGGAAAGCTGTTAACTTTAAGGTCGTAGGTTCGAATCCTACCCGGGGAGCCAACTAGCTTCAAATGATATAATCTTCCTATGAGCAAATCACTGTTCAAGTTAGCCAAAACCCCTCTCGGTGATTTAATCATTGGTATATCTTTTAGTAAATTTTCAAAACTATTACCTGTTAAAAAGTTAAGGGAGACAAATAAAATATTGGCTTTCTGGCATCCAAAGCCGCTTTGGGAATATCACATACTTATTGTGCCTAAAAAACCAATAAAAAGTTTAAATAAACTTAAAAAGGAAGACCTTTCCTATATTAGTGAGTGTTTTCTTGTCGCAAAGGAAATAATTAATGAGCTTGGGTGGAAAGAGGAGGGCCATGCCATAACAGCAAATGGAGGAAAATGGCAGGAGGTTAACCAACTACACTTCCATCTTCATTCTGGCAATAAGCTATAATAAGTTCCAACAAAGTACACTAGAGCGAGCTAGAATTGAAATTATTTCCCTCTTGAAGTTTTAGACTTGCGTAGAATAATTTAACATCATTCAGGCTATAATCAAACTCAACTTTCTGGTTGCGGAACAAGTCCTCTAGGGGGAGCCTATGTATAATTAGCAACCTACCCCCAAGATAGTGTCATTTTCGAACTTCATTTTACTGAAATAAATTTACTACTCCTTTTGTATTACCTATGTAGATAGTTCTCAGCATATTTTCAAGTTTGTTGGTTATTATCTTCACTATTAACAGTAAATGTTTGCGAAAGGAGGTGAAAGAAATATGAATAAGAAATCAATAGTACTTGGAGCGACAGCATTAGTGCTAGGAGGATTCATAATGATGGGTTCTAGTGTAGCTGAAGCATATCAAGGAGACCCTAGTGTTCAAGGTCCTAACTGTACAGCTGAAAGACATGAAGCGATGGAACAAGCTTTTGAGAATAATGACTATAATGCTTGGAAAGAGTTGATGTCAGATAAAGGTCGAGTTACTCAAGTTGTCACAGAAGAGAACTTTGCTAGGTTTGCGGAAGCTCATGAATTAGCAGAAGAAGGCGATTTAGACGGAGCCAAGCAGATTAGACAAGAACTTGGGCTTGGTTTGGGTAATCGTAATGGAGATGGTTCAGGTCAGGGAAATAAAGGACAAGGAGCGGGTCGAGGGTGGAATCGATAAAACGGTTCAGGCAAGCGCTAACTCTCATAGCTATAGATGTGGGAGTTTAGGCGCGTATATAAGAATAAAATCTGTTAACATTAAGGTAGGTTAGGAGGTGAAAAGAAAATGAAGAAAATATTGTCTATATCGATACTAGCTATGTCTTTACTTGTACTTCCCACCATTGTTTTAGCTCAGAATAATCAGCAGGGTCAGGGTGGAACTCAACAAAGAGTTCAAGATCCTACTACACATGATGATACGGCTGTGGCGGTCCCTCAAGGTAATCAACAAGGCCAAGGTACAGGAAACAGGGGCATAGAAACAGCCATCCAGAACTTAAATAGAGTGGCTGAACGGAACAATAATCCTGAGATAGGTGAACAAGTTAGGTCTATGGTTCAAAACCATGAGAAGGTACAAACAAGAACCAAGACAGTTCTGCAACAAATGAGTCAAAGAAATAAAGCAGTTAAGTTTATGATCGGCCCTGATTATAAAAATGCTGGTCAAGTAAGAAGCGACGTAGTTGGTTTAAGAAATGACATTAGAAAACTTGAACAGATTAAGGAAGACTCTTTGCCAGCTGATGCTGGAGATGTTCAGGGAGCTATTGATGAATTACAGCTTGAAGCCGATGGACTTGAAGTTCAATTAGAAGAACAACTGTCGGGCTTTAGCCTTTTTGGTTGGTTAGCTAAATTACTTGCCAACTAAGTATTAAAATTATAAGGAGGTGAATAATTTGAACAACAAAATATTAATATATGTTGGTATCGCATTGTTTGTTGGAGTATTAGGTGGATATGTCATCACTCAATCAAGACAAAATGATGCCACTCAACAAGCTACTACTGAAACTGATGGTTTTGGTTATGGTAATGGTGTGGGTCAAGGTCAAAATGGACAACCAGATAGAGGTAGTTGTTTAGCTGATGATTGCTTGCTGGTAGATAATTTGGAATATCCAGCAGAAGAACTCTCAACAGAGGTTCAACAAGCATTAGACGAAGCAATAAACGATGAATATAAGGCTCTGTCTACCTATGTAGCAGTTATCTCCAAGTTTGGTACAGTAAGGCCTTTTTCAATGATAAAAGGGGCAGAAGAACAGCATATAGCATCTTTAAAGGCTATATATGATAAATATGGCTTAACAGTGCCAGAAAATACCTGGCCAAGTAAGGTAAGTGCTCCAGCTACATTGCAAGAAGCGTGTCAGGTTGGAGTAGATGCTGAGATTGCTAATGCCGCTTTATATGAAGACAAGTTATTGCCAGCAGTGGATGGATATGAAGATATTGTGGTGGTTTTTACTAATCTTATGAATGCTTCTGAGCAAAAGCATTTACCCGCTTTTGAGAGATGTAACTAGAACGGGGCTTGTATTGGGATAAGAAGACAATCTTTTTATTTCATTCCATCTAGTTTTTAATAATTCGGTTTGAACCACATCATCAAACGCCGAAACTATCTTATTTATCGAGATATGTAGAACTCTAGAGCTAGGGAGCCAGTTGGAGTTTAATATACCTATGGCATATAATTATTAAGCGATGAAAAAAATATTTAGCATAATATTCTTTGTCACTGCCTTATTATTGGTAATATTTATAGGTGTACCTTTATTATTGACACTTTTTGGTGCAGCTAATCCTTTTGAGTATATAAGACAAAAGGAGTTTAACAAGAAATCTGAGATTAGCAATCTTTATGCCCCTCCTGGTTATTCAGTACAAAAAAACGGCGAGCATCGAATTTCATCGTTTGATGGAGATATATATATTTATGAAATGAGCAGCTTACAGGGTGCGATTGAAATAACAAAAAGTAAAACTCGCACGGACGAATGCCAGGGCATAATAAAAAAGATAAGCGGAAAAGACACATGCTATACAAATTTACAGAATACAAGGTTTATACGATGGGATTTAAATGGTAATTCATATGAGTTAAAAACAACTAATATGAAATTGTCTGACGACGAGATTGAAAAGATAATAAATAGTTTTTAGGTGGATTTGTCGGAAAACCCCACTCTTTTAATAAGCAGGCTAAACAACTAAAACCAGACAAGGCTTCACTTTTACGATTTCCTCTCTCAGCTCTTGTACAAACCTAAAATCCTCAAAAACCTTGATAATATGGGAAAAACCTTTGGTTATATTAAGGTTTCGCTCTTCGAGCTAGTTAGCCTTAAATGATCTACTTGAATTATGAAATATTGATCAACGATCTGTTACCCACTTTCCCTTATTGTCAATCAGTTTGCGTCCGAGGATTTTTTCTTGTTCAGGAAAAATTTTTACAATATTTTGATAAAAATCAAAAAGCTCCTCAGCCCTCTCTTTCGTTTTACCTCCCCGTATTAGATACTGCAGAACTACTTCTTTCAGCTCACTTGCAGACTTCCTCTTAATTTTAGCCCGAAGTTTTTGATCTATTTTTAAGATTTCTGGATATGTCTCAAACAATTGAGACGGTCCCCTAAAGTGGCGTGCTGTTAAGTTGATATATGTTGTCCAATCTGCTGGCGGAGTCCAATAAACAAATTCATTTTGGATGACTTTTACAGAATGTGGTCCGTATTTTTCTAACGTTGAATAAGCAAGCCAATGATCTTCGGAGTGTATATCTTCAGGAACGGAATCGATAAGACCTCTCCTAAAAGATAGTGCTCTCCCAACAGGAACAATTTTTCCTTTAATTTCTCCTAAAGCAATCTGAATCTCAAAATAACCTTTTAATAATGAATCTTGGAGCAGGTGATCAAGTACTGGCATATCGTTAAGACTTGCCAATTGAACTTTCTTATCGTTTGAATATATATTGCAAATTGATAAAAGCCCTCCCTTAGAAATTGTACAATCAGCATTCATGTAACAAATTAATTTACCCCGACTCTCACGTATTCCTTTATTTAAAGCTTTATTTCTATGACCTTCTGGTATAACGATAGATTTGAATTTATGTTTTTTCGGTAGATTTTTTGAATGAAAAAATTGATCGATAAGTTTTACAGTTTTATCTGTACAACCGTTAGGCAATGCAATAATTTCAATAGGTTTGTTTTGCTCGAAAACATCTTGCTCCAAAATGCTTTCAAGGGCAGCAATAACTGTTTTTTCGTCGTTATAAGCTAAAAGTAGTAATGATAAAGTTGGTTCCACTATTTGATTTTACAGTAGAAGGATTATACTTTCTATTAATAACGTGCAATTTAAGCTTCATTAAAGCTAGACAAGAGACAAATTATATAAAGGATGTTCGAAAATCATCCCAATTTGCAGCAACAGTGTTTTTCATTCACTAATTGAAGCTTTTGTCTAATTTAATATGGTTTTTTGCACACATCTTGGGGTCACAATATATAAGTTGGATAACTTTGTTAACTCTTTTCTTAATCTCTTTGGGAATATTTACATCTCTCGTTGATGTATTTGAAGGCTCAGTAAAAACAATGTCTTGAAGATTTTTTTTAACCCCGATTTCATTTAAGAATTTTTGGGAACTTTTGGGAGTGTTTAGTTGAGTAATATCCAGATCAATAAACTTAATATTTTTCTTATTTCTAAATTTAATTTTGTAATACTCGGCCCGAGCACTCATTTCGTATATATACCAAAGTCTTTGTCCATCCAGTCCCTGCAAAGAAAATTGCATTGATTCGAGAATATTTTTAGGATATATCGGCATTAAAAACCAAACTAACCTGTCAGCAACAGAGAGCATGTCGTTTCTGACTACAAGACTTGTGAGGATTTTTTTAACATCTCGTTTGAGAATAACAATAAATATTTGTGCGTCTTTGCCCAGATAGGAAAGGTTCTCCATCAACCCCGCTTTGGCGAGAACATGGGAAGTTTCAGCATAAAACGGATCGTCTCTTCTGGCAATACGGGAAAGCTTTTGTCTCCAAAATCTTTTCACCAGTGGGGTGTTGCCTTTGGCGTTAAAGTGGGTAAGTACTGAGGTACCGGGTGTATCAACTCCGTAACTGCCGAACGCGATTAATTCTTGATGTGACTTGATATTAGGAACATTGTTTTGCAAAAAATGTGAGAAGTAATGTGTTCCTGTTCTTCCTTGAGTTATAGTGAAAAGATATTTTTTCATTAATTATAGCTACCAGTCCACGATACCTTTTTTATGGAATGCTTTCAATTACATTTCTTAAGACTTCTTTCTTAAATATCTAATTGTATTGACATAGTATGTACATAATGGTACGATTACTTAAAGTGAGCTATAAATTCGATTATTCTGAAGAAAAAGATTTAGTTTTAATTGAAACTAGAAACATCGGTTTTCAAGACATAATCAACTCAATAAGTAAAGGCGGATTGCTGGATAACTTGGATCATCCAAGCCAGAAAAAGCACAAGGGCCAAAAACTCTTTGTAGTAAAGATAGGTAGGTACATATACGTTGTGCCCTACATAATCGATAGAGAAAAAAAGATAATTTTTTTAAAAACACTCTACCCTAGCAGAAAAATGACAAGTAAATATCTAAGGAGGTGAATAATGAAAAAAAGGAACAAAAATCCATTTAAAGACTTAAAACTTGATGAATATGAGAAGGAGTTGGAAGAGAGCCTTAGTAAAGGTAAATCTGTTCGTGACAAGAATTATAAGGAAACAAAAAAAATGCTTGAAGAAGCATCTCGTAGACATCTTGAACTCCAAGAAACTAAAAGTATTACCCTAAGGCTAAGAAAAAAAGATTTAATTAAAATTAAAGCTAAAGCAAAAAGAAATAATCTCCCCTATCAGACGTTGATTGGACTTTTAATAAATCAATACGTTAAGGGGGAAAAGAAACTAACGATATAATACCAAAGCTTTGATTATTGTTGGCATTATAATAAACCCCAATAAAGTCTATTTTATTAATTCTTTATTAATGTATTTATGAACACTCTCCCATCCCTCACCTTCACTTGCAACTAATATAAATTGTCTGTCTTCACTTATATCTTCTTTTAAAACATTATCTGTACTTAGTGAGATTGAAATAATTTTTATATCTTCAATTTCTCCCAATTGTCGATAAAGATCAAAAGCATTTTTAATATTGATATCGGTCTGGACATTTTTAGACAAAGTTGTTACAAACGGAATTATTTTTGTAATTGATCCTAAACTTAAAAGCCTATCCTTTATTGCCTTAATAAATGCCTGTTGTCTTTGGCTTCTTCCAAAGTCTCCGCCCCCGATGCTTGAGTGCCTTGATCTAACGAATTTAAGGGCTGTTTCTGAATCCAAGAGTTGTCTTCCTGTATCGATATGGACATGCTCGAATCTGCATTTAAATTCCTGTTCCAGTTTTTCACCTGATATAGTCGCTGTTATGACTTTGATTTCCTCCTCGGTCTTTTCGCAAGTATTATCTTCTTCTCCTTTAATCGGATAGAACTCATCATCCAGAGTGTATGGAACGACAACTTCAATTCCTCCCAAGATATTTATTATTCTTGTAAAACTATCAAAGTTTATCGAGACAAAATAGTCAATCGGCATCCCTATCACTTTTGAAACTGCATCTTTGGCCATGTTCCCTCCCCCAACCAACCCCTTATACTCATCTTTTTTTAAAAGATAGCTCCTATCATCACTTCCAATTGCAAAGGCATGATTTAATTTAAAGTTCTTTTCCTCATCACCTTTTATCGGAATTGGAACCCAAATGTCTCTTGGAATTGAAATTAAACTTACTCTTTTTTCTCTCGGTTCAACGTGCGCTACTATCATTGTATCCGTTAATGTTGGTCCATCATGCCCAGGGCCGGCGTACCCTAAAAGAAGCACATTTTTGGGAGCTAGTGGGTCTGGAGTTGGTGTTGGTTTAACTATCGTTGGTTGGGGTGTTTGTATTCCTTTGTCTCCAACATATGATTGCCGGTAGAGAGTATAAAAATAAATGAGTGTGGCGAACCCTACAAGTAAAAGAATAATTGTAATAACCAGGACTATTTTTTTAATCATTGTTATGTTGTTTAGCCTGGCTATTATACTCCAATTTGCCTTTAATGCCTTGGGTCATTATTATTAAGCTTATATGAAATTTGCTTTTGCGGTCCTTGGGGGAACGTTACTCGTTATTATCGGGGCTTCCTTTTTGTTTTCAAAAGGAAAGCCAGAAGAATCACTCGGAACACCGCCTCCACTACCATCAAGTTATGAGTATTTCTGGGGTGATGGATGCCAAGCTTGTGCTCAAGTGCAAGAGTTTTTTGATGAATGGGAAGATATGAACAAAGTTGAAATTGATAAGAAGGAAGTATGGTACAACCGCGGAAACGAAAAACTTTTTAAACTACGGGGGGCTTCATGTAATATTAATCAGGGGGATCTTGGAGTACCAATGCTTTTTACTCCTGAGGGAGAATGTATTATTGGTGTAAATAAAATCAAAGAAGAACTAATAAACAAAGTTTCTGGATCTTAGTCTAGATAGTCTTGTAGCTTTTTTCTTCTTGATGGGTGTTTTAATTTTCTTAAGGCTTTGGCCTCAATTTGTCTTATCCTCTCCCTTGTAACACTAAAGACTTTACCCACTTCCTCCAGTGTCATTTGTTTATTTCCTTCAAGCCCGAACCGTAACTTTAATACTTTTGCTTCCCTGTCTGATAAGGTATGTAAAACTTCATCAAGGTGATCTTTAAGAAGTTGTTTTGATGCTTGATCAACCGGGGATGGTGCTCCTTCATCTGGAATGAAATCTCCCAGCTGGCTTTCCTGATCTTCCCCAACTGGAGTTTCAAGTGAGGTCGTATCTTGTGCAATTTTAAATATCTCTCTTACTCGCTCTCCATCTAATTCAAGCTCTGCCCCAATTTCCTCAGGTGTTGGCTCCCTGCCCATCTCCTGCATTAGTCTTCTTGATGTGCGGTAAACTTTGTTTATTGTCTCAACCATATGAACAGGAATCCTTATCGTTCTGGCCTGATCAGCAATGGCTCTTGTAATCGCTTGTCTTATCCACCAAGTGGCATAGGTTGAAAACTTAAACCCTCTTCTCCAATCATATTTCTCGACAGCACGAATAAGGCCCTGGTTTCCTTCCTGAATAAGATCCAAGAGTGTTAAACCTCTACCGATGTACTTTTTGGCAATTGATACTACTAGTCTTAAATTGCTTTCGGTTAGTTTATCTTTTGCTCTTTTTTCCCCTTTTTCAAATCGTTTGGCCAGTTCAACTTCTTCTTCGGCTATCAAAAGTGAGACTTTCCCAATCTCTCTTAAGTATTGTCTTACTGGATCAGTTGATAGGGTTCCTTCAAGTTTTGAGATTAACTCAATTTCTTTCTCCAGTTTTTCCCTTACTTTCTCCTCGGAATCGGTCTCGTCAGGGGTAATGGTCTCAAAAACATCAATGTTTTCAGCCAACAGTTTCTCATACAAAATATCCAGTTCAACAACTCTTTTTTCAGCATCCGGGAAAACCTCTAATATGTCATCTTGTATTAAAAAGCCCTGGTCTCTCCCTTTTTTAATTAATTTGTTTACTTCCTTTTTTTTCACCTTTTGCTAAATTATACCTTTATTCATTTCTTCTTCAAGCTCAACCAGCTTTCTGGAAAGATCGCCAAACTTCTTTTGAGCGTTGGTTAGTTTTATCTTTTCCTTATTCTTCTCATATTTATTAATCTTTTTAGACAGTATATTAAGATTATCTTTAATATCTAATATTTTAATTTCACCAATCACATAATCCTTTTCTTTTTTTAGCTTATCCGGATTCTTGATCAGCTCATCCAAATCTAAAAGTATCATTTCTGAAAAAGTTTTAAATAATTCTTTAGGCAGTTTTTCTGAAAATAATGAGGGGTCAAAATCAGATTTTCCTTTGGAGTATTTTCTGTATTCTTCTAATAATCTTATGTGGGCCCTTTTTTTGATAAGATCTACTATGTTTTTTTTGTTTAACAAATTGGGGTCAGTTTGAAAAGCAATTGCTAAAAGCCTCTCCTCCAGAAGTTCACGTCTTGATTTGCCCAAATCTTGTTTTTCGTCTTCCGGCTCTTTTTCTTTAGGTTGCCCTCCGCTTACTTTTTCAACCTGTTCCGAAACAGCCTCGGTTGGTACTTTTAATTTTTCAGCTACAACCTCAATATAATGAGCCTGAACGATCTTATCAGGAATCAAGCTTAATATCGGCACAAGATTTTTGCTTATTTTGGCTTTCCCCTCACCAGTTTCTGGATTATATTTTTCAAAAGCACTGTCAATATAATAATCCCATACACCCACTGTACTACTAAGAGCTTTTTCATAACCTTTAGGATTTTTTCTTGCCATCTCATCAGGATCCTTATAATCTCCCAACCGAGCAACTCTAACTTCAATACCCGCCTCTTGAGCAACTACAATCCCCCTTCTTGCGGCTGAATCGCCGGCAACATCTTCATCCAAAGCCAAAATCAGTTTTGGAGTAAATCGATTAATTAGTTTTATTTGCTCCTCAGTCAAGGCTGACCCCTTAAGGGCTACCACATTTTTTCTACCGGCCTGCCAGGATGAAATCATGTCTAACTCTCCCTCAACCACAATTACATCGCCCTCTTTTCTAATATCGTCTTTGACATAATTTAATCCGTAAAGAACCCTTGATTTATGATATAAGGGTGTCTCAGGAGAATTAATATATTTAGCCATATCACTTTTAGTGCTTGGCAACAATCTTCCCGCAAAGCCGATTATATTGTCCCTATGATCGGATAGTGGAAAGATTACTCTTCCTGAAAACCGATCATACAGTCTTCCTCCCCGGCTATAAGTAAGTCCCGCCTTATCCAGTTCTTTTTCTTCAAAACCTTTCTTTTTGGTTAAAACATTAGCCAATGCGCCGGGTTTGTCCGGTGAATATCCCAACTCAAACTTTTTTATAGTATCAAGTTTTAATCCCCTCTCACGGGTAAGATACGAGAGTGCTTTTTTACCTAACGTGTGATTAAGAAGAAGATACTGATAGAATCTACTTGTAATTAAATTCAATCTTAATAGTCTCTCTTTTTCTCCTGCTTGGCCGGGCCTCAATGGTTTTAATTTAATCCCAACTCTGTCAGCAAGCCATTTTAGGGCTTCATAAAACTCCATCCCCTCATATTGTTGAAGAAAGGATATTACATCTCCTGATTCAGAACATCCGAAGCATTTATACATCTGCAGCTCGGGTGAAACCATAAAAGAGGGTGTTTTCTCAGAATGAAACGGACATAATCCCTTATAATTACGTCCTGCTTTTTTAAGCTGAACGAATTCAGAAATGACCGCTACAATGTCTGATTTTTGTTTTACTTCATCTTTTTGATCCATAGCCTTGGGGTTGAACCTATTTTACCATATAAGTACCCGAAAAATATCATTGTTAGTTTTAATATGCGCTATTTTTGATATAATTAGCCATTAGAATTGCTGTATTGGGTGGAGAGTGGGCCGGACGGTAAGGCACAGGTTTGCTAAACCTGCGGGGCGAAAGTCCTGAGTGGGTTCGACTCCCACACTCTCCGCAAACATTTATTGGGTTAAGAAACATATATGACTGCTCAGAACATTGGCAAACCAGAAAAAGAAAGTGTACCCGTGGGTAGCAATATTGAAAGACCTATCCAGGAAAAGGAATTATTTGCCTGGAAAGCACCGGCAAGACCTTTTAAAAGAAGGGATCGAGAGTTTTACGTTACTCTTTTTGCAATCATTGGTGTTGTTGGTTTGATACTTTTTCTGATCGAGGGTTTTATGCCCGTTATTTTAATGGTTGCATTTGCATTTCTTTTTTATATATTATCTACAGTTAAGCCGGAAGAAATTGGGTACAGCATTACAAATTTTGGGGTTAGGGTCGCTGAATCAGGAACCGGATGGGAAAATTTCACCAGGTTTTGGTTTAGCAAGCGTTATAATGATAACATTGTCATTTTTGAAATGATAAAGCTCCCGGGAAGAATGGAGCTTGTAATAAACGATGGGGATGAAGAAAAGATAAGAAAGGTGGTAACTAAGTACTTAATAGAAGAAAAGGCAACCCCCGTCTTTATTGAAAAAACGGCTGATTGGTTGGCAAGCAAACTGCCTGGGAACAAGTAAAGCACCTGTAGTTCAACGGATAGAACGTTTGGTTGCGGACCAAAAGGTTGGAGGTTCGATTCCTCCCAGGTGCACATCTTTACATATTTACTAGGTGGGGTGCCGGAGCGGTTAAACGGCCAGGTTTCGAAAACCTTGGGGGGGTTCATTCTCCCACGCGAGTTCAAATCTCGCCTCCACCGCCAAAGCTAAAAATATTATGAATACTGAAAATACAATTTACGTATCAGGAGCAATAGCTGCTAAAAAGGCTCGTAACGGAAAGATTTACTGGCTTGTAGTTAAAATGAATGAGGATAGTGAATGGGAAATACCCAAGATCACAGCCAGAAGGGGTGAATCTACCGTTAGAGCATCACTTAGAATGATGGGAGAGCAAGCTGGAATGACAGCTAGAGTTCTTGAAGAAGCCGGTAGAACAAGAAGGACATCGAGCATCAATGGTAAAAGCGTAACCAAAATGACACTTTATTACCTTTTACTACAACAATCAGCCGGTGAGATTATTGGCTTTCATAATGGCTCATGGTTTGAATATGCAAAGGCAGTTAGGACACTAAAACAAAAAAAAGAAAAAGAAATGTTAAGAAGTGCCAAAAAGGAACTAACAATTTGGAGAAAAGAAAATAAAATAAAAGATGCCATTGAAGAGTTCCTTCTTAAACAGCAAGAAAAAGAAAAGTGAGATGGTAACACATTTTTCCTTTGGAGGGTTGGCAGAACGGTTATTGCGCGGGTCTTGAAAACCCGTGGGCGAAAGCCCTTAGAGGTTCGAATCCTCTACCCTCCGCAAACCACAAGTAATCCAATACATTTCTAAGGTGAGGTGCCGGAGTGGTCTAACGGACACGCTTGGAAAGCGTGCGTAGTCGCAAGATTACCGTGGGTTCGAATCCCACCCTCACCGCCCACACCATACCCCCCAATAGATATTTTCTAGTCACCTTGCTAAGGTCAAGCCATAAACGCGGGATGTCTTTTCTCTTTTAAGCACTTTTCCTATTTCTTTTATTGTTGATCCTGTTGTCCAAACATCATCAAAGATAATAATTTGTTTGTATTTTTTGTTTTTATATTTTGGGTTTAAAATAAAACTTCCTTTAATGTTTGATTTTCTTTCTTTCAACTTTAACCCTGTTTGTGGCTTGGTTCTGCTTTTTTTTATTATCATGTCAGGAATATATTCCCATGAGAACTTTTTAGCAATTATTTCTCCTATTACTTCAGTTTGATTAAAACCGCGCCAATTTTTTCTCGATCGTGATATAGGAACCGGAATTAAAGTGTTTTTTTCTTTAAGGTATGATGGTTTAACTCTTATTAATTCATCGCAAAACACACTTGATAATTCTTTTGCCACTTCTTTTGCAAACTTATATTTCATCGATATAATTGCTTTTCTCATAATCTTTTTATAAGGCCAAAGGCAAAACAGAGCATCCAGGGATAATGGTTTTTTGCAGTTTCTGTGTGTTTTTCCTTCAAATGAAGCCCTTTCGCATTGTGGGCAACATTGCACTAACCTTGGCATTTCACCAATACATTTATTACAAATATATTTACCGCTTCTTTTGCATTCAAGACATTGTTTAGGAAAGATAAGGTCAAATATGGGCATCTAATGTATTATATATATGATGATTGCAAGAAATAAAAAAGCAAAGTTTAACTTTCAACTCTTAGAGCGGTTCGAAGCCGGTATTAGTTTGAAAGGAGAAGAGGTTAAAGTTATAAAAACAGGTGGTGTTAACTTAACCAATTCATACGTCAAAATAATGCACGGTGAGGCTTATCTTGTTGGATGCAATCTTTCTTTGAATCCTGGATCAAAGCTTAATCCCGGAAGAACAAGAAAACTTCTTCTTCATAAAAAAGAACTAATAGAAATTGAAACAAAATCCAAAGCCAAAAAATTGACTATTGTGCCTGTAAAATTGTATACTAAGGGACGCAAAATCAAGCTTGAGCTGGCCCTTGCTAAATCAAAGCGTAAGTTTGATAAAAGGCAAACTCTAAAGAAAAAGGATATCAAGCGTGATATTGAGCGTGAACTGAAAGATAGATAAGGGGATGTATATGGTTTCGACGAGAAAAGTTCTTTTAATTATGCAAGCCGAGTTTAATCCACACTCGTAAAAAAGAGATTAAAACAATAATTGCTGAAGATAATGGCAATTTCGCTTACGCATACGCTTAAGCGGTGTCAACTGGATTCGACTCTCAACCGAGCCAGCTTGGCATAAACCAGTTGAGATGCGGATACCCTCTTTGACTTAAAGAGTGTATTTCCAAAGATTAATTAAGTCTTACTTTTAACTATCCCTCCGGTGGGTTTAGGTTATTAGGAAGCTTAAATTACCGGATAAGCTTGTAGAATTAATTAGAAGTCTTTATCGGACGAGGGTTCGACTCCCTCCATCTCCACCAACAATAACTTAGAGGTGTTTTATCTCAAAAGAATAAAGTCGTCCTTCGTTTCCAAGAAATATTATCTTCTTATTATCTTCCGTTGCAACTAACCCCTTGGCTTCTTTTAACTTATCACTTACATAACTTGCTTTATATTCTCCCTTTTTATCCATTACCGCGATGCGTGAATTTGTGGGATCTAAAAGATATACATCTTGGTTATCCTCGCTGGCGTAAATAAGTAAATCTTCAGTTGGTTTCGGATGAACATTTAAACTCGTTAAGCTATCTGGTGATCCTTGAGTTAGTTTTTCTACTTTACCGCTTTCGGTAACAATCCAAATTGATCCGTCAATACTTACTCCTACGACTCCACTTAAATTAATTTCTATTCCCGGCGCAAACCATGATTTACCTTCGGCAAAACCATCGGTGATGCCTGGGTACCTTACGATGTCTGAGTCGGATTTCTTTATCAGATACAAGTTGCCTGCATAAGCATAAAGGATGTCATCTGTATTGAAAGATTCATCAATTACCCTTTCTCGATCATCACCAACTATATATATTCCGTCACTTTCTAATGTGTAAACCCGATTGGAGTAGGCTGCAATCTTTTTTGCGTTATCAAGCTGATCCGGTCCGGCTGTTAATTTGGTGTTTTTATTCTCATACCCCACTGAGATAATCTTTTTACTATTTGCATCAAAAACATAAAGCCGATCACTTGTTCCGACCATCATATCTCCCGCAAAACCGTCTCTGAAAAGTGACAGGTCAACGTAAAGTTCTGGGTCTTGCCGATACTCCCCTAATAATTCTCCTTCTTTTTCTTCCAGTTGTTTTTTTAAGTTATTTACCTCTTCATCTTCGATTCCTTCTTCAATCATCTCGTCAATTATTTGTCTTGCTTCTCCAAAAAGTTCTCTTGATCTTGAAGAATTTAGTGATACTAAGCTTTGTGATTCTTCAAATAAATGGGTTGCCTGAGTTAATCTTTCTTCGTATTGTGCTTTTTTCTGTTTATCTTTTGACTGTTTTATCCCAAAACCAATACTTACCAGCAAAAGAATAAGAAGAATTGCACCAACCGTAAAAAAAGTTTTTTTATTTTTTGTGCTCTCCAAATCATCCATTCCCTTTTTGACATAAATCCTTTTTGTGGGAAGAGCCGCTAGTGTTTTATCTATTGCACCGACCGTACTTTTTCTTAATTTATCGATAATGCCTTGCTTGGGTTTTGTGTCGGTGGAAACAACTTCTTTTTTTTGTGGGACACTGCTAATCGCAACTTCTTCATTAAATGATATCAGTACCAACCCCAAATTGCCGGTTCCTTTCTCGGAATGAATTTTTGCAGTGAACGCTTCTGCGGATCTTTCTAGGCTTCCGGTTGCCAAAGATGCCTTGATAATTCCATTTGGCAAACATTCAAATAAGGCTTTAGTACCAAGCAAAAAAGCGTCTCCCTTTTTGGGGTAGCCGGATGCCGATACTACCTCATTTGGTTTGCTTACTAATATTTTTACCAAAGATGCGTTTCTAAAAAGATATGCCCTGGCTTTGTTTCCACAAACAGAATATAAAACTCCGCCAACAAATGCTGCAGCAGCGATTTCTACTCCACTACCTCCTTCACTTTTATACTCATTAAGAACTTTCTCAACAGCTTCGGTTAAGCCGTTAAATGCACTTTTTTCTAAATTGCCAAAATATTCCTCATGAAGTCTTGCCAGAATTTCTCTACCTGATTCCACCCCACCCAATCCCTCTTTGGTTCCTTTTGTTGATATCACAGCAAAAAGTCTTCCCCTTTTTTCTATCTTCTTCTTATCTTCCGGGGTAAAATCGTGTACTTGAGTCCACCCGGATTCACCGGGAGTCCCAGTAACTTTAGCTGAGGTTACACAAAGTTTCACTTTTTACTTTCCTTTACAAAATTACAATTGCCAAAATTAATACTCCTATTGCAATCGCAAAATGTATCTTAGTCATAAGTTTTATTGGTCCCTCTAATTGAACGTCCAGTGTATCCGTCATCATTTTTACCTGTTTCATAACAACAAAAGCAAATGCAATGTAAACTAATAGTCCAATAATGATAAGCACTTTTGCAAATCCCCATATTGGCATTGATGATGCTTGTATTGGATTCATCTGATCCTCCCTTCCAACTTTTCAACTTCTTCTTCAATTCTCAGTTCTCTTAATATCTTTGCAGCCTTATCCGGGTTTGGAATTTTAAGAAACTCAAATTTTTGTTCTTCTGCTGCCGTTTGTATGAGCACATTACCATAATTAATTACTGTTCCTACCGTTCCACCTATGGTATAGGTAACATCCTGAATGTCTTCAATTTTTGCTTCTGATACCTCCTTATGAACTAAATTATGGAAATCAAAATCCAGTATCCGCTCATCAGTAACAATATTGACGTTAAAAAACCAACCCAAAAAATTCTCAATCACAAACGCACTAGTAATTAGAAACCACCCTAATATTGTAATTAGTTTAAAATTGGACGGTAAAAATTCAATCAGCGGAAAAACACCAAGAGTCGTGGGTGCCAGCACCATTATAAACGCTATTATTATCCAACCGACATTAGTTATTGGGTGTTTTCTCAGAAGAAGAACAACCTTTTCTTGAGGTTCTTTGGTTTCAAATTCAATATTTCTTGGCATGTAAGAATATGCCATTAGGGGATTTTTCTTTTTTGATTTTCTTTCTTTATAAGGAATTTCTCCAAGATCATTTTTCTTAAGTTTCTTGGTTTTTTTAGTTTTCTTAGTCTTTTTACTTGAAACCTTTATTGTAGTTGCCCTTGGCTTAACCTCCATTGGCTCAGCAACTACTTCCTTTTTTACTTCTAACTTTTCGTCTGGTTTTTTTTGATTGGCATCAGCTGCCACAAAGATATCCTTCATAAATATAAATAAAGTTATCAAATTATATCATTTTGCAGGCATTAATTTCACAAAATATGAGATTAACTTGTTTATTTAGGAAGATTCAATATTAAAAAGTAAGCTCACAAGACCACAGTAAAGGCATCATTATTAACTCTATTATTTATAGTTTTTCGACATTGAAAAGAGGACCAACGATCTGAATATTGGCAGGCGCCCTCAAATTAAAGTAGTTCTTAAACTCTGATGCACCAAAAGTTTCAGAGCCTTTATCACCACTAACAGTAATGCTTGTTGCCCTTCCCAGCCCCCAGTCAACACCGCTGACCGATACGTTTGAAACGCTGTTAAAAGGAGACTTGCCCCTGGCACGAAGTTCATCTTTTACTTTCTCACTACTCCAGGTTTCTGATCCTTCCGGGTTGGGTTTGTCCGTCTGATAAAGGTGTTTGCTTGGTGCGCCAGCTTGAGCAACCTTAAGAACATTAGCAATATCGGCCACTTCCTCTGATTTTAACCAGGCGGATTTGGCATATTCACTTCTCCAACCCTGAGCAGAGTAAAAACAAGGAGATTCCTTATCATAGGAAGAACCAGCAAGATCTGAAAAACCAGCTACTCCTGAAGTGGTGTCTCTCATTCTTTTAGTGTAGGAGGTTGTGGTTCCCCAAACATCACCGGAGTTAAAAGTATATCCCCCGGCAGTTGATGCATACCAGGCCTTTATTGGTTGTCCGCCCGAAACCATAATTTTACCTTGAGTTTGATTAACCGCTACTTCCCAATTTCCACCTTTATTTCCACCTTTATAAACCTGGCATTTTTGGGAGGTACAAATTGAAGATGTCCCATTGCCTGTATACGCTAGGGCATACGAACGTGCCGCAATTGCTTGGGCTTTAAGCGCCTCCAAAGGCCAACTCTCAGGCATTTCATAAATTCCTAAAAGATATGTTTCTAAAGACATAACCCCATGACCGACAACGTCTATATTTATATTTCCCCTTGTCTCAAAATTAAAATTATCAAAATAAGCTCTTAAAATATCTTCATGGCTCTGGCCGGCATTGGCTCTACCATAAGCACCATACTGATTCATTCCCACTCTGTGAGGAATTCCAAAAGTATAAAAAGCAAAAGCAGGTCTAAAACCAGGATCCAAATTCCTGTCATCAGTACAATATAAAGGTCCCGCCCCAAGACTGGTTGGAAGGTTTAAACTTCCCAACTTCAAGGTTATAAATTGCTGTTGCTTGGCACTTAAGCTGGCAAGATAAGTTTCTACTTTTTCCACTTCTCCTTCCAAAAAGCTTGCCCGCTCATCAACTTGAGATTGAAGAGAGGCAAGGCTGGCCCTTCCCGCCTCTAGTGCATCTTTATCAGTTTTTAGTTGGAATAAATCAGCAGCATACCCTTCCATTGTTTTCCGATCGTCATCAATTGCTTTTTGTCTGAAGTTAATTTCACGAAAAGCTTCGGTTGCATCACTTGATGCCAAAAATGGAGTAATTGGATCATATAGTCTTATAAAGCGATAGTGATGATTTGCTTTTTCTTCAAAGATTTCTTGAGCATATGCCAGATCCTCCTCTCTTCCCCTAATTTCCAGAGCGACTGCATTTAATTGAACACCCAGTGCTTTTATTCTCTGATCCAAACTTTTCAGCTGATCCTTAAGATCTGATAATTCCCCTTTGTTTTTCTCATGGGCCGGAGTTAATGAATCAATTTCCTTTTGGATGTTTTCAATCTGACAATCATAATCGGTATCAGAGCACTGCTGTGCATAAACAATGCGATTAAAAAAGCCCAAGGTAAAAACAAGGGTTAGAAAAAGAATAAAGCTACCAACAATAATCTTAAATATTTTCATCTTTCTATTATAACTATTATTACAATCTATCATACTTCCTATTCATCTATTTCAAAATTTGCTAAACTTGGAAATATGACAAGAAAGATAATTTACGGTTACTTATTAAGTTTTATTACAACTATCTTTATTGTCTATCCTAAAAATGCGATTGCACAATTGGGTGGAGATGGGTGTGCCTCTACCGATGTTAATACTGCAATAGGGTGCATTCCTCTCGGTAAGGAGGGTCTTGCAACATTCTTTCTAAAATGGGGTATTGGTGTTGGTGGTGGTATTGCATTTCTTATGATTATTTTTGCAGGATTTCAGATTATGGCTTCACAAGGCAATCCTGATAAATTAAAAGCCGGTCAAGAACTTCTAACTGCGGCTATTGCTGGTTTAATATTATTAATTTTCTCCGTTTTTATCTTAAGATTTATCGGCGTTACAATTTTACAAATTCCAGATTTTTAGAAGATGAATAAACTTGCACAAGCATTGCCATGGAATTCGTTGGAGCAAGCTGCGTATCCCAACCTGAAATCTGGTGTAACTGTTGGGGCTATTATTACCTCTATTTTAAAATATATCTTTCCAGCCGCTGGTATTCTTTTGCTGATCTATCTTGTCCTTGGTGGCATCCAGTACATGACCTCAACGGGTGATCCAAAAAAAATTGAGGTTGCTAAAGGAACGATTACCAATGCCTTTGTTGGTTTTTTTATTATATTTATTTCTTACTGGATTGTTCAACTTGTTGGAATTATCTTTGATGTTGAAATAATAAAGCAGATTTTTTCTTTGAGCAGTTCCCCAATGTTCACTACGGGAAGATAGTGATACTGATTGAAACAAACGTTTTTCTTCTGCTAAACTTAAGTTGTGAATCTACTCTCACAGGTAAATATCGACGAAGTTTTTGGATCACCCTTTGGCCGCGGTGGAAAAGAAGTAGGTGATTTGGTTTCCATTATCTTAAGTGGGGGGATGGCAATAGCTGGCGTGCTTCTTCTTTTTCTTTTACTTTTTGGTGGAATTTCAGTCATTGCCGGATCAGGTAGTGCAAATACTGAGCAATCTGAACGGGGCAAAAAGGCGATAACTTCGGCCGTGGTTGGATTCATTCTTGTTTTTGGTGCATACTGGGTAATAAGGTTGATCGAGATCATTGTTGGTGTCAGTTTTATAACTCAACCCTCAATATAAAATGCTAGATAAAATTGCACAATCAAATATATTTGGGGAAATCGAAGCACCAGAACATTTATCCAGTATTGGAACACTAGAAGGAGGAGCACTAGGTGTCATTCTAAATTTATTTATCAAAATTATTATTATTGGCGCCGCTATCTTCGCCTTGTTTAATCTCTTGCTGGCAGGTTATGCTTTTATGTCAGCTGGCGATGATCCTCAAAAAATGGCTGGGGCATGGCAAAAAATATGGCAGACTCTTTTAGGATTAGCGCTCACAGCAGGAGCTTTCGTACTAGCAGCTATCTTTGGGCAACTGCTATTTGGTGACTGGAAATTTTTACTTCAACCTAAAATACCTATACTATAATGATAAACTTATTAGCACAAACAAAAGAAATACCATTATATCCGATTGATTCTTACTTGCAGGGTTTTGGACCGATTGGTCTTGAAACCCGACGACCAGATGAAGCCGCTACTCTTTTTGGAGAATTCATCTCAACCATAATTGGTCTTATGACCGTGATTGCATTTATCTGGTTTGTCATACTTCTTATCATAGGAGCTTATGGAATTATGTCTTCAGGCGGGGACAAGGCTGCCATGGAAACAGCAAGAAAAAGACTAACAAGTGGAGTGATTGGATTAGTTATTGTCATTGCAGCCATATTTATTGCTAGATTAACTGCAGATATTTTGGGGCTAAACAACATCCTTGACGTTGGCGAGGCGATAGATCTTATAGGAATACCAAAGTGATAAAACAAGTAAACATACCACTTGCTCAAGCAATAACAAATCCTGCTCTTGGGGGAAGTATCCAAGATATGGGTGGAATCGAATGGCTTCAATTAATGCTTCCTAATTTTATCACTCTGGCTTTAATTATGGGCATTGTTCTTTTTGTTTTCATTATGTTTATTGGTGCAATCCAATGGATAACCTCAGGAGGTGACAAGGCCGGAATTGAAGGAGCAAGGGGAAAAATATCCAATGCCGTTGTGGGAATTGTATTACTTCTTGCTACTTTCGCTATTATCTCAATGATTGAGTTGTTTTTTGGAGTAGACATTTTAAGCTTAGATTTTGGTGACTTGATGATCGAATAGTTTAACACTTGACAAGATGAAGTTAATAAAACGATAATAAATTAAGTAAGTAGTATTATGTTATCCCTTTTAGCACAAACAACCACTGATCCAAACACTATTAATTTAAAACCCGGCGGTCAGTTTTCACCAGTACAAAGCCTTACTATTGGTGATATTGTCGGTGGTGCAATTCAATTGGCTTTGGTTCTTGCGTCTGTTATTTTCTTCTTTATTCTAGTTGTTGGAGGTGTCCGATGGATTGTATCCGGTGGTGATAAAGCACAAACCGAGGCGGCAAGGGGTCAAATTACAGCAGCACTAGTTGGTTTGGTAATCGTTTTTTCTGCCTGGGCCATCACTCATCTTATTGCTACTTTCTTTGGCCTTAACATCGGCGGTGCTTTAGAAATTCCAACTGTAACTCCATAAAATTTCTCTTCCCGTAACAAAACACCCTTGTTTAGTTTCACTTCTTTGCTATACAATTTCTCTATACAGCTATGGATAAACTTGCGCAACTAAGGGGCCCTAGTGGAAGTGAGGCAATAGATGGTGTTGCTACATTCGAGGGCTTTAATTGGATACTTAATAATTTTATCTCAATAGCCCTTGGTTTTGCAGCAATCATCCTCTTTCTTATGTTAATTCTAGGAGGCTTCAAGTACATTACCTCCGGTGGTAATCCCGAGAAAGCTGCTGGAGCCAAAGCAACATTGACTTATGCAATATTGGGAATAGTCATGCTTATCTTATCCATTCTTGCCCTAAGAATTATTTCCGATATCACTGGTGCAAATATTCTAGATTTTACTGTTTATCAAGGAGGCTAACAAAAACGAATAATCATTCACATGCTGCCCGGTAAATTAAAATACTTTATATCTAATTATTTAGTTTCATTGGTTTTTATATCAATAACTTTTTTTGCTTTCTATTTGGGAGCCGATGTTGCAAATGCACAAGCTCCAAAACCATATGTCCCATGCGAAGACGTAAGACCAGACGCTTGGCCTCCAAGCAATTGGTTTGAAAAAGAATTTCATTCACTAAGACCATACCAAGCCAGTCCCTGTGAAATTCCAATCGTTGAAGAGGAACAAGCTCTTCTTTGTGGAAATGACTTAATCGTGAAAGATACTTTTACTGTCCCGCCTCCTCAGCCAATAAGATGTTATCCTTGGTGCTGCGGTTGTGAGACGCGCTGCTATTTTGAGGTTGACAGAGAATTTATCGTATCAATAGATGCTTACGAATCAGAATTGCCAATTGCAGGGAACACAGAACTCATTGAAGGGGGAACTACTGAATGGCCACAAAATGCATGGAGATTAGCTCGACAAAGTGAATACAAAGAAGCATTTGATGAACATCTCCCACCAATAATTGAAGACTACGATGATTTCTTTGAATACTACGTAGCCTACGAGGAGTGGAGAGGCAAAAGATGTCATTGGATAACTATTCCATTAATTAATAAGGAGGTTTTTCTTTGTTGGGATGATCCAACCAGGCCCAACTTCTGGGCCGCTCTTTTTCCTTACATCCCCTATTCCTCAACAGAAGACAGAATTGGTAAAATGGTGGCACAAGAAAACCTCTCTCTTCTAGCTACCAACATCGATGATTTTGATCCACAACCCCCACCTGAAACCATATGGAGAGAGCCAAAAGAAAGATACGATGAGCACGGAGATACCTTGGAGTACTGGGAGTCTGCATTGTATTTCCCTCATATGGAAGAAAATGTTGAACTAACATCCCTTCTTCAAACAACTTATCTTCCCCCAGAGATTCTGGAAGAACCCCAACCGGTTGACGAAAGTATTGTTGAGGAAGTTAATAAGGGGCCACAGTGCAAAATTGTTAATGTCCGTTACAACCCGGGTGACCAGCTTTTTGGAGAACGAGAAAATGGTGATTCAGGACTGGGAGTGCCTGTTTCCGACAATAAATATACAGCTAAATTTGAGTGCCAATGTAAAATGGCTCCTGGAATTCCCGGTCTCTGTCCAGCAATTAGCTGTTGTACTAAATGGGCATCATTCTATACCACCATCGATACATACAGCCCCATGGTTGAGGAGCTTTGGAGTAAAACGGTTGTTGGTAATGCATCAATACTAAAAAAGATATATCCTAAAATCGAACCAGGTGCGCCGATTGAAAAAATTGAAGATATTCCAGCTGTAACAGACGCAATTCCTTATACTGATGTTGAACTTTTATCTCCCGATCCAGCTGAATTATATTTCCCTCATTTCGGTAGTATCTATGATTATTTCCTCCATGATATTCAAACCATGCTTAGACCAAAGGGTTTTGCGGCACAACCGGCAAACCTTACCAAAGATGATTATATTTCTGAAATTGACAGATTAAACGAATACGTTAGCTGGTATCTTAATGGAACAATATATCGAGCCGAAAGCGATCCCTTAAGCAATGAACCAGAAGACATTGATAAAGTAATAAATTATTCAGGACCACTAAACAGACTTCTATCCCAACACTCCCAATGGAGAAACGAATTCAAACTGGATAGCGTAAGTTATCCGGACTATCAAGACGAAAGCTTCAAGCTCGGTAGGGCAATTCAACCCCTCGAAGACGAAGATAAAGCAAGGGCCACCAGACACAATCAAGTTGTTGCTTGCACTCAAAGTGTTAGTCTTACTGTTCTTTCTATTGACGTTACTCTTGGTGGTTATCCAATTGCCTGTAATCCAGCATCTATGTCTGAAAAGCCAAGTAGTGCAGGGAACCAACCCGGACTACCAGGACAACCTGGGCAACCTGTACTGCCCGGCCCACCGTTACCACCACCGGCACCCGTCCCACCACCTATAAACAATCCTTTGTGGCAGATATAAAAGGCCATTGCCATTATTAACAAAAATGTTCTAACATAAATACAATGCCCAAGATAATTACTAGAATCATTTCAACTGTTCTTATTCTTACAATCCTTTTTGTAAGCACTGCTTCACCTTTACTTATTAATTCAATCAGAGCCGCTGATGATCCTGGTGGAGCCAGTGGTGGTGAAAAAGAAACTTGGTACAATCAGGAGTTCCAAACTTGGTTTGTCAAAGTATACGACGATTCAACTCCAGAAACTGAGGTGTTTGGCGAAAGATACACTGCGGCTCAAGTAAGTTGGGTTATATATGGTTTAATTGCATTTATCATTAACCAGTTAGGAGATGAAGAAGTAAACCAATGTCTTCTTAAAGAGGGTAAAGATCTCGCAGAGTGTGCTGGCGCTATTCAAAATTCTCTAAAAAACCTCATATCATATCAAAATAATACTAATGAAGAACAACAAAGCTGGGTCACTGCGTTTACCGACAGGCCCGTCTCGTTTGTAAGCTATGTTATAAATATTGGAAATAATCTAAACATTATTCCTGAGGCAAAAGCACAAGGTTATGGCTTTGGGGCTGCTAATATGGTTCAGGAGCTATGGAAATCCGTCAGAAATATTACATATTTTCTTCTTGTCCTTGCCATTGTTGTTGTTTCGTTTATGGTGATGTTTAGAGTAAAACTAACCCCCCAAACAGTAGTCACGATACAATCAGCGCTACCAAAAGTTATTGTTACTCTAATTCTTATTACTTTTTCATACGCCATTGCTGGCTTGGTGATTGACCTGATGTACGTAGTCGTTGGACTTTTATCAACCATTGTATCAAGTACTAGCATTAGTGATCTTGGGGCTGAGGAAATATTTAGAAGATTAACAACAGATCTTAACATCTTCATGCTTTTCGTCCATTACATATTTCTATTTATTATTGGGTCTCTTATTGCTATTCAACAGGCTCTACAAGCAGGCATATTGGTTCCTATCCTTGGTCAAACTCTAGCTTTTATAATGTTTCTACCAGTTATAATCGGTGTAATTGTTTTACTTTATATTTTTATAAAAACCCTGTGGATGCTCCTTAAAACATTTGCGATGGTTCTTCTTCTTATCATTACCGCACCCATCCAGCTTCTCTTGGGAGTCTTTAGTCCTGGTGCTTTTTCCAATTGGTTAAAAAACCTTGCAGGCCATCTTGCAGTCTACCCCACAGTTGGTCTCATGTTCTTATTATCATTTATGTTTCTAAGAGCCGTTTTTTCTGTTAGAGGCATGCTCGGGCGTGGCCTTGATGATTTTAGTTGGACAAGCGATATCGTTACCGGGCTGTTCCCGTTCGATCTCAAGCCAGATATGTTAGGCGGTGAAACTTCATGGAATCCTCCTCTAACGCTTGGTGAAAACTCAACAGGATTACTTTATCTTGGTATAAGTTTTGTCTTGATCGTGATGATTCCAAGTGTTGCAGATATGATTAGAGGCTTTATTACTGGTAGGCCTTTCGCCGCTGGTACTGCTATTGGTGAAGCTGTTGGATTTGGAAGAGGATCCATGTCTACTGGGTTAGGATTCGGATCAGCAAGAGTACAGCGCGATATTGGTATAACAGAAGAAGCAATGAAAGAACCCAATCTTACACCTCAACAAATAGGCGAACTTAAAGGAAAGCGTGGTTTACAAAAAGCAAAACTTACAACATTAGATACTATAAACAAATTTGTCGGACGTTAGTTGTTAATTAGATAAATTTTTATGGCTTTTCCCAGGGAAACATAATGTATTCTGGAGGTATTATGTTTCCATAGGCCAACGCCAACACTTGCCTGCGCGACTTTGGTCCTACTATTCTAGGAATTCTCGAATCTACCTTTATCCCCTTTTGGGAATACAAAATCCAGCGTTTTTTCTTATAGTTCGTCTTATCCCTCATTTTTCCTAAAGCGTTTTCTAATTTGTTTGATCCTATGCCCGCATCGTCTGTACCATCAGAAAGGTAAGCCCCCCAAACCAAAGCCCCCTTCGCTAATGCAGACACATAAATATTGCCTAAGCTTTGATCTGCCTCATCCCACGGAATAGATTCTCCTCTGTTAAGATAATCTATAAAGGTTCTTCCTGTACGTCCCACTTCCTCTTCCCAAAGTGATCCAATAATTTTTATGGGGTAGCATTCTGGTATATAAATGCGTTTTCCAATATCCCCATTATCTTTTATATACTCCTCTATTTTCCAATATTTGTCTTTTTCAGCCTCCATATCTTTAGGTCGATAAGGAGTGTTAAAAGCACTATACATGTCAATCTCATCCAAAGAATTTAAACCTTCATCTCTAAGTGATTTGTATATTTGCGTTCTTGCCCACTTGCTCAAACCTCCAAATATTGATTCTTCCTCCTCTTTTTTTCCAAAAGTTGCAATTAATTGGTCGAGTGGCTTCATTTGTGCTCTAACGGGCACCTGAAGGAAATCTTCCGTATTAAGGCCTGATAAATAAACCCTGTCACCTCTATTCCAAATTGTTCCTCTTGACTCCCACAAATTAAATAAATAATGGATATTAAAGGCAATTTGTTCAGCATCTCTTGCTATTCTACTAATGTCTTCTCCATCCATGTCATAGTCGATATCGTATCCTTTTGATATCCAATCTTCTTTGTTTCTAATAATTGAAGCTTTTATCATTCTTTCAACCTTTTCTCTAACTATATTTGCATCATTTCTGTCTCTCACTTTTTCCTTGCCTGTTCCGTCTAAATAAAATTTATCTTCCTCGCTCCTTTTTAACACCCCAAGTCTGGTTCTTGGGTCCATTGCAATTCTAACGTAATATTGCAATCCATCCTTAACACCCGGAAAATTTTCATACACTTTTCTTATGTCATCTTTTGATATTCTTCCTAGCTCTTTATTTTCTGATGCTTTCTCTAAGGTATACCCCTCCTCTCTTTTATAATTGACTGCTCGAGCAAGAAGACACATAAAATGAAGGGCTTCTTTGTCACGTACCAAGTTTTCATCAAAATAGAAAAGAGGTGCTTCTTTTGTATTAATGTTAAGCTTCTCATCTCCCCATCTAACTGCTTCCTGAAATTCCTTGTATTGTTCATCCATTGTAAGGGTTTCGTCTCTTAACGCCTCCGTTGCCTTTGATAGTTTTTTTATTTCTTCTATAATAACCTTCAATTTCCCTTTATCTTTTCCCCCAACCATTTTTAAATATTGTTCTGCTAATGGTTTTAGACCATATTTTGGTAATCCCCATACCAGAAGTTCTTTTTGACGTTTAATTGTTTCTTTAAATTCTTCGTCTGATGCTATTCCACTAGCTTCATTAAAAGCATCGGCCATGTTAATTACTACCCCCTGCTTATAATCTTCGAGCAAGCCCTCTAATCTTGGATCCCACCCTTTCAGGTCTTCTTGCTCAAGTTTATTTATATCAAATTCGGATATTATTGTAGTGGCCTCTTCAAAATTTCGGTTCGTTTGAACCTCAAGAAACAACTCTCTAGCTTCACTGAATAATCCTATGTCTTCTGCATATCGTATATGCTTCGCTCGTTCTTCAATTAATTCCTCTTCTTTAACTTTATCAGGGGACCCTTTTACCAACTCATGAAGCTCTGTTTGTATCTCTTTATACGACCTTGCCTCTTTTGGCAATTGTGGTTCAGGTTCTATGCTACCTTGCGTCTCCATCTTTCTATTTTAACACCACTTATTTCAATCTTTCTACTCTGCAATTGCTTTTGTGAAAAACCGACACACTTGCAAACCTTCGTTCACGCGATAATCTGAATTTAGGAACAAATTATGGAACAACATCCCGTACCACAACAAATATCATCTTACCAATTCAGATTGGTGGGCGACATGACCCTCAAACAATTTTTTCAAATTGGTGGTGGAGCTTTGATTTCCCTTCTTATTTATGCATCTGGTCTTCATCCTGTTGCTAAATGGCCACTTATTATTTTTTCTTTTGCCTTGGGTGCTGCGCTTGCTTTCTTGCCATATCAAGATAGGCCATTAAGTTTTTGGATTGTTTCTTTTTTCAGAACAGTTTATTCACCTACCGAGTTTTACTGGAAACGGACAGAAAAAGAAGAAGTCTTTTTTAAAGAAGTCGCTCCGGTTGCTTTAAAAAAAGATTATATTGCTCCCAAAGGTGAGGTAGAACTTAACAAGTATTTAAAAATAAGACCCGATCAAAAAGAAACCTTTCTTACTAAATTAGAAGATGCTGAAAAAAGTTTTCTTTCAACAATATCACAACTTTTTACCATTAAAGCACCGCACCTATCGGCTGCTACAATTAGCAAGCAAGACACGGAAATTGCGGCTGAGGAAAAGGTTACAAAACCAAAGGAATTCAAAATCCCAACCAATAAACCGGTTTCGATTGCCACAAAGGGTTTCCGACCAAGAGTGGTTATTGAAGAAAGGCCACTACAAGAAACAATCAAGACACCAGCGAGTAAGGCCATTAAGGTTGATCCCACACTAAAGGGAACCCAACTTAAAGGCTTCGCGGCCCAATTTTCACAACAGGCTGCCCCTCCCCTTCCTCCCACAATACCCAATACAATCGTTGGCCAAGTTGTAAATACCAGCGGGAAAACAATTGATGGGGCCATTCTTGAAGTTAGAGATCTTGCTGGCCGCCCCGTCCGAGCCCTGCGATCAAACAAAGTTGGACATTTTATGATTGTTACCTCATTACAAGAAGGACAATATACCTTAACAACTGAAAAGGATGGTTACCATTTTGAACCGGTATCCTTTGAAACAAAAGGCGAAATCATTCCTCCAATTGCAATCCGTGGAAAATCTGTTGAACAAAATCCCGACGTTAAAATAACAAATCTAAAAATAAAACAGGTAACTAGTGCACCAATTCACTAAATAAAATGAAACTGTCAAGTACAACATTTAAAATCCCTTATCTAAACATCCCTGATAAACCAATCATTTCAACAGCACAAAAACTTGTTCCTATTGCTGATATTTCAGGTGATATGGTTATATTCAAAGACGGGGGCTGCTCGATAATTATGGAGTCTTCATCTTTAAATTTCGGCCTCCTTTCCGAAAAAGAACAACAAGCAGTTATTTATGCTTACGGTGCCCTACTTAATTCTCTCTCTTTCCCGATCCAAATTCTTGTTAGATCACAAGTAAAAAATATTAAAAAGTATATGGATTATCTGGAAGTGGCTAAAGGTAAAATCAAAAACCCAAAGCTTAGTAGTCTTATGGAAAATTATAAATCATTTATCTCAGAAACTATTAAGAAAAAAAATGTCCTGGGAAAAAGATTCTTTATTATTATCCCTTTCAGCCCCTATGAACTTGGAGCAGTAAAATCAGCGGCAGCAGTAACAAAGAAAAAAGGTCCTCTTCCTTTTTCAAAACAACACGTTATCAAAAAAGCAAAAATTGCTCTCTATCCAAAAAGGGATCACTTGATAAGACAATCTACTAGGCTTGGTATCAGGCTTAAACAATTATCAACAGCTCAAATTATTGATCTTTATTACAACGTTTATAATTCAGAGCCACCAATTATTAGAGGCGGCACTAAACAAATGCAGCCTGTAAAAAGAAAACTATTATGAAACTTTTCGGAAAACAAACAAAGACAACGAAAGCGGCCCCGCAACCCGTCAATAGTACGAAGGTAAATCCCCCACCGAAAACCTCACCTCCACCAGCAACTAAAAGTGTTAACCCTAAAACCAACGGGGAATCAGTCCATCATAGAAAACCTGTAATTGTCGATCCTAACTTGGCAATATTTCAAAATTCTTTAGGTTTACGAGATGTCCTCTCTCCTAATTTTGCTGAAACAGATTTTGATTACATTAAAATTGGAAATACGTATTTTAGAACTATCTTTGTTTCAGGATATCCTCGTTTTGTATCTCCGGGTTGGCTTGAGCCAGTCATTAATTTCAACAGTTCCCTCGATATCTCTTTTTACATTTATCCTGTAGAGGGGAAAACAATTCTTGATGACTTAAGAAGAAAAATAACCGAGATGGAAGCCGAAATCTCAACAGACTTGGAAAGAGGTAAAATTGTTGATCCAAATACTCAAGCTAAATTAGAAGACGCTTTAACGCTTCAAGAACAACTAGTTAAAGGGTCTGAACGTTTTTTTGAATTTGCTTTTTATATAACAGTTCCTGCAGCCTCAGTTGAAGAACTTGATCAACTTACAAAACAAATTGAATCAACCTTGGGATCTCTTCTTGCAATAGGAAAGCACTCTACTTTGGATATGGAGAAGGGCTTTTTAACTACGGCTCCTTTTGGTTTTGATAAAATCGCAATTACCAGGAATATGGATTCTTCTTCCTTGGCAACAACTTTTCCTTTAACTTCTGCTGAGTTATCTGGTGATACCGGAGTTTTATACGGGATTAATTCACAAAACGAATCATTTATTATCTTTGATCGATTTAGTTTGGAAAATTCAAACATGACAATTTTTGCGACTAGCGGTGCAGGTAAGTCTTACTTTGTTAAACTCGAATCGCTAAGAAGCCTAATGCTTGGAACCGAAGTCATGGTAATTGATCCGGAATCAGAGTACAAAGCTTTGGCCGAGGCTGTTGGTGGACAGTTTATTTCCTTTTCTTTCAAATCGCCTGAAAAAATAAACCCCTTTGATTTATCTCAAATTTATGAGGAAGGAGAAAATCAATTAGGATTAAAAATTCTTACTCTCCACTCCTTTTTCAAAATAATCATGGGGGATCTTGATTCTATAAAAGAAGCCCTTCTTGATCGAGCTTTGGTGCTCACCTATAAAAATAAAGGGATTACTCAAGATCCTGACACTCAGAAAAGAGAGCCGCCCTTAATGGAAGATCTTTACAAAACCTTAGTTGGTATGGAAACAAGAGATGCTCTAGATTTGGCATCAAGAATTGAACGCTTTGTAAAGGGATCCTTTGTTGGAATCTTTAACCAGCAAACCAACATCGACATTCAAAATCCCTTTACTGTTTTCTCTGTTAAAGACATGCAAGAGGCGCTTCGCCCCATTGCAATGTTTATGGTTTTAGATTTCATCTGGACCAGAGTTCAAAGAAAATTAAAAAGAAGACTTCTTGTTGTTGACGAGGCATGGCACATGATGCGCTATGAGGATTCAGCTCAATTCTTATGGAGCGTTGTTAAAAGAGCCAGAAAATACTATCTTGGTTTAACAACAATTACCCAAGACGTAGATGATTTTTTAGGAATGGATATTGGTAAGGCCATTGTTACTAACTCTGCTCTTCGTGTTCTCTTTAAACAATCCCCCGCGGCGATTGATCATGTTGCTGATGTCTTTTACCTCTCACAAGGAGAGCGCCAACTTTTACTTGGTGCCAATATTGGTGAAGGAATCTTTTTTGCCGGACCACACCATGCCCCCATAAGGGTTGTCGCATCCCAAGAAGAACACAAACTCATAACCAGCAAGCCGCTTGAACTTCTTGAGATAGAAAAGAAAGAGGAGAGTAAAAACATAGTAACAAAAGTTGAAAGTGACAATGTTACAAATATAAATAATGGATGATAAGCTAAAAACGGCAAGAATCACAAGTAAAACTGTAGATGTATTATACCAGGGACTAAAAGCGTGTTGGCCTAATTACTTCTATGGCAAATACTACTCTCCCTTAAAACATAAAACCGGTCCTTCATGGAATAATCTTGATAGAAACACTATAAGGCAAATTGTTATAAAAGTTGCTTATCCTTCAACAGATTTTAGTTCTTCGGTTGAAATAATTAAGTCTTTGCATAATGATATTGAGCGCGGAATACCGCCTAAAACCAATATTCCTCCGGAAATAAATAAATTAGTCGAAGATGTAGATAAACACATAAAAATCACTACTATCGAGAAAGATAGGGAAATTAAACTTGCTGGACAATCGGAAAATGCTCCCAGTAAAAGTGAAGCTTATATTGCAAGTGCTGAAGAGCGAATCGAGAAAGAAAGAAATACTCAAGCAGAAAAAATTAAGATACAAGAAGAAACCACAGTAACTGAGAGTATTTATAAAGAAGAATTATCCAAAAACCGAGAAATAAAGAAAGAAGTTAAAACCACACCAAAACCAAAAGAAGAAATTATTACAGAATCAAAAACCCAAGAGCAACAAGAGTTCTTCATCGAAAACAAAGAAGAACCCGAGGTTATTACATTAACACCGCCACAAGTAGCTCTTGTTGAAATGGCTCAGACAAACTCTGAAGCTTTTTCAGCAGATATTAAAGGAAAAATAGTAAATGCTCAAAAAGAATCAGGATCTCAAGCTAACAAGGCCGTAGAACAAGTCGTAGACGATCTTACTAATAAATTTAAACAAATACCTGATGGTGAAAATACTATCGCACTATCTAACCCCCACTCGATTCTCAAAAGTATAGGAGAGGAGCACGATGTTTCTGACTCAACAGATGTCATTTCTGGTGCTATTAAACACGACTCAAATATTGCAGCAGGTTATTTGGGACCTGTTATTGGCCAAGGTTTTGCAAACAAGCTTTACCCTACAAAAGAGTCTGGTGAAGTGAACATTACTAAACAAAAAACACCCAATTCTTATGCAAGCTATAACCTAAGACGCCTTTATGATGAATTAAATATTCGCAGTAAGGAAAAGGGGGCAAAACTAACAAAAGAAGAAACCCATAAACGAAATGTGGTGATCAATGCTTTGACTTACCGTTTCACTGGGTTGGGGAGATATCCCAGTGGAGGTATCACACCATCCGGTTCTCCTGGCTTTTCAATGCCAAGCCACATAGGAGGATCATCTGTCTCTAACATGATAATTTCCAGTACAATTGATTTTTCTCTTGACAAAATTCTCACTAAAATCCCTATTTCAGGGAAAATAAATACCACCCTTGCTGGCTTTGGTTCAAAAGTTTTAGGCAAGGCAGCCACTAAAACAGCCAGTAAGGCTGTTGCTAGTACAGCAGCTAAGTTTGGGTTAAAAGCGATCTTTAAAGGCATTTCCACGGCTATAGGCAATGTTGCCGGTTGGATTGCAAGCGAGGTAGTTTCAAGAGTAATAACTTTTTTAAACAAACACAAAGAAAAAGTTGCTTATGCAATTGGCGGCGCATTAATGTTATCAGGCTTAGCTTTTGGTGCACCATTACTTGCCGTTGCTGGAATACCTGTTGCTCTGGGTGGTGTAGCAATGCAAGCGGGAGGGTTGGCAGCAGCAGGAGCTGCAGCAGCGGGAGCAGTTCAAGCCGGAATTGCAGGATTAATTGGCATTGTGCTTTCCGCAATCGGTATTCCTATTGTGATTGCACTTATTTCATTTCCTCTTGTTGTTGTCTTTATTCTTTTTATTATAAACTCTAGTGCCTACCTTGTTCCTCCGGGTTCCGGAACACTCAGTTCAGAAGGAACCATTATCGAATCACCATATATACGAATTACTTTTAGCCCGCTTGCTCAAGACGCTTTTGAAAATTCTGATTTACCTTTAACAGTTAGTTACTCCATTACTGTGAGTGCAACACAAGGTACTTTAACCAATGTTTCAGTCGATTATAATACTGCCGTAATACAAGATAATACGGCATCCGAAAGTCCAAATATTAATCCCACTGATTTAGCAACATCTAACGCTCCCGATACCATAGAACCACAAAATCCATATACCTTTACCTATGAACAAGAGTATCCCGCCTCCCAGTACGAAGATTCTCTGATAACAAATATTGTAACCGTAAGAGCAACAAGTCCCGACGGACCAGCTCAATCTGCAACATCAACAAGTATTTCTATTGGTGAACCTGTTGCAGATTGTCCCTACGGGTGGCCCGTTTCTCCAGAGCGAGGAGAAACATCACTTGTGCTTACCCAAGGCCCTCATGCTGGGACACATTCACCTTCACTAGAAGCAATAGATGTTGGAACTACTGTTGGACACACCGTTAAAGCTACTCATAGCGGAGTTGTTTTTGTTTACTATACAACTGGTGCCTATAGACCCCTTTTCATTGACATTCACTCCGTTTGTAACGGAAAAAGCTTTTTCAGCCGCTACGCTCATTTATCGGTTTCAAGAGTTGCTGATGGCCAAACTGTAAATATCGGAGAACCCATCGGTCTTACTGGTACAAATGGTACGGGGCCTCATTTACACTATGAATTTCAAGGCTTGAAAATGAACGTTCCATATATACCAGAATATGTTCCATACGGATGTTTGTCTAATTGTGGCTTTATAAAATGAATATGATTAGTTTAAACTTTAATAAATGAAAAATAAAACCAAATATATTTTACTTGCTATTATTATAATTATTGTAATTATTTCTTTTATTACTTATTTTTCTACTAGAAATCAAGATAATTTTATCAGGGATAAGGAAAACTTTCTTTCTAGTCTTCCTCAACCCAATATTCATCAAGAGTATAAAGGTAATACAGAATTAACATTAGAACTTTCCGAAAGTGAATTTGATTTTCCAAACAATCTTCCTCTTCTTGAAAGACAAAGTACAATAGAAATTACACCTGAAGATGTCACTTCCCTTTCATTAAGACTGGAATTCGTGGACAAGCCAATAATATCTAAAGATCAAATCAGAGGTAATATTTATATTTTCAATAATAATACCAATTCTCTTATAGTTATCCCTCAAATCGGAAATATAAAATATACTCCCAATAAACAAGCAGAAAGTATCATAGCTAATGCAATAAACAAACAACTTACCGACAAAAATATCACAAATATTGCTAAGGATTTTCTTTTAGATAAAATTGAAATACCAAATAATAATCTAACCCATGTTGATACTACTTTTCTTACCCTCAATAAAACTCTTGAGTCATACCAAAAAACATCTAAAGAAGCTGCGGTTCTTTATCAAGTAAACTTTTCTCCCATCTATCAGAAATTACCTCTTGTAACATTAAATCCCCTAAACACTCCCTATACTGTTCAAGTAATGAAAGATGGAGCGATTCTAAATTCTGAAATTGTTTTTCCACCCACATATAAAACAACCAACACTAAACATAAAATTAAAAACTACAACCAATTACAAGATAGTCTCAATGAAGCCTATCTTGTAAGTTTGAATGACAGCAACGTAAACTTGCCTGATTTAGATGAAAATGAAGTAGAAGAAATTACTATCACAGAAGTTAAATTGGCATACCTTCTAAATGATATTGATAATCAAATTCTTCAACCCATATTTGTTCTTGAAGGAACAACTGCTTCAGACCTAAACGCAATTCTTTATCTTCCTGCAATATCTTCCAATTAAGATTGAATCTTCACAGGCATAATAAGATGAAGAAATTTATCATCTTTGGGATCAATAAATACACCAGGTGAACTTGGGCTTCCTAACTTAATATTTATATCATCTCCTTTTACCGATTGGAGAAAATCCAGTAAGAATCTAAAATTAAATGCGATTTCTACTTCTCCACCTATTGTTTTGGCTTCAATCTTTGTTTTTTGACTTCCGGTATATTGACTTTCGGCCGTAATTTCAACTGATCCGCTTCTAACTGACATTTTTATAATATTAGCTGAATCTCTAGCAAAAACTGAGGCTAACTTAACGGCTTGAATTAAACTTTCCTTATCTAAATTAACCTTAATCTTTGAATCTTTAGGAATTACCTTTTCAAAATCAGGAAATTCCCCTTCAATTATTCGTGATGAAAGAACAATATTACCAAGTCTAAAAACAACTTGATTGTCCTTTTCCCTAAAGGATAAAGAAAGATTATCTTCTTCCAAGGGAATTCTCACTAATTCATTTAATACTCCCTTTGGTATTATCACCTTTTGTGAGAAGTTGACACCTTTAGCTTTAATTTCTTTATATGACAACCTAAATCCATCTGTTGATACTATTGTTATCATCCCTCTTTTAAAAATAAAAAGAACTCCTGTTAATATTGGTCTTGTCTCATCAACGGATACAGCATAAAGAATCTTAGAAAGTGAAGGGAAAAAGGTATCTTTTGGAATGGAAACTGATTTTTTATCCAATTTTTGAGGAACTTGGGGAAAATCAGAAGCATTCATACCTGAAATTTCAGTTTTAAATTCACTAGTTGCAACTTTTAGCTTTTCTTTGTCTGAAACTAAACTAACCGGTCCCGGATTAAGATTTGAGATAATATCAGTAATTACTCTGCTTGGAACTGTTATATCGCCCTCTTCCTCAAGTTTTGCTCCAATTGACATATTAATTGATACCTCTAAATTCGTGGCTGATATCAATAATCTATTATTGTTTGCAGAGAAAAGGATATTTGATAACACTGGAAGCTGGGCACGAGCACTTGTAAACCTAGAAGCAAGATTAATAGCATCAGCTAAATTCTCTTGTAATACTTGAAGTTTCACTAAATCGAAGTATAGACAATAATCGTTAATTTTCAATTACCAAATTAATTATTTTTTAGTGTTTTTGGTATTTACGTATTTTAGGTATTTAAATAGTAGATGTAGTAGTAGGAATGGTGGATAAGTGGATAAGTAAGCTTAAAATAAGCGTGAAATTAAATGTTGATATTATATATAACCTATTGTGGATTATATTGGGGATAACTTAGATATATTTGTGGATAAGTTGATAAAGTTAAATAATAATCCTCAAAGCAGAGATTTTATCCCCTTAATATCCTCACGAATACCAACATCGCTTGAGGCCAACTTAGTTATTTTATCAACACCATGCATAACTGTGGTATGATCTCTTCCTACTATTCTTCCTACCTCCTCAAGTGAGAGGTTAAGATGAGTCCTCAGAAGATACATAAGTACCTGTCTGGGAAGTGCATAGGATATTACTCTTGAAGGACTTAGTATTTTTCTTTTACCGATTGAATAGTGTTTACACACAGCATCAATCATTTCGTTAGGAGTACTTCTTTTAGCATAACGATCAACATCGATGCCTTTACCGAGGATTGGTTTTATTAGTTCTTCGTCTATAGCAGTGTTTTTATTATGTTTCATTTGAGAGTGAATATTAATAATAACTCCTTCGATTTTTCTTGCTGAATCGATGTTTCCTGCAATTAATTGAACCATATCCATAGGAATATCAACGTCCCTTTCCTTTGCTTTTATTTGGACAATAGCACATCTTAATTCAAAGCCGGGAGGGGCAATATCTACAGTAAGACCAGCTTCGAATCTTGATCTTAATCTCTCTTCAAGCTTGGCAATTTCACCAGGTGGTTTATCCGAAGTCATAATGATTTGGCTTCCTGAATTAACCAAAGCATTAAAGGTATGAAAAAACTCTTCTTGAATAGCGTCTTTTCCGGCAATAAATTGGATATCATCAATCATAAGGGTGTTTAATTTGCGATATTTTGTTCTAAAGTTTGCGGTTGTTTTGTTTCGAATGCCTTCAACAATATCATTAGTAAATTCTTCACCGGTGCAAAAGTATACTTTTCCGTTTTGATCTTTTTTAATAATTTCGCAACCAACAGAATTCATTAGATGAGTTTTTCCATATCCGACACCACCCCAAATAAATAGTGGGTTATAAGCGGTACCGGGACTTTCTGAAACCGCTTCGGCAGCCGCCCAAGCCATTTGATTTGATGAAGATACAGCGTAATTATTGAAAGTGAAGTTTTGTCTTAATCCCGCCTTGATGATTCCTTGGGAAATGTCATTTTTCTCATTTTGGTCGAAAAGGGGAGTCTTGGTATCTTTAACATCCTTCTTAGTCTTAGGGGGTTCCTTGATAACAACAACAACGTCACAAGGTTTTCCTAGAGACTTGGAAAGAGAGTCTTGAACTAAACCAAAATATCGGTTTTCAATAGTTGATTTTATATACGTAGAAGGACAACCAATTTCAACAAGATATCTTCCATTTGCTTCATCTACACGAACAATATGGGTTTGTGAGAACCAAGTGGAGTATATTGCTGGTGAAACAGATACTTTTATTGTTTCGAGGCAGTCACTCCACAACTGTTTGTTATTTACTTTTGACATAAGCTATTTGTATTGAAGCAGGAATTACTGAAAGAAAGATGCTTGCATTTAAATAAGTTATCCACATTTAGTCAACCCCCAAAAAAGCCGAATAAAATATATTATTGGTACATTAAAACTCCCAGTAGGGTGGAAAGCTTTTATTTGTTATAATCTTGATTATGCCAAAAAGAACATACCATCCAAGTAAAATAAGACGAAAAAGAAAGCTTGGATTTAGAAAAAGAATGAGTACGGCAAAAGGAAAACTGACTCTTTCAAAAAGACGCTTTAAAGGAAGAAAGAAGCTTTCTTCGTAATTTACCATGTTGCCACGAAAATATCGTTTAAGTAATTACTTAGATATTGAGAAAATAAAAAAGGATGGGGAAGTGTTGACAAGCAAACACTTTAGCTTATTGTTTTTAGATAGAAATGATGATAAAAGAGTAAGAGTCGGTTTTGTAGTCTCAAAGAAGATTTCAAACAAAGCTGTTATTAGAAACAAAGTAAGAAGAAGGTTAAGCGAAGCATTTTTGGAGATAATAGAGAAAATTAGTTGTAGTTGTGATTTTCTGGTTTTACCAAAAAAGGGCATTATTAATATAAAAACAAGTGAGTTGGCTGGAGAAATTAAAGAAGTATTAAAGGAAGGGGATTTAATAAAATGAAAATACTAGTTAAAGCATATAAATCTACGATATCGTTTTTACTTGAAGCGTTGTTTGGAAAAGGTTGTCGTTATCATCCAACTTGCAGCCAGTACTTTGAGGAATCAGTTGATAGATTTGGATTAACAAAGGGCACAATTTTATTCTCAAAGCGGTTTTTAAGATGTCACCCTTTTTCTAAAAGAAGTTATTATGATCCTGTACCAAAAGGAAGATGAATATATTTACAACAATACTAATTGAGCCGTTAGCAAATGGATTGATTTTATTCTATAACATATTGTTCAGCAACATGGGCCTTGCCATTATTGCGTTCTCATTGTTTTTAAGGTTGATACTAAATCCTTTAACGAAACCATACATGAAGTCGATGAAAAAGATGAAGGATTATGGACCCGAACTTGAAAAACTTAAAGCTAAACATAAAGGAGACAAGGTAAAGTTGGCCCAGGCACAATCAGATTTTTATAAGCAAAAAGGAATTAATCCAGGAGCTGGATGTATACCATATATTCTTCAAATAGTTGTTCTAATTGCTTTTTTTAGGGTTTTTACAATGACGCTAAGTGTCGATGATCCTACGGCTGGGTTTAATGAGCTTTTGTATGAACCTTTGAAATTTGAACAAGGGGAAGTAGTTAACACCCAATTTCTTATTTGGGATTTAACGAAGCCCGACGTGATAAGAATTCCCGGTATTCCAATACCATTGCCAGGAATTCTTCTTATTTTGGCTGCGACAGTTCAGCTATTATCTTCAAAGATTATGGCGCCGGCAGCGAAAAAGCAGGGTAAGGCTGCAAAGAAAACCAAAGGATCAGGAGATGACTTTCAGGTGGCGATGCAACAATCTATGGTATATACGTTTCCCCTCTTTACAATTATCTTTGGTATGAGTTTTCCTGCAGGTCTGGCACTTTATTGGTTGATGTTTTCTTTGTGGCAGGGTGTTCAACAGTATAATACCTATGGTCTGGGTGGTTTAAAGCCTTGGGTTGATAAGGTGGGTTTTATTAAATCGAAAAACTAGTATGGTAAGGAAAAAGGACAAAACAAGTTTAATTAAAGAAGTAGAGTCGTTATCAAAAGAGCTTCTTAAGCTGATGAGCTCAAAAGGAAAAATTGAAGTTTCTGAAGACAAAGAAAATGATGCAATAAGAGTGGACATAGAATCTGATGATGAAGCGGGTCTTCTTATCGGCACAAGAGGTGAAACTCTTAATGCAATTCAAATTGCATTGGGGATGATGATCAAACAGAAGACAGGTGAGTGGAAAAGGATTATTGTCAATGTTGGTGATTGGAGAGAAAAACAAGAAGAACACTTAAAGGAAATAGCGAGTCAAGTGGCTGAGAGGGCGATTGAGACCGATGAGCCTCAAACCCTATATAACTTAAAACCATCCCACAGACGTATTGTCCACATGGCCTTAAAAGAAACAGGAGGTGTGAAGAGTGAGTCGTTCGGAGAAGGTGAAGAAAGATATCTAGTAGTTACACCAGAAGATAAAAGCAAGTGATCCATAGTTTAAGAAACGTTCAAACCCATCTTCTTAGGTTAATTGTGTTTCTGGTCCCTACTCAACTTGCGATTCATTTTTGGCCAAGTTGGGCGCTTATGTTTGGGATAAGAGTCGATTATTTATCACCGACAATATATTTAACTGATATCTTAATTATTTTTTTATTGTGTATTTTTGTTTTCACTTCGTGGAAGACTTTAGTAGTAGATGCCGCAAATAAAATTAAAGATAACAACAAGATTGTATTAATAACTTTAATAATACTAGTGTTTATCTTTATGAACATTGTATTTGCAGGAAACTGGACGATTGCGCTTTTTAAGTGGATGAAGATATTACTTTTTATTTTATTTTCTCTTTATATAGTAAAGAGAAAAAACTTAAGTATGAAAAAGGATATTGTAATTCCCCTATCTTTTTCAATTATATTATTTGGAGTAATTGCAATAGTTCAGTATTTTATGCAAAGAAGCATAGGAGGAATATTTTTTTTGTTGGGAGAGAGAACTTTCTCAACAACAACATCAGGAATTGCCCTAGTAAGCATTATGGGTATTGAAAAACTAAGAGCTTATTCAACCTTCCCTCATCCAAATGCACTGGCAGGATATTTTTTAGTAACGCTACTAATTGTAATCTTTAACAAATCGGGTTTGAATAAGTTATGTCTTGGTGTATTTATGTTGATTTCATTATTGGGAATTGTTTTATCTTTTTCAAAAACAGTCTATGCAGCAGCCATATTAATTGGAATATTGTACTTAATTCTAGTAAAAAGTAAAAGATGGTTTAAAAGAGTTGTCTTTATAATATTTATGGGGGGGATTATTATTAGTGTGTTGTTCCCCTATTATTCCAGAAAGGCAATGCTTTCAGAAAGGCAGATTCCGGAAAATATATATCAAAGGCTTTCTTTGTCTGATGTGGGCGGAAAGTTAATATCTGATAGCGCTATAAGCGGTGTTGGTTTTAATAACTTCATTTTATATATTCCTGACAAGACTGAAGATGCCAGATTGTCATGGTGGTTGCAACCAGTACATAATATTTATCTTTTAGTTGCAAGTGAAGTTGGTTTAGTCGGTCTGGTGGCGCTGTTTATTATCTTGTATAAGGCGCTTTATACAAGCTTTATTTATAAAAGGTATTGGTTAGTTTTAGCATTAATAGCAATTGTTATAACCGGATTGGCGGACCACTATTGGTTAACGTTGCAACAAAATCTATTGTTACTGTCAATTGTTTTGGCCTTATCTTTTAAAAAGAAGCTTATTGCGTAAAAAGCTAAAGTGGGTAGAATGAAAGGAATGGTTAAGATTTATTGTGATGGGGGAGCCAGAGGTAACCCGGGTCCAGCAGCAGCGGCCTGTGTGGTCTTTATAGACAATAAGATAGTTTATAAGCATTCAAAGTATTTAGATGAAACCACAAACAATGTTGCAGAATATATGTCAGCTAAGTTAGCGCTGGAATGGGTAAAGAAAAACAAGGAAAAAGTTGGTAAAGAGGTTGTCGTAGTTATGGATTCAGAGTTAGTAACAAAACAATTGACAGGGGACTTCAAAGTTAAAAGTCCGCATTTAAGAAGAATATATCAATTAGTTAAAGAAATTGAAAATAATATGGATGTTAATATTAAATATAAATTAGTACCAAGAAACAAAAATAAACTTCCTGATTATTTAGTTAATGAAACGTTAGACAACAACAAATAAATTTCACGTTGCCCAGTATTTTTATAAAATATATTTTAATCCACCACTTGAAAAGTAGTTGTTTTCAGGGCCTGGAGTGAGAAAATAAGTTAAAGGAAATTGAAATCTTGCGTTAATTACCATAGCATATAAGTAATGAATCAGCTGTCTAGCTTTGATAAAACCGAGAGGCCATATGTTGCAGTGGTTGCAGAACCATCAGGGTTAGTAATGAACTTTGTCGAACTTCTACTAGCAAACTTCTGTCGTGTAAGGATCTATTCAGATAAAGTGATAAATTGGAAAAAGCTATCAATTCATTTAAAAGATAACAGCTATGTGAAATTTTCAGACACAAACGACCTGCTTGGAGATGAAGGTTTTGATTACCTGGTATATTTCTCTAATGTATTTTCAAAAATTTATGACAATGATGTCAAAGGAGACAGGGAAAGAAATATAATCATTGAAAGAATGGATCGTTTGTTTGAAAACAAAAGCGTTAAGGGGTTATTTGTATTTCCACAAACGGAGGTGTCTCCCTACTTCGAAAAAACTGAATTAATAATACAAAAGAATTTCTCAAAACTTAAAGGAGGGGTTGGAATCGTCTTTGTTGGTCAACCATTAGGTCCAAGAATGACAATAAGTGAAAGAGATATTATTTCAAAAATTATTAAGGATAGGCTGGAAACTAATATTGTTAAAATACCAGTACAAAAGGTTGTTGTATCTCCAATATTTATTCCTGATTTAGCAAGAGGATTAATAAGTGCTCTTTTTTCATTTGGATATTTTGGGAAACGAGTTTCCATGATTGGTTCCAAATACGATTTAAAGGATTTTGTTAGAAAATTAAAAATAAGGCACGACGATTTTCAAGTAAGCGTGGTAGATAAGAAGGAAGTATATAAGGATCATTATATAAGTAAGGAAGAAATAATTAAAACTGATATTGAAAAAGCTTATGACGAAACTCTTAGCTGGTTTAAATTTAATAGGCCGGATTATCTTTATGAAAATGAAACCATAAAACCGAAGATAATTAAAACAAAGACAAAAGTATCCAAAACCCCAGCCGATAATAAGCTTAATTTAGTCGCGATGGCTTATTTAGTAAAGAAAAGATTAAGTTTTAATTGGAATATTAAGCCTAAAACGAAAAAAAAGATCTTAATCACTAGTAATAAACCTAAAAAGGAAGTAAAAAAAAGGCAAGTAAAGGAAAAAAAGAGAAAAGATAAAAAATTACACCCTTTTATTAAGAGTAATACTTTTAAACGCGCATTTGGTTTAAGTGTAATTATCTTAGTTTTTCTAATAGTGCCGTACATGTCACTATTAATGAGCATAGGGACCGTACTTATGGGTGAGAGAATGTTGGTAAGTGGGGAATTCGACACAAGTAAAAAAGTTTTCAATATCGGAAAAGAGATTGCCGATGTATCTGAGAGTCATGCAGGACTATATTCAAAATTATATTTAGGAGCCTTGTACGACCCGGTTATAAGATATTCAAGTATTTCTGACCAACTGGCAGATATTGGTATATCTGCTGCTGACACTTCTGAGAATGCAGCTGAATTTATCGGGAAATCATTAGGAGATGAGCCGTATGTTGTTTCAGATTACACTGATTCTCTTAAGCTTGATTTAGATGTTCTATACAAAAAATTATCGTTTCTGCAAGGTGAAATTGAAGCTCTGGGTGGCCCCGGATCAGATGAACTAAAAAGATATGTAGATTCATTCGGCTTGGATGAAAAAAGACAGGAAGTTTTTGCTGCAAAAGAGCTATTAACGAGCCTTCCTAATATATTAGGTGAGGAAAGGAGTAAAAATTATATGGTTTTATTTCAAAACAATATGGAATTAAGACCCACCGGTGGTTTTATAGGATCATTTTCACTAGTTAAATTTGATAAGGGCAGGTTGGTAGATATCAGCGTATTTGATGTATATTCAGCTGACGGGCAACTAAAAGGGCATGTTGAACCGCCCGAGCCGATAAGAGAGTATCTAAATCAAGCTACCTGGTATTTAAGGGATTCAAACTGGGATCCCGATTATCCATTTTCAGCTGTTAGCGCGGAATGGTTTTTGGACAAGGAAATGGATATTCCAGTGGATGGGGTGATCGCAATTGATTTGAAATTAATAAAAGACACAATAGATGTATTAGGAGAAGTGGAAATTGTTGATTTCGCAAGAAGCGTAAACAGCAGAAATCTTTATGAAGTGGTTCAATATGAGGTTGAAAGCGAGTTTTTTCCAGGCTCAAGAAAGAAAGCGAATTTCTTATCAGCTCTATCAAAAAATACGCTTGATGCTGTGATGGCAACCGGTTTAGCCGAAAGGTTTCGTTTAGCAGAGGTGTTATACAATAATTTGGAAGAGAGACACATTCAGATATATTTCGATGAGGAAGATGCACAAAGTGCGATATCAGATCTCTATTGGGATGGTGGAGTAAATCAAAAAAGCTGTCGTATTGCCAATTGTTCATCTGATTGGTTCGGGATTGTCGAAGCTAATCTGGGTGTAAATAAAGCTAATTATTTTGTGGAAAGAAGCGCAAGTGTTATATCAAATGTTTCTGAAGAAAGTATAGAAAGAATATTGAGCCTTAAACTAAAGAGCAATGCAAATCCGGAGTTGGGAAACAGAGGAAAATATAAGGTATACGTAAGAGTCATGGCACCTGAAGGAAGTGTGTTTAGTAACGTCAGGGTTACCAGTGTAACTGGAAGTCAAACATTAAAACCTGAAGTAGAAGACCATTATGAACGAACAGAGGCAGGAGTTTTGATGGAAGTAAATCCAGACCAGGAAAAAACAATTATCTTTAGGTGGAAGAGTAAATCAAACCTCAATTTTAATAAAAACGGTGAATATAATCTTCTCTGGAGAAAACAAGCTGGAACAATGGCCGATCCTGTAGAAATTAGGATATTAATGCCGGGTAATTTAAAATTCGGTTCGGTTCCAGATGGTTTATTGACGGAAAGTAATAATTTTGTTTATAATACAACGTTACGTAAGGACGCAACTGTAAAATTATTCTGGTAATAATGGCAACACGAACAACATTAAAAGCAGAGAAAAGAAAACTGCAAGGAAGAAAAGTAAAAAGACTTCGAACGGAAGGCATATTGCCGGCTAATATATATGGTAAAAAGGTGAAATCATTAAGTATTCAGATGCCGTTTCGAGATTTTGAGAAAGCGTATAAAGAAGTTGGTGAGACCGGACTTTTGCAGATATTGGTTGAAAATAAAAAAAGACCGGTATTGATACACAGTGTTCAAAAGGACCCCGTAACCGGTGTCGTCATACATACAGATTTTCATCAGGTAGATCTTACTCAAAAAGTTTCCGCAAATGTGCCGATTGAGATAACGGGAGGGGCTCCGGCCGAGAAACAAGGATTGGGCACTGTCGTAACACAGCTTGATGAAGTAGAGGTGGAAGCCTTGCCAGCCGACTTGCCTGAGAAATTCGTTGTAGACCTGTCAGATCTTAAAGAAGTTGATCAGGCAGTTTATATAAAAGAACTTTCGGTCGATAAAACAAAAGTTACAATAAAAGATGATTTAGAGGCCATTATTGTGAAAGTTGAACCGTTAAGAAAGGAAGAAGAAGAGGTACCGGAAGTCGTTGAGGAGGAGGGAGAGGAAGAAGAGGGGGCAGAAAAGGAAGAAGGCAAAGAAGGGGAGCAAGAAGGGGAAGATAAAAATAAGGATGAAAAAGAAAGTAAGAGTGATGAAAGTGAAGTCAAAAAATAATAATTATTCCTCTAATCTTCAACTCTTGATATTAGTTCGGTTATCTTAAGATCATTCGGACTAATAACAATAGCTTTTTGTAGAGCCTTATTGGCTTCGAGCCGATTTCCCATTTCCAGCTCTATTTCAACCAACTCAGCCCAGCCAGGAGAATAATCAGGATGTATCTCAAGCAACTTGTTCCAGTAATCCTTTTTAAGCTCTAAATTTGTATCAACTCCTAATACTTCAGATTCATATTTTACAAACAGATTTTTGTTATAGATATATTTTATTAAATTGGAAACAACAAGAAGAAGAATAAATAATGCAAACAATAAGATGAAGATATGCATTAAATTCTCTCTGTTTTTAAAAGTATTGAGCATTGGCAGTTGATTAAATCTTGGTAACTGTAGTTTAATAGTATTATGGATGATAATCAAAGACCCAATCAAGAACCACAAATATTAACTGGCGATACAGAAAAGATTGAGAAATTGGAGAAAGAGTTGGATAGGATAGAAATCAATAAAAATAAGGAGGTAAATACTCCTCAAGAGGCAGTTGAAAATATACCCCAGGAAGCACACAAAGAGAATCAAGAGGTAATAACCACTCAAAGTGAGGTTGTTGTAACCAGTGCTTCTTCCTTCGATGTTAAAGAAAAAATTACACCAATTACAAAGCCTTCTTATCAGGTGCCAGTAACAGGTAAAACAGATGCTCTTATTAGGGTTGGAATAATTATGATGGTAATTGCATTGGTTGTTACAGCAGTCTCTTATTTTGCAAAAGGCGGTACCAGTAATTTAAGTGATCTTCAGGTGAGTGGAGTATCTGAAAAGATACAATCTGTAGTTGGTCGGTAAAATAATTTAGCTAGGACACGTGGAAAGTTGTCAAAGGAGACCCGAAAGACAAGCAATTATAATGATGGCCAGGGAGATGTAATTAGAAGATCGCCTTTTTTGCTTGCAAATCCTCTTTGGTATATTTCTTCTGTAACAAATGGCATAAAAGGATGGAGAAGTTTAAGGCAGTTTAATAGCACATATTCAAGAGTATCTTGTGCATCAGTTCTTCTTTTCTTTGACTTCTCTAAATATTTATCAGCAAATGTATGCCAGATAAATTCATATATGATTTCGGCGGCTTCGTTTAAGCGATATTTTGTTAAAGCCCCATTGGTGTTGATAATTGTTTTGTCTAATTCTTTCATAATCCACAAATCATCTTTGTTTTTGGTTATTGGTTTAATATTATTTCCTATTTTATCTTTTAAAAGAATAAATCTAGCAATATTCCATATTTTGTTTGAAAAGTTTCTTTGTCCTCTTATATTGTCTTCTGAAAGTGAAATATCATTTTCAATCAAAGATCCCCAGATGATTCCCATGCGAAGGGCATCGGCACCATATTTCTGGGTCATTTCAATCGGATCAATAACATTGCCTTTTGATTTTGATATTTTTTTACCCTCCGAATCGCGTACCAAGCCATGAATTAAAACATTTCTAAAAGGAACGTCACCGGTTGAATAGATGCCCATCATAATCATTCTTATAACCCAAAAGGGGAGAATGTCATATCCTGTTTCCATCACTGAGGTGGGATAGAAATAATTAAAGTCACCAGGTTTAGTTGTCTTAAGAGTCGCGTATGGCCATTGACTGGAAGAAAACCAAGTGTCGAAAGTGTCCTGATCTTGTATAAGTTTAGTGTGCTTACATGAAGGGCATTTCTTGGGTTTTTGTCCATCGGTAATAGTCCATTCATTACAGCCCTGACACTTAAAAGCTGGAATTTGTATGCCCCAGACAATTTGACGGCTTAAGTTCCAATCTTTTAAGTTTTTATACCAGTGTATTGCAATTTTTTCAAATCTATTAGCACAAAATTTAACCCCTTTTTTATCAATTGCACTAAGCGACTTTTGAACTAATGGTTTTACCTTTAGAAACCATTGTTTTAAGGGAAGTGGCTCAATTACAGTTTTGCAGCGGTAACAAACCCCAACTGTGTGAGTATAGGAATTATCTGTTTTAGAGAGTAAGCCCTTTTTTTCTAAATCGGATACAACTTGCTTTCTGGCCTGGTTAACAGTAAGGCCGCGATATTTACCGGCTTTTTCATTAAGTTTTCCGTCAAAACCAATAACTTGTTTTACTTTGAGATTGTGTCTTTTACCAATTTCAAAATCAACAGGATCATGGGCCGGGGTTACTTTTATTACTCCAGTACCAAATTCCGGGTCAACGCTATTATCCGATACCACTTTTATCTTGAATTTACCGATTAAGCCCTCAACCTCAATAGTTTTGCCTAAATACTTTTTATGTTTTTTGTCATCAGGATGGATGGCAATACCAGTATCACCGAATTTTGTTTCAGGTCTTGTTGTGGCCAGGACAAACGGTCCGTATTTCATGTAGTAAAGTGGAGTTTTTCTTTCTATGTGGTTAACCTCCATGTTTGAGTACGCAGTCCCGCATCTTGTACAATAGTTAACCAATTGAACGTCTCGGTATATTAAGCCCTCATAATATAACTTTTTAAAGGTTTGATAGACGATTTTTATAATGTCGGGATCTAGAGTGAACTTAAAACGAGACCAATCGCAGGAAGCTCCAAGAATGCGCAATTGTTTTTCCATGACCTCCTTGTTCTTCTCGACGTAGTCCCAAATCATTTTGTAAAACACATCTCTTTCATAATCAAATCTGCTTTTACCCTTTTCGGATAACTTTTTTTCAAATACATACTGAGTTTCAATGCCTGCATGATCAGCCCCAGGCAACCAAAGTGTTGTTGTTCCCATCATTCTATTAAAACGTATAATAATATCTTCAACGGAAACAAAACGTGCGTGGCCAATATGGAGAGGGTCATTAGCGTTGGGAGGAGGCATAATGACAGTGAAAACCTTTTTGTTCCCTTTGGCTTTAGGAGTAAAAACACCGGAACTTTCCCAAAGTTTATAGATGTCTTTCTCGTATTTTTGGTGATCCCAAACTTTATTCATGCGTAAATTATATCTTATTTTAGGCTTGTCCGGTAATAGTTAATTCCGGATTGGCTTTGATATCACTCCAAGGCATGGGACTATTATTATAGTAAGCATAGGATGCAATATAAGCAGCATTGTCTGTACAAAGAGCCGGGCTTGGTACATGAAAGTCAACATTTATTTTGTTTAATTTTATTTCGCTTTTGAACTTTTCTCTTAAGCGCAAGTTAGCGGCGACACCTCCAGCTAAAAGTAGAGATTTGGGCTGATATTTTTCGATCGCCTTTAGTGTTTTATAAACTAAGACATCTACGATTGCCTCTTGAACTTCAGCAGAAAGTAACGAAATGTTTTTGGCAATATTTTTTGATAGATAATTTAGTACAGAGGTTTTAAGGCCTGAAAAGCTAAAATCAAAATCGCCTGAGTTTATCATTGGTCTTGGAAAAAGACTTAAATCATCAAAAGAACCTTTGTAATTACTTGCCTTTTGGGATATTGAAGGCCCACCTGGGTAGGGGAGCCCAAGAAGTCTTGCAGTTTTGTCAAAGGCTTCTCCGGCGGCGTCGTCTCTAGTACCTCCAATCCATTTGAGATGGTTGTGGTTATTTAGAATTACAATATCAGTATGTCCCCCGCTAACAACAAGGGCAAGAGCGGGGAACTGAGGAGTATTTCCTTCTAGCCAGTTAGCATAAATGTGTGCAGCAAGGTGGTTTGTGGGAATAATTGGTTTTTTCCAAAGAAAGCTTAGGGTTTTAGCAGTTTCTACTCCTACAAGCAAAGATCCAATTAAACCGGGACCGTAAGTTACCGCAATTGCATCAATGTCATCCCTGCTTGTATCACCTAGGCTTTTTTGAATAACAGGGATGATATATTTGACTTGTTGTCTAGCTGCGTTTTCAGGAACAATGCCGCCTGTGCCTTCATGTATTTCTGCTGAACTGGCGATAGTATTTGAAATTATCGTTTTTCCATCTTTGACGATTGCGGCTGCTGTTTCATCACATGACGTTTCGATGCCGATAATATTCATTATTTATTGTTTTCTAATTTTTTGAACTCTTTTCTTATCGTATACATTATTAAGTATCCGGAAATGACAAGTAAAAGCCAACCAATAACCCCGGCTTTTGCCATACCTGCCTCAAGATTAATAATTCCAAGACTGGCAAGATAACCAATTGAGGCATAAAGTAAAATCCATGACATTGAAGCAATGCTTGAGTAAGCGAGAAACTTAGAAAAATTATACTTTTGAGTTCCAGCAACGTATGCGATCCAAAATCGTATCAAGCTAGCCATCATTGATATAATTAATATCGTTGCACCGTGTTTTTCAAGAATAACTTTAGCCTTTTTGGCATTCTTTTCTTGTTTAAACTTATTAACTAACCAGTCTCCAGTTTTTCTGCCAATCATATATGAGAGGATAAGAGTAGACCAGGAACCTAAAAATCCCGCGGTTAGAACAAGTAAAAATGAATAGAAATCACCGTATGAAAAATAGCCTCCTATAGCAACCACTAAGCCTCCCGGGATTGTAAAGCCTAGAGGAGTAATTTCAATAAAACTTGATATAAATACTAATACAATGCCCCAATTAAGATATAATTGTTCTATTGCTGAGATAATAATCTTATATTCCATATAAATAAATTATACTTTAAATGTTTTATTGTACCGGCCCGGTACCTCTTACGAATTTGGCTTGCCAGGGTTTGAAGTTGGAATAGAATCTTTTTTTGTAAATTATTTCACCATTTCTTTCAACTTCATAATCAAACCAAACTTTTGCACCCCAGGCTTTCCAGTCAATTTGTTCCATGTACCCTTGTGGTTTTGTCGGATCATCAATATATAAATCTTCAGGCGGGGGAGTTACGTTAGTAACAACGGACTTTCCAACAGTCGAAACTCTGCCGTCTGAAGTACCGTATATTTCAAAAACCAAAGTTTTAGCTTTAGTATCGGCAACAGCCTGTATTAGAATGTGCCCGGGAGTATCATTTTTGATTTTTAGATCAGGAGAGGGTTCATAAACAGTAGCATCCAGTCCCGGGAGCGAATCCTGTTCGTAGTATGTCACTCTATATGCATGAGCTTGTCTTTCAAGGATGGGGAAGCCGGCATTAAGTGCTGCTCTAAAAAGGGTAGTAGACACTTGACATACTCCGCCCCCGTCTCCAAGAATAGTTGCTCCATCTTTTATTATGTAAGCTTTTTTGTATCCTGTTGCTTCGGATACATCACCCAATGTTTGGTTAAATGAAAATACGTCTCCTGGTTTAACTAATACACCGTTAAATTTAGATGATGCGTGGGAAATATTGTAGATTCTTGATGCAATCGATCCTGTATAACGGGAATTTCCTCTACCGACAAGCTCGTTTATTCCCAAATCATTAACATCCTTGGTTAGATAATCTGGTTGTGTGGTTGAGACAGGAATTTTAATTTCGTACGATTCATCTTCGCTTTCTTCCAGCTTGGTAAGTGCAATTAATATTTCCTCTCTTATTTTTTCTTCGTTTACACGAAGTCCGTCTTTAGCGGGGGTAAATTCTTGAACTTTACCGTTAGAGTAAGAAAAGACTGGATTTTGCGGTTCCCGATTAACTTTTAAAGCTAAATCATTAATTAAAGTAATAACCTTGGTTTTTTGATAGCCTCCTCCAGGATAAAGAAGAGCAAGTAGATCGTTTTTAGTATAGGAGAAATAATTATCTTCAAGGGAGAATGTGATCGTTTTGTAAACAATGTTATTTGCTCGCTTGTAAAGTTCATCAGCCTCTTCTTGACTAAGAGTATGGTCAATTATTACTGGCGTAATAGTTAATTTATTAATATCAAAATATTTTAAGGAATGATCAATTTTTTCAATGATATCATTGAAATTTACTTCTTCACCCGGCTTTCCCTTTTCAATTGTAATTGTCCCATGGCTCAGCATTGCGGATGGATATATAGGTTTTACTGCCACCTCTTCATTTATTTTATTTAGAGTATTTTCCAAATCATCTTGGTTGTAGGCGATCTTGATATAATAGTTATTTTTGTTAAAGGGAGATTTTAAAATTGAGAGGAAGTTATAAAACATGTCAGGAGTTCTGTAGGCAAGATAAGCTTTCTCAACTGTATTCTCAAGATTATAGTTAAAATCAATATCAGATAGGGGAATGGTGAAAGTCCTATCATCTTTTACGAAGAATAAATCTTTGGGGTATGAAATATTATGGGAAAGGATAGCCATGGCTTCTTCTTTTGTTTTACCTGAAAGGTTGTATCCGACAACGTCAATGCCGGGATGGATTCTTCCAACAAAGAGAGAAAAATAGAGTATTAACACAAACAGTACAGATGCTACTATAATAATTGGTATTTTTAGCTTATTTTTAGTGATAAAGTTAAGTAGTTTTTTAGCTTTTGGACTTCTCATACATATAGAATAGTATGATAACATGATGTAGAACAAATATTATGCCAGATCAAGATCAAAACCAACAATCAGGACAGGCTCCACTGCCGAAAAAGGCAGAAGATACAACTTCGGGTGGACCGTTTCCGGCTGAGGTCCCACCGCCATCTCCTATGCCGACACAAGGAGCAAATGAGCCACGAAGTGGTGAAGTGGTAATTGAACCAACCAGTGAGCCCACACAAACGGAAGCAATTCAGACTCCGGTTTCATCTCCTCCTCCAATGGTAGAGTCAGTTCCCGGGAAGGTTGAAACTACCAGTACGGAAAGTAATGTAGAACCTGTTTTTAAAGAAGGGGGAACACAGGAGGCAGCTCCCGTTTCTGCTCCAGAATCAACGTCTAAGGAAGAGGTTCAATCACCGGAGACAGTTACCCCTCCGGGCCCAAAAAGAAAGTTTCCTAAAAAGATTCTTCTCGTTGTTGCGGGCGTATTTATTATTTTATTTGTTGCTTTTTCTTTATTTAAATTTGTCTTTAATAGGGGAGACGGTGGGGATGGAAGTATAACCTCAAAGAACGTTGAGATCACGTGGTGGGGGTTATGGGAGGATGAAGTGATATTAAAATCAATTATTAATGAGTATCAACAAACCAATCCTAATGTAAAAATAAAATATGTTAAACAATCCCCCCAGGATTATCGAGAAAGACTAACAAGTACATTAGCCAAGGGTGGCGGACCGGATATCTTCAGATATCATAATACCTGGGTTCCAATGTTGAGAAAAGAGCTCGACAATGTTCCGGCATCAGTGATGGGTACGGCTGATTTTGCCCAGACTTATTATCCGGTTATAACCTCAGATGTTGCTAGTGGAACCGGCTTGGTGGGGATCCCTATAGGTTACGATGCTCTCACCTTATTTGTTAACGAAAAAATGTTTAAAGAAGCCGGAATAAATCATCCTACTACCTGGGTAGAGTTAAGAGAGGCATCAAAAAGTTTAACTAAAAAGGAAAACGGAAAGATTGTTCAAGCAGGAGTTGCAATGGGAAGAACCGAAAATGTAGATCATTGGCCTGAAATAATAGGTTTGATGCTTATTCAAAATGGTGTTAATTTATCAAACCCGGAAGGTAGAAATATTGAGGATGTAATTACCTACTATACTCTCTTTTCAAGAGCGGATGGAGTATGGGATGAAACTCTTCCTCAATCAACAGGGGCATTTGCGGCAGGAAAAGTAGCAATGTATTTCGGTCCGTCATGGAGGGCATTTAATATAAAAGAGCAAAATCCCGATCTTGAATTCAAAACAATTCCTTTGCCCCAACTTCCTAAAGAAAGCCCTGATGAACCAAGCGTCTCGTACGCAACTTACTGGGTGGAGGGTGTATGGACAAGGAGTAAAAACAAAGATGTTGCCTGGGATTTTATTAAGTTTTTATCTCAACAATCAACCCTTGAGAGGTTTTATAAAAGTGCATCAGATGCAAGAGGGTTCGGTGAAGCCTATCCACGCGCCGATATGCAAAAACTACTTCTTGATCATTCCTTTCAGGGGTCAATTATTAGCTTGGCTCCATCAGCACAAAGCTGGTATCTGGTTGATAGAACATTTGACGGTGATACCGGGATAAACTCACAGATTAACAGTTATTTTGAAGATGCAATAAATACAGTTAACAATGGTGTCCAAATTGATGACGCAATGAAAACACTTACTCCGGGTGTGATACAAGTTTTAACACAATATGGTTTGGTCCAGTAAACAAAATGCGACCTTTGGTAAAAAATCCAATTAGAAGTTTGTCAACCAAGACTTTAACTTCAAGTGAGAAGTTGTCAATTAAGTATCATGATATTTTTGATTATCCAATGACAATGGGGGAATTGGTTAAATGGAAAGCGGGGAGTGTGATAGTTGCTGATGATGCCGATGCAATTGAGACAGACAACCAAAACGGATTGTATTTTATAAAAGGAAGATCAGGTCTTTTATTAAAAAGAAGCGTTAGAGAAAGAGCTTCAATAAAAAAGATGAAAATTGCAAAGAAAGCAGCCGGACTTTTAAATCGAATACCTACTATAAAAATGGTTGGAGTAAGTGGGGCACTGGCGATGAGGAATGCAACCGAGGAATCCGACATTGATTTATTAATAATGTGTGCCAAGGGGAGTCTTTGGACAACAAGAGCAATTAGCTGGATACTTTTAAAGTTATCTGGGAAAAGAATAAGAAAACCTAAAGAAAGAGATGAAAAGGATAAGTTGTGTCTTAATATGTGGCTTGATGAAAGTGATTTAATCTGGAGAAAAAGAAATATCTTTACCGCCCATGAAATTGCACAAGTAATACCAATAGTTGATAGAGGTGGGTACTACCAGGCTTTTATTAGTAAGAACAAATGGGCAAAAGCCTATTGGCCCAATGCAGTAAGGCTTAGTAAAAAATCCATGTATACGGACATAATAGGTGGTGTTGCACAACTATTTTATTCATTTATAAAGCTTGTTGAACCAATGGCTTATTATCTTCAGAAAAGATATATGAAAGAAAAAATAACAAAAGAAGTTATAAAGAAAAGCAGAGCTGTTTTTCATCCCAATGATTTATCTGGCATTGTTGTATCAAGAATGGGTTTTGATAAATAGCGATTGCCTTTCTTGTCTTCTTTTTAATTTTTACTAAAAAATAGTAGCTATTGGGTTTTTTGGGGGAATAAGAAACATCTCAAATAAATACTTATTGACAATCAAAATATTCCCTTATACAATAGCACTCGACGTTAAAGAATGCTAGCTGTTTTTTATTGACGATATGACTAAAAGTAAAACATTAGGAATTAAGCCCACAGCGGGACACGTATTAATTGAGCCCGTTGAAGCTACTCGCAAGACTGACTCTGGTATTTATTTACCTGAAACTTCTGAAGAAAAACCTCAAAAAGGAAACGTATTGGCCGTTGGCGCTGATGAGATAACTGAATCAGGCAAGGTTAAAAAGTCACCTGTAAAGATAGGTGATGTTGTTATTTACAAAAAGTGGGGAGGAAGTGAAGTGAAGGTTGATGGTAAGGAGTATCTTTTTTCAAAATTCGAGGATATTCTAGCAGTTATTAAATAAATATGGCTAAACAACTAAAATTCTCAGATGACGCACGAGTATCTCTTCTTAAGGGAATTGACACTGTTGCCAAAGCAGTGGTTACAACCTTAGGTCCAAAAGGCAGGAATGTCGCTTTGGATAAAAAGTGGGGTCCTCCAAACATTGTTCACGATGGGGTAACGGTTGCAAAAGAAATTGATCTTGAGGAACCATTTGAAAATATGGGGGCACAACTGGTTAAAGAAGCAGCTGATAAAACTAATGATGCAGCCGGTGATGGAACTACGACTGCGACTCTACTTGCTCGTGAGATGAGCGCATCGGGTATGAAATATATAACAGCAGGTGCTAATCCAATGGTTGTTAAGAAAGGGATTGAACATGCAGTTTTGTCGGTTGTAGCTGAACTTAAAAAAAGTGCAAAGCCGATAAAGAACAAAGAAGAAATTACCCAGGTTGCTACTGTCTCGGCCGGTGATGAAGAAATTGGAAAACAAATTGCAGAGGCACTGGATGATAAAGATAGAGTAGTTACGGTTGAAGAGGGAAAAGGCTTAGATATTGAAATTGAGTATAAAGAGGGGATGGAATTTGACCGAGGCTACGTTTCCCCCTATTTTGTTTCAAATCCTGACAGGATGGAAGCAGAGATCGAAAATCCATACCTTCTGTTTACTGATAAAAAGATTACTTCAATTCAAGAACTTCTTCCTTTCTTGGAAAAGTTTGTGAAAGTAAGTAAAGACCTGGTTATTATTGCTGATGAAATTGAAGGTGAAGCACTTGCCACCTTGGTAGTTAATAAACTTAAAGGAACCTTTAATATTCTAGCCGTAAAAGCTCCTGGCTTTGGAGATAGCAGAAAAGAAATGCTTGAGGATATTGCAATTCTAACCGGCGGAGTTGTTATTTCAGACGATACCGGAAGAACATTTGAATCAGTTGAAATAGTTGATTTAGGACAAGCTGATAAAGTATGGGCTGATAAAGATAATACAAGAATAATTGGTGGTAAGGGCAGTAAAAAAGCAATTAGTGATAGGGTGGCTCTTTTAAGGCGTCAAATCGGACAAAGTGATAGTGAATTTGACAGAGAAAAGTTGGAAGAAAGATTAGCGAAGCTTTCGGGTGGTGTGGCGCAAATAAATGTTGGAGCTGCAACAGAGGTAGAGCTTAATGAAAAGAAAGAAAGGGTAAAAGATGCAGTTGGGGCCACAAAGGCTGCAATAGAAGAAGGAATATTGCCGGGTGGTGGAATTGCCCTTCTTCGTGCAAGAAAACCTCTTGAAGCATTGAAACTAAAAACTGAAGAGCAAGATGAGAAAATCGGAATAGATATTGTATATGGAGCCCTTGAACAACCTTTAAGATATTTGGCAAGAAATGCAGGAGAAGATGATGGTTATGTTGTAAAAAAGGTTGAGAATGCCAAAGAAAATGATTACGGATATAATGCACTAACTGGTGATTTTGGATCAATGATTAAATTTGGAATACTTGACCCACTAAAAGTTACCAGGGCAGCACTACAAAATTCAGCATCAGTAGCTATGATGGTACTTACCACTGAAGCATTAATCACCGACATACCAAAAGAAGAAAACGAGCCTCCAATGCCAGCTCCAGGCGGAATGGGTGGCGGTATGGGCGGTGGAATGGGTTACTAAGCTTCTCCGACAAAAAACTCCTTAGCAACTAATATTGTATAATTTTCGTTATGGACAAGAGTAAACTGGAAGAACTTTTTCAGCTTTTGGAGAAAAAGTTAATAGTTGTAAAGAGGAGTCTTGAATTAAGTAGAGAAGACTCAATTGAAGCTCAAAAAACAGCAATGACTTCATGGTCCGGTGCGGGAGATAGAAGGCATTCTGCACAACAGCTTGAAATTATTGAGGATAACTATGAGAGCATTAAAAAATTGCATAATGAGATCGGAAAAGTATTAAGTAAGAATAAAGAAAAGAGAGTTAAAGTACCTTGTTTTGTTGTAATAGAGGTAGAGAATAGACAGGAAGAGTTTTTTATTGTAGACAATGTCATAAATATAAAAGAATTCAAGCTGGTATCGTCAAAATCCCCTTATGTTAAGAATATATTGGGGAAAAGAGTAGGTGATCTTGTAACCATTAAAAAAAGTAAGGGATCAGAAGAAGGGAAAATAATACGTATTAATTAACCGGAATTATTGAGTAGGGGTTTAGTGGAATTTCACCTCTTCTTATTTCTAAATGCAAATGATCGCCATATGCTCTCCCGGTTGCACCCATTTCTCCAATTATGGTTGTAGTTATAACTTCTTGGTCTTTTTCAACAAAGATTTTATTTAAATGGGCATAAAGTGAGGTTAAGTTATTTTCGTGACGTATAAGGACTGCATTTCCGTAGCCATACTTAGAATAATCGATAGCCTCAACTTCCCCTTTCATAATGGGAAAAATTGGATCTCCGGTAATACCATCAAAATCTAATCCAGGATGGAAAAATGAGTAGCCTTGAGATATTACCACTTTTTCGACTGGATATTGTATGTTTTTTTCGGTAGTTAGAACAATTTGTTCTTCAATTACAACATTATCATTTGTATCTGTTTCAGCTAAGGCTGATTGTCCAGGCAGTAAAGTAGCAGCAGTAAGGACAACTGCCATATTTGCACCAAGTAACCTCCTGACGTTTTTGTGCTCAAAAATGTGTCTGAAGTATCTTGAAACCTTTGAGCCTTTTTTAACACGCATAACCTCCTCTATTTTGGGTAGGAGAGGTTTGTCGCTGGATTTTGCACGCCTTTTACCAAATTTAATATGAAGGCAATGCTTTTTGGGCAAATTTATTGATGTTTTTATCATACAGCCTTAAGTCTTTAAAGCTTATAATTCCTAGCTTCTCAGACTGTGGCTAAATACGATTGTACTCAGGCATAGTTTGAGAATGAAAAAATCTCGCATATTTGCGAGAAGAAGGAGATTCTACCCTATTAATACTTGAAAAGTCAAGTTTATTGGAGGCCTGGGGGGGAATCGAACCCCCGCATCGCGGTTTTGCAGACCGCAGCGTTTCCACTTCGCCACCAGGCCAACGGGTAAATTTTAGCTTAACTTAACTCAAATTGCCAGAAAGTAATTACCCTTTTGGGATTTTGGGATGTATAATAGCCTTAAGGTGAAAAGAAAATCATTGAAGCAATATATCGGTAAACTAGGGCAAAAGAGCAAGTCTAATGATTTAGGGAAGGATAAGTTTTTATCAATAACAAAGAAACTATTTCCCGTTCTTATAATAGCAGCACTTCTTCCTTTGTTTATCTTTTTTGTTTTTGATCCTCCCGGTTTTAGTTTTTCTCCAAGAGCAACCGAGGAAGCCGAGCTTCGTTTATGGATTGAGCCAGCAAATATAATTTCAAGTCCCGGCAGGGAAGTTAATATGAAGGTGATGGCATTGTATGAAAATAGCACTAAAGTTATTCCAGGTGTGGGGGTCAAAGTCAGCACTGATCTGGTCTTAACAAATAAAGACTTAATCGTAGAATATGGCTTACCATTTTCCGGTAAGGTAACTGTGGGGGAGATCAGTTTCATGCCCCAAGAGGTAGGTGAATATTCTGTTTTTATCAACGAGGGTGAAGTTTATTATCTTGAATCAGCTGAAGTGGATAAAATTATAACAGCACCGGCCACAATTAATATTGAATAATAATGATTACTGCTGCCCAAAAACTACAAGGAAAATATAAAAGTGGATTCACACTGATTGAGGTTATTATTGTCCTTGCGATTTTGGGGACAATGGTATTTTTGTTTGCCACTAACTTTCGCCAGTCCATTTCCAATCAGGCCTTAAGAGCATCAGCTGAAAAATTCGCATCCGATATCAGAAGTGTTCATATATATGCACGCGAGGTAAAGGATAAAAAAGAGTGGGGAATTGAAAACATTGATGATGTGTCTTACATGATTGTGTCTGGAACAACCCTTGATAATAGAGAAATGGTTTCAAAACATAAATTGGATGGGGATACTAAGTTTTCTGATGATACCCTTATTTGGTTTGTGGCCGGAACGGGTGAAACCGATTCAGGAAAGAATATAAGTTTAGAAAGTCCTTATGGAGGTAAAATTATTGTTGATGTGTTAATAAATGGAGTTGTTGAAGTGGGTTCAATTGAATAAAACTTCCAAATGAAAAAACGTGAATCAGGATATTTAATTATTGAGATATTAATAACAATAGTCATTATATCTATGGTTTTTATATCGGTCGTTTCAATGATTCGATTTCTTCAGGTAAGAACAGCAAAATCAGATTGGGATACTGAGGCAAGTGTTTTGCTTCAGCAAGGAATGGAGGCAGCACACAGTGCCCTTTTAAATGACTGGGGGGACGGGGAGGATAATGGATACGATGACGGCACTTATGATCCAATCTTTAATGATGGTAAGGGTGTGTGGGAATTAAAAACAGACAAAGAAGAAAATCTTGGAACCAAATTCGAGAGGAGAATAGAAGTAAGCTTTGTTTGCAGAGACATTAATGATGCGGGTAAAGTGATTGGGGATGTTGCCGATAAGTTTGATTGTGGGCAAAAATCAGGAGAAGTTGATGACGATTATAGTAGGTATTTGAAAGGGATAGTTACTTGGAATGAGGCGGGTAAAGAAAGAAGTGTTGAGGCAATATTATTAGTACTTAATCCGACGGGGAAATAATTATGGATATAAAAAAGAAAGTAAACGATGGTTTTACCTTAATTGAGATATTGGTTGCCATTACCATGGCAGCAATTATTTTTATTGCCGTTTTGGCTTTAATGCAGGCAGTTATGGGAAGCAGCAGAAAAACTAAGATGAAACAAACAATAGAACAAACAAAAAACGATCTTCTTATTGATATATCAAATAACACCAAATGGGCTGAGGCAGGAACACTTGAGGTGCCTGGTGATCCCGAGGAAGGATGGATCAGGGTTGGTGACGAACTGGAATACAGACTTGATAAAGGAGAAGGAAGAATTCAAAGGAATGGAGAATATTTAACCTCAAAAAATATAGTGATAGAAGATTTTATTGTGAGTCAACACAGTGATAGTAGTTTGGAGATGGAAATAAATATGATGCACAACCTTAATCCTGATTTTAAAGATTCAATCGTTATTATTGTTTCACCAAGAAATCGTGGAGAGGAACCATGAAAGAGTTAAAAAAAGCTAACAATCTACAAGAAGGAGCAGCAATTCTTTTATTCGTTTCTCTAATGACAGTCTTGGCGGTTCTTTTCTTTGCAATGTTTCAATCAGTTTCGATTTCCTCTCTCAGAAGAAGCATGGCAGTGTCAGATACGGTTAAATCAGTTTATGAAGCCGAGTCAGAAGTTAATGATATTTTTGCAAGATTTATGTCGGGGTATACCATAAGCGAAGATGAAATTCCACCTGAGGGGAAAGAGATAAAAATAGGGGATACTACTACCCTATTTATAAAGGTAACTGATGAAGGGGGGATTCAAGAGGTTGAAGTAACGGCAGGAAGACTTTATGCAACAAACAAATTAAGAGGAGTCAGAGAGTCAGGCTCGGAAATAACCGATATTGATATTATTTTAGGTCTTGATTGTACTGAAAGCATGAATAGATCTGCTACGGGAACGGGATATTGTAATGTCAATGATTCTGGTTGTAAAACTAGATTTATGGCATTGAAGGAGGCACTCAGTCAATTTATCGAGAGTATTGAGAATTTTGAATATTCTGACAATGTCCACTTAGGTATTCTCGTTTTTAGAGATGAGGCAGTGTGGTTGGAACATGGAGTTAATAGTGAGGTAAAGCCAAATAGCGGGTTAACTCTAGAACAAATAAGGAAAGCCATTAACAATGGTATTGGAGAAACAATAGCAGATAGTAGTGCATGCAGTCTTATTGCTGGGACGACCAGTGTTGGTGCACCTTATGCAAAAGCCCATGAATATTTTGATGAACAAAAGTCGCTTGGTAGTAATAACCTTCAAGTTGAGATTGTAATTACTGATGGGGATCCGAACTCGAAGAACTCTTTAGGAGAACCAGATAAATGTAATCCTGATAGGGAATGTTTGCTAGGTGTAGTGAAAGATGCTGATGTTTCTGAACCCTATGCTCGTAATATGTTGCGGTGTGTTTTGGCGACCAAGGATACGTGGATTCGTAATAATACTGAAACTGGGTATGAAAAGGTTCGAGATCTAGACGATCTAAACACAGTTAAATATGAAATTCCAGATGAACAGTACGGGATAAGAGATCCGGAAATTGATGCCTATGGTGTAACGATATATTCTGAAGTTGATAAAAATGTAAATATTAATGAAAATGTAAAGAAAATATTTACGACATATTTAGGTGAAGATTTTTATTACGGGATTGATAACGCAAATAATTTGGGGGAGGTACTTGATAATATCCTTGAAGAGGTATTAGAAGAATATTCAAATATAAGGTTTTATCGAGAGATTCCATTGGGTGAATAGGTTTTAACAAAAAACCCCGTCAAGGGAACTCTTGACAGGGTTTAGTGTTTTTAAAGGTAACTATTGGTGTATAGAAACCCTTTTGATTGGCACTCATATTATATGAGTGCTAATTAATAGTAATGTTTTTATATTTTGTTGTCAAGGATTAGTTAATTTTATTTGTTTTAGCTTTCTTGTCAGCCTTGTTTAAACATGTTAAACTTCTCAGATTGTGGGAAAGTTAAAAATTGTCGGATTAGCCTTTGTTTTGGCAGTTTTGATTCTTGGAGTAAGCTTTTTTGTTATTGGTTACTTAAAACCCAAAAGTGCAGGACTTTTAATTGAAACAAGTCCTGAAGCAACAGTATTTATTAATGGCGAACAGGCAGGAAGAACAAAGTATGAGGAAACAATGAAGCCTGGTGAAGTAATAATAAAGCTGGTACCTGATTCTTTTGATAAACCTCTTGCGCCATACGAAACAAAACTTAATTTAGTATCTGGCATAAAAACGATTCTTCAACGGGATTTTGGTGATTCGGAAAAAACCTCAGGTGGTGTTACGATCTCATTTGAAAAAATAGGAGGAAATGAAACCGGTCTATCGGTAATTTCTACCCCAGACGAATCCCAGGTAACAGTTGATGGCCAAATTAGGGGGTTTACTCCTTATAAGACAACGACCATTACTGAGGGCGAGCATGAGATAATGATTTCATCTCAAGGGTATGCTGAAAGGATAGTTTTAGTAAAAACTAAAGAGGGTCATCAGTTAACGGCCGATGTCAAATTGACTCCAAGTGACGATGAAGTAGATGAAGAAGAAGAGCAAAAGGATGGTGAGGAAGAACCGCTTGATGAGGTGGATGAAATTGAAGAACCAGATCAGATTGAAATTATTGATACTCCAACAGGATTTTTAAGGGTCAGAATTGAGCCTTCTACATTGGCAAAAGAAGTTGCACAAGTTGAACCCGGTGACACTTTTGATCTTTTGGATACAGATGAAGATACGGGTTGGTATAAGATTGAATATGAAAAGGACAGTGAGGGTTGGATATCAAATAAATATGCCAAAATAGTAGGAGAAGAAGAAGAGGAGAAATCTAACTAAATTGAGACTCCGCCATAAAGGATCCAAACTACACTTCCGGTCCACAAAAGAGCAGATAGAACAAGCGGAATATCAGTTAAAAGTAATTTTTCCGGAGCTTCTGTTTTTTCTTCAAAGATTAAAGATTGGTATCTCATAATTCCAAAGATGACGATTGGAATTGTTACCATGAGAAGTTTGTTGATTGTGGTTGCTTTTGAGATCTCAGCCAGGAATAACCATATGTTAGGGGATGCCTTGGGTGATTCAAAAAAAGTAAAAAGAGCCCAGCTCATCCAGGCAGCACTTCCGAACATAGTAACGTAAGAATTAAGAAGTTCTCTTTTGTATTTTGTCAAGGATTTTCTGGTTGAGCCTCTCTCGGGAACGTTCAGTTCTGCTCTTCTTTTTCCGGCTGCCAAAAAAAGAGCAACAGATACAACACAAAGTAAAAACCAAACTGATAGATGAGCGTTAATTGCAAGGGCTCCGGCATATACACGAATGACAAAGCCTGTTGCAATTACTAAGATATCAATAATATATAAATGTTTTAGTCCAAGTGTGTAAAGAAGTTGGAGACCTACATATAAGGCCATAAGAAAGAAAAAGGCAGTGTTCAGATAACTAGCTAAGTAAAAAGCGATAAAGGCTAAAAGGACAGCCTCAACTAAAGCTAGGCGGGGAGATAATTGTCCTGATGGAATTGGGCGGTTTTTTTTGATCGGGTGAAGCCTATCCGATTTTGCATCGATAATATCATTAAAAACGTATGCTGCTGAGGTTGCAAAGCAAAAAGCGACAAAAGCCCAAGTGACGGTAATAAAGTATGAAGGAATAAATAAGGTGCCGGTAAATAAAAGGGCTGCATAAAGTGAGAGATTTTTTAACCAATGAACTGGTCTTGCAATCTTTACGACTGCGATAAGGGTATTTATAAGGCCTTGCTGTTTCGATATGTTAACCATAAAATAAATCCTCCCAAGACAATGGCAATACCGATCATTGTATACAACTTAAATGAGGTATTCAAATTAAGAGCTAAAATTCCCAGAAGCAGGGTGATTGCCCAGTAAAGAAGGGTAATCTTGGGTTTGCTCATACCAGCCTTAAGAAGTTTATGGTGAAGGTGAGTGTCATCTCCCCAAACAGGAGATTTTCCGGAAAGTAAGCGTCGCACAATAACATAGCCGGTATCAATCAGGGGGACACCCAAAACAACAATTAATGTACCCACCTTGGCAGTTGAAAGAATTGCCAGAATTGCCAGCAAGTACCCTGCCAGGATTGAACCTGAGTAGGACGGCATAATTTTTTGTGGGTAGAAATTCCAGGGCAAAAATCCCAAATATGAACCAGCCGTAATTAGTGCAAGGACAATAATTGGCCACTGGGTAATATCGGCTGAGTATCCAAGGGACAATGCTGCAATCGTAAGAGCCGCTATTGCTACGACCCCAGGCAGTTGTCCGTCGACTCCCTTGGCTCCCATGTTAAGTATATTCATCATAAAAACAATCCAAACAAGAGCAAAAAGATCTGACAATATCCATATACTTCTTATTTCACCCAGAAGATAAAAGCTCAATTGGGGGTGAGACAAATCAACAATTCCATTAAATGGGTTTGTGATAAAGGAAATTCCAATGCCGGCAATGATTGGTATACCGGCAGCAATAAATAGAACTATGATTCTTAAATATGGGTTGAGATCATACTTGTCATCTAGTAATCCTAGGGTAACCAAAATAACTGCTCCGATAAGAATGCCAGCAAGATGTTTATCAATCGGTAAGAATATAATGCTTGTAATAAGTATTGCTGCAAAGATTGCAAGTCCCCCACCTCTTGGCACGGGATAAGTGTGAATAACTTTGGGGTGCTTGTGTTTTTTGGGGTCATCAACTAATCCCCATTTTTTTGCAAGCCTGATAACCAAAGGAGTTGAAAGATATGCAATCAGGAAGGAAATGAGAATTGAGCCGATTAGTATGTAGTTTGGCATTTAAATACTCCCCACGAGAAAAATAATTTTTATAGTTGTAATTGTTGAGAAAAGAGTAATGACTAAAGATATAAGAATAAGTGCTTTTTTAGAAAGATCGTCATTAACAATACTACTTAATATTAGATTAACGATCGTAATAATTAAAGACACCAAAGCAGGTATGGCAAGATAGTAGGTTGAAACTAATTGATCTTGTCCTTCAGGGAGGCCATACAAAAGAGGAACTTCGGGTGGAAGGAAACCGCCCAAAACAAAGACTAAAATTATAATAATGATATTTACAATAAATGATGCGAGAACAAAGCGGGCAAAAGCCACTTTTGAGAAAAAGGAGCGATTCTGCTCCTCGAGTTTCTTTTTGATAAGGATTGTATTTTTAGGAAACATTACCTTTATTTTATACACACCTTTCGTTTTTTGAGTTTTTGCCATCTTTATGGATGATTTTACACGCTCACAAGATAAAATGCGAGAAAAGTTGGGGCTAATTTATTAATTAAGTAACTTCCAAATCTCGGCAGTATCAATCTTGGTAAGAAGAATATAATTATCATTTATGAAATGATTAAGGGAATCGAAATCATCTGATCTTGGTAAGATTACAATTAGTTCGGGTGGGTTTAGGACAAGGGCGTTAAGCACCTCTTCTTTAGTGGAAAAATCCTTAATATGATAGTCAGCAACATATTTTATGGGCGGTAATCGCCTGGACATGGCATAAATTGGTACTCCATCACCCCAGACAAATACTCCATCACCCACACTAGTTACACCGGTAACAAATTGAGATATTTTATAATCACGATTCAGATTACCATTGAATGTATTAAAATATTCTGGCTTGCTCATTTTCCCTGTAGCGAATTCAACGAATTTAGTGTAGTAACTTATTGTTGGGTAATACCAAAAGTTATAGTAAGTGGGTACTAAAAACGCAAGACTTAGGGGGATAATTGAAACAACTTGAAGGATTGTCTTATCGGTTGTTAGTATCCCGAAAAGTATTGACACGGCCGGAATTGCTTGTATTAGATAGTGTGGATATGGCCGTTCAGACAGGGTAACGCCAAAAAGAGCAAATAAAAGCCAGATGGTTGTAAAAATAAAAGGTTTGGATAGCTTTTTTCGCTTCCATAAAAGTAAAATTAGCCCCATAAGAATCACCAAGCCTCTTGTTAGAAGGGGCCCATTCTTTACCAGGAAAGGTAATTGTGTATCCGATGGTCTCCAGCTCGACAGGTAACCAACGTTTTGTAAGAAGGCTGCAACCAAGTATTCATAGAAAGCCCCGTGAAGTCCGTACCAAATAAAGGTGATAATAATTGGGATCAAAAATCCAATGCCAATATAAAAAGTATTTATGGCAACATTTTTAATGTTGTTTTTATTTAGTTTTTGAGTAAATAGCCAGAAAACCACAATCACGGGGACCTCAAAAGCGGCAGGGATTTTAAAAAGGGCTGCGAATGAAAATAAGATACCTGCCAATAAAAGCCATTTAGGAGTTAGTTTTTTACTGAGCAAAATAATAAAAGCAAGCATGGTGGGTGCTATCATGAATAATTCCGCATTAGCAATATTGCCTTCAAGTCGAGGCAGGGTTGTTGCAAGGGCGAAGATAATTGTACTTACAATATGAAGAGGATTATTTTTAGGAAAAAGGACTCTAACAAGCTTCCAAAATACTAAGATTGTTGCAATGCTCCATGCAGCAAGTATTGCCTTAAACCAAAAAACATTTCCCGCTAAAGCTGCTAAAAGGTATAAAAGTGGTGGTTTGTTGTCATGTAAGCCGCTATAAAGAGGAACTCCCTGTCTTACTCCGTGACCAAGGGTTAAATAAATAAGCTCATCGCCATATGAGAAAGGTTCAAAAAAGGATGGGATTCTTAAGATAAAGATTACCACCAAAAGTCCCAGTAACCAGTAAGGAAGGTGGATGCTATTTTTGAATTTTATTATTTTTTCTTTTGATACCATACAAATTTTAATTGATTGAAGTTTACACTCTCAATTTCAGTATAGCCAGGTAAGGTAATTTCTTCAATCGGTCCGCTCGTTACGACTCCCACTCTTACCGTGTTATCGGGAATTTTATAGATAACATCATCATCTTCCATTAGAGCTGTCCCAACAAAATACGGTAATTCCCCGCCATCAGGGATGTAGATAGGGGCCGGAAAATTATAATACTTGGTTTCCCAAAGATGGTGACCGGATGAGTTCCAATTAATGATGTAGTCCCCATCTTGTCTTTCAGATTGGACGTATATTGATAACTCTTTGAAGGGGAGTTTGGTTGGATGGGTGAAATAATACCAGTCGATTTGTAAAAATATTAAAAGCAATATTCCAATAAAAATACCTGAGTATTTTCTTCCGTTTGAGACCAATATAATCATGGCGGCGGGGATGGCGTATAGGAGGTAGCGGTTAAAAAAGATTGATTGAAACTTTTGTGAAATAAGCCAGGTTAATACTATTGGCCCCAAAAACCAGCTTAGAAGGATTAAAGTTTCTTTTATGTTTTTACCCCATCTTCGAAGTAAAGCAATTACCAAAACCAGAGATAAAGCTGCAATATGATATGTTAAATTTATCTTGGGGAAAGATAATGTTAGATTTCTATTTCCTCCTGCCAAGTATTCATAGATTAAGCCCACAAGATTTGCCAGAGAAGGAGTTCCCAGCCAAAATCCCCCTCCCACCATTTTGGTTTGAAGGTAAAGGGGATAAATCCAGGGCAAGTATCCAAGGCCCACAAATAGAAATCCCTTAAAGATTGTAATAGCAGCTTTTCTTTTACCAAGGGCAAATTCATAGATAAACCAAAATCCTTGAATAAATACGATAAAAATTGCGAAGTGGTGTGAATACAGGGCCCACAAAGTTCCGATTACATAACCTACCAAATCCAGAGTGTTGCTGT